>Ga0335081_10017720_pt1 | contig 11530 bp, 8 predicted proteins | sample Lox_Sample_35_FD_206713 | JGI IMG/M metagenome (GOLD analysis project Ga0335081, IMG submission 206713) | Soil microbial communities from Loxahatchee National Wildlife Refuge, Florida, United States - Lox_Sample_3.5 | ecosystem: Environmental > Terrestrial > Soil > Wetlands | place: USA: Florida... | reverse complement strand
TCCTCGGCTGCGAGCCCGGCCACGTCGATCGCGAGCTCGACACGCTCGCGGCCCGCGCGAAGTCCCGGGCGCTGAAGGTGCGGATCACCGGCGAGACCCGCGACCGCGCCCGCAACGGGCGCTATGCCTTTGGCCACGAGCGAGGACGGGACTTCGCCGCCGGGATCTGGGTCGTCGACCCGGTCTTCATGCTCGACCTCGTACGCGAGCGGCTCGCGGAAACCGATGGCGAAGCGGCACGCGAGGACGCCTACTTCGCGGGCGCCCGCCTCGATGACGCCGACCTGCGCGAGGCTCGCGCCGAGGATCAGGACCTCCGAGCACGAGCCCGAGCGCGTCAGGCCGAGGCGACCCGCAGCAACCTCGGGCTCGGGCACGACCTGCGCGCCGGGCTGATCCAGCCGACCGAGACCCAGCTCCGCGCGCTGCGGGACATCGTCTGCCGGCTGCTCGTGCGCCACCACGGGCAGCTGATCGCGTACGGCGCCGGCTGGACCGATCCCGAGCGCCAGCGACCCGACGGCGACACCGGCCGCCACCAGCCCGCCAACGAAGACGCGATCATCGACGCCGAGCTCAAGCGAGCGCTCGCCGACCCCGATCCGCTGCGCGGGATTGCCCAGCTCACCGCCCGGCTAGCGGCCGCGTTCCTGCTCGACCCCGCCGCAGTCACCCGAACCACGGCGCTCGGCAGCGAGCGTATGGCGCGTCTGCTCCGCGACGCTCTCCCCGGCGGCGACGGCCCGCTGCGCGCCGCCCTATGGCAGTTCGTGCGCCCCATGCTTTCGCCGGCGCTCGTCGAGCTCAACCGAGACGCGTTCGTGATCCGGGACGACTGCGAGACGACCGTGGACCTCGCCGGCCGCGATGCCAGTTCGAGCCTTGGGGATCTCGAGCTCGACCTCGGAGCCGCATAAGCCGACAACGCACCGGTCCCTCCCGCTAACGCTTCACCGGGCGGGAGGGACCGGGGGTGCGACGTGCGCACGGTTCGGGTCCGTCTCTCTTTTTTCGCGCGCTGGTCGATCCAGCACGTGCGATAGCAACCGGTCGGGCGGTGAACGGGCGATTGGCGCGCAGTACCTGGGCCGTGGGCCGTCATGACAGCCGATCGGTGCTGCACTCTCCCGGGCGGTCAGCAGTTCGATCTGGCCTGGCGTGAGATTGCGCTCGACGTGATCGCCGGCAGGAACGACAACGCGGTGCGCTGCTCGCGCGCGCGGATGCGCATCTGGGCCCGACAGCGGAAGCTCCGGAGGTTGGCGAGGTACGCACCCGACAAGCCGTCGGTACACGCCAAGCCCCGCCGCGCGGCCGCCCGCCGGCGCGTGCAACCGTGTGCCAATCGACGAGCGAGCGACGCGGAGATCAGCCTGGCTGATGAGCTGCGCGGTGCGATTCGCCGACGGCGACGTCGACGCGGTCATCCGGACGCTGGGGCGTCGGGAATGTCTGCGCGCTTCGGCGAGGATGCCGTCTCCTGCGGTTCACCGCGCTCGTCGCCTACGGGGTGGTGGTTGGCTTCGAGTCAAAGGCGGTGAGGAAGCGGTTGCGAAAAGCGTTCATCGGCCAGACCGGCGCAGTCGGGCTCGGCTTCAGGCCCGGATTCCAGCCCCAGCCTTTGATCTGCTCGAGCACCTTCGGGTCGTGGGAGATGATTGAGATCGGCACGTCGTGATTGGAGTTGGTCCCGCTGACGATCGGCAGCGGCTGGTGGTCGCCGAGGACGATCATCACGAGGTTCTTCTTGGCGTAGTGCTGCACGTACGAGGTCAGCGTGTTGAGCGAGTACACGATCGAGCGGCCGTATGCTGCCTGCACGCGCGGTGGGTCGCCCCAGAAGTTCCCGACGTTGTGCTCCATCGGGATCCGGTTGTAGATCGAGCCGTTGCCGACCTGGTTCCACGGGATCAGATAAGGGATGCGGTTCCACGGCATGTGGCTCGACACCGTGTCGATTTCTGCGAACAGCGGCGCCCGGTTGGTCTTTCCGAGCTGGAGACGTTGCAGCGCGGAGAAGATGTACTGGTCGGGCATCGACGCGTAGGTAAACGTCGGACCGCGGTATCCAACCTGATAGCGGTTGTAGATCGTGTCCCAGTGGTAGAACGCCTTGCCCTGTGGCCACGGGCGGTCGTTCGACGGATCGTCATCGACGGTCCGCCACCCGGCCTCCTTGAACGCCTGGGCGAGCGTGAAGCGCTTGGCGGATAGCAACTGGTTGTAGCGGTCCTGGTTGTTGACCCAGAGTCCCGCCTGCAGGCTCGAATGCGCGAGCCAGCTGATGCCTCCGTACGTCGCGGAGGTGAGGAAGCCGCTCCGAACGGCAAAGCCGGCGCTCTGCAGCCGCTTGTCTCCCTGAGAGAGCGCCGCATCGACCGCGGGTGAGAACGACGCGCCCTGGACTGCGAGCTGACCGTAGGCCTCGACGAACACGAGCAGCACGTCCTTGCCGCGCAGGGCGGTCAGCAGCTGGCTGGGGGGAGTGCGCGCGATCGGGTCGTTCTTGATCTGAGCGGCGAACACGCTGCGGTCGTGGATGTCGGCCCGGACGGCATTGACCTCGTCAACGACCAGACCTGCGGACAGCGTCGAGGCGATCGGGGTGTGGGAGATGAGCTCCGCGCCGAGTGCCCAGCAGACCGCGCCGACGGCGCCGAGAACCGCAATCGAGCGCAGGGCCCAGCGGGGGTTCTCGGCCGCGACCCGGGTCAGCCGCAGCATCGCCAGCGTCAGCAGCACGGCCAGCACGACGGTGCCGGCAACCGCGCCGATCTCGATCAACCTGGTCTCGGTCCCGCCGACCAACGAGCGCAGCGTCTCGATTCCGTTCCCCAGCTGAGTCGTGTCACCGAGCGGGTCATACGGTCGGTTGTAGAGGACGAACACCTCGTAGTTGATGCCTTCAGGACGACAACCAGCGTCAACAGCAAGCTGACGCTCACAGCCAGGACGCGTCGTGGGGTCCTTGGCAGGAAGACGGCCAGTGCGACGAGGACGAGCCCCTCGAGCGGGACCCTCAAGAAGCCGCTCAGCGTCAGATACTTCGGCTGGTCGGGTGCGACCAGCGCGGCCCACACGACGACGGCCGCGAGAGCCGTGAGCACCCGCCCGGCCGTCGCTCGCAGGCGCGCTCGTCTCAACGCGCGCCTGTCGCTGCCCGCGATTGCTAGACGGTCCGTGTGTGCTCCGGGCGTGAGATGCCGCGCCGAGGTCGGAACGCTGAGCAGCGCTGCCGAGTCGTGGGTTGGCTCCATACAACCGAGGACGCTGGCGCACTACCGAGTCTTCCCGACGCTGCGATCTCGCAGAACGGGATGGCACTACTCCGCGGGGTCGGCGCTCGACCACACCCGGCCCGTGCCGATGACCTCGATCCACACCTCGTCGCTGGGGGAAAGGTCGAGTTCGCCGGGCACTCGTGCGACCAGTGCGTGGCCGCCATCGCCCGTGAGCCGGACGCGCGCGAGGGCATCGTGCCCGTGGTACTGGAGCTCGACGACGATCGCGGCGGCCCCGTAGGCGATGGTGTCGCGGTGGAGCACGAGCTGTTCGGGTCGGAGTAGCAGCCGCGCGGGACCGTCGGGCGGCATCGTGCCATTGCGTCGGATCGGAATCGAGCCGAGCACGCAGCGCGCCAACCCGGCCGACATCTCGGCGGGCAGCAGATTGGCCTCACCGATGGCCGCCGCAGTGCCGACGTCCGGGGGGTCGCGGTACAGCGCGCGTGGAGGGCCGGCCGCACGTACACGTCCGTTCGCGAGCAGCGCGATCTCGTCCGCGAGCCCGAGTGCCTCGTCCTGGTCATGGGTGACCAGGATCGCCGTCGTTCCGGTTTCCTGGAGGATGTGCGCGACGTCTCGGCGAAGCTCGCCGCGCAGCGACGCATCGAGCGCGCTGAATGGCTCGTCGAGCAACACCACCTGTGGAGCGATCGCGAGCGCGCGGGCGAGTGCGACACGTTGCTGTTGGCCACCGGAAAGCTGGTGGGGGTAGCGCTTGCGAAGCTCACCGAGGTTGGTGAGCTCGAGCAGATCCTCGGCCTTCGCTCGGTCCCGACGCGATAGTCCGAAGGCGATATTGCCAATGACCGTGAGATGCGGGAACAACGCGCCCTCCTGCGGGACGTAGCCCACGCCGCGGTACTGGGGCGCGATCACCCGTGTGCCGTCGTCGACGATCCGCTCACCGATGCTGATGGTGCCGCGATCGAGCCGCTCAAACCCGGCGATCAGTCGCAACAGCGTGGTCTTGCCGCTGCCTGACGCGCCGAGAACCGCTGTGATCGATCCGACGGGAACGGTCAGGTCCACGCCGGCAAGGACCCGCGCGGCACCGAAGCGCTTGGTGGCTGCCCGCAGTTCGATTGCGCTCATCCTGCTAGAGAATGCCGTTCGCGATCGAACCATAGGCCTAGCAGCGCGCCGGGTACGATCGCCAGCGCGACGATGACGAGCGCGTACGGGGCGGCCGCGCCGTATGCGGCGTTCTGTTGAAACGCCCAGAACTGCGTCGAGAGCGTCTCGACGCCGATCGGGGCGAGCACGAGCGTCGCAGTCAGCTCGGTCGCGGCGGTCACGAACACCAGGCAGAAGCCTGCGACCAGGCCGGGCGCGAGCAGACGCAGCGTGACGCGGCAGAACACCGTAATCGAGCTCCGCCCGAGTGAGCGGCCGACCTCGGGCAGACGCGGCGAAATCTGCTCCACCGAGGCCTTGACACAGACGAGCGCAAGCGGGAACGCGAGAACCGCGTAGGCGATGACGAGGAGCGTGCTGGTCTCATAGAGACCGTAGGCATAGCGGGTCGCGAAGAACACCAGGCTAAGCGCGACGACCACGCCGGGCAGTGCCTTCGTCGCGTACGTGCTGCGCTCGGGCGCGATGCGCGTCGGGCTGCGACGGCGGAACGACAACATCGCCAGCGGGACGGCCAGCACGACCGCGATCGCGGCTCCCCACGCGGCGTAGCTCACGGTCGATCCAAGTGCCGCGGCGACGCTCGCGGTCGCCGGGAGCGTCGTGTGCTGGCTCGACTGCATCCAGTACACGATCGTTGCGACCGGTACCCCGACGGCAACCGCAACGAGTCCGCCGAGTCCCAGGAGCGCCGGCGCGAGCATCGGCCCCAGCGGGACACGCCGCGAGCGCCGCCGGGGCGCGATCGTCGCGACGGTTCGGCGTGGCACCAACTCCTCGGCAAGCAACGCCAGCAGGCCGAGCGCGACCAGAGGGACCGAGAGTGCCACGGCCTGCCGCAGCGTCGAACTGGAACTCGGAGAAGATCTCGGTGGTGAACGTCTGGTAGCCGAGAATCTCGAACGCGCCGTACTCCGAGATGACAGTCAATACGACGAGGATCACGCCGCCGAGAACCGCCGGTCTGACCAGCGGGAAGGTGACTCGCCGGAACGTCTGCGAACTGCCCAACCCAAGACCGCGAGCGGTCTCTTCGAGCGCCGGATCTGAGCGGCGCAGCGCCGCGGCCACGGGGAGGTACACGAGCGGATAGGTGCCGAGCGACATGACGATCGTCGCGCCCAGCAAGGGGTTCAGCCGTGGCGCGAACGAGTGCCACGCGTAGCCGACAACGAAGTCGGGGATCGCGACCGGTAACACCAACAGCACGGTCCACACGCGACGCGCCGGCACCGCCGACCGCTCAGTCAGCCACGCGGTCGCGGTCCCAAGCGCCGCAGCTATGACGGCAACGAATGTGCACAACACGACAGTGTTTCGCAGCAGCATCACCGAGCGCTCGCGGAAGAGCACTCGGTGAAACTCGGTCCAGCCGGTTCGCCCAACGTCAAGCGTGATCAACAGCAGCGGTGCCAGCAGCCCTGCCGCGATAACGACGCTCACAACGACCAGCGGCCAGCCACGGTCTCCTCGATGCCGAAGCCAGTGCAGCCGCCGGCTCGTCAGAGCACTCATCAGACGATCGCGAGGCTCACAACAGGCCCGCTTGCTGAAGCAGCTGCTGGGCGTCGGTTCCCGTGCCGATCTGGTCGGGGGTGATCGGGTTGGGCGTGTAGGACCCGATTGGGGGCAGCGCCGGGTTCGGCGTGACGCCCTTCGCCAACGGGTACTCGAAGCTGGTGCTCCCGGCGAGCACGCGCTGTCCGGCCACGCTCGTCAAGAATGCGAGAAACCGCTGTGCCGCGGCCTGATGCGTGGACGACTTCAAGATCGCGGCACCCGAGATGTCCTTGACGTAACCGGGATCGCGAGGGGCAAACAGCGCCAGCTTGGCGTGGAAGTTGCCCGCGCCCAACTCATCGCGCAGACGGTAGAAGTAATAGTGGTTGATCAGACCCATGTCCGCGTCGCCCTTGTTGACGTCGGACACCAGGGTTTCGTTATCGGGCGTGGGGTCGTCTGAGCCTGCGTTCGACTTGATTCCCTGCAGCCAGCTCCGCGCCGCGTCGCGGCCATACGCATGCTCGATCGATGCGACGATCGGCCAGAAGTCGGTCTCCCCGGGGGCGAGCTCGAGCTTGCCCTTGTATTTGGGCGTGGCCAGGTCCACCACCGACGCCGGCATCTCGGCGGCACTGATCTTGCCCGGGTTGTAGATCATCGCGCTGAAGCGCGCCGACACCCCGAGCCAGTCGCCGCCGGATGCGCTGTCCTCCGCGGGCACGTTGGCCAGCGTGAAGGAGTCGACTCTCGCGAGCAGCCCGTGCGTGTCGAGCTGCTGCAACCAGTTCGAGTTCTCCGTGAAGAACAGGTCTGCCGGCGACCGGCTGCCCTCCTGCTCGATCTGGGCGGTCAGCACAGACTCATCGTCGCTCTTGACCCGGACCTTGATCCCCGTCTGCGCGGTGAACGCCTTGATCAGCGCTGCCGTCGTCTGCTCGTGCTGGGCGTTGTAAAGCGTCAGCGTCTGGTCCGAAGCCGGCGGGTCGCCCGGCTTGCCCGAACTCGCGGAGCCACTCGAGCTCCCGCATCCCGCGATCGCGACGGCCGCCGAGCAGCTCAGAACGACCGCAAACGGCAGCACGGCCCGCCCGCGCGTGGGCCAAGAATTCCTACGGGGCACAGCGTCCCTCCGATTTCCATGCCTCAGCTGTATTAGGGTGCCCTAATGGGCGTTAGGGGACCCTAACAGCTCTGCGCTGACACCAACAACACGGCCGCGGGGACCCGCCCGTGAGACGCCACGCGCCCGCCCCACTCAGCACTGAAGCGCTGCCCGGTCCAGGAGTCGAATTCGGTCACGAGTGATCGTCAGCGAGGCAGCCGCCGGTTCATGTCGCTCGACGGTGCTTTGGGTCTGTGATCAAGCGCACCGTAGTTCGCCGCGGCTGACGCGGGTTGTCCGCACGGATGTGGTAATTCCGACTGCCCCGATACAAATTAGGGTGCCCTAATACATCGGAGTGGTGCGTCGGCGGGCGAAGCTCATCCGAGTCTGCGCTGAACAAGGGAGCTGCAAGTGGTCACGTCTGAGAACAGGCTGGTGAGCGCGCAGCGGGCAATGACGTCGGTTGGCGTTCCGGGCCTGCCGGTTCGCGCGGTCCCAGTGCCGCAAGCGTGGAGGCCGGAGGTCGGGTGAGCGAGGACAGCAGGGACCTCGTCGCCGCACCGGGGGCGCTCGGCCCGGGTCTCGATGTGCGCGCTGCGCGGCCGCGGCGGCGCTGGTTGCTGGGGCTCGGGCTCTTGGCTGCGTGGGGGCCGGGGCTGGTCGTGATGCTGGCCGATACGGATGCGGGGTCGGTGATCACCGCTGCGCAGTCCGGCGCTCGGTGGGGGTATCGGATGATCCTGCCGCAGGTGATTCTGATGCCGGTCCTGTATGTCGTGCAGGAGATCACGGTGCGGTTGGGGATCGTCACCGGGCAGGGGCACGGCGCGTTGATCCGCGAGCGCTTTGGCCGCCGCTGGGCGCTCCTGTCGGCAACGACCTTGTTCGTCTCGGCGATCGGCGCGTTGTTGACCGAGTTCGCGGGCATCGCGGGCGTCGGCGCGCTGTTTGGGATCGCCCCGTCATTCACTGTTCCGCTCGCTACGGCGCTGCTGATCGGCATCGCGCTGACCGGTAGCTACGTTCGGGTCGAGCGCATCGGGATCGCGTTCGGGCTGGCCGAGTTGGCGTTCTTTGTCGCTGTCCTGTTCAGCCACCCACATCCCGCCGCCGTGTGGCACGGACTGGCGTCGATGCCCCTTGGACACAGCGGCTATTTGCTGCTGGTCGCGGCGAACGTCGGTGCGGTGATCATGCCGTGGATGATCTTCTACCAGCAGGGCGCGGTCATCGACAAGCGGCTTTCGCCGGCGACGATCCGGTACGCCCGGGCGGACACCGCAGTCGGCGCCGTCCTGACCCAGCTGATCATGATCGCAGTGCTCGTCTCGGTGGGCGCGACCGTGGGGCAACACCGTCCGGGTACGCCACTGAACACCGTGGGGCAGATCTCCGGCGCGCTGACGCCGTACCTGGGTCATGTCGGCGGCAGGGTCCTGTTCGGGATGGGGATGCTGGGAGCCGCCCTCGCCGCCGCGATCGTCTCATCGATCGCCGGGGCATGGGGCCTGGCCGAAGTGTTCGGCTGGAAGCACACGCTCAACGAACGCCCCACCCGGCAGAGCGCCAAGTTCTACCTCAGCTACACCCTGGCTCATGTCGCTGGCGCCGCGATCGTCCTCGCGAGCGTCGATCTGATCGGTCTCAGCATCGACGTGATGGTGATGAACGCGCTGCTGCTGCCGATCGTCCTCGGGTTCTTGCTGTTGCTGGAAGCCAAGGCGCTGCCGGCCGAGTGGCGCATGCACGGACCGCGCAAATACCTCACCTGGCTGTTGTGCGCCGTGGTCATCGGCCTCGGGCTCTACATGATCCCGGTCACCGTCTTGTAGCGGACGGTCACCCGGGATCGGGGGACGAGCAGCGCACACGTCATCGCATGATTGACATGAACCACAAAATGAATGATCATTCGGTTTGTGGGTCGAAGCTTTACCGCTCAGACGATGGCGTTGCAGCGCGCTCTCGAGGCCGCGTTCCCCCCGGAGCGGCGGCTCGTCGACGATCCGCTCGCGGTTTCGCTGCTCGATCAGCCGCTGCGTGCCGTCGCCAAGGCGTCGGCGATGCCTGTTCTCGGGCGCGTGATCCCGGCCCTGTACGACATCGGGTGGCCCGGCCCACGGCCGTCGGCGGTCGCCCGCACGCGGTTGATCGATGAGACGCTGGAACAACTCGTCGCCTCGGGAACCGCGCAGTTGGTGATCCTCGGGGCCGGCTACGACAGCCGCGCGTGGCGCCTGCCGGCATTGCGTGGCGTGCGGGTGATCGAGGTCGACCGCCTCGAGACCCAGCGAGACAAGCTGGCCCGGCTGCGGCACGGTGGACATGACGCTCGCGCGGTGAGCTTTGCTCCGGTGGACTTCGAGGTCGATCGACTCGCGGACGCCGTGGAGCGCGCCGGCCTCGACCGGTCGGTGCCGTCGGTCTGGCTGTGGGAGGGCGTCACCAACTATCTGAGCCCTGAGGCGGTGGACCGGACGCTCGCGACGATCAAGGAGCTGGCGGCCCCGGGCAGCTGGGTGCTGTTCACCTATGTGCACCGCGGCGCGCTGGATGGCTCCACGCACTTTGCAGAGGCCAAGCGGTGGACACGCAGCGTCGCCCGGGCCGGCGAACCGTGGACATTCGGCCTCGAGCCGGCGCGGCTTGCCGCGTTTCTTGACGCGCGCGGTCTGACCCTGGAGTGGGAATGTTCGACCGCGGAGGCAGGGCGGCGGTATTTCCCTCCCGTCGGGCGCTCCGAACATGCCTCCGAGCTCTATCGGGTCGCACTCGCCAGCGTGGATGCCGCGGCTTAGATCCGAGACCGCCGCCCGGCGACGCACGGCCATCATCGACGCGGCGATGCAGTGCATCGCCGAGCGGGGCCTCCAGGCGACGACGATCACGGACATCTGCCAGCGCGCCGGCGTGAGCCCCGGAGCGATCTACGTGTGGTTTGACAGCAAGGAGGCGATCATCGAGGCGGTCGCCGCTGACCGTCACGCGCGGGAGCGATCGCTGCTCCAGCAGGCCAGTGCTGTCGATCCACGAGATGCGCTGCACGGATTCGTCGCCGCCTACCTCGATTGGCTTGCCGATCCGGAGGAGCAGCAGCGCCGCCGCGTGAGTATCCAGGTGTGGGCGCAGGCCCTCGTCGACGACCGTCTGCACGCGGGCGTGCTCGATGGCATCAACCAGCGTCAGCTCGCACTCGCCAGTGTCCGGCGAGCGCAAGCCGAGGGCACGCTACCCGCGAGGTTGGATCCCGACAGCGTGCTGCGCGTGATGCTGGCTCTGATCCAGGGTCTGATCCTCCAGCAGGCGTGGGAGCCCGAGCTCAACCTCAACGGCTACCGAGCGGTGGTCGACCTGCTCATCGATCGTCTGGCCAGCCCTGTCGCCGCGGCCGGGTCGTGAGTCGACCTTTGGTCTCACGCTGCCGCGCACGCAACCGGTGGCCTACCGGGGAGAGGCGAGCTGGTCGGGATTCGACTACGTGCGTGTGCGACGCTTGGCGCGCCAGGCGCTGTGGCGGGCGGCGAGCCGCATCAGCCGCGGTGGCGGCTGCAGCCCGAGCTGGGCGAGCATCCCAGGAAGGTCTTCCTGGTGAAAGACCTCGACGAACCTGCCATCGCTGGCGCGGAAGATCTCCTGACCGCTCATCGTGACCGGCCGGCCAGTGGGCGGCAGGCCAAGCAGGTCGAGGGGGCCGGTGTTCGTCCCGGTCATCGTCCAGCGGCCGGCGACGTACTCGCCGTCTGAGATGACGAGGTCCGGGACGAAGCGCAGGTCGGGAAACGCGCGGCGAACCATCTGCGCCGCCCACACGTCTCCGGCCCGCCCCATGGGTTGCCCCTCGTAGCGGTTGTGATCGATGAGATCAACGTGCAGAAGCTCATCAGCCAGCTCGTAGTTGCCCGCGCCCCAGATCTCGAGCAGCCAGCGGCGATACAAGTCCTTGAGCACTTCGGGATCGATGACGGCCTTTCCCTCGTACGTTGTCTGGCCTTCGAACTGAGAGTGGAACGGCCAGGGTATGTCACGCGTAGCCTTTAGGGAACCCTCATTAGGTCACCCGAATTGGTGATACGGTCCGCGGCGAATGATTCCGACTACGTGATCGGATTTCGCGAGCGACTCGAGCCGGCGCTGATCGTCGGCATCATCTCGGCGTTCCTCCCCCGGTGGGGCGCGGTCTGCAGGCGGTGGGAACCCTGACGTCAGAAACCGAGTGAGAGGGAGCAACGATGGATGTGTCTGATGAGCGTGACGGCCGGCCTCTGACACGCCGGCAGTTCCTGGAGCAGCTCGGCGTGGTCGGTGCGGGCGCGGTCGTCAGCCAGTCGGCGCTTGCCTGGATGGCTGGCCCGGGGTGGGCGTCGGTGATCGACCGTGCGGCGCGGACCAGGCCGGCCGGGTCTGATCTTGAGGCGGTCGAGCACGTCGTGTTCCTGATGCTCGAGAACCGCTCCTACGACCACTACTTCGGCGCGTACCCCCGGGGGCGTGGCTTCGACGATCA
>Ga0335081_10017719_pt1 | contig 11531 bp, 10 predicted proteins | sample Lox_Sample_35_FD_206713 | JGI IMG/M metagenome (GOLD analysis project Ga0335081, IMG submission 206713) | Soil microbial communities from Loxahatchee National Wildlife Refuge, Florida, United States - Lox_Sample_3.5 | ecosystem: Environmental > Terrestrial > Soil > Wetlands | place: USA... | reverse complement strand
TTGGGCCTGGAAGGGTGCCGGCACCAATTGGCGCGGTCGCCCGGAGAGGAAGCGATGCTGGCTGCGCAGTCGTCGTCGGTGAGCGGGATCGTGTTCGTGGTGGCCGTGCTGGCCACCAGCATCGTGGTGGTGGCGGCCCTGGCCTGGATATCGCGGCAGCTGCTCGGGTTGCCGGTCGGAACGCTGCGGGCGCTCATCGCCGGCTTGCTAGGCTTCGTCGCCGCCTATCTGCTGGGCAGATCACTGCAGGCGGCTGTGCCCGGGCATGCGGTCGCGTTCTTCACCGTGGTGTTCGGTGTTCCGCTGATCGTGGCGATGATCTTCATCGTGGGGGCGGAGGCGCTGGTACCGACCGGGACGGGGCCAGGGCCAGTGGAAGCGGTCCGCGGCGTGCGGAGCGCGGTGGCGCGCTCACGGCGCTACTGGCAGATCAGCCGCATCGCGGTGCGGCACGGGCTGGGTCCTTACCTGCGCGGGCGGCGGCGCGGGGAGGACGCTGACCGCGGGCGGGCGGCGCTCGCGTTGTCCCTGCGGCGTGCCCTGGAAGAGGGCGGGGTTACCTTCACCAAGCTGGGCCAGTTGCTGTCCACTCGCCGTGATCTGCTCCCGGAGGAGTTCATTTCCGAGCTCGCCCAGCTCCAGGACCGGGCCGAGCCGGCGCCGTGGGAGCAGGTGGAGGAGGTGATAGCCCAGTCGCTGGGGGTGCCGACGGATCAGGTTTTCGCGGAGCTGAAGCAGGAACCGGCCGCGGCCGCGTCGATCGCCCAGGTCCACCGGGCCAGGCTGCGCTGCGACGGCGGTGTGGACGTCGAGGTGGCGGTAAAGATCCAGCGTCCCGGGATCCGGGCCACCGTCGAACAGGATCTGGACATCCTGCAGCGGCTGGCGGTCAGGCTCGAGCGCCGCGCCCGCTGGGCGCGTGCGGTCGGCGCGGCCGCGGTGGCCCGTGGATTCGCCGCCGCCATGCGTGAAGAACTCGACTTCCGGGTGGAGGCCCGCAACACGGCTGCCGTGTCTGCCACCTGGGCCGGTCAGCAGCGGGTCGTCAAGGGTGTTTCCGTGACCCTTCCCGCCGTGCATCAGGAGCTGTGCACCGAGCACGTGCTCGTCATCGAGTGGCTGGATGGGGTGAGCCTGCGCGCCGCCGGGCCATTGATCGATGACCGCGGGCTTGACCGGGCCGCACTGAGCCGTGCGCTGCTGCGCAGCATGGGGTACCAGATCACCGAGGGCGGCGTGTTCCATGCCGACCCGCACCCGGGCAACGTCCTGCTGCTCGCCGACGGCCGCCTCGCCCTGCTCGACTTCGGCTCGGTCGGCCGCCTCGACGCCAGGCAGCGGCTCGCACTACAGGACCTGCTGCTCGCCCTCGGCCGCGGCGACCCCGCGGCGTTCCGCGACGCCCTGCTGGAATTGGTCACCCGGGGCGAGGAGATCGACGAGCTGCTGCTGGAGCGGGCCTCGGCCAGTTCATGGCACGGCACCTCACCGGCGGAACCGCGGCGACGCCCGAGATGTTCACCGACCTGTTCAGCCTGGCTTCCCGTTTCGAACTGGCCATCCCGCCCGAGATCGCCACTGTCCTGCGCGCCCTCGGCACCCTGGAGGGCACGCTCACCCTGCTGACGCCGGGGGTGGACATCGCCGCCGAGGCGCAGGCGTACGCGGCCGATCAGGTGGCCGGGCACGTCGCACCGAAAGCCGTGACGAAGACGGCCGCGGACGAGCTGGCAGCCCTGCTTCCGGTGGTCCGCCGGCTGCCACGCCGGTTCGACCGCATCAGCGGCGCGCTGGAGCAGGGCAGGCTCGGCCTCAACGTGCGGCTGTTCGCCGACGAACGCGACCGCCGGGTGGTCACCGGCCTGACCCATCAGTTCCTGCTGACGTTCCTGGGCGCGGCATCCGGCGTCGTCGCGGCGCTGCTGCTCGGCGCACCCGGCGGCCCCAGGGTCGCCCCCACCGTCAGCCTCTACCAGGTAATCGGCTACAACCTGCTCATCGCCGCCGCCATCCTCGTCCTGCGCGTGCTGTTCACGATCTTGAGGAACCGGTGACGCGGGCGGCCGCATAGCGTTGCAGGAACAGCGCCTCGGTCAGGGCCATCGCCGCTATCTCGGCGGGATCTACGCTCTCGTTGGGGGCGTGGATGAGGGCCAGCGGCTCTTCGACGCCCATCAAGATGAGTTCAGCGTCCGGGTAGGTGTCGGCGAGCACGTTGCACAGCGGGATCGAGCCGCCTTCCCCCAGCGTCACCATCGGCCGGCCGTAGGCCTCGTGCATCGCCGCGGCGACGGCCCGGTATGCCGGGCCGCCGGTTCTGGCCTGGAATCCAGACCCGGACGCTTCGATCTCGGCCGTCAAGTGGACCCCCCAGGGGGCAACGGCGTGGAGGTGGCTGACGAGCGCCCGGGCCGCGTCACCGGCCTGTGTCCCGGGCGGGACGCGCAGGTTCAGGCGGGCGCTGGCGCGCGGCGTTATCGCGGCGGCCGACCCGAGCACCGGCGGGCAGTCGATGCCGATGATCGTGACCGCCGGGCGCGACCAGACCAGGTCCGAGGGCGTGCCGTCACCGAGCAGCGACACCCCGTCGAGCACGCCGGCGTCTGCCCTGAATGTTCCGGGCGGGTAGGGCGCTCCCGGCCAGGTCTGGGTGTTGTCCAGCCCGCGGACCGTGGTGTTGCCGCGAGCGTCTCGCAGCGTGGCCAGCATGGCGACCAGCGCCGCCAGAGCGTCCGGAGCCGCCCCCCCGAACGTTCCCGAGTGCAGCTCCGACGCGAGTGCCTCCACGTGGACGACGACGTCGGCCACGCCGCGCAGGCTCACCGTGACGGCCGGGTGGCCTACGGCCGCATTCCCGGCGTCGCAGATCAGGATCGCATCGGCTCGTAGCTGGTCGGCGTGCCCGGGCACGAAGTCCTCCAGGGCTCCCGTGGTCTCTTCGGACCCCTCCACGACCAGCTTCAGGTTGACTGGCACCTCCTCACCTAGGGCCCGCAGTGCCGTCAGGTGCATGAGGATGTTGCCCTTGCAGTCCGCGGCGCCGCGGCCGTACCAGCGCCCGTCCACCTCGGTCAGCTCGAACGGCGGGGTCCGCCAGTCGGCCTCGTTCAGGGGCGGCTGCACGTCGTAGTGGGCATAGAGCAACACGGTCGGCGCGTCCGGGTCCGGGCCCGGCCGGGTCCCGAGTACGGCCTGGCTCCCATCCGCCATCTCCGCGAGCCGGGCGTCGGAGAAGCCGGCACCAGCAAAAGCATCCAGCACCCACCGTGCCGCGCGGGCGCATTCTTCCGGCGGGAACTGGCGTGGGTCGGCCACCGACCGGAGGGCGACAAGCTCCGCCAGTTCCGGCCGTACCTGCCCCATCAGGCTCGCGACGCGCTCACGCAGGTCCATGGCTCCTCACCGTTGGCGGGCTAGCCGCCCGTCGAGGTAACCGTCGGCGTGGCGGACGGGGTTGCGGAGTTCGGCGGGCTGCTGAGCGGCGTGCTGCTGGGCGCGGTGGTGGCAGGCCCCGTGCTGGCAGGCCCCGTGCTGGCAGGCGCCGTGCCGGCCGCCGGGGAACTGCTGGCGCCGACGGGCGTCGCGCTGGTCGCCGGGGCGGTCACGCCGGCCCCGGTTGTCCTGGCCGAGGGCGTGGGTGACGGGCTGGCCGGGCTGGCCTTGCCGACGGCTCCGCCGCCGAGGGTGGTGCCGTGGCCCGGCTTGCCCTGGACCACAGCCGACAACGGCTTGCCCGCGGCCCCCTCGATCAGGGTGACCGCCACCACGCAGCCGATGAACGCGGCGGCAATGATCGCAGCCGGGCCGGCCCAGCGCGGGCGCGGGCGCAACCGGCTGTGCCGGCCGGCCGCAGCCCGGGGGACCTCGGCGGTGTCCTGACTGACCGCGGTGTCCTGGTCGACTGCGGTGTCCTCGTCGGGGTGCAGATGGTAGCCCCGGGCGCGGAGGGCTTCGGCCCGGGCGGTGGCGAGCGTCGTGGACCTGCGGATGCCCCGCTCGGCCCACCAGGAGCACGTTCCGGAGGCCAGGCTGCCGATCACCATCCCGGCGATCGTCCCGGCGGTGCCGATCAGGCTGCCCAGGGTCGCGGCGAGCACGGTCCCGGTAGTGGCGGCGACGATGGCAGGCAGGTGCGAGCGGAAGGTTTCCGGCTTGGTTTCTGGCTTGGTTTCTGGTTTGGCGGTATCGCTGGTCATGCTTTCCAGGCAGGTCATGGCACGGCAGGCCGGGCGGTATCCAGAAGGTACACGCTATCCGACAACGGGCCGCGGGGGGGCTCGCATCCCGAAGTAGGCATTCTGCGTGCGGACCGGCCGCCCGCATCGGCGAGACGCCGCTCGAGGTGATCTGGACATTTCCCGGCGATCCGGACTTTCCCGGCCTATCCTGGGAGGGCAGGCTGGCTCTCAGCAATTGGGGGATGCCATGCCAGACGACAACGCCCAGGCTGCTGACGACACACGTAAGCTCCGGGCCAGGTTCCCGCGATGGGGCATCCTGTTCGATCCCCTGGAAAGCGTGTGGATCGCGGTCCGCGGCAAGCGGACGCTTGTCGCGGCCAGCAGCCCCGAGAAGCTGACCGAGCAGGTTGAGGCAGCGACCCGGGGCGAGGCCGGGCCTGATGAGGGCGACAAGACCCAGACGTGGCGCGCTCTGCGCAAGCACAGGCGGAGCTAGCGGCCGCCCGGCCCCTGGTCGCGGGAGAGGGCCGCGGGGAGCTGGGCGCGTGAATCGATGTGCAGCTTGCGGAAGGCGCGGGCGAGGTGGGCTTCCACCGTCTTCTGGGTGATGAACAGGAGCTGCGCTATCTCGCGGTTTGTATGGCCTGCGCTGGCCAGGTCGCTGATGCGCAGCTCGCTCGGGGTCAGGGTGTCGCGGCCGCTGGCTGGGGGCCGCCGGGGCCGGGCGCCGGCGGCGAGCAGTTCGGTGAGCGCGCGGTCGGCGAGGGAGCGGGCGCCGCACTGGTGGGCGAGCGACATACCCTCCTCGAGCGGTTCCCTGGCCGCGGTCCTCCGGTTCGCGCGGCGTTCGGCCGCGCCCAGCTCGACCAGCGACAGCGCAAGCTCGAGCCGTCCGGGTGAATTCCTGGCCACCTCGACGGATTCCCGCAGCGACGCCATCGCTTCCTCGCCGCCGAGGGTTATTCCCTGCACCCGCAGCGCCCGGGCGAGCGGCCGGCCGGCTCCCCAGGTGCGAGCCAGAGCGGCGTGCTCGCCGGCGAGCGCGCGTGCTTCATCGCGCCGGCCAAGCAGCAGGAGAGCCTGGGCGAGATGCGGCCGCCACGGCGCCAGGTCCGGGTTCCGCGCGCCGATCGCCTCCCACCTGCCGCCGACCACGCGAAGTTCGTCGATGCCCTCGCGTACCTGGCCGCACGCTACCCGGGTGAGCCCGGCCGCGAGCCGGGCCTCGTAGAGGTGGACGGTGTCCGGCAGCGGCCCGTCCAGCCCGAGCCGGCGGAGTATCTCACCCGCCGCCTGGCCGTCGCCGCAGTCGGCCAGCATGGTCGCGTACTGCGCGCCGGCCCAGCCGGACACGGTGATGAAGCCGTGCGCGGCCGCGGTATCGACTGCGGCGGAAAAGCAGGCTCCGGCGCCGGCGAGCGCGCCGCGACGATGCAGGACGTTGGCCTGCAGCCACAGCCCGTTAGAGGCCAGGAGGGCCGATCCGGATTCCTCGCCCGCCCGCGTCACGTCTTCGGCGAGACGCTGCGCGTCATCGAGCCGGTCGGCGGCCGCCAGCACCCCGCCCACCGCCGCATAGGCGCCCTGGCTGTCCTCGGCGAGGATGGCCCGGTCACCGAGCAGGCGCAGCGCCTGCCCGGCCGCGGCGGCCCTGCGCGTGCCGGTCCGCGCCTGGTCGTAGGCGGCATACGCGAGCAGGACGCGGCTGTCGAGATCGGTGAGTGGCGCGCCGGGGTCGAAGCCGCTGAGCCGCCCCCGCGCCAGCGGGACCAGTTGCGGCTCGAACAGGCCCAGCACGACGAGTCCGGTCTCCAGGCCGCGCATCTGCGCCGCGGCTGGACGCCGCCGGGGCCCTGCTCGCCGTGGCCGGCCTGGCCGCCCTGGTGTTCACATCATCGAGGCGCCCGAGGCCGGCTGGGGCTCCGCCCGGACCCTGGGCGGCACCGCGTGCGGTGATGGCCACCATCGGATACCGCTCCGCGGTCGTCCAGTTCCCGCACGGGGTCCGTGCCCGCGGCACGCCCGCCTGGCTCGCCTGGCTCGGCCTGCACCTCATTACCCTGCTCGGCGGACGCAACCGGATCTCCGCCCTGGTCAACCTGTCCTGGCGCTACCTCACCTGGCGGCGCACCGGCGGCGGCCTCATCGGCGACAACCCGCCCGGCCTCATCTGGCGCGTCGACCTGGCGGCCGGCGGCGGCCAGGCCACGGCGCGGGTGTGGCTCAAGCACGACAGCATGGACTACGACCCGGACAGCCCGCTCGTGCCCCCGCAGCCGGGCGTCAACGGCGTCCGGTACGCCGAACGGACCAGCTACCTCTACTACACCTCCACGGCGCAGCAGCTCTTCATGCGGGTACTCGTGGACCCCGGTACGCACGATCCGGCGGGCGCCCCGGAGTTCGTCGCAGGCGGCATCATGGCCGATGACTTCTGCCTCGACGAGGACGCCGGTGTCGCCTATGTCACGACGCACCGGCAGAACACCATCGACCGCGTGCCGCTGCAGCCAGGCGGCAGCGGCGCCAGGCAGATCGTGGCGGGCGAACGGTTCGACGAGCAGCTCGTCGGCCCGTCCAGCGCCGCATGGGGACGGCGCCCCGGGGACCACGGCCGGGTCGCCTACGTCACCACGGACGGAGGGCTGATCGCGCCGCCGACAGATGACATCGTCCGGCCCGCCAGGCTCCTGCGCGCCGAGCTGCCCGCCGTCGGCCGGGCGGACCGGCCCTACGGCTGGCCCGGTGACTCACCATGACCGCGGGGCGGCGCCGCGTCACCTCATCCGGACGGCAATGCTCCGCCGCCCATACCGACTTCCCGGACCCGGACACTCCGACCAGCGCAGGATCGGGCAGCGCCACGGCCGTCCCCAGTTCCGCCGGATCCACAGTCCCAGCTTGGCAGACGTTACCCGCGCCGAGCATCGGGCAGGCTCCCTGCTATGCAGGGCCAAACCGCACCGGACGAGCGTCCCGGGCACAGGTCCCGGGCCGGCCGCGGCACGCCCGCCATCGCGCTGCGCCCGGCCATCCCGGCAGACGCCGAGTTCTGCTATCAGCTGCACAAGGCCGCCATGGGCGAGTACATCACGGCGACCTGGGGGTGGGACGAGCAGGTCCAGCGCGCGTTTCATGAGCGCGCCTTCAACCCGCACCGATGGCAGATCATCACCGCCGGGTCGGCCGACGTCGGCGTGCTGGATGTCGACCACCGGCCGGGGGAGATCTACCTGTCCCGCATCGAGATCCACCCCGGCCATCAAGGCCACGGCATAGGGACCCGGGTCATCGGCGCGCTTCTGGACGAAGCAGAGCGTAAAGGCCAGCACCTGGTTCTCGACGTGCTCACGGTCAACCACCGCGCGCAAGCGCTCTACCAGCGGCTTGGCCTGAACGAGGTGACCAGGCACGGCGACCGCGACATCAAGATCACCATGCGGTCCACCCGTCATTGAGTACAACGCCGTTTAGCTTGACGTGGCGGCTAGGGCCATCCGCCCGGTCATAATCAACCTAAGCTGACACGGCATCGTCATCGAGTAGCGTGGCGGCGCTGGCGCAAGGTGATCGCGGAGAGCAGTGCGGCGCCTGCGAGCAGCGCGGCCGACAGGTACAGCGCATCGTGCAGCGCGCTGGTGAAGGCCGCGTACCCCGCCTGGATGATCTGGTCGAGCGGACTGTTTCCGGTCGAGCCACCATGGCCGAGGGACACCGAACCCGTCTCTATCACCTGGAGCACGTATTGCTGAAGCGCGGCCGAGGCGCCCAGATGCGTCATGCGACTGACAAGCCCCGATCGCAACTCGGCGTTGACGACGGCACCAAGGATGGCGATGCCAGTGACCGCGCCGAACTCCCGGCTGGTGTTCGTGGCCGAGGCGGCCATTCCCGACCTCTCGGCGGGTACCGCCCCGAGCACGGATGAGGTGACCGGCACGACGCAGGTGCCGATGCCGACGCCGGCCAAGCCCAGCGCCGAGGCGAGCGGCAGGTAGCCGGGATTCGGGTTGATCACCACGTTGGTCAGCAGCAGGCCTGCGGCGAACAGCAGGCAGCCGGCGACCAGCAGCCAGCGGGCGCCGACCACGGTTGTCAGCCGACCCGCCAGCAGCGCCGCGATGATCATCATCACGGTCATCGGCAGGAACAGGCCCGCGATCTGGTAAGCGGAGTAGCCGGCAATCACGCCCAGGTAAAGCGCGGTGAAGAAGAAGATCGCGAACGTGGCGAAGTACGTGCAGTACGCGACCACGTTGGGCGTGGTGAACCGGGGGACCCGCAGGTAACTCAGGTCAAGCAGCGGGAACGAGGCTCGGCGCTCCCACAGCACAAAGGCCGCACCGGCGACCAGGGACACGGCGAACAGCGCCAGCACGCTGGGCGCGGCGTAGCCGGCGCTCTCGCCGTTGATGATGCCGAAGATCAGGGCCGCGAGCGCGCCGCCGCCGAGCACGGTGCCCGGCACATCGATCCGGCCCGCTCCCGGGTCGGCGCTCTCGGGCAGGACCATGGCCGCTACGGCCAGCGCGGCCAGGCCGAACGTCACGTCGAACCAGAAAATCCCGCGCCAGCTCCATGCCCCGGTCAGCGCCCCGCCCAGGACCGGGCCGAGCGCGAGCGAGAACCCGGATACCGCGGCCCAGACCCCGAGCGCGCGGTTGCGGCTGCGTTCATCCGGATAAAGCTGCCGGATCATCGACAACGTGCCGGGTTCACTCGCCGCCGCCCCCAGCCCCATGACCGACCGTGCGGCGATCAGTATCCCGATGCTGGGAGCGACCGCGGCGAGCGCGGCGCCGGCGCAGTAGACACCGGCTCCGGCCAGCATGATCTTCTTGCGGCCGAACTTATCGCCCAGCATCCCGAAGACCAGCATGAAGCTGGCGAACGTCAGGGCATATGACCCGACCACCCACTGCAGCGCGGAGACTCCGCCGTGCAGGTCCTGCTGAATGCTGGCCAGCGCGACGCTGACGACCGTGTTGTCGAGGAACGTCAGGAACAGCAGCGTGCACAGGCAGGCGAGGGCCAGCGGGCGGCGCCGCGGCGCGAGCATGCCAACCCGGGCGTGCGCGAGCGTGTCGGCCACCCCGCTAGCCCCGGCAGACCGCGGGCAACTGGGGGCTCCCCTTGGGGAACTCCAGGTAGGCCAGCCCGCAGAAGCTCGCGATGGCGACCTTCCAGACGCCGTCCAGATAGACCGCGGTGCCCACCTGGTTCTTCAGCAACGGCGTGCCGAGCAGCAGGACCTCGTAGTGCACCGTGGCCTGCGTCGGTGACGTAATCGTCACCGAACTGATCGACGCGGTCGACCCGGTCGCGGCCGACCCGAACGACGACTTGGCCTGGGCCTCAACGAACGCGGCCACCTGCGGCCCGTCTTGCACCAGGGCGAGCCGGCTCGGGGTCGGTGCCTTGCCGTTGAAGACCGTCTTCCAGTTGGCCGTGATCGCGGCCACGGCCGCCGGACCGCTGGCTGGTTCGGCCGCCGTGGTAGCACTCGCGGTCGGGTGCGGGCTGGTCGGGTTCGTCGAGGGGTGGCTACCGCCGCCCCCGCAGGCGGCCAGGATCAGGCATCCCGTCGCCGCCAGCGCGGCCGATGCCTGACGCGGCCTCGGCCAGTGCAGGCTACGCATGGTCGCAGTGTGCCACAAAAAAAAAGCCGCCCGCCCATCAATACGGTACGGCCGCCGGGACTTCCGGCCTTGCCGGCATGGCGGGGGACACGCACCATGGACGAATGCCGGGTGATGCGGATGGGCCGGCGGCGCGTGCGTCTGCTGGTTCTTATGACTATGACGTGCTTGTGATCGGCTCGGGGTTCGGTGGCTCGGTCGCCGCGCTGCGGCTTACCGAGAAGGGCTACCGGGTGGGCGTGCTTGAGGCGGGCCGCCGGTTCGAGGACGCCGACTTTCCCGGGACGTCCTGGAACGCCCGCCGCTTCTTCTGGGCGCCGAAGCTCGGCTGCCTGGGCATCCAGCGGATTCACCTGCTGCGGAACGTGATCATCTTGGCTGGCGCGGGGGTCGGCGGAGGCTCGCTCGTCTACGCCAACACGCTCTATGAGCCGAAGGACGCCTTCTACCACGACCGCCAGTGGGCGCACATCACCGACTGGCGGGCTGAGCTCGCACCCTACTACGACCAGGCGAAACGGATGCTGGGTGTGGTGCGCAACCCGACGATGACGCCGTCGGATGAGGTCATGAGGCAAGTCGCCGAGGAGATGGGGATCGGGCCCACGTTCGGCATGGCCCCGGTCGGGGTGTTCTTCGGCCGGGACGGCCGGAAGGAACCCGGCGTGGAGGCCGCCGACCCGTTCTTCGGTGGTGCCGGTCCGAGCCGCCGCGGCTGCCTGGAGGCCGGGGAATGCATGACCGGCTGCCGGCACAACGCGAAGAACACGCTCGTCAAGAACTACCTTTATCTGGCCGAACGGGCGGGCGTGACAGTGGTTCCGGAAACCACGGCGGTGGCAGTGCGGCCGTCGGGGCGCGCCGGGTACGCGGTGGACACGGTGCGGACCGGCGCATGGCGGGGCGCCCGGACCTCGCGTACCTTCACCGCCGAGCACGTGGTGTTCGCCGCCGGAACGTGGGGCACGCAGCAACTCCTGCACCGGATGAGAGTCCGGGGGTCGCTGCCGGCGATCTCCGCCCGGCTCGGCGTCCTGACCCGTACGAACTCCGAGGCGCTCGGCGGGGCGCTGACCACGATGCGCCACAGGACAATGCACGATTTCACGCGCGGGGTCGCCATCACCTCATCCATCCATCCGGACGAGCGCACCCAGATCGAACCCGTTCGTTACGGCAAAGGCTCGAACGCGATGGGGCTGCTCAGCACGCTGATGACCGATGGCGGCGGACGGCTGCCGCGCGGCGTGAAGTGGCTCGGCCGCGCGGCGCGCCATCCCGGGCAGCTCGCGTCGCTTTACGCCGGCATCAACCACTGGTCTGAACGGGTCGTTATCGGGCTCACCATGCAGGCGCTGGACAACTCGATCACAGTTTATCCCAGGCGCACCCGGCTCGGCCGGATCAAGCTGACCTCGCGGCAGGGGCACGGCGCCCCGAACCCGGCCTGGATACCGGCCGCCAACGAGGCCATGCGCCGGGTCGCGGCCAAGATCGGCGGGTTCCCCCTGAGCAGCGCCGGCGAGATGGTCGACATCCCGATGACCGCGCATTTCATCGGCGGCTGCGTCATCGGCGACAGCGCGGACAGCGGCGTGGTCGACCCCTACCACCGTATGTACGGCCATCCCGGGCTGCACGTGGTCGACGGCTCCGCGATCTCCGCGAACCTGGGTGTCAACCCGGCGCTGACGATCACCGCCCAGGCCGA
>Ga0335081_10017718_pt1 | contig 11531 bp, 9 predicted proteins | sample Lox_Sample_35_FD_206713 | JGI IMG/M metagenome (GOLD analysis project Ga0335081, IMG submission 206713) | Soil microbial communities from Loxahatchee National Wildlife Refuge, Florida, United States - Lox_Sample_3.5 | ecosystem: Environmental > Terrestrial > Soil > Wetlands | place: USA: Florida... | reverse complement strand
GTCGATTTATATCCCAGGCGCCGCAGCGTCTCGCGCATCTCCGGAAAAAGAAGCTCGGGCTTATCGCCCAGGCTGAACAGCGCTTCGGTGCATCCCATGCGCTCGCCGGCACGAACGGTGGCCACCACTTCCTCCGGCGTCATGGTATGCGCGCCCGGCTGGCCCGGATCACGACGGAACCTACAGTAGCCGCAATAGTCGCGGCATAAGTTGGTGAGAGGGATAAACACCTTGCGCGAGTAGGTGACAACTCCAGGTTTGAAGCCGGCGCGCCCCCGCTGTGCCGCATGAAGCAGAAGCGGCAGTTCGGCATCGCCGCCGCGCAACATCCGGCAGGCAGCTTCCCGCGAAAGGCGGCTGCCCGTGTGCTCCAGTTCGGCAGGGTTCTCGATTTTATTATCAGCTATCACCGGCGGTCGCTCGCGCCCAAGATGTAAATATCCGTCCTCGGTTTGACCTGCCAAAGATCATAGCGAAGCGCATCCATCCTGTCGTGTATTCGATTTTCGAAGCCGCGCTTCGGACAGAGCCTTTTCTACCACAGAGTCACAGAGAAAAGATTGTTGATTGTTTGATTTCTGATTATTGATTTCGGATTGCCGGCGTTTTGTGGCGCCTCAAGATGGCGAAACAATCAAAAATCAACAATCATCAATCAGAAATCTGTCCCAGTTCCGGAATGTTCTTGTCCCAATTGTTGTTCAACATTTCAACACTTGACAATGTGAACAATTGCAGGCATGATCTCGCTCCTCAGTCCAACCCGGGTATGGACCGCACACCAATCAACCGGATCAGTGTCGCTGACCAGGCAGCGTCGCTGCTGCGCCAGCGCATCCTGGAGGGCGAATTTCGCCCGGGCACGCCGTTGCCCGAGCTTCCCCTGGCTTCTTCCCTGGGTATTTCGCGAAACACCATGCGGGAAGCGATCCGGATCCTCGCCCAGGAAGGACTACTGCGCCGCAACTTGCATCGCGGTGTCGTCGTGTCTCAGCTTTCCTTACGCGACGTCAAGGAGATCTATCAACTGCGGCGCATGCTGGAGTTGCCCGCGGTCCTGGCGGCGCGTCGTCCCAACTCCGATTTGCTCAACGAAATCCAAGGCGCGCTGGAAGCCTACGAAGAGGCAGTTCGCGAGCGAAACTGGCCGGGAGCGGTCAGCCACGATTTCCACTTTCATAGCCTGCTCATTCGCTTTCATGGCAATACCCGGCTCGAGGCGTTTTATCAAAACATGATTGGGGAATTGCGCGTGGGCATGATTCTGGTGGACCGCAGTCACGACGATCCGGGAGCGTTGCCTCCCGTTCACCGGAAGATGTACCAGTTGCTGAACACCGGCAAGCTCAAGCCGTGTGCGGCAATCCTGGCGCAACATTTGGACGATTCGGAGGCTCGCCTGACCGGGGTCATGAAAAAGCAGGCGGCCCGAACCGCCCACTAAGTTGTTAGATACGCAGCCGTAATGCTGGTTGCACCGGCTGGTAAAGGTCGATGGCAATCATTTTTCAGGGGGTTTGTCGCATGACGGTTCGTTCTCCGCTAACGCTTGCCGGATGGTTCGGCTCGATGAAGTCCACTGTGTTTCAACCGCAGAGGTGGATCGCCCTCGTTCTGCTGTTGATCTTCGCCAACTGGATGCAGGCCCAGACCGTGACCAGTTCTATCCAGGGCCGCGTCTACGATACCAGCGGCGCCGCCATTGCGGAAGCCTCGGTGACGGCCGTCAATAGCCAGACCGGCATCTCGCGCCAGATCAGCGCTTCCGCCACCGGCGATTACCAGATCACGCTTCTTCCGCCCGGCGACTATACCGTGACCGCGGAGAAGAGCGGTTTTGAGAAGGTGGCGAAGAAAGTGCACCTTGCATTGGGTGCCGCCGGGAACGTGGACTTCAGCCTCGCTGTCGGGCAAGTCACCCAGGAGGTGGTGGTGCAGGATGTCGGCGAAGTCGCCGAACCGACGCGCACCATGGTCAGCTCCGTCATTGACGAGCGGAAAATTCAGGATCTTCCCGTGAATGGCCGCGAGTTCATAGACTTTGCTCTGCTGGCCCCTGGAGTCACCATCGGCAACACCACATCGGGCAGCACCGATGTAATCGTCGAACCGGTGACCAAGCTGTCTTTTGCAGGACAGAACATCCACTTCAACTTCATCGCGGTGGACGGTGCCGACGATATCTCAACCGCCTCCGGCATTCAGCGCGGCACTCCGCCCCAGGAATCGGTGCAGGAGTTTCGCGTCATCAATACCGATTACACCACCGAATTCGGGCGGGCCACGGCGGGGATCGTCAACATCATCACCAACAGCGGGACGAATGCATTCCATGGGTCGGTATACGAATACTTTCGCAACGATGCGATGGATGCGGTCAGCATCCTGGCGGCACCGGGCTTCCACGCCCTTCGGCAGAACCAGTTTGGCGTGGCTGCGGGCGGGCCGATCAAGAAAGACCAAACCTTCTTCTTCTTGAACTATGAAGGGCAAAGGCGCGCCGAATCCCCGACTTACAATTCGACGGTTCTCAACAACATTCAGGCGATCAATAACGTAAAAACGAACGTGTACGGTCTTCCGCCGGAAAACCTGTTCCAATTGCGCGACAACAATCTCGACAATGGATTTGCGCGCCTGGATCAGAACTTCGGCAGCAACCAGCACCTGTTTGTTCGCTATTTCGTCACCGACGGCCGGCTGACCAATCAGTCGCCGCTGAACAATGGTTTCGACCTGCCTTCTGCGTTCAAGAACAACTACATTCGCGACCAGTCGCTGGCGGGAGCGCTGACGTCGGTAATCTCGTCTTCCTGGGTCAACGAACTGCGCATGCAGTATGCGCATCGCACCTTCGATTTCCCTGTGGTTTCGACGCAGCCCCACCTGGAGGTCGCCAATACCTTCGCGGTGGGCGTGAACCGCGGCAATCCGGACATCTATCGTGAGTCGCGATTTGAGCTGGTCAATAACACCACTCACAACATGGCCAATCACACCATCACCTTTGGCGGCAACTTCGATCGTGTCGGAACGTACGAATCGTTCCCGCTGTTCTATCCCTTTGAGGCCGATTTCTCAAACCTGCCAGCTTTCCTTGGAACCGACGGCGCGGCAGCAGCCGAGGGCTTGTGCGCGCCGGGTCAGGCTTGTCCGGATCCGTTCGTGATCTTCTTCCAGCGCTTCAGTACGAGCACGGACCCGCTGTTCGATGAAACTTCGCTGGCCGGAGGCCCGGCTGTCTACCAGGGCGGACCGATTTCACAGGCTATTCGCAACCAGTCGGCGGCCACTCTCGATCACGACTACACGGGTTTCTACGTCGAGGACAAATGGCGTGCGTCGCACAGGCTGACCATTAACGGCGGGGTGCGCTGGGAGTTTGAACATTGGCCGTCCAACGTGCTGAACACGCAGTGGGGGAACGTCGATCCTCGCCTCGGTGTCGCTTACGATCTCGGCACTTCGCACAATATTGTGTTTCGAGCGGGGGCCGGACTATTTCACGGAATCATTCCGTCGCCGCTGTTGATGTGCCAAGCGCCGTCGTGCGGCGGGATAACGCAGTATCCGGGCCGGCCGTTCGAGGACAATCTGAACGCCAACACGGGTCTGTTCAGTTTTGCGAGTTCTCCCGGCATTACTTACTCCGCTTTGGCCGCGCTGTTTGGCGGCGGTCCGTTTGGCACGCCGGGGCAGGCGAATTATCCGAACGGAGTTTCTGCCGGGTTCTGTCCCGTAGGAATTGTGCCTGCATATGGCCCGGCCGGAACACTGGCTGGTTGCGGATTCCTGCAGCCTGCCACCATCGTGCGCTTCGATCAGAATCACCAGAATCCCTATGGAATTCAGACCAGCGCTGCACTGGAATTTCAGCCGTTCAAAGACACCCAGCTGAGCATCTCCGGCATTCACCTGCGTGGCGTTCATCTAGGCAGCTTCTATAACGTGAACCAGCCCGACCCGAGCGGAACCTTGCTGATGTACAACTCGAAAGGCCAGGCGAGCTGCAAGGATACCTATTTCAATTTCGGAGCCATAGGCCTCGGTAACCCAAGCTGCACTCCGTATCCGGCGGCGATGGTCATTCCGGGCGTGCCGCACGTCAATGGAATCCCCGGTTTCCGCAACAACAACTACAGCGTTTTTTTCGAGGCCACCTCGAAGTGGGACTCGGTTTACGACGGTCTGCTGATCAACCTGAACAAGAGAATGTCGAACAACTTTTCGGTGGATGTTAGCTACACCTACTCCCATTCCATCGACGACGGCCCGAACCCCAGCTTCGTACTCATCCCGCAGGATAGCGGCAATTTCCACGCCGAGCGCGCCAATTCGGCCGATGACGCCCGCCACCGCTTCGTCGGCAATGCCATTCTTTCCAGTCCGAAGAATTGGAATATCGTGGCGCGAGACTTCAGTCTCAGCATGATCCTGACCCTGCAGTCACCTCAGTACTTCACCAAGTATGCGGGCTTTGACTCGAACGGCGACGTCTTCGGAAACAATGATCGTGTCGGCAATGAGCCGCGCAATACCTATCGCGGCGATTCGCTGAAGACGCTGGATCTCCGCATCGAGCGTACCTTCCCCATCCTGGAACAGTTCCATCTGCAATTTCTTGCGGAAGCATTCAATGTCGCCAACTCGGTGAACGTACGCTATTACAACACCAGCTACGGCGCAGCCGATTTCTGCCCGCTCGATGCGGGCGCTCCCGGCTGCTTCGGAGTCACGCAGTTCTATAAGGAGGGCTCCCCCAATCCGGCGTATGGCACGCCCAGCGCCGTTTTTAACCCGCGTCAGATTCAGCTCGCGCTGCGTCTGACGTGGTGAGATGCAGCCGGAGCCGGGCGCGTGCCTTCCCCCATACACCCGGCTCCGCTACTGCCCTGCGGAAACACAGGTACTATTGCAGCATGAGTCTGACCCCGAGCGAGTTTCGCAAGGCCATGGGATGTTTCGCCACCGGGGTCACCGTGATTACCGTGGATCAGGATGGCGAGGTGCATGGCATGACGGCCAACGCGTTCACCTCGGTGTCGCTCGATCCCATGCTGGTGCTGGTTTGCGTGGATCACCGTGCGCGCACCCATGCACACCTGCATAGCCGCAAGCGGTTCGGGGTGAACGTGTTGTGCAGCGACCAGCGGGCGATTTCGGAGTATTACGCGCGCTCCACCGAAACACACCAGCATGCCGAGGATTCGGGAGCGCGATTTGAACGCACCACGCAGGGGACGCCGGTTTTGCAGGGAGCGCTGGCCTACCTGGAATGCCGGCTGCATTCGGCGCAGGAAGCGGGAGATCATACGATTTTTATTGCCGAAGTCGAGGATGTGGTAGTTCGCGAAGGAGAGCCGCTGCTTTATTTTCGCAGCCAGTATCGTCGATTAGGCTCTGGGCTTTAGGCTCTAGGCTCTTGGCCTCAGGTTCAGAGGCACCAGAAAACGCAAGAGGCGCGAAGAAAGGTTGAGACCAGAACCTAAAGCCTAAAGCCTAAAGCCGAGAGCCGATTTTGGGAGACACTATGCGGTTCGGAATTTATTGCGAGATGCAGACTCCGCCGGGCAAGTCGTTCTACGACATGACCTGGGAGATCATGCGTCAGATCGAGCATGCCGACGAGTGCGGCTTCGATGTTTATTCCGTCATCGATCATCATTTCTTTCAAAAATTCTCGATTTCCGCGAATCCACTGGCAATGTTTGCCTCTGCCGCGCAACGCACAAAACGCATTCGCTTCCGCACCGCCCTGCATACTCTCCCGCTGGAAAATCCAATGCGCCTTGCCGGGATGATCGCCGAAACCGACATCCTCACCAATGGCCGCCTGGAATGCGGCCTCGGACGCGGCCATGCCTGGCTGTTCGGGCCCTCGAGCCTCCCGCTGGAAGAGAGCCGCCCGCGTTACAACGAGGCGATCGACATTCTCGAACTCGCCTTCACCAACGAGACTTTTTCCTATCACGGCCAGTACTACAACGTGGAGAACGTTTCTGTCGTTCCACGCCCGATTCAGAAGCCCTACCCCAAGTTCTACACCGGAGGCACCAGCGACATCACTTACCAAATGGCGGGCGAGAAAGGCTGGGGAATTTTTGTTCCGCCGCTCCTGCCGTGGAAAGTGCTCGAAGGGCCGCTGAACATCTACAAGAGAGCTTGTGCGGAAAACGGTCATGAGCCCGACATCGTCTACATCCGGCCGGTGTACCTGGACGAAGACGAAAAACTGATTCGCAAGGAAGCCGCGCAAGCGCTGCACAATTTCCTGGCTTTCAACGCATCGCCGCTGGAATCGATCGCCAGCGAGTCGAAGAAGAAAGAACTGCGTGAGAAGGGCTACGGTTTCTATGCCAGCGGTGCCATGGAATCGCTGCTGAAACTCACCTACGAAGAAATCGTGGAGCAGGAGATTGGCTTCATCGGTACGCCTGAAAAGGTGATTCAGCAGATTCGCAACCTGCAAACGAAGGGCGGAATCGGTGAACTGGCAATCGTCGCGAATTTCGGCGGCCTCGAACACTGGAAGAGCATCAAGACGCAGGAGCTATTTGCAAAGCACGTGATGCCGGTGTTCCGTGCAAAGCCCGCGGGCGCCGCCGCGGCGGACTAGAACGTAGCGCCGATGCCTCGCCGGCATTCGCGAGCCCGAGTCGCTCTCGTAGCGGCGGGCGAGGGCTGGCGCTACGGTCAGAATGCAGTTGCGATTCGTTTTTCAGGAGAAGATGGCAACCCTCGTCAAAACTCCGCTGATGCTTGCTGCATTCGCGCCCATGAGCGCGCGGCGGCTTCTTGTTTTCGGCGGGATCGCTTTGATCGCGGGCGGGATGTTGTTTGGGGATATCTTTGCCGTTTTCGTGCTGCACCAGAATGCCGGCGCGCAGGCCGCGGCGCTGATCGATGCCAGTCGCGACGTTGCCGTTGGAAACTCTGACGCGTCCAATGCAATCTTCGCCAAACTGGGGGCTCTGCTTGAAGATCGCGGCACCAAGGTCGACGCCCATGTCCACATCACCGACGCCGGCTATCTGGCGCTCATCCTCGCCCTGGTTCAGCCGTACATTGCGTTGACACAAGCAACAAAGAAATTGTTGGCGGGACTTTTCCTTGTTGGCGGAGTGTGCCTTCCCATCGGGATTTTTCTGATTCACTACGTCGGGCTTGCCTACAGCCCGTTTGCAGTGATCGGATGGGCGAGCGTGCTGGCCGATTCCGCCGGCGCGCTGCTGATTGTCGTGCTGATGACCGAGGCCTGGGGTTTCTGGAAATATCTCGGCCCCCGCGAACTTAGCGAGGTCGCGCTGCCGGCCGAAAACAGCATGCCGGCGCGTGCGCTTCTCAGCGGCGGCACGTTGCTCGTCCTTCTCGGGTTCCTTCACGGCGCCTACTATGCCGGAGCGTTCCTTTATCAGCATGAGCAAATGGAGACCGACATTCTGGGCCGCATGATCGCAGCGGCTTCGCGCAACGATCTGAGCACCGCGAACTCTGAAGTCAATAACTTCGGCGACCTCGCCGGGGCGCACGCCGTCAATATTGCCGCCCACTCTCACGTCATCGAGTTCGGCTTACTCGCCATGCTGCTTTCGTTCGTCCAGCCTTATGTGTTCCTGTCCGAAAAATGGAAACGGCGCTGGGTCAAAGTTTTTCTTGGCGGCTCAGTAATCTTGCCAGTGTTCGTGCTGCTCGAACTGAATCTTGGGCTGGTCGCGGGCGGGATCGCCGACGTCGGCGGGCTGGCAGTCATCGCGGCGCTCATCGGAATGATGGTCGGCATTTTGCGGTACACCGGAAAACTTGATGCGAGGGAGGGCCGAGCATGACGCCGTCGCGCAAAATCTTGATCTTTGGCGGCTTGGCGTTGGCGACGTTGGGCATGCTCTACGGCTTGCACTATGCGATTATCATCGAGCACCAGACGCTCGATGAGATGGGCGGATCGCTGGCGCAATCATTTTCTGCCGCCGCCAACGGCAATATGACTCAATCCACCGCGGCGCTCCAAGGCTACGGCAGCACCAAGTACGATTACGTGCGCCAGGTGGATATTCACTCGCATTGGATCGGCTTGGCTATGATCATGATCGTGCTCGGCGCGGCCTTCGATCGCGTGAATTTCAGCGAGACTCTGCGCGAGTGGATTGCGGTCACTCTGCTAATAGGAAGCGTGGTCTTCCCGCTCGCGGTCCTGTTGCAGACGTATCATCATGGTGGGGTGATGTTCAAAGCTCTTGCGGTGATCGGCTCCGGGCTGGTCATTGTAGCCCTGGCAGCTACAGCGTTCGGATTCGCGCGGCACAGTGGATCGGCTTAACTGATGTGGGAATCAGAAACTAGCAACTAGCGACTAGGAACTCGCAACTACAAATGTACCCGCGATCATTTCAATATCACCGGGCGGCCTCATGGAAAGAAGCGATTTCCATGCTCGGGCAGTTAGGCGAAGGCGCCAAACTGCTTGCCGGGGGCCAGAGCCTGATTCCGCTCATGAAGCTACGCTTCGCCAGCCCCGAGCATCTCGTCGACCTGAATTTCATTTCCGATACGTCGTTCATCAAGGAAGGTTCGGGCGCGCTTCACTTCGGCGCTATGACGCGCCACGCGGAAATTGAAAATTCCGCTCTGACCAGACAGATTCCTGTGCTACGCGACTGCGCGGCCGGTATCGCCGACGTGCAGATCCGAAACCGCGGCACCATCGGTGGCTCGCTCGCCGAAGCCGATCCCAGCGGTGACTGGGCGAATGCGCTCATGACGCTCGATACCACGATTCATTGCCTTGGCCCGAACGGCGCCCGCAAACTCGCGCTGAGCGATTTCATCAAAGATGCGTACACAACAGATCTGGCCAACGATGAACTGGTCACCGAAGTTGAAGTCAAAATTCCGCCCAAGGGGAGCAGCGGCGCTTATCTCGCATTCAAGCGGACTGCCCCGGTTTATCCCAGCGCCAGCGTCGCAGTTCAACTTGCGATGGATGGCGACACCTGCAAAGACGCCGCCATTTCTCTCGGCTGCGTCGGTCTCACGCCGATTCGCGCTTCCCAGGCAGAAAAAGAACTGAGCGGCAAGCGCCTTGACGACAAGGCTCTGGCGGCGGCTGCCGAATCAGCGCGCGCCGCTGCCGATCCTCAGCCCGATATGCGGGGATCGGCCGACTACAAGCGTCAACTGGTCGCGGCGCTGGTCAAGAAAGCGATCAATATCGCAGCCCGGCGTGCCCGCGGAGAGCAGATCGAAGGACATCATCTCTATGCCTGAAGTCGCAACCACCGAAAAGGTAGCCGTGCAGATCAAGGTCAACGGCAAGCCATATTCGCGCGAAATTGAGCCGCGAATGCTGCTCGTCGAATTTTTGCGCGAAGAATGCGATCTGACCGGCACGCACGTTGGCTGCGACACCAGCTACTGCGGCGCATGCACGGTTCTGCTGAACGGCGCGGCGGTGAAATCGTGCACCATGTTTGCCGTGCAGGCGGATGGCGCCGACATCACAACCGTCGAGGGCCTCGCAAAGGACAACCAACTCCATCCGATCCAGAAGGCGTTTGGCGACTCTTACGGTTTGCAGTGTGGATATTGCACTCCCGGATTGATGCTTTCGACCTACCAGTTGCTTTCGAAGAATCCTGATCCGAACGAAGCGGAAATCCGTCGCGCCATCGCCGGCAATACCTGCCGCTGCACCGGTTACATGAACATCTTCAAGGCCATTCAGCAGGCCGGAAAGAACATGAAGGGAGCTTGAGTGGCGATTCGATTCTCAGGCGAGTTCGAGGTAAAGAAGCTGCCGGAGGAGGTTTATGACTTCCTCGTCGATCCAAATCGTTTCGCGCCGCTGTTGCCGGACTTTCAGGGATTGGCCGTCGCAGATCCTACGCATTTCAGCGTGAAGGTTAAAGTTGGCATTTCGCACATCAAGGGGACGGCGGACGTGAAGATGGAACTGGCGCAGGCGGAGCGTCCAAACCGCGCGCAGTATAAAGGACAGGGCTCGGTGGCTGGCGGGAACGTCACCATGATCGCCGGCTTCGATTTGGCGCCTGCGGCCACGGGAACGAAAGTTGCCTGGCAAGGCGAAGCGCAGATTTTCGGGCGCTTGACGTCAGTTGCCGGTGGATTGCTGGAACCCTTGGGCAAGAAACAGGTTCAAAAACTGATCGACGGTTTGCAGGCGGCGCTGGCATCGAAAAGCGGACGTCAGGTCGCGGGTGTCAGGTCTCAGGATGCGGTTTCAGATTTTCCTGACACCTGACACCTGAGACCTGACCCCTTGATCGTCAAAGCTTTCCGCAGGAGACAGATTTAACTTGGCGCACGAAAAGAAGAACGGAAGCAAGCACTGGGTCGGCGCTGCTGTCCCGCGCAAAGAGGAGGACCGCCTCCTGCGCGGCCGCGGCAAATTTGCCGACGACATCAAGCTGCGCGGGATGCTCTACCTCCGCTTCGTGCGCTCCCCGTACGCGCACGCCCGCATCACCAGCATCGACACTTCGGCAGCAGAGGCGCTTCCCGGTGTCGTGTGCACGCTTACCGGCAAAGAGATCGCATCTCAAACGCAGCCGTTTATCGAGATTGCGCCCGATCACATTCAGAAGGTCCACGACTTCCCGCTGGCTGTCGACAAGGCCCGCTACCAGGGAGAGCCGGTGGCCGCGGTCCTCGCCGAATCGCCGGGCATCGCTGACGATGCCGCCGAACTCGTTTCCGTGGAATACGAGCCGCTCGATCCTGTGGTTGATGCCGAGGAAGCGCTGAAAGATAAGAGCATTCTCCACGAAGACGCGGGTACCAACCGCGTCTGGAACGGCGTTTGGGACCACGGCGACGTCGAGAAGGCATTCCGCGAGGCGGCGTATGCGGTCAACATCGACCGCATGCACTTCCATCGCTTCTCCTCCACGCCGCTCGAAAACAATGTCGTCATCGGCCAGTGGGACGCGAAGGACGAACGCATCTATTACTGGTGCAACAACTCGTTCCCGTCGTTTGCCATCCAGTTTCTGGCGGCGCACCTGAACGTTCACATCGATAAGATTCGCGTGCAGACCGCCGACATCGGCGGCAGCTTTGGCATCAAGATCACCAGCTACCCGCAGATGGCGGTGTGCGCGCTGGCATCGAGGAAGGCCGGCGGACGTCCGGTGAAATGGGTCGAAACCCGCTCTGAGCACATGGTTTCGAGTGCTCATGGGAATGAACGTACTTTCGTTGATACCCGAGTTGCGCTCGACAAAAACGGCGTGATTACGGCCATCGATTCGCGCCACATTGACGATTGCGGCGCTTATCCACGCTACGAGCCGCTGGGATGCGTGATATGGTCGCAGGTATTTTGCGGCGTCTATCGTTTCAAGAATGCTCGCTTTGATTTCTGGCAAGCCGTCACGAACAAATGCCCTGTCGGTCCCAACCGCGGATACTCGCGCATGCAGCACCTCTGGTTTCTCGAGCGCATCATCGACATCTGCGCCCACGAACTCGGCATTCCTGCCGACGAAATGCGGTTGCGCAACTACATTCGTCCG
>Ga0335081_10017717_pt1 | contig 11531 bp, 9 predicted proteins | sample Lox_Sample_35_FD_206713 | JGI IMG/M metagenome (GOLD analysis project Ga0335081, IMG submission 206713) | Soil microbial communities from Loxahatchee National Wildlife Refuge, Florida, United States - Lox_Sample_3.5 | ecosystem: Environmental > Terrestrial > Soil > Wetlands | place: USA: Florida... | reverse complement strand
CACATCGTCGATTGCCGATACCCGCCGCAGGTCCTGATACTCCGTGCTATTCACAAACAAGAGCGGTCCGCGATCGCCTTTATCGCGCAGTTCGACATGCACCATCCGGTCCGCGTCTTGGTAGGGATAAGGGTTCAGCAGGATGCCGTACACGACGCTGAATATGGCAGTCGTGGCGCCGATGCCCAGCGTGAGCGAGAGCACGGCGGTAAACGCGAAGCCCGGCGAGGAGCGCAATTGCCGGATGGCGTAGCGAAGATCCTGCATGAGGTTTCCCATAAGGACTCACTCCTGAACCGCACGTTTGAATTCTTGGGCCGCAATCAGGACGCCAAACCGGTTGCACAGGAAAGAAAGAAGATGGCTGCGCTGATCGGCTTGGCCGGTGTCCGAAAGCAGCCTGCCCTGTTCGAAATTGGACGCTCGATTCTCTCCGAAGTGAGCCCCCAGCAATAACTTGCACGCCCAACAAAACGGCGCCAATTTGTGAGCTGACACCGTCTCTCGGATGCTAATCCCAATCACCGGAAAGCGCTGTCCTGTGCTCAGATCATTACTAGAACGGGCATCTTGAGCGGAGGGGCCGGATGCGCTTGCGCATTCGGCCGTGGAGTCGAAAAGCCTGCCCTGAGGGAGCGAAAGCGACTCGAATGGGAGCCCATGTCTGCTGATTCTCTTACCGGCGCGGGGAGGAGCTCTCACGAAGGCCGCTTGTAACAGTAGTTTAGAGAACTCCCTGCCTGGCCTGTTGTGAGCGCTGGACACATCAGGTCCCTCGACTTCCACATTCGCTCGCGAGCGAACGAATTAGCTCCGCTCGGGATGACGGCGGCACGAGCGAATGGCGTTCGCTGACTCAAAAAAAATACGACATGGGCGCCGCGGGAGCGGCAGTCCGGCGAAATTAGCGCAGCAAAAACGGCGGCCGAAGCCGCCGTTAAACTCGCCCAGTTTCGAGGCGACCTCAGTTCTGCTGGTCATCGCGACGCCGCAACGTGGGCCGGTCATCTCCGCTCTTGTCGCTGCTATCGCTGCCCGAAGTGGTCTTATCGGCGGTCGACGTGCGCCGCAGGCTGGGCTTGTTGTTGTCCTTCTGATCGATGATCTTGCGCCGATTCTCCAAAGCCGCGAGCCGCGCCTTCACATCGTCAAATTCCGACGTTGTCACCACGTACTGCTGGCGAGCCGGCAGAATCTTCGCGATCTCTTCCTGCGACTTCTCTATGCGATCCGGCGTCTGCGGATGTGTGGAAAAAGCCTTTGCCAGCGTGCCGGGTTTCTTCTTCTCCTTCGCCTGAATCTTCTCGAAGAAGCTGATGAACGCATTCGGATCGTACCCGGTCTTGTACATGTACTGCAGGCCAAGGTAATCCGCTTCCGCCTCAAAGCCGCGAGAGAAGCTGAGGAAGGTCAACGGCAGTCCAAAGCCCGCCGCCGAACGCACCGCATAGCCGATGCCGCCACCCATGAAGATCAGCGGGATGGTGCCAATATTCGCCCACTGCGACCGCGTCATCTGCCGCGTCGCATGGCGCGCCGCCACGTGCGCGATTTCGTGCGCCATCACGCCCGCGAGTTCCGCTTCTTCGTCCGCCGCCAGGATCAAGCCTGAATTGACATAAAAGAAGCCGCCAGGCAGCGCGAAGGCATTGACTTCATCCGAGTCGATGACCTTGATGGTGAACGGGACCTGCGCATCCGAGTTGCGCACCAGGTTCTGCCCGATGCGGTTCACATACTCCGTGACCACCGGATCCTGCACCAGCTTCACGCTGGACTCCACCTGCTGGGCATACTGCTTGCCCATGCGGATTTCGCCCTCGAGCGAGTACCAGTTCCCCATACCTCGGCCGCCCATCTTGCGGTTGCCGATCGCGTCGACATCGTTTTTGCCGCCATCGTGCTTGATATCGCTGTCGTCTTTTTGCGGAACCGTCTGCGGGTTGGCAGGCGCACTTTGATCTGCGGTCGAGTTGGGAGTCGATGCCGAACCAGTTTGCCCGGACCCCTGTTGCCCGGAGGCGGGAGGAGCGGAGGTCTGATCTTGCGCGAACGCAGCCAGCGACGCGAACCAGAGCAGCAAGACCGCCGTAAGAGCGACTGAACGAAACTTCATAAAATGCTCCCTCTATGCCACCGGGAACTTCCTGCCCTGATTATACCCTCGGTTTAACGCAGGTTTCCCTAGGATCGTTAAGTAGTTGGACGCCAAAGTTGCCCCTGGGGTTACCCGGAATTTTCATTCTTCCGCCCTCGTGAGAGGTCTGGCGCACCCGTCAAGTACTTCCCGCTTCGTTACTTGCCCACAATCTCGAACTCGACCTTAACCTCGTTCTTCACCTTCACCGACCCGCCTGCCACGCTGACCGGCGTTATTCCGAAGTCCTTTTGCTGCAGCGTTGCCGAGCCCCGGTATCGGCCTCCCTGACTCTCTACGTCCACTTTAACCGGCCGAGTCTGGCCATGCAGCGTCAAATCGCCGTTCACGATCCACTTCCCCTCCGTCATCTGGTGGATGCTGGTGGAACGAAAACGGATCTCGGGGAACCGGGCGCTGTCGAGCACCTTCGGCCCCAACATGGTGGTCTGGATGTCGTTGCGCTCGCTGTCTGACGCTTCCAGGTCCAGCACCTTCAGCGTGCGGGCGTCTACCATGAACTCGACGGAAGGACTGTCTTCGCTGAATGAACCACTTTGGATGGTGGCGCGAATCTCGTGATTATGGGCGAACGCGGAAAATAGCCCCGTCTTGTAAACGTGAACCGTAAGCACGGATCGCTCCGTGTCCATGGACTTTTGTGACTGTGCGGCCGCCGGCGAAGAAAAACTCAGGACCGCAAACAGGACTGACACGACTGCGATTCTCGTCACGACGCTACGCAGCAGACCGGTCATCTGCTCATTCTGATGCCTGGAGCGAAATCAGATGTCACATTTGTGCAAAACCGCTGTCGTATGAAGAAACATCCCCGGCTCCGCACTAGTCGTAATACTCCAGGCCCAGGTGCGTGATCAGTTCCTCGCCCTTCAGGTGGCGCAGAGTGTTCTTCAGCTTCATCAACTGAATAAACAGATCATGCTCAGGATAGAGGCCGGGCGCGGTCATGGGCGATTTGAAGAAGAAGCTCAGCCACTCCTGTATGCCCAACCCACGCAGCTCGGCGCTGCGCTGTGCCAGGTCGAGAAACAGCACGAGATCGAGAACGATCGGTGCGGCGAGGATGGAATCCCGGCAGAGGAAGTCCACCTTGATCTGCATGGGGTAGCCGAGCCATCCGAAGATATCAATGTTGTCCCAACCTTCTTTATTATCACCACGCGGCGGGTAATAGTTAATGCGAACCTTGTGCGTAAAACCCTTGTAGAGATCAGGGTAAAGCTCGGGCTGCAGAATATGCTCCAGCACCGACAGTTTGGACTCTTCCTTGGTCTTGAATGATCCAGGATCGTCCAGCACCTCGCCGTCACGATTCCCCAGGATGTTGGTCGAGAACCAGCCGGCCAGCCCCAGCATGCGCGCCTTGAATCCGGGAGCGAGGATGGTCTTGATCAGGGTCTGCCCCGTCTTGAAGTCCTTGCCACAAATGGGAGCATGGTTGTTGCGTGAGAGCTCGTGCAACACCGGAATGTCGACGGTCAGGTTCGGTGCGCCGTTGGCGAACGGCACGCCCTCCATCAGCGAAGCGTAGGCGTAGATCATCGAGGGCGCGATGGCTTCATCGTTCTGGGTGAGAGCCTTCTCGAAAGCCTTCAGGTTTTGATGGGCGGCTGTCGGCTGCAGAAAAACTTCCGTGGATCCGCACCATATAGTGACGAGCCTCGTTGCTCCGGAAGACTTCTTGAACTCCCGAATGTCGTCGCGCAGCTGTTCCGCCAGCTCCATCTTGTTCTTGCCCTTCTTCACATTGGGGCCGTCGAGCTTCTTCACGTAGTTGCGATCGAAGACAGCCTTGCGCGGCTTGATGGCGGACATGAACGGCTTGATCTGATCGAGCAGCGATTTCTCGAGCACCCCGGCCTTCGAGGCAGCCGCGTACATGTCGTCCTCGAAGAGATCCCACCCCGTGAACACCAGATCGTCTAACCCAGCCAGCGGAACGAATTCCTTGATCTTCGGCGACCGGCCGTCGGTGCGCTTCCCCAGACGGATCGTCGCCATCTGAGTCACCGAACCGATGGGCTTCGCAATTCCCTTGCGAATCGCCTCCACGCCTGCCACGAACGTGGTAGCCACGGCTCCCATGCCTGGGATCATGATGCCCAGTTTGCCCTTGGCGGGCTGGATTTCGAGACTGCCGCGCTGCGCGCTCTCCCGAGCCGGAGATGTAGTTTTAGTTTTTGCGGACTTCTGCCTTGTCGCCATATTTTGGGCTAGTTCCTTATGAGTTCATGGAATGTGGGGCAAACTCGTAATGTTCTCGTATCAGGAGGGCTTTTGCAACTTCACGGCGGTAAACGGACGCGATTGACGCGCGAGATGCGCATGCCTACAGCGAAGTGCCGGTTCCTTCCCCGTGAGCGCCCCTAACGCGCAGAAGTCGCCAGGATCAGCACCATGAGCGCCGCCAACGCCGCGCTGGCGACGAGGGCGAACAGGCTGTGCATCGGATGCAGATGAAAGTAAGGGTCGCGGTGGGCTCTCAAAAAAGTTCTCATGACAAGCCTCCTCCGGCGGGAACAAGTAGGACTTTCCCGCAACTTTCCCACATAATTAGACACCATGCCGGAAAAAATTGCAGTGATCACGGGTGCCTCGAGCGGTATCGGGCTGCTGACGGCGGTCGAATTGGGAAGAGCGGGCTTTCAGGTAGTCGCTTCTATGCGCGACCTGAATCGCCGGGAGCGGCTCGACCAGGCCGTGGCCGCCGCGGGCCTCGCTCAAAAAGTGGACGTCCGCCTTCTGGACATCACCGCCTTCGACACCATGCCGGAGTTCGTTCGTGGCGTTCTTCACGACTACGGGAGGGTCGACGTGCTGGTGAACAACGCCGGCTTCGCGGTCGCCGGATTTGCTGAGGATATGAAGCTCGACGAAATCCGCCTGCAATTCGAAACCAACTTCTTCGGACACGTCGCACTGACCCAGGCAGTGCTGCCCGCCATGCGCCAGCAGCGCTCGGGGCACATCATCATGATCTCGTCGATCAGCGGGTTGCACGGCGTTTTCTCGATCAGCAGCTATGCCGCCGCCAAATTCGCGCTGGAAGGGTGGAGCGAGTCCTTGCGCCTGGAAGTGAATGCCCTCGGGATCAAAGTGGTTCTGGTCGAGCCCGGCTCATTCCAAACCGATATATGGACCCGCAATGCTTATCTCGGAGAGAAGACGAAGGACGGAACTTCTCCTAATCGCGAACGCGCCGCCAAATTTAAAGACAAGGTACAAAACCTGCGCAAGCGTGACCCCATCGAGGTGGCTCGCGTGATCGCGCGCCTTGCGCAAAATCCATCGCCACGCCTCCGCTACCTGGTCGGACCGGACGCGCACATTCAGCTTTGGCTCAAACGCTTGCTGCCCTGGAAATGGCATGAAAAGCTTATCGCCAGCATGTTGAAGGTGGATTGAGGCAAGGTCGTCTTCAGCGCAAGGCCGCCAGGCGATTGCGAATCTGCTCGAGCTGGCTTTCGAGATTCGCGCTGAAGCGAACAGGATAGCGCTCGGCATTTTTCAGACGCCGATGCGCCTCGGGAAGCCTCGATAGCGCGACCCGCGTTGCCTGCTGCATGCTCTTCAATGATGGCGCGGGGTTCAGCCTCTTCCCTTTCCGCATCACGCAACTCAGCAACGGTTCCGTATGCGGATAGCTTTCGCTTTCACCGGCAATGGTGTCGCCGCCAAAGCTCCCGTCCGGCTCGATCTTTCGGAAGACCTGCTTGCGGCAAGGGTAAGTGCTCTTTTCGTTGCTCAGCTTGGCGCGGCCCAGGGGCCCTTGTCCAAAATCAACATCGACCAGCTTGTAGACGCCACTGAGGGTCGGCGCGTCTTTGGAAGTCGCCAGTGCCGTACCCACACCGAACGAATCGATGGCCGCGCCCTCGGCGAGCAGATCCGAAATTACGAACTCATCCAGGTCGCCACTCACGAACACTCGAGTTTCCGTCAGTCCGGCTTGATCGAGACGGCGACGCCCTTCGCGGGAGAGTTCCACGAAATCGCCACTGTCGAGCCGTATCGCACTCGGACGAAGTCCTGCCCGAATGATTTTATCAATGGCGGCCAGGCTGTCGTAGGTATCGACCAGCAACACGCCATGCTCGGGAAAGAGGCGCTGGAAATTCCGGAAGCTTTCTTCCTCGTCGCGATGCGCCATCACAAAGGAATGGGCCTGCGTGCCGAACGTGGGAATGCCGAAACGCCTTCCCGCCTCGACGTTCGATGTGCCACTGCAACCGGCAATGTAAGCGGCACGGGCCGCAACCACTCCAGCCTCGGGACCATGGGCGCGCCGGCTTCCGAATTCCACCACGCCTCGCCCCTGCGCCGCCTCGACCACGCGCGCCGCCTTCGAGGCAATCATCGTCTGGAAAGTCAGCGACGAGAGCAGGAACGTCTCGACGATCTGCGCTTCGATGATGGGTGCGGTCACGCGTAAAAAAGGCTCTTCCGCAAAGATCGGCGTTCCCTCCGGCATGGCCCACACGTCGCCGGTAAAGCGGAAGTCTTCAAGACGTTTGAAGAAGTCCACGCCGATGTGCGCAAACGCCGGGTGGCGGCGCACGTAGTCGATGTCCTCCGGCTCAAAACGGACCTCTTCCAGGAAGTCCAGAACTTGCTCGAGGCCGGCAGCGATCAGGTAGCTGCGTTGCGGTGGCAGGGCGCGAATGAAAACTTCAAAGCTGGCGGTGGCATCGAAGTTGTCTTCGAAGTAGGCTGCCGCCATGGTGAGTTCGTATAAATCGGTGAGCAGCGCGGAATGTCGTATGCGTTCGGGCACGGGAATTGACCTGCACGATTATAGAGGCTGAAGCCGGCCGCTGTCGGCTTCACGCCGACCTAGTCAAGATCCTTTTCGGGGATCACTGTGTGTCGCGGAACCGGCGCCGGCGATTTGCCCTTGCTGTCACGCCACAGAATCGCATTCAAACGTGAGGCCCGGATGGCATCGGGGCGAGAGAAATCCATGCGAGAAGACTCTTTCGCCCCAGGCGCGGCCTTGGGGTTGGTCTGGTAGATCAACCCGTTGTCCCGATTGCGATAATCGGCCGTGTAAGGCGGCTGATTCCCCGGCCCGGCAAAAAGCGGCGCCATCACCGGCGCGTAAGCGTCGTTTTGGTTCATGGGCGGAAGGCCTAGCAATGCCTCGATGGTGTGTACAAGATTCACGGTCGTGTAGAAGTGACTTTCCACGTGTGGCTTCTCCAAAGTGCCCGGCGAATACTTGCTGATGACGAACGCCGTGGAACGGTGTGCGTCGACATGATCGTAACCGTCCTGCGCGTCGTCCTCGACCACAAAGACCGCGGTATCGTCCCAGTAAGGGCTGTGCGACACGGCTTCGACCACCCGGCCGAGAGCAATGTCGTTGTCCGCTACGCTCGCGGCGGGGCGAGGCATGCCGGGGCGCGTGCCGGCGGTATGATCGTCGGGCAAATAGAGAAGAATGAATGCCGGCAGCTCCGTTCCATGACCCGATTGCCGCGCCTGCACAAAGCCTGCAAATTCGTTCAGGAATTCGTCGGCACGAAGCTGGTCGGGATAGGAAAGTTCAAAGTCGGGATAGAGCGGATCGAAGTGATCGCGCAGCGCGACCTTGGTGGGCTTCATCTTCTTCAGAACCGGAACGGACCACGGCCAGGGACTCGCCGACCCATGCGGCTCCCCGGTATTTCCAGGCAACGCCTCTCCCTGGCGGATTTCACTTCGCGTACACGTCGAGGCACGTGTGGAAGGGTTTCCTTCCATCGGAGACTTGGCCTCTTCGGCGGGCTTGCACCATTCGGCGACCACAAACTCCCCGTAGTAGCGATAACTCAGACCATGCCGCGCCAGGTTATCCCACAAGAATCCCGTAGCTGGGTCGTCGACGTCGGGCAGGCCGTGGTCGAGCATGAATTCGTCGCTGTTCTGCCCCATGTAGTCGTAACTGCGTTCTTTGCTGCGATAGGCAATCTGCCAGGTCTTCTCGTTGTAGTCGCTGGTAATGGCGGCACTCGACCAGATGTGGCCATTCCCTGACACTTCGCCGCTGTCATAAAAATTGTCGAGCACACCAAACTGCGGAGCGAGTTTGTGCCCGTTGGGGGTAATGTCCGCACCGTACATGGTGAGCGAAGGATCGCCATTTCCAACTTTTAGATCACCGAGAACCTGGTCGTAGCTGCGATTTTCCCGGAGAACATAGATCACATGGCGGATGGGATTGCCTCCGTGCGCGAACGTGATTTTGCCCGGGTCGGAGCGGAGCAGATTGTTGTGCGCAACCTCAGCGGTCAGTTCGGAGAGATTCTTCACCGCATCGGGAATCTTGAGGCGGGCGATCGATCCCCGTATCAGCGTTCCGATATACGGATGCTCATGGTGGCGTCGTACGTCTTTCACTCGATTCGCGCCGTTATTCGGACCGGTGCTCTGGCCCTTGGCTGCAGCTACAAGCAAATGATCTTCGCGGACAGCGAGTGCGCTGGGATACCACTCCGTAGGGATGAAGCCCGTTGCCTGCTGGGCCTGCTCGCTGCTGGCGGAATCTTGCGCAGAGAACTTGGTGGTGTCGAAGACTGCTATCGCATTCAGCGAGGCGTCAGCCACAAACAGCAGCTTCCCATCCGACGACTCGGCCAATGCGTTCGGATAACTGCCAGCGTACTCTTGACCCGGAGCGCGCGCATCGAAGAACCGCACAACCTTGCCCGTCTCCGTGGAGACCGCGGCCACGCGATCGGCATTGGCCAGCGTAACGTAGAGGAACTTCTCGTCTGGGCTCAGCAAAAGGGCGGTGGGATGCGAGCCGGGCGCGACCGGATCTTTCGGCTCGAGCAGCGAAATCCAGCGCACCACCCTGCCTTTGTCCAGGTCAAGTTCGGCCACACGCGAGGCGTTCCACAAGCTGCACCATGCTCGACGACCGTCCTTGCTCGCGACCACGGCATAAGGAAAAGAACTCGGAACCAAATCCGACGTGCTCAGATCGAATGACTGAGCAATCGCCCCCGTAGCCGAATCGAGCAACACCACGTTGTCAGAAAGATTGTCGGCAATCAGTAGTTGTTCATGCCCGTCTCGATGCACGACCGCAAGTCCCGCGGGATACGGAATCGCAGTCGACCCCGGAGTCTGTCGCAGACCATAGGCCACTTTCTTCCCATGCGCGATCGCCTGCGGAGGAATTTTGATGAATCGATCGGGCGAAAGCTGACCATCCTTAAACTGATAGACCGCGATGCCATTGCCGGTGTCGCTCGGTCTCTCGCCCGTCGGATCGGTAATCGAACCTACCGATGCATACAGGCGCGAACCGTCCGTGCTGAAGGCGAGGCCGAGAAAGTAGCTTTGGTGTGCTTCTTCCGGTAAGCGGTCGTCGGGAAAGTCGGCAACCTGATTCGTGCTCACGTTCAGGACGCCAATCGACTGGCGTGCGCCGGTCTCCTGCGATCCGTATCCGTCGTTCAGGAACGCGGCATAGCGCCCGTCCGGACTGAGCGCGATGGTCGCGGGAAAACTGTTCGTCGAGCCGATCCAGCCGGGCGCGGGCACGCTCACACCCTTGGTCGTCGGAAGCTGAATCGGGCGGGTCTTCTGCGCAAACAGTGCCGTGAGAACGAACAGAGAAAGGACAAGAAGAACGGTAATTCTTTTCACGCATGCCCCCGGGAGCGGACTTCGCACTGGCATGTTAAACGAAAACGCTCTTGAAAGTTCGGGCCGCGCCCGGCCATACAAAACAAAACCGGTCAGGTAAGCTGACCGGCGGATCGAAAATCGAAACTCAGAACTCTACTGGTGCCCTTCTGCGACTTGATGCGTCGGCACGTCGTTGTCCTGGCCCGCGTTGTGGCGAACATCCGCGCCGCGCACCCAGAAGATCACGTCTTCGGCGATGTTTGTAGCGTGGTCGGCGACGCGCTCCAGGTTGCGCGCCACCAGCAGAGCGTCCAGCGCCTGGCGGGTCTTCTCCGGCTGCGTATTCATGGCCTTCACCAGCATGATGAAAGCCTCATCGCGCATGCGGTCCACCACGTTGTCCATCTCGAGCACCGCCTGCGCCAATTCAGCCTTGCCTTCAATGAACGACTCCAGCGCTCGGCGCACCATCGCGCTCGATGCCGCCGCCATGCGGGGAATGTCCACGGGCAGATCGACGGCCGGCAACTCCACCATATCCATCACGCGCTCAGCGATGTTGACGGCCTGATCCCCCACGCGCTCCAAGTCGGAATTGATCTTGGTGACCGCGAGAATAAAACGCAGATCTACCGCCATGGGCTGCTGCATGGCGAGCAGGTCGAAGGCCAGCTCATCGATTTCGCGCTCGGTCGCGTTGATCTGGCTCTCGCCTTCCAGCACCATGTGGCAGCGGGACAGGTCGCGGTCGATGTAAGCCTGGCAGGCGCGGTCTACCGCCTGCTCGGCATAGCCACCCATGCGGAGAAGCTTCTGGCGAAGTTCATCGAGCCCTTGTTGAAAGCGTGTTCGCATTATCCGAACCTGCCTGTGATGTAGTCTTCTGTCCGCTTGTCCGACGGATTCGTGAAAATCTTCTCCGTCTTGTCAAACTCTACGAGCTTGCCCAGTAGAAAGAAGCCGGTGAACTCCGCGACCCGTGCTGCCTGTTGCATATTATGCGTCACAATGACGATCGTGTACTGCTCTTTCAGTTGAAAAATCAGCTCCTCGATCTTGCCCGTCGAGATCGGATCCAGAGCGGAACACGGCTCATCCATCAGCAGAACCTCGGGCTCGACCGCGAGGGCCCGCGCGATACACAGCCGCTGCTGCTGCCCGCCCGACAGGCCGGCGCCCGATTTTTTGTGAACGTCGTCCTTGACCTCTTGCCACAACGCGGAGGCATGCAGAGACCGCTCCACCACTTCGTCGAGCTTCTTGCGATCCCGAAATCCGTTCAGCTTCAGGCCCGAGGCCACGTTGTCATAAATCGACATGGTGGGAAATGGGTTCGGCTTCTGAAAGACCATCCCCACGCGCCGGCGAAGCTGAGTCGGCGACGCGCCTTTGTAGGCATCGAGTTCACCAATCTTGATACTGCCCTGCACCCGGGCATCGGGAATGGTCTCATGCATCCGGTTCAGGCACCGGATGAACGTGGACTTCCCGCAACCCGACGGCCCAATCAGGGCTGTGGCATGGTTGGCCTGCACCTGAATATTGATGTCGTACAGCGCCTGGCTCTTCCCGTACCAGGCGTTCAGGGTTTCGACCTGTATTCCGACACCCATATCAGTTAGCCCCCGCTAATGTTCCGTGCCGGACTGCAATTCGCACGGCGGACACGGCGCCGACAATCAGAATGATCAAGACCAGCGCTCCTGCCCACGCCTGCCGGTGCCACTCTTCGAAAGGCGAGATCGCGTAGGTAAAA
>Ga0335081_10017715_pt1 | contig 11532 bp, 14 predicted proteins | sample Lox_Sample_35_FD_206713 | JGI IMG/M metagenome (GOLD analysis project Ga0335081, IMG submission 206713) | Soil microbial communities from Loxahatchee National Wildlife Refuge, Florida, United States - Lox_Sample_3.5 | ecosystem: Environmental > Terrestrial > Soil > Wetlands | place: USA... | reverse complement strand
CGCGGCGATCCGGGCGACCCGCGATGCCGTCGGACAGAACACCAATCTCGGCATCGTGCTGCTGGCGGCGCCGCTGCTCGCGGCGGCCGAGATCGCCGTGCCGGGCGGGCATCGCGCGGCATTGGCTGAGGTGCTGGGCGCGCTCACCATCGACGACGCGGTGGCCGCTTATGAGGCAATCCGTCTCGCGGCACCCGCCGGGCTCGGCCGCGTCGCGGCGCAGGATGCGGGCGCTGTGCCCAGCGTCGGCCTTCGGCAAGCGATGGCGCTCGCCGCCGAGCGCGACCGCATCGCCCGACAATACGCCGAGGATTATGTCGACGTCTTCGCCATTGGCGTCGCGCGCCTTGCCGCCGAGCGGCGTCGCGGCACCGATCAGGAGTGGGCGGCGTCCCACGTCTATATGGATTTTCTCGCGGCTTTTCCCGACAGCCATCTCGCGCGGAAGCACGGCGCCGCCGTCGCGGAAGCGGTGCGCGCGGAGGCGGCAACGCTGGCGGGCGTGCCGGCCCACGCACGCCCATCGGCGCTCCTCGCCTTCGACGAGAAGCTGAAGCGCGGGGGTCTCAATCCCGGGACCTCGGCCGATCTTACCGTCGCGAGCTTGCTTGCGGCGGCCTGCGAGCATATCCTCGACGGCGAGGGTTAAGAAAAACTGCGGGAAGCCGTCGTGCGCCAAGGCACGGGAACACGAACACAGAGGGAGAAGACCAATGGCGAAAGTAACGAAAGTGATGGTCGGCGAAGCGCTGGTGGGTGACGGGAACGAGATCGCTCACATCGATCTGATCATTGGCCCGCGCGGCAGCGCGGCGGAGACGGCGTTCTGCCACACGCTGACCAGTCAGCGCGAGGGGGTGAACGGGTTGCTGGCGGTGATCGGCCCCAACCTCATGTGCAAGCCGAATACCGTGATGTTCAACAAGGTCACGATCAAGACCGCGGATCAAGCCGTACAGATGTTCGGCCCGGCGCAGCGCGCCGTGGCGACGGCGGTGGCCGATTGCGTCAAGGACGGCACGATCTCCGTCGACGAGGCCGACGACCTGTTCATCAGCGTCGGCGTCTTCATCCACTGGGAAGCCAAGGACAACGCGAAGATTCAAGACTTCAACTACGAGGCCACGAAGTTGGCCTTGAAGCGCGCGGTTGCCGGCGAGCCGACGGCGCGCCAGACGCTCGAGAAGCGCGGCTCGGTCGGCCATCCCTTCGCGGCGCATAACTGAGCAAGGGGTAGGGATAGGCCGCTGATCGCGGCCTATCCCGCCCCGCCGAAAGCGGCGATCGCGGCGCGGTCGAGGCGGCCGTCATGGAGGGCGGTCGCTACGAGCGCGCCTGCGAGTTGCATCGCCGCCAGCTTTTCCAGGTCGGTGTGGTCGCGCACGCCGCCTGCTGCGAAGATGTGGCGCGCACCGGCGCGTTGCCCGATGGCGCCGAGCCGCGCGAAATCGGGCCCGGCCTTGCCGCCGACACGGCTCAACGTCATGACAATGACGCGCTCGGGCCAAGTCGTCGCCTCTGTTTCGATCTCGACGGGCCCGAGGAAGCGGTCGCCGCGATAGTCGAGCGAGAGGACGGAGCGCGCCGGCCCCAGACGCCGCAGCGTGGCGGCGAGTTCGGCCGTCGTCGCCAGCGTTTCGCTGCCGAGCACGGGGACGGCGCCCGTCTCCGCGAGCGCCAGCGCCGCGTCGGCAGTGGCGATGCCGCTATCGACCCAGAGCTCGATCTCGGGATGGCGGCGCGAGAGATCCGCGATGGCGGCGCGGTGATCGCCGCTTCTCGCGATGGCGTCGAGATCGGCGATGTAGAAGCGGCGGAACCGCGCCAGCGTCAGCAAACCCTCGAGCACGGCGATGGGCTCGCTTCCGGCCGCCAGCGGCGTCTCGATCGGTTTATACTGTGCCCGCTCGCCGGCGCGGGCATGGACCACCTGGCCCGCTTTGAGATCGAGCACCGGAATGATCGAGAACGAGCTCATCTTGCGCATCTTCGCCTGGGAGTATGTCACAGCCGGCGGATGGCGGGAAATCTCCGCACCGGCATCGGCGATCGCCGAAGGTCGGTTGATGCTGCAGGCGCTCTTGAACGATTTGGGGGGCATCAATGGGGTCGAGGTCGTGGTCGCCGTCGATCCCGCGCTGCCGATCGCGCTGCGCGGGGCAACGGCGGTCACAGTGGCGCCAGATGACCTCCGCGGATCCTGGGCCGCCATCGCCGCCCGCGCCGACGCGGTCTGGCCGATCGCGCCAGAGACGGGAGGAATGCTCGAAGCGGTGGTCGAGATCGCCGGCGCCGCCGGTGCGGCTGTGCTCGCCAGCGGCCCCCGGGCCTTGGCAATCACCCGCAGCAAGACCGCAACGTCGTCCTGGTTGGCCGCGCATGGCATTCCTGTCGTGGCGACGGCGCCGCTCGTCGCTCCCCCGCCCGTGGAAGCGGGCTGGGTGGTGAAGCCGGATGACGGCACTGGTGCCGCCGACACACGCTTCGTCGCCGATAGCGCCGCGATGGCCCGCCTCGCTGCGGCGGGTCAGGCGCTTGTGGCGCAGCCCTATCTCCGCGGCGAGGCGCTCTCCCTCTCGCTTCTCGCCGGGGATGGCGAGGCTTGGCTCCTCGCTTGCAATCGGCAGGATGTGTCGATGACGCAGGGTCTCTTCGCCTATCGCGGCAGCCTGGTCGGCGGCGCCGAAAATCGCCGCGCGGCGCTGGAGCCGTTGGCGCAGCGCATCGCTGCCGCTCTCCCTGAGCTTTGGGGCTATATCGGCGTCGATCTCGTCGACGGTGAGGACGGCCCCGTCGTGCTCGAGATCAATCCGCGCCTTACCACCTCCTATGTCGGGCTCGCCCGGAGCATCGCCGTCAATCCCGCGGCGCTGGTGCTTGGTTTGCGCGCGCGGCCGCTGCGGGAGCTGATCCGCCCGCTCGCGGCAATTCCGGTGGCGGTCGCGGTGGGGGCGGCATGAGCATCGTCATCGGCTGGGACGTCGGCGGCGCGCATCTGAAGCTCGCCCGCTCAGAGGACGGCGTGATTACCGCGGCGCGGCAGATCGCCTGTCCTTTGTGGCTCGGGCTCGGTCGCCTCGAGGCGGCGCTCGACGAGGCGATGGCGCTCTCGCCCGGGCCCGCGAGTTATGCGATCACCATGACCGCCGAGCTTGCCGATGTCTTTGCCGACCGCGCGGCGGGCGTCGGCGCCGTGCTTGACGCGGTTACCGCGCGCCTCCCCGCCGATCGGGTGCTGGTGTACGCGCTCGGCGACTTTCTCGCCCCGGGGCAGGCGCGCGGTCGCGCCGACCGCGTCGCCTCGGCCAATTGGCACGCCACCGCCGCTCTCGCGGCGCGAAATCTCGGCGATGGGCTGCTCGTCGACATTGGCAGCACCACGACCGATCTCGTGCCGCTGCGCGCCGGCGCGGTCGCCGCGCGCGGCTTCAACGACGCCGAGCGCCTGGCGGTCGACGAGCTGCTTTACCGCGGCGTGGTGCGCACGCCGGTGATGGCGATGGTGAAGCGGCTGAGCGTGGCAGGGGAGCGAGTCGGCGTCATGGCCGAGCTCTTCGCGACCGCGGGCGACGTCTTCCGTCTCGCCGCGGGGCTTCCCGTCGCCGTTGACCAGCATCCGACGGCCGATGGCCGTGGCAAATCGGCGGTGGAGAGCCGTGCGCGGCTGGCGCGCATGGTCGGGCGCGACGCGGCTTCGGCGCCCGACGCCCTATGGGACGATCTTGCCCGCCAGATCGCCGCGGCGACGCTGAGCGAGATGGCGGCAGCCGCGCGGCGCGTGACGCGAGACGCGGCCCTGCCGGCGGGGGCGCCGCTGCTGGGCGCAGGGATCGGCCGGTTTCTCGCCGCGACATTGGCGCGGCGGCTCCGCCGGCCCTATCGCGACTATGCGGAGATGATACCCGTCGCGGACGCCGGCATCGCCGCGGTCGCGGCGGATTGCGCGCCGGCGGCGGCGGTGGCGCTGCTGGCGGCGAGGGCCAGTCGCAAGCCGGCGACCGCAGCCCTATCGATGGGCGCGTCGCGCCCGCCCCGCGTCAGCGCCGAGCGGAAGCCAAGAAAGTCGGGTCGCAGCGGCAGCAACAGCGGCACATCGGCCGCGCTGAGCGACCCGGCGAGCCCGGCGAGAAGATCGCCGGCGCGCGCCAAATCGAGAAAAGCGGCGAGCGCCGTGGCCGAGAGATGATGGGTGAGCGGACCACCAGTCTTCTCCGCGGTATCGATCATCACGCCATGGAATCCGGCGTCGCCGGCGCGGCGCACCACATCGAGATCGAGCGGGCGGTCGCCGAAGGCGACCGCGACCAACCGGATGTCGCGCGCAAGGGGCGCAAGCGCCGCCATCGTCGCCGCCATATCACCCACAAACATGCCGAGCTTGACGATATCGACGCCGGTTGCCGCCATCGCTTCGACGGCGCGGCGCACCGGGAGGGGCGTCAGCGGCAGGTCGCCGATCGTGGCGCTGACGGGCCGCTGCCCGGCGATGGTGCCGAGGATGTCGCGAATGACGTCGTCGGCGAGACGGCCGAGCGCGCCCTGCGCGGGCTCCTTGAGGTCAATGATGTCGGCGCCGCCTTCGAGCGCGATCAGCGCTTCCTCGGGCGAGCGCACGCTGGCGAGAAGCTTTGTCATGTGCGAATCCCCGCCGTGGCGGCGGCGTAGAAATTCCGCACCGCCGCCATCAGCCATTCCCAGGCCTCGCGCTCGCGCTCGCCGGCGGTCTTGCTGACGGCGATCTCGAGATAGGCGATCTCGCGCTCGATCTTGTCGCGCGGGAGGAGATGAAGGCGGCTCACCAGGATGGCGCCCTCAATGACGGCGGCCTGGGCGCGGTTGAAGCCGCGGAAGGCGCCGTGCGCGGCTTCGTGGACGACGCGGCAATGGAAGCGCGGCCGGGTCGCGTCTTCTTCGACGCGGTCGACGGCGAGCTCCTGATGCGCGAGCGCGCCGACAAGGACGCAGCCGGCGACACGCTCGGCCGGGTGCACCGGCCAATCGCGCCGTCCGGTGAGACAGCCGGCGAAGACCCGGACGTCGTCGGTGTGGTTGATGACCGCGGCGCCGGTCGCGGCAAGGTTGTCGAGCGTGACCGACGGCCGGAAGGGCGCCAGCACCGGATGGCCGTCGCGCCAGATCACGCCCATCGGCGCCACATGCGGGCGCTTGTCGCCGGCGAGCGTGGTGATGATGCTCTCGATGATCATCGCCGCCGCCGCTGCCGGCGCGCCGGCAAGGTTGGCCCCGGCGCGCGATGCGCCGCGGGCGCCGCCTCGGCCGCGCTGTGCCAGTCGAGATCCTGGTCCTGGACGTAGCGCTTGCCGAGCCGCCAGGCGATCTCGGCGCGCGCCAGCTCCACGCCCAGATAGAAAGCATGCGCGCCGTCGCTTTCGACGCCGAGGCCGGGATAGAGATCCATCGCACGGGCGGCGACGCGATGCTGGTCGCGGTTGTAGAGATGAATGCCGTCGGCAGCGATCTCGATGCGGAAATTGGCGTCGCGGATCTGCGCCGCCGTCTCTGCGATCTCGGCAGCCGTGCTGGTGAAGGGCTTGCGCTCGCGGAGCGCCATCAGACTTGCATCGATGCCGACGGGAAGCCGCCGCAGGCGTTTGGCCGCATGCATGATGCGGCGCGCGCGGTCCGCCTCGCGGATGACCCGGCGGCAATGCGGGCTCACTTGCACCGTCAGCACGTCGCTGATCCCAAGCTCGGCGATGACGCCGAAGAGGAGCGCGTTCATGCCGGTGGTGTCGGCGTCAACCAGCTCCGTCACATTGCCGATCCCCATCAGAATGCGCGCTTCCGGCAGACGTCGGCGCAGCTCGGCATAACGGACGAGCGAGGGCGTAAATCCGAAGGGGATGGGATCGAGGACGGGATCGGCGATGAAGGGCTTGCCGAGCCGCGTGAGACATTCCGCGGCGCGGCAGAGCCCGTCGAGATCGCCGGTTGCAGCGGGCACCAGGATCGGAGTCGCGTGGAAATCCGCGGCGAGGTCGAACGTCGCCTCGTTGAGGCTCAGCAGGAAATCGGCGCCGGCGCGGTCGCCGCGGCGGAGCTCGTCCTGCGCCGCGGAATCGACGCTGACGGCAAAGCCTTCCGCCTTGAGCTCGGCGACGGCGGCCTCGAGATGCGCAAAGGGGATCGCCGGCAGGCAGCCGAGATCGATGACATCGGCGCCGTCGGCCGCAAAGCTCCGCGCGCGCTCGAGAATGTCCTCGAGCGAGAGCTTCGGCGCGTCGACGATCTCGGCGAAGATGCGCACGTCATGCTCGTCGAGACCGACAGGCGCGCCGGCCCGGCCGAAGAATTCGGGGAGGTCGTGCAGGTCCTCCGGGCCGCGCTCGACGGGAATGCCGAGCGCGGCGCCGAGCGCCTCGAGGTCGCCCTGGCAATGGCCAGGAACGATGATGCGGTCGGCGTCGGGTTTCTCCCGCGCCAAGCGGCTCCGAATGATGTCGGCGGTCATCAGCGCCGCCACCTGGATGCCGATGTCGCGGATCGTCCAGGGGAAGTCGAGCGCGCCCAGGCCGGCGAGCACCTGGCGCAGCCGGCTCTCGGCGAGATGCCCGGTCAGGAAGAGGGTGCGCCGAGACATGAGAGCCGCTGACGGAGGCTGTGCTCGAGTTCGGCCATGGACATCACCACCTCGGTCGCCTCGAAGCTTTTGAGGCGCTCGACATTGTCGAGATCGATGCGCCGCGGATAGACCTTGACCATGCCGGAGGGCGCCATGGTGTCGAGCTCTGGCGCGGTGTCGCAGGCGAAGACGATGGAGGGAATGCGGCACTTGCCGGCTTGGGCGAAGACATTGGTGGCGAGCGTGTCGGAAATGCCGGCGACGCATTTCGCCACTGTGTTCGAGGTCGCCGGCGCCAGCACCAGCGTGTGATAGACGCCCTGATAGAAGAGCCCGACGGGCGCGGCGGAAGCGGTCGTGTCCTTGAAGACGCGGGTGTCGTCGGGCAAGCCGCGCAGCGCGCTCTTATACATGCGCACAACCTCGGCCGCGGCGCGGCTGATGAAGAGATCGAAGCCCTTGAGCCCGCTCATGAGCTCCAGGCATTCGGTGAAGAAATGTCCGGAGCCGGTCAAAGCCCAGGCCAGGCGCTGCGGCGTGGCGCGCTCCCGCGTCATCGCGGGATGCTAGCGCAAAGCCAGCAATGCCGCGAGGCGCCCGGTCTCGCCGGGGCCGCAGCAGGCGACGGGACAACGAGCCGCCGCGGCATAGGCGGGAAAGGCGGGATCGACGAGGCCGAGCGCCGCCAGCGAAGCGGGATCGGCCCCCTCCGGTGCCGGCGCCGATTTCACCAGGATCAGTCGCTCGGCCTCGAGCCGACGTGCGAGCCAGGCGGCGAGGCTGTCGGACGTCACGCTCCAGCTCCGGGCAATGTCGCCGTCGCTCTCGAGCAGGGCGCTCGGCAGCCAGAGCGCGACTTTGTTGTCCGCCAACGCCGCATGGAGCGCCTCGAGGCTCGCACCCGGGACCAGCGCCGGGGCGAGGTCGAGGAGAAGACGCGCATATTGCTCCATCGCCAGGACCGCCATGGCATGGGCCGCGCGGTCGGAGAAGCGATAGCGGGGCTGCGCGGCGCGGACCGCATCGGCGAAGACGCCGCCGCCGGGGACGATGATGGCGCGGCCGGCGCCGTGCGCGCCGATCGTGGCGAGCCAGGAATGAAGCGTGTCGGCTTTGGCGAGGCTGCCGCCGAGCTTGACGACGACCGGCATCTCAGCCGGCGGGCAGCCCTCGCGGGCGGCGGCGCCGCAGCACGACGCCGACGCTCTCGGCCTCGGGGAAAACGTCGAGTTTCTCGACACTGACGCGCGCGCCCAACGCGCGCGCGCTCTCCAGCGCCAGCGCCATGACCTCCTCGGCGAGCGACTCGATAAGATTGATGTGTTCGCCCTGGGTCAGCGCGCGGATGCCGTTGACGATCTCCTCGTAATTCAGCACATGGCGCAGCTGGTCGCCGCCGGCGGCGCGCTCGGCCAGGATCTCGACATTGATGCGGACACGTTGCGGAGCCGTCTTCTCATGAGGGTGAATGCCGATCCGGCAGGGGAGAACGAGGTCGCGGACCAGGATGCGGTAAACCTGCGTCGCGGCGGGCAATTCCCGGCGTTCGATCCCCAGCGCATCGGCGAGCGTCCAAGCCATGGACGCGAGACTGCCCTATTCCTCAAGCCCTGGCAATGTCAGGTCGGTCTGCCGAGTCCGCCGCCCTCGCAACGCCAGGCGGACAACGCCCATTTCGGATGGTCGGCCAACCATCCCTGGGCGTAGAGCTGGCCTTCGACCATGCAGGTCGCCAAGGGAATGGGCGAGAGCAACGGCCGCTCTTCCTGGCAGGAGCCGGGTTGCGTCATCAGACAGAACACCAGAACCAGTTGGGCCATCGTCGTCCTCGTCTCTTGGCGCTTGCGGCGCAGGGACCCGCGCCAAGCGGCGTAGCCTGCCGCTTGGACAACGGGTAGAGCCTCTCTATCATAACACCGGAAACGGCAAATGAGAGCCGCCGCGAAAGAGCGGGCAAAGCCAAAGGGAGGTTCAATGCCGGGACGATCGAGAAAGGCCGTTGGCTTGGCTTTGGCGGGCGCCTTGCTTGCCGCCTCGCCCGCCATTGCCGACGAGAGCGGCGACAAGCTGCCACTGAGCCCGGCGCAGATCGCGCTCTTCAGAACCAACCATTTGAAGGATATCGTCCAGCCGACCGTCCTCGATTACAGCTTCCGCCACCGCGGCACACCCGGCGGCGATTTCGAGGACAAGGTGAGCGAGGACATCCGCGCCGTTCATGACGATGGGCGGAAGGACGTCTGGGTCGACTTCCTGAGCGGGGAGCACCATGTCGACTTCCCGCCGGCGATGGGCTTCAACGGCAATCCGCTGCTCATGTTCTTTCTCGAGCACGACGTGCGCGAGATGCAGGACGTGAGCGGCGGCGCGAGCCTCTATTTCCGCAACCGCATCCGCTCCGCTTTCCTGGAGGATGCCGAGGTGCATCCCGTCGAGGTCGAATTCGGCGGCGCCAAGCACCCCGGTCAGGAAATCGACTTGGTTCCCTTCCGCGACGATCCCAATATCGCGCGCTTCCCCGGTTTCGCCGGCAAGACCTACCGTTTCATCCTCTCGGACGCCGTTCCCGGGATGCTCTATGAGATCAGCACGACCTTGCCCGCACCGGCGGCAGCGGGCACCTACGAGGAGTGGTTGACCTATGCCGGTGAGCATGCAGAGACGCATTGAAGTGAGGCTCGGCCTGGGACTGGCGTTGCTGGTCGCGAGTGGGACGGGCGCGCTCGCGGCGGGGAACGGCTATCCCACGCCCACCACGGTCGACTACGTGATCGGTTGCATGGCGAGCAACGGCAATACGCGGGAGGCAATGCTGCAATGCTCCTGCAGCATAGATTTCATCGCCAAGCGCGTACCGTTTTCGCAATACGAAATGGCCGACACGGCGCTCAGCCTGCAGCGGGGCGGCGGCGTCGGCGGCCGGGTCGGGCTCTTCCGCGATCCGCCCGAGATCAAGGCTGCGATCGACCAACTGCGGCGCGCGCAGGCGGAGGCGAGCCTGCAATGCGGGGGTGGCTAGAGCCGGGGCGATTCCTCGCCGTTAAGCCCTTTGGTCTTGCAGCCGCGGCGGCGACTGCCTTACTCCGCCGGAGCGGGGAGCGGCCAGCTGTGAGAGAAATGGCGCTGATTGCTGTCGTCGACCTCGACCTTGATCTCGCCCGGCGCCTTGGGCAGCAGCGCGAAGCGGAAATTGGGGTCCTCGCTCAAGGCGATGTCGCCGTCGATATCCAGCACCGAGACGCCGCCGAAGCTGACGCGGACCTTCTGGATGAAGTCGGCGGGGATGTAGTTGCGCGTCACTTGATCCATCTGCAGCCCCGAGCTGTTGGGGTGGCTGATGAGGAGGCTGATGGCGGTGGCGGGCCCGCTCTGCGGCAACACGGAGAGCCGCATCTTGCCGAGCCGCGCCGCCGCGAGCGCGGGATCGTTGCCGGCCGGCGCCGAGCAGCCGCCCGCCGCCTTGATGAAGCGCTGGGCGACATAGAGCGAGCCGTCCGCGGTCTCGGCGATGGCATGGAGATAGGTGTAGTCGTCGACGCGCACCCGCGTCGCGAGATCGTGGCGGTCCGCCAGCGGACCGAAATGAAAGACTGCCGCCAACGGCGAGGGGTTGTCGTCGATGACGAAATAGAGCGCCTGAACCTGTTGCGCGAGGGGATCGGCGAGATGAAGTGCTACGGGCACAATGGCGGCATTCTCGGCGCGGTTGGCGGCTTCGATGTGCAGCATCGCACTGCCGTCCTTCGTGACGCGGTCGCCGAACAACGCATGGCGGAGGTCGTCCCAGCGTTGCGCCCGCTCCGCCTCGGTCATCGTCGCCGCAGCCGGCGCGGTGAAGATCGCGAGCAGCAGGAAGGCGAGCCCGGCACGCCAAAAACCGCTCGCGCCGCCCCTACTGGCGGCCGAACGGCTTAAGCTAGCGAGAGAGACACTGCGCCGCCCTTGCCGGGCGGCGCAGCTTGGTACCGTCAGACCTCGGCGCACGCGTAAGAATTGATCTCGAGGCCGATCGCGATCTCGACAATGCGAGGAGTCTTCCACTGCATTACAATTCTCCCCTACGCATGATGGTGTGTGTAGACGCGTCTCAAATTTATGCTTCGAGTTCCGCGCTGTCAAACCGCTTTTCGAGTTATTCTAAACTGTGACCGGCCCACCCGAATGCGGTCCGGCCGGGTGGGCAGGGATGGGAGCGCCAAGGGTTTAACCCGATGATTCAGCATGCCCACCGACATTCCAGGCGTGGCATCTGCGTGGCGGGGGCGGGACTGCTGTGCTGCCTGCCGCAGCTTCGCGCAGCCGCGGCGCTGCTCCGCGATCAGCCGCTGGCGCTGACCGAGGTGGCGCCGGGCCTCTTCGTCTCGGCAGGGGTTCAAGCCGAGGTGCTCCCGGCCAATCTCGGCGCCATCGCCAATATCGGCGTCATCATCGGCGACGAGCGGGTCGCGGTCATCGACAGCGGCGGCTGCTTCCTCTGGGGGCAGCGGCTCCGCGAGGCGGTTCGCCGCGTCACCAAGCGCCCTATCGGTGTGCTCATCCAGACCCACATGCATCCCGACCATGTGTTCGGCGCCGCCGCCTTTCGCGAAGATCGCCCGCGCATACTCGGGCATCGCAATCTGCCGGGAGCGCTGGCGCGGCGCGAGGTTTATTACACGCGGCGTCTCCAGGCAATTCTCGGCGATCTCGCCCAGGGCTCGGTGATCGTGCCGCCCGACGAGCTGGTCGAAAGCGTCCTCGAGGTCGATCTGGGTGCCCGGGTGCTGACCATCCGCGCCCATCCGCCGGCGCATACCGACAACGACCTGAGCGTCTTCGACGGGAAAACCGCCACGCTCTGGGCGGGCGACCTGCTCTTCATCGATCGCGTGCCGGCGCTCGATGGCAGCCTGCTCGGCTGGCTCGCGCTGATCGAGGAGCTGCGCCGCTTCCCCGCCGGGCGCGTCGTG
>Ga0335081_10017714_pt1 | contig 11532 bp, 15 predicted proteins | sample Lox_Sample_35_FD_206713 | JGI IMG/M metagenome (GOLD analysis project Ga0335081, IMG submission 206713) | Soil microbial communities from Loxahatchee National Wildlife Refuge, Florida, United States - Lox_Sample_3.5 | ecosystem: Environmental > Terrestrial > Soil > Wetlands | place: USA... | reverse complement strand
GAGTCCACCTTAATTGCGCCTGTGTATGCACGCCGCCTAAGTGAAAACGATGTCCATTACTTTATTGTGAAAATTCTAAAGCCTCAGGGGATATCGCTCGCACGAAATGGGGTTTGGGCATGCATATTCGATATAACCAGGGTATGGGTTGCCCGTCAATCGCAGAGTTCACCATTTGATTGACAGCCAGGCCACACACCTGGAAGTCCCGCTCGTTTTCCACTATGGTAACGCACTCCATACCCTTGAAACTAGCTGGCTTGGCTCCGTCGAAACGATAGAACCTGCTGGATATGCTCTTCTTGCTCCCAGGAATGGAATAAATGATGGATGGATTGATGAAATTTCCGCGTCGAACCGCAAGATGCAATTTCGTCCCCAATCCAGCACTGACCTCCATTCCACATCCTCCGTTGTACCTAGAGACCAGCACTGATTCTGCCCAGGCTGACGAAGGCGCTACGCTGCGCACACGCAAGTTCCAAACGAACCGACTTCTCAACCGCAAACAATTTGTATGTCGCCATTTACTTGACGGTGAATTTGTGCTGATGATATTTTGCAAAGGTCGTTGATGTCCTCCACCCGACGAAAGCCAACCTCTCCAAAGACGAGGTCCGCACGCGACTCTCGAGTATGTACAAGGTGCCCAAGGAGACCGTGCAAACATTTGGGTTCCGCACTCAATTTGGAGGTGGAAAATCGACGGGCTTCGCCTTGATCTATGACTCTGAAGCAGATCTCAAAAAATTCGAGGCATGCTTTCCCCATTCCTTCCCATCACCCTGGGAACCTAGTCTGACCAGTGTGTGTCTAGCCCCATTACCGAAAAGTGCGCATTGGTGTTGCCACGAAGATTGAGAAGCCCTCTCGACAACAACGGAAGCAGAGAAAGAATAGGAGCAAGAAGTTCCGTGGTACGGATAAGAAGAAGGCTGCTAGTACGGAGAAGAAGGGAGGAAAGAAATAGATTCTTGCATTGCTTGTATGTCACTCTGTGTGTTGTATGCATATATGAGGAGTCATGTAGGACAATTCTTGGTATTTCCAATTGGAGATGGCGCGATGGATACACCCGCTTGTTGCCCTTTTGCATAATGTTCGTTACGATCCTCTTCTACATTCTTTCTGAGATATTGTGCCATCATTTTTTCATTTCTTGACGTGCGGACCGGGCAAGTCGGTACTTTGTCCAATGTCTAATGTCGATACGCCGCCGCCGAGGATTGGCGGCCAAAATTTATGCGCCGGCATCAAATGTTCCAGGAATTGTGCTGTGCGCCCTCGCCGGTGTGATTCTTGGAACGTGTACTCCTCCAGGACTGGACCGAGAGAAGGATGATTTCGGACGAAGCATATCGCTCGTCTACGCAATATCGGCACTTCTCGTTTCCTTCAAAGGAGAAACTGAATGCCCAACGAGCAAGAGCGAACGCAAATGCGCAGTCTCGGCTCCCTCCGGAAATCAGTTACCTCACCGTCGACGAAGACATAGAATTAATAGACCACTACGTCACGAAGCTATGGGAGTTGTGTCGTCACTTCAGAGCTAAGTCTGCCGTCCGAGTACCTCTCCTCTCTTGCTGCCGTTTGTTGACCCCTTCCACTCAGGTGGCAGCAACGAGTTTTCTTCTCCGCTACTACCTTCACAACACACCGTTAACAATACATCCCCACAGCCTCTACCCAACAGCCCTCTTCCTCGCTTCCAAAACCGAAAACGAGTTCATCCCGCTGGACCGCTTTAAATCCCATCTTCCCGCGAACCTGAACATCGATGAATCCCAAATCACAACCCTCGAATTTCCCCTGTCCACGGGCATTCAGTTCAGCTTCACGATCTGGTCATGTCTCCGCGCCCTTTGGGGCTTTGGTCTCGAAATTACGACTCTTCTCAACGAAGGCGCGTTCCCTGAATCCATCGACAAGGATCGTGTGAAGAAGGTGCTGGATGACGCTCGGTCATGGGCCTCGGAGAGTTCACGGACTGATGCACAGTTTTTGTATACCCCGCCGCAAATCGCGTTGGCGTGTATTCGGCATTATAATAAAGAGATTGTGCGGTTGTTTGTTGATATCAAGTTTCCCCCGGGGATGGGCGCTGCGGAACTGGGGCAGAGACTGCTGCAGACAGTGGAGGAATGTGAGGCGTTGATTGCCGAACGATTGGGGGTTATCGCAAGGCGGAAAGGAGGGGAGATTGAAGAGATTGAGACAAAGTTGGCGAGGTGTATTGAAGTCTTGGATTCTATGGAACATTCTGCGAAACGAAAGGCTGATTCAGCTGATGAGCGGGAGGCCAAGAAATCGAAATCAGACTAATCCTTTGCATTTGGATATCCTTATTCTGCGTATGGACGAGTCACTACGGCGGCAGGGTCGTGGTCCCCTTAGAGCAATGTGAATTATTCCTCCCTTTGTCTATATGTGTCGGTGATGAAATACAGACTTATATTATTTTCCTCACTGAAGTCGCAGAAGGCCCCAACGCATGTACTGTATTTCAAGAAACATCAAAATGTCTTCCGTTCACAAGTCTCTTCGCAGGTGTTTGTTTTCCACTTGTTGATTTCCCTCTCTGCTCTCGATCCGAATCATTGGAGGTAAATTTCCTCCATGATTCCTTAACGTCTTCCCACCACACCAAAACTTTATCACGCCAGTATGACATGACAGCTTGAATGATGGCAATAGTCCCAGTCAGAATGGTAAGGCTCATAGCCACCTTAACCCCGTTCACTGACCAGGTCCAGAGACTGTCGATATTGTTTTGGATCCCGCAATCTTCGTCGGGCTTCTCACGCACGATAGCGACGGCGGCCGGCAGGTTCCTTTTTGCCCTTACGTCAAGGGCTGCAGAGTTTTCTATACCTTTAAGCGCCTCGGTTGAGGGAGCCCATATGCGCGGATTCGAGGCTTTATCTTGGGCAACCATATCACAATCTCTGATGTCAGTCTCTCATCTCATGTGCAACTACCGATGAACTTTTTGGGGATTATATTTGGACAAACATAGAGAATATTGACATAGTACACCCCACAGAACCAAGGATTTCATGGAGTTGGCCGTTTTAGTCCATCTGTGTTCTCCTGCTGAGACCAAGATAGAATGGCCGAGGCACATCTTTGTCATCTCACGTCAGTAGCAAAGTCCCACACACATGATAAAAAACGAGTCATTAGCGACCAACAGGCGGAGTCGAACCATCCATCGCCGGGGTAATGCATTAGACGCCATGCCACCTTTCTGGGATTTCCCGGAGGACTATAACGGACATCGAATGGTTGAAGGCGGAAGACCTTCCGCCTCGGTGCGGGGCGCTGTCGATCCTTATGGCTGAAACTCAGGAAAAAAACCAAATTTTGACGAAACGGCGGGAGTGTCAAGCTGAGCCCCACAGGCCTGGCCCCCGCGTATGATAATAAGAAGGACGGCCCCTTGCCAATGAGCTCGACAGCCAGGTCGACTCCCTCGCGATCTCCCAGGAGAGGTGGCAAAATGACGAGAGCCGTGGTCGCGAATCTAAATCGGCAAAGACACGAGGGTCAGCATGTCCCGGCAGACGGCGCGGCCAGCTTCTCGGACGGCGCGACCCCAACACCAAGCCCCTTTAGCTCGCCTGCCCGGCGGGCGGACACCTCCTCTCCGCCCAAACCGCTTCCTCCCAAGCCCGCCGCCCTCAGGAAAGATTTGCCTGATGTCCCGGAATTCTTCGTCGTTCGGCCGCCGCCCAGGTCGTCCAGTGTCAAACCTGAGAGAAACGATAGACGGGTCTTCTTGAATACTGGTACCCTGGAGAACATCAAGATTTCGAACGGGAGTGTTGTTCTGATTCAGCGACATCATGCACAAAAATACCTGCATGCCACAAAAGCTGCTTCCCAGTCTGGTCTCAGCAGCGGGTATGCATCCGATGACGAAGAGGATGATATTGAGCGGGCAACTGTGGCAATAGCTTGTCCCATGTCGCGAATAGAGCCTAATGGTATAAAGTCTATTACAGGTAATTGTTGACTGCCAGTCGCGCGAATGGCCAATTCATTACGAGAATCCGCAGGATTGGGTTATGGAGACGAAGTCGTAATTACACCCTATCGATCTCCCATTGAAGAGGCCAAAGAGATTGTTCTACAACAAGAACAAAGTGCCGATGCCCCTGCGGAGCGAGAAGCCTTGCGTTTTTATCTCCGGGATGAACTGCGTACGTCGGTGTTTCGGAGCAACCGCTAATTTCTCAGTACAACAAGCTAGGTATATCGCAGTTGGCATGAAGCTCGATTGCGCTTACCAAGGTGTTCTCCGAAGCTTCACAATTACAGCTATAGTAGGATCCGACCATCCTGATAGGTCCTCCCTTGTCGCTCGCCTTGAAAATCTCTATATTTCTCCGTCAGACCCTCCGACGCCTCCCGGTATCCCCGTCGTGTTCAGTATGACTAGATCCACCAGTATCATGTTCGCTGGGTCGAAAGACGTGCTCGAAGACCCTACACCCCAAGAAGTCGTGACGTATTCCTCGATCGGCGGGTTGAAACATCAGATCGAGATTCTGCGAGATATGGTGGAAATGCCCTTATTACGACCTCACCTATTCCTGCGGTTCGGTATGAAGCCACCTCGCGGAGTGCTACTCTATGGCCCTCCGGGAACAGGAAAGACGCTGCTTCTGCGAGCCACTGCAAATGAAATTAAAGCCAATGTTTTCACTGTTAATGGACCTAGTATCGTCAGTAAGTATCAAGGGGAGACAGAGAGTACGCTGAGGGGCATATTTCGCGAGGCGCATGAGCGTCAACCTAGCATCATCTTTATCGATGAGATTGATGCTTTGGCTCCGAAACGAGGCGGCGAGAATGACTCGGCCCTCGATATTTCAGATGGTCGTGTTGTAGCGACGCTGTTGACATTGATGGATGGAATGGAGGGAAGCGGTCGAGTTGTTGTTGTTGCTGCCACAAATCGACCTAATGCCATCGACGCTGCTCTCCGAAGACCAGGGAGATTCGACAAGGAATTGGAGATTGGGATACCGGATGCCAACGCTCGATTAGAGATTTTACAACTCCAGCTGCTAAAAATGCCGCATTCAGTACCCGATAAGTATGTGCAGAGCGTCGCAGCAAAGACGCATGGATATGTCGGTGCTGATTTGATGGCTCTTTGCACTGAAGCCGGAATGCGATGTATCAAGAATGGGGTGAAAACGAATATGCCGGAAAGTTCAATGAAGATAAGTCAACAAGATATCGAAGCAGGCCTGTTGCTTGTTCGACCATCTGCTATGCGAGAGGTCCAATCGTTGACAAACAATTAATTAACTCCAGGTCTTCCTCGAAACTCCAAAGGTCCGCTGGGACGATATCGGCGGCCAAGAACTCGTCAAACGCAAACTCCGCGAAGCCGCTGAATGGCCGTTAACCCGCCCCAACACATTCGCAAGACTCGGCATCACGCCCCCCAAGGGGGTCCTCCTTTATGGACCCCCAGGCTGTTCCAAAACTCTCATCGCAAAAGCCCTTGCCACAGAAACCGGCCTCAACTTTCTCTCGGTAAAGGGCCCCGAAATCTTCAATAAATACGTTGGCGAATCAGAACGGATGATCCGGGATATATTCAAAAAGGCTCGAGCGGCAAGTCCGAGCATCATCTTTTTCGACGAAATTGATGCGATGACAACGAGCCGGGGCGTTGGTGGGGGTAGTGTCAATGATCGGATTTTGACGGCGTTGTTGACGGAGATGGATGGGATTGAGACTCTTGTTAACGTTACTATCCTTGCGGCGACGAATCGACCCGATGTTATTGATTCAGCTTTATTACGTCCTGGACGGATCGATAGGATGATATATGTGGGTCCGCCGGATCTAGACGCTCGGGCTGCTATCTTTCGAATCGAATTCAGAAAGATGGCTATTGCTACGGACGTGGATGCCGACGAACTCGCGGCAAACGTATTATTCCCTTGTCATGCTTGCTGACAGATAGACTGAGGGCTGTTCTGGGGCGGATATCACTGCACTATGCAGAGATGCTGGAATACAGGCCATGTATGACGATATAGATGCGACGGAGATTAAAAGATCGCACTTTGATACCGCTTTGAAGGCGATGGTACGGAGTATTGGGGCAACACAGTTGAATTATTTTGAGGAGTTCAGGCTGCATACTGGAGTTCAAAGTATATCATAGACATCCTCAAGCAAAATAAGGTTGTATTAGAAACCTGAATGAACGGTCCGGACCGGCGATGTCATCCTCAGGATATATCCAGGCCCATCGAGTTAGAGCAGGGGAGAATTCTCTGATAGGGTGACGTCCTTAATGTTTCCTCACGATGATATCATCGTTAATCAACCATTCCCGTTTCCTCTTATCCTTTTTCTCCTTCCCCCGCCGAATCAACTCTTTGACCACCCTCTTCGGAAGCTTCATCGCTCTTCTTTCCGCCTTCAAAGCCCCGCCACTCTGCCCAACAACCTTCCCTTCCGTCATCTGCTTCAGATCAAAATACTCCTTCGCAGTCCTCATCAACTGTCCCTGTGTACTAAAATGCTCTGCCGTAATCTCCGGGTTATTCTGGAATTTGCCGGTGCGCAAGTTGAATCGGGCCGTAAATCCGTATTGACCGGTCTCGGGGTCGTACACGTCTTCTGGAGGGCCCTCGGGGGGTTGGGCGAGGCGTGGGGGCCTGGCGGCGAGACAGGCCGCTGCTTCGTCGGGGGGTAGGCGGGGGTTTAGCCAGGTTGTTTCTTTTGTTTCGGTGTTGTAGAAGTAGTAGGCTTCGGCGGAGGGTTCCCAGATTGCTTGCCAGCCGTCGGAGGGAGTGGCGTCGGGTTTCGGCTTGGTTGTGGTTGAATCGTTGCGACTATCGGACGATTCGTCTTCTGAATCTTCGGATGATGTTGGAATAGGTTCATCTGGTAGTGGAGGGGCTTCATCGGGGACAGGTTCGTCGGGAAGAGGAGGGGCGTCGTCGGGAAGCGGGGGCTCTTCATCCGGTAGGGGTGGATGCAACTCTGCGGGCAATGGAGGAGGCTGCTCTACCGGCTTGTCTGCCTTCTTGTGAGCCTCGATGCTCTCCTCCTCGGCTTCTTCCGCATCGGAGGGCTGTTTCCGTTTAACACCCATCGCGGGGCGAGTCGACGTTGTCAGCAAAACTCCGCTGAAAGGAGGATGATTTAGGTAAAATAGAAATAAATATGTAAATGATGTAAATATCGTCGTGATCACAAGCGTTAACGTGACCAAGGTGAGCCATCGAGTCCGGCAGACAAATGTGAAGTTGAAGTTGCGAACAGGTTCAATTAAGTATCTCGCTACCTACCGCTTCCCCTTCTTCGCCTGGATATTCGTGAAATGTTGGTCCAGAGCCTGGGCCACATTCTCCTTGACGTTCCTACCCCGTAATTCCTTTAACTTGTCCAAATCCTTTTCACTCGTGCACTTCTCAATGAAAAATTGCATCTCATTCCACCGGGCGGCCTCCATCGTCGCAATCACAAACGGCTGCAATCAAAAATGAGATTCCGGAGAAGGACAAAAGAGGGGGAGGATTACCTCATATCCAATCGGAGGCTTCTTGGTTTGCGACCAGCTTCGTAATTCTTCCCACCGCCGCGTAGACACGAGAGCGCGGAGCTTAACGATCCAGAACGTTTCATCGGAGATCTTGAATGCGGATTGTAATTTTGCAGATCTGTTACTTTCCCCGTCGATGATGAGACGGTAGAGCGTTTCATTGAGAGCGAGGCCAACGTAAGACTCGTGTTCTCGTCCGAGTTCTTTATCATATGTCTCCTGAAGCTTTAATAATCGTATTGAGTCGTCGAGTATCTTCCTATTAGCTTAAACTCGCCAAGGGAGCTCAGAACCCTTGCTTCAAATGTATACTCCTTGGATTCGGAATAGATCTTTTTGGCGAGTTGTAATTTATCGATTCGTGCGGAGAGAGTCTGGGATTAGCGTTTTGGGAGGGACTGAGGACGATACAGGTTGTTCGAGACTTTCTTGGATGAGGATGCATGCGCTGGCGCCCTTTCGGTCATCCTGATAATAAAAATCTTTAAGTAATTCCCGATCGTGTTTTTTCGCCCAACTTTCAAACAGTTGAGATGCGGCGGATTTATCATTGATAACCCGAAAGAATTGGGCAAGCGGTAATTTCTTTCGAAGATGTTGCAGGACAATGAATACTAGATGTCAACACCAGAGAACATGCGGGCCATTAACCTAGCTCAGTTTCCCCGCTTTCAATAGCTTTAACTAGAGCAACTTGGTCTTGCTCCATATCAAGGAGGAGCGGGACTTGTTTCCCGGCGCGTGGTTCGTGATCAAGGAGCTAGGCCCAGTTACAAACGGAAAAGAGCACATCAGATGGGGACAACGTACCTTTGTGGCTAATCCCACTCTTCCCTCATCAAATGCCGTTTTGGCAGCCTCATCAAATCGAGCCCCATTTTGCAGGCGTAGCTTGTCCACGATAGCACGACAAATAGTTTCCTCATCCTCATTCGAAAGACGGATCTCGTAGTCAACACTGCAGCTTCAAAGAGGAGGAGATGTACCTTTAGGCAAGCCCAATTCGTGTAGACATTGTCAGGTGGTAATTCAAGGTATTCACAAATTTTGACGGCGAGGAAATGTTCTCGACGGCTCATGAGTCGTTCAATTACACCTTCAGGTCCAATCTTTTGATACCTTTTTATTAACTGGGAGCTGCAAGAAGGGGGGAACGAACTGAGTTAATGTCAACGGCAGGCCGATCTTGTAGTCCCTGATAGAGTTGAGAACGCGGAGGGTACGACACATGTCCACAAAATCATCGCTATTATATAGTTCGAGGAAAGCTTTTCCAAAACTGGCTGCCTTGAGATCCCTTTAGCCAGGATGTTCGAGAAGGCCGCGACTCAGGGCGGATTACCTTTAATAATTGGCGCTGCCAGTATGGATCCCATTCGTGGCCCGCAGCAGCAATACACCCATCCACCGCCTCAAGAAGTTGCGAATGAATCAGTCGAATATCCTCATCTGCCTTGGCACTATTCCTTTCGAGGTGGTCGACAGCATCAAGCAGCACGGCGGAAGGGGACGAACTTCCCACCTTGAAAACATCCTCACTCACATCTTCCCGTCAGCAACCTTGTAAAAAGGGAGAGCGAGAGAGAGATACCTGCGACTTTCTGTATAAATTCGCATGCCGTAGGACTGTATATCCTCAATCCATCGGTATCTTCAATCATCCAAACCCCCTCATTATAAAAGTATTCCAAGTAGCCTCCGGTAGGACCCATGACGACCACTCGTCCGCCCTCCCAACTGATTGCCACGGCATCATTTCCGACCCAAGCGATCTGTCGTACAGCACCATCGGCATCGGCTGTTCCCGACGGAATAGTAAAATCCGATATTCCCTTTTGAAAGTCTGAGTAGACGACCCAGATCCGTCCGCTTGCATTTGACGCGGTGTATAGCGCTAGGAACCGTCCGTTGGGTGACAGAGCCATGTGTGAAAACGGTCCCTGTTGGAGGAGTTGGTCTTGTACTTCGACTTGATCGGCTACGAGGATTGTTGTTCGCGTGGCGAGGAGAACTTCGACGTGTCTCGTCGACGATTGAGGTGGTATTACAGCCCACGAAAGAATCGAGTCGTGCGCCGGGGGGGAGGCCAACTGCCGGGGTTGCGGGGTATTAAAATGACAAGTCACCAGCTTGGAATCGGAGAGCAGGGCAACCAGGCCAGCAGGGAAGAACCTGCAGTCCCTGACTTTGGCAGTTTCAGCATCCTTGCCGAGCGAAAATTGGGAGAAATCGCCTTGGAGAGTGTAGCAGCGGACAATTGCATCTTCATTAACGACGATGAGCCGTTCGTCATCGGACCAGCCTAGACCCCGGATTTTGCCTTTGTCCCACTGCCGTTAGAAGACTCAACGAGAGCGAGAGGAAGGGGAGGGGAGGGAGGGGGAACTTTGATGGTGTGGATTAGATTGCCGCTTGCGCTGAATATTTGGATTCCCGGGCGGGAAGTCTGTGGGCCGGCGTAGAGTCTTATTTTTCGGTCGTCTCGGGTTATGGCTTCAGTCAGCACAGAGGGACGGACGGCTCGGACCTATTGCGCCGCCAGCGGATGCACCTGCGAGGAGGGAGCCCTGGAGGTCGACGTGCTTGTCCCAGGTGAAAGTGTAGTATTCAGTCTGTCGCAAATTAGCCGTGCCGCTCTGACGGCAGACGATACTTTGCGGTAGAACTTTTCATGCAGTTGATCCCATTCTGCCCTATTAGAAAGCAAAGCATGGGGATGAAGATGTCAGCTTTACCTGCTGTGGGATGAGGGTGCGCCATCCAAGTCGACCGCGGGCGTCTTGCTCGGTGTGTGCTGTGCTATCCCGTCGATCGCCGCCCGCCTGCCCACCCACCCCTGGACGCTCGGTCGGCGAGTTTGGCTGTTTGTCCACCCAGTCCAGAACGAGGGCCGAGTCCCCGCACGTCAAAGGATGAGCGAAGCAGGACCGAGTCGAAACGCGGCGCTGCTCTCGGCGTTGTCCTTCCTTTCCTCGCGTCCGCAGCATTCTTATCCTTCTCCCGAGAATCAGCCAAAGCGTGCCTCTGTCGCCCTCATTCTGTGGATCAAGCCGCCCCTGTCCCACGCACCCCCACAAGAACAACCACAAGGTATACTTAAATACAGTACCCCCTCGATACTCAATTCCCCTAGTTTCTACTCTTGGTGATCTATTTTCTCTGCCGTGGGTGCAGAAGGGGGATCCACACGTGTTGTTTATAAAACGGGCCGCAAGAACGGGAGATCGATGGTCTGCGCACGTTGCCTTGCCAGGTTCAACATTCTCGCATTCTGATATTTTATATAACCGGGACTCTAGGCGGCAAGCGAGATCCTAATGATCACGATGACAGAGTTACTGCAGAGCGAGAAACTTTTGAGGAGATTGGACTCAGCTTGACTTGTGACAACTCCATTTACTGTGGCGGTATGGATCAACGTCTGGTCAGCACCTCGGCAAGCACCATCCCGCTCATGGTGCTATGTCCTTATGGTACCCCTTCTCTCTCTCTCTCTCGACCCTTTTTTATGTCTGTGTATGTCCTCAAGTCGCCCGAAATGCCTAAACTGCAACTTCAGCCGTCAGAAGTCCTCCCGTCTACAAGCCATCTTTAACCTCCAGATTGATTCCGTCCACTTCGTGTCGTTGGATTTACTATTGTCGCCTGCCTCTCGGACATCCGAATATGTCGATACAACTAGACGACTTATTCCCAAGGCCCATCCTTGGATCCTCAAATTCCTCCACCTCATGCTCGGAGACATGAAATTCTCCGCCGTCAAGTTACAACCGACAGAAAGCATCCCGCCGACCTCAATAAATCTTCAACTACACCTCTGGGGTCTGACACTGGGTAACCCTCTCTCACCCCCCCCTCGTTCCCCCACACCACCGCACTTTGGCCCTAGTAACACCAGGTGTTCTGACGGACTTTTTGGATCTTCTCCCGCCGCATTCCTCACGAATGTTATG
>Ga0335081_10017713_pt1 | contig 11532 bp, 9 predicted proteins | sample Lox_Sample_35_FD_206713 | JGI IMG/M metagenome (GOLD analysis project Ga0335081, IMG submission 206713) | Soil microbial communities from Loxahatchee National Wildlife Refuge, Florida, United States - Lox_Sample_3.5 | ecosystem: Environmental > Terrestrial > Soil > Wetlands | place: USA: Florida... | reverse complement strand
CCATGACGCGCAGCGAACTGTCGGAGGCGATGAAGTTGACGGCCTGCACCCGTTGGTCGGGGGCGACGGCAAGCAGGAAGTGCTTAAGAAAGATGGCGCCGCTGGCTCCGGTGGTGGCGACGGTCAGATTTTGTGGCGGCTGATTGGTCAAACCATCTCCCGCGAGGCAATTGCAGCTCTGCCCCGACATCGGAGCATAGGGAGAGCGCGCCGCAGAAGTCAAGACGCACGAGCTAGAAGCTAGTAGCTGAATTATGTCATCCACTGCGAATCTCCGATCCCGCCGCAGCGCAGCGCAACTGCACGCGCTGGCGGGAGTGGAGCGCGAAATTCGCGCCCAGGACTCGCACAATCGCCGTAAGTATCTTCGCGAATTCAACCAGGCGTTCCGCAGCTACGATTCTCTGCTCGATTCGCAGCAGATGCAGAGCGCCCTGCACTCCGCCGATGTGGTGCTCATCGGCGACTACCACGCCCTGCCGGCAGCCCAGCGATATGCCGCGTCGTTGCTGGAGCACCGGGCGCTCGCCGGTGACCGGCCCGTGGTGCTTGGGGTCGAGACGATTTTTGCCCGCGACCAGCACATTCTCGACGAGTGGTGGCGCCGTGAGATCGACGAGAGCGAACTTCGGCAGCGCATCCGTTTCGATCTCGATTGGGGCTACGACTGGACTCCGTTTCACGAATTGCTGGTGACGGCACGCGATCACGCCGAAGCGCTCTATGGCCTCGACTGCATGCCTCGGGAAGACTTGCGCAAGATCGGCGCGCGCGATCGTCACGCGGCGGCCAAGATCGCCGAAATCCGGGAACGCCATCCCAACGCCGTAATCGTCGTGCTGTTCGGCGAGTCGCACCTCGCTCCCGGACACCTGCCGCGCGTGCTGCACCAGCAGATGCCCGATGCAAGAGTTCTCACCGTTCTGCAGAACGTCGACGCACTATATTGGAAGGCTGCCGGAGAGCGCGCCGACAAGGTGGAGGCCGTACGAGTCAAGGACGATGTCCTGTGCGTCTTCAACGCCACGCCGCTGGAAAAATACGAGAGCTACCGCCTGTTCCTCGACCAATGGAGCCGCTGCGAGGAGAGCCCTGACTTTGCTCCCACCATCTACAACCTGATCGACAGTCTCGTCCAGTTCCTCGAGATCAATCGTTATTCACCGCACAACGGCACGCAGCCCAAGTTTCTGGTCGACATGCTGCCGGAGGTGTATGGAGGATCGTCGGATGAGATGTTGCAGCGAATGCTTACGCGCAAGGGTGTGAGCGAGGAAGAGCGCGAATCACTGCTTGCCCGCGTCGAAGAGCGCGGCAGCGCCTATCTGCCCCAGGTGAATGCGTTTTACGTACGTGAGTTCCAGATGATGCGTGCTGCGGAAGATGCCACGCGCTTTCTCCATCAGGCGTGTCAGGGATTGCCGCAACGCCTCAATGGCGAGCCGGTTGCTGCGAATGCAAAGGACGAAGACAAGAATTCGATCGACGAATTTTATGCCCGAGTCATCGAACACGCGGTGGCCTACTTCGGTTCGCGCGTGCTCTATCCCTCACGTCCCGCTCCAGACGCGGGCGATTCGTCGCAGTTGTCGCGTGCTGCGTGCGAGAAGGCAGCGCAGGCGGCGGTCCGCAGCGATGCGGGCAAGTTCGAATCCGCCGCGCAGGAATGGGGCGAGCAAATCGGAAGTCAGATCTATGACGCGTATCTTGCAGGCAAGGTCGCGCCCAGCGGCTTGCGCCGTCTGTTCCTGGCGCATCTCGACGAGCCCGGGCTGGCGCGCAAAGTCTGCACCGCCGTGATTGCCAAGCTCCGCTCGGTGTCCAAGCCCCTGTCGCGCGCGGCCCACGCCTGAACTCGCGATCTCCCAAAGTGCTAATCTAGACCTCGCCCGGCTGAATGCTGAATGCCGAGTTGCTGAGTGCATCTTGAACGCCGAATCCATCCGCAAGCTTTTCGACCAAGTACGAAAGGGCAAAGTCGCGCCCGATGATGCGGTCGATCGCCTCCGCCACCTGCCTTTCGAAGACCTCGGCTTCGCCAAAGTCGATCACCATCGTGCCCTGCGCGGCGGAATGCCGGAGGTGATTCTGGGAGAAGGGAAGACTCCTGCGCAGGTGGCCGGAATCTTTGCTCGCCTCGCCAAGCAGGGCGGCAACGTTTTGGCCACGCGCGTCGATCGTAAGCAATTTGCCGCTGTGAAGAAGAAAGTCCGCGGCGCAGAATATCGCGAGCTGGCTCGCGCAGTTGTTCTGCAGCGCGATCCAAAGAATTACGGCAAGGGCATGATCGCAGTGGTCTCCGCCGGTACCAGCGACATTCCGGTTGCCGAAGAGGCGGTCATCACCGCCGAACTCATGGGCAACGAGGTCCAGCATTTCTACGATGTCGGCGTTGCCGGGATTCACCGCCTCTTGGCGAATCGGGAAGAGCTCACCAAGGCTCGTGTTGTGATCGTCTGCGCGGGCATGGAAGGTGCATTGCCCAGTGTCGTCGGAGGCCTGGTCGGCGTCCCCGTCGTTGCTGTGCCCACCAGCGTGGGCTATGGAGCGTCGTTCAAAGGCATGGCCGCCCTACTCGGCATGTTGAACTCCTGCGCCTCGAACGTCAGCGTTGTTAACATCGACAACGGATTCGGCGCGGGATACGTGGCGTCGCTCATCAACCGGCTGGCTTAGAATCTCAACGAGGAGGAATGCATGGGCATCGCGCTGTCCCCCGAAACCAAGCAACTCATCGACCGTCCCAACTTCGCTCACCTGAGCACGCTCATGCCAGACGGTTCTCCGCAATCTGTGCCGGTGTGGGTTGGCCGCGAGGGCGACCATATCGTCATCTGTACCGGAGAGAGTTCACTCAAGGGGAAGAACACGCGACGTGACCCGCGGGTGGCGCTGTCGATCGTGGATTTCACGAATCCATACGAAGAGGTCCAGATCCGCGGGCGCGTTGTCGAGCGCCGTCCCGACCCAGAGTTGAAGACGATGGATCCTATCTCGCATAAGTACACGGGTAAGCCGTTTCCGATGCGAAGTCCCGAGGGTCGAGTGGCGCTGATCATCGAGGTGGAGAGAGCGCGGTACACCAAGCTTCCGTTCCAGCACACGCCGCCGAAGTGAGAGATGGGTGAGGGCAGAGCATCCTCGATCATGCCACACTGAAGTAACCTTGGCTGCCAAACGAAGCCCTCTAAAATCGCTGTCATGTTCTTCTATTCGCGCATCCTGCCCGTCTCTGGAGCGATTCCGAAACCGGGGCAGGACATCAGCGGGACGATCTGGCAGCAGCACATGCGCAGCGGCGAAATCGCGCTTTTCTGCTTCGACGCGGGGTCCGGGGAGCTCCTGACCTCCAAGGGCGAGCTGCCTCACATTCCGGTGCGCGAGCACTGCATGGTTTTTGGCAGCCTCTACACAGCGAGACTGAGCGCTCGCGGCCAGGTGATGACTAAACCTCTGATGCTGTGCGCTCTCTACAACAAGCGAGGCCGCTGGCTGGCCACCATCTCGCGCGAAGGAGAAACGCGCCGCAACCCCGGCCTCGGCTTGGCCTGGCTCATCTTTCAGTTACCGCTTATGGCGCTGTATGGCACGCTCGTGATCCTCGCGAGTTGTGCGATCCTCGGCAGGCCGATTCGGTGGCAAGAAACGTCGCCGCAGGAAATTAACGGACTGATCGCATTCGGCCTGTTGCTGGGTAGCGCGGGACGGTTGCTCTTCGAGTTCGGACGCAGACGTCTGGTCCTGTGGCACGCCCAGCCCGCGCTGGCAGCGATTGGAACCCAGGAGCGGGAAAAACTCTACCGGCGGCTGGAGAAGAATGGTGGGTCGGCTCTTCTGGTGCCTCTCGACATCACTCTAAAACGGGCAGACATCGAGTGGCCCTCACCGGGAAAATATGCCGAATGGGCCGCGGTCCTCCAGGCAAGGGGCTTCGTGCAATTCGGCGCATACTTCATCCCAGAGGCGAAAGGCTCGCTGGAATTCTGGCTCGGCTGCGAGCACGATCTGACCGTCACGATTGTGAGTTTCCCAATAGGGGGCATGTGGCTGTCCGCGTTTACTCGCTACGCAGATGCTTCATCGTTTGCCGTCGCTAACAAGAACGCCACCGAACTCGATCAGCATCCTTCGATGAAGATCGTGTATCTCGGTCCCGAAGCAACGGCGGACGCTGTGCTCGAGGAGGCTCTCCGCAGTCGCCCGGAAGGAGTGCGGCGGCGCCCAGATGTCGGCAATGTTCTGGAGGACTACCGAGTTGCCTGGCGAACGTATGTGGAGTGGCGCCGCCAACGCGGTACGACCGCGGAGGAATACAAGCGTGTCGACGAGCGCAGGGCTCGCGCCAAGGCGGCAGGAACGTCGCAGCATTAGGCTTCTCGGAAAACAGAAAGGGCGCGGCCCCTCGCCGCGCCCTCTCTGCCACTGCTACATCAACTTTACGACTTGCCCGCGATCACCAGATCATTCTGGACGCTGAACGCGCCGGAGAGCTGTTTTGCTCTAAGGCCGGCGACGTCCCTGTCCATCTTGCTGTCGACCGAGCCATACAGCGTTACGTGCCCGTTCGACACGATGATGCGAATGGGACGCGCCGGATCCATCGCATACTTGCTCAACACGGAGTCGCGATAGATGACGCGCTCCGCCCGCAGGCGCAGGCCGTCATCGAACTGCGACACCGGAGCGACGGAAACGTTGTCGATCACGTCCTTCACTCCAGGCATGTTCGCGATTTCGGCAAGAGCTTCATCGCGGCCAATACCAGTTCGGTCCTGGCCTTCGACGGTCACCACTCCGTCTTTCACTCCCAGCGCGAAGTAGTCGAACGTGTTGTCGTAGCCCACGCGCACATAGCGCAGCTTGGTTGCCAGTTTCTGCTCCAGTTGCGCATCGGGCACGTTGGCGCCGGCGACCGTGATGAGGTTTCGTACACCCTGCACGCTCGCAGTCTTGCGCGCCGTTTTCGCGGCGTCGAGCTTGCGCTGGTAGAGATCGACGTTGCCGGTCAGGGTCACGATACCGTCCTCTACACTCGCCTTCACATCGCCGAACTGGCTTTTGGCCGCCAGCTTCTGCGTCACCGTGGTTTGAATTTGATTGTCGTAGCGAGACGCGGCTGCAGTCTGAGCCACGAGCACCGTGCTCAACAGCCCCACCGCCAACAACGCGCCCGCCAGTTTCACTAAGTTCTTCTTCCCCATTGCAAGAGTCATAAGGTCACCTCCGACCTATTGACGAAACTTTACGAATTAACTGCATAGTTAATTCTTGGATGCGGTGGGAAGGTCCTGAGATGCATCTGCGAAAGCGAACCAGAAGGCCGCCGGCAGGCGGGCCGCGAAACGCAACTTTTTGTACGTACGTGGGTTTCTATTCAACAGCTGGCGGATGTGTGCGCGTTCCGCTTCTCATTTGCCTCTTGTCATTTTCCGAGCGAAGACCAGTCTGTCAGCAGCACCGGCTGGCCACTTCGCACCACGGTGGGATAAACGCTATCGAAGCCCTTGTGGTCGGTCGAACTGTAGTTGAGAACGAGTCGCGGGCCCAGGCCAGCGTTCATCTCGTGAATCGACTCAATAGCCGTGATGAACGTTTCCCGAGTCAAATCTTTTCCTGCTCGTTTCAAACCCTCGACCAGCACCAGCGCATCCACAAATCCTTCGAAGCTCACGAAACTCGGCGGTTCACCGGGAGAGTATTTCGCGAGGTACTTTCGATATAAGGCGACTGTGGGATAGTCGGTGCGATCATAGGGCGGCATGACTTGAGTGATAATCGTTCCTTCTGCATCCGCTCCCGCTTCCTTGATGAACTCCTCGGTACCGACGAATGAGACCGTGAGGAAATGGGGCCTCCACCCCGTCGAGTGCGCCAGCTTTACGATCGCAGCCGCCGGCGCGTAGGGCCCAGCGATCACGACGGCTTGCGGATGTGAGGCCATGACATCCCGCAGACCCGCAGAGATGTCTACGGTATTGCGAACGAAAGTTCCCAGCGCGGCCGGAGTGGCGTTATGTTTCTGCAAAGCCAGTTTCACACCTTCGAGCACAGCCTTGCCGAAGGGGTCGTCCTGGTAGATGACTCCAATCTTGCGGATGTTCTGTTCCCAGAGCTTGTCGACCTGTTCGCGAGTCTCGTCGTAATAAGAGGCTCGAACGTTGATGATTTCATGCTTCAGCGGTTCGTAGAGCATCTGCGCGCCAGTGAAGAGTCCCACGACTGGAATCTTCTCCTCTTGCGCCATGGGCACGTATACCTTGGCGGTCGGAGTGCCGACAAAAAATCCTAGCGCGAAGACTCCTTCCTTGAGCATGCGCTTGAAGCACGCCGGAGCGCGGTCGGGATCGTAGCTGTCGTCGAATGCCTGCAGCTGAACCTTGCGGCCAAATACTCCGCCTTCATCATTGATCATGTGCAAGTAGGCTGAGGCACCCAGGACAGTTTGTCGGCCCAGCACGTGCGCGGGACCGTCCAGGGCTGAGCAGGATCCAATCAGAATGCTGTTATCGGTGACGCCCGGTGTCTGCGCCTGCGCAGAAGTCATCACCAGGACAAGGATGAAAAACAGAAACAGCGTTGCTCGCAAGGAAAAACAGCCAGCCCCCGTCCCAAGACGGTTCATTCGCATACTCCCTCTTGCCAAGTATTTCCCCCGCACCGGGCTACACTTGCTGAGGTTCAAGGTTGTTACGTGCGTGAGATTCGTGACGCCATTGTGTCACGCGATACGCGCGAACGCTATCCATCCGGCTCACGAAAGTAACGAGGGGATCATGCCGGGGGCAGCCGCTATCGACGGGGCCGGCCAGGGCTTAAGGGGACCGGCACTCTGTTCTTGGATTTGCTTTTGAAGGCAGCGCCACTGAAGCACCAGTATCCGGCCAAAGATCCTCCCGCGAACACTGACCACAAGACGGTGTTGGTCCACGAAGCGTATTGCTCCAGGCCAAGATTCGCGAGGTCCCAGAAGGTGAGGGGCCACACGAGGATCACGTAGACTCCGACCACGGCCATCACCGCGCTCAAGCCCACCGTGACTGCCATGACTCCAGCCGACAAGCTCTCAAACAGCAGCATGCTCCAGTGCTGGTCGCTGGATTCGGGCCGCCGGGCAGCGCCGGGCCGGGATCGTTGAACGAGCGGAGACATAGTCCTCCTGAGAACGCGCGACCCGAGATGGGGCGCGAGACCGCCAATGTAGAAGATAAAGATCGAGTGGCCCGGACTCCAAGTTACGAAGGACCGTGACGGGGACAAAGTTCCGAACACCTCATTTTGGGATTACCCCCGTAACTTTCGACAGGGTACTGAGCCATCTACCATGACCAAGGACTGCGTATTTTCGAGGGGGAATCGCGGATGGGCGAACGTGTCACCCGACCAGGCCAAGGGGACCTTGCTCGCGCCCAGCGCCTGAAGAAGGCGCTGGAGAGCGGATCCTCGCCCGCGTTCGTGCCCGCCGAGAACATTCCATTGTCAAGCGAACGGGCTTGCTCCGGAAACTCCTGTCCCCTGCCGGACTATTCCCAGTCTCCCTGGAAAAATCACACCAGTGCAGACACCCGTGTGCAATATCTGGAACAAATGTTCCAGGCCTCGCCCGACGGCCTGAGTCTTGCCGACTGCGACCATTGTGTGTTGTGGGCCAATGAAACCTTTGCGCGCATGTTCGGGTACGGTCTGTCGGAGATTGTGGGGAAGCCGCTGGAGAATCTCGTGGTGCCTCCGGAACGCCTGGCGGAGTCGCGGTGGGTAACCGAAACGCTCGCTAGAGGGGAACGCATTACTTTGGAGACGCAACGAAGGAAGAAAGACGGAAGGCTGCTCGATGTTGCGGTGTCATGTGCTCCGCTTCTGCTGGACGGGAAGATGGCAGGATTCTACGCGGGCTATCACGACATCTCCGATCGCAAACGAGTCGAGGCGCTCAGTTCGGCACTCTACCGCGTAGCCGAGAAGAGCAGCAGCGCCCACGATCTGCAGCAGTTCTTTGCCGCCGTGCACGGCATTGTGGACGAGCTGATGTATGCGCGGAATTTCTATATCGCGCTCTACGACCCAGCCACAGAGTTGCTGACCTTCCCGTACTTTGTCGATGAGCAGGACTCGGCGCCAGCTCCCAAGAAATTGGATCGTGGACTCACGGAACATCTGTTGCGCACTGGCGAAGCCCTGCTGGCCACGCCTGAGGTTCTGCAGGCGATGGAGGATCGTGGAGAGGTTGCGCGCAATGGATCGCGGTCTCTGGACTGGATGGGTGTCCCGCTGAAGGTGGGCAATCATGCCTTTGGGGCTTTGGTGGTCCAGACCTACTCGAAGAACATCCGGTACGGGCAGAGAGACAAGGAGATTCTGACGTTCGTGGCGCGGCAGGTCGCCAGCGCCGTCGAGATCAAGAGAAATGAGCAGGCCCTGCGTCGGTCCGAGGCGCGCTACCGGTCTTTGGTTCAGAGCTCGGTGTACGGCATTTACCGTTCGAGTTTGGAGGGCCGATTTCTGGACGTCAATCCCGCGTTGATGAGCATGCTGGGCTACGGATCAGCGGAGGAAGTACTGCTGCTTGATCCGGAGAAGGACGTGTTCGAGCAGCCCGAAGAGCACGCCCGGCTAATCGAGGAGTTTCGGCACACGGGCCGGCTGGACGGCATTGAGGTGAAGTGGAAGCGGAAGGATGGGCGTTGCATCACGGTACGAATCAGCGGGCGGGCCGTGAGCAGCGCCGACGAACCGGCAGATGTGCTCGAGGCGATCGCAGAGGACGTGACCGAGCGCCGGGTGCTGGAAGACCAGTTCCGGCAGGCGCAGAAAATGGAGGCCGTTGGGAGGCTGGCCGGCGGCGTCGCGCACGACTTCAACAATCTGCTCATGGTGATCAGTGGATACACCGAAGTCATCCTGGCAAAACTGGATTTGCATCATCCCCTTCATGAAAAGGGGCGAGCGATTCAGCAAGCCGCGGACCGCGCGACCACGCTGACCAGGCAGTTGCTGGCCTTCAGCCGCAAGCAATTGCTGGAGCTGAAAGTCGTCGACGTAAACGCCATTGTCGAAGACATGGAGCGCCTGCTGCGTCCGCTGATTGGAGAGAACGTCAAGTTGACCACAAGTCTGGCTACGGGCGCGGGTCACACTCGGGCTGACGCCGGGCAGTTGGAGCAAGTGCTGATGAACCTGGTGGTGAACGCCAAGGATGCCATGCCAGACGGCGGGAAGCTCACCATCCAGACGCAGAATATCGTGATGGATGAGAATCACCGGCGCGGGCAGATGTTCATTCGTCCCGGCAACTACGTGATGCTCTCAGTCAGTGACACGGGCATGGGGATGGATCGGGAGACGCAGTCACGAATCTTCGAGCCGTTCTTCACCACAAAAGAGAAAGGCAAAGGAACCGGGCTTGGGCTGTCGACCGTCTACGGCATTGTGAAACAGAGTGGAGGATATGTCATGGTGCAGAGCGAGAAGGGGCACGGCACCACGTTCAATATCTACTTGCCGCAGGTTGAGGCCACGGCCGACCTGAGCGCCGCTCCGGTGCCGCGTGCGCCAGAGGGTGGCTCTGAGACCATCCTGGTGGTGGAAGATGAGGAGTCAGTCCGTCAGTTAGTGCGCGAAACTCTTCAGGCGAAGGGCTACCGCGTTGTCGAGGCTGAAAATGGAGAAGCCGGGCTGGCCGCAGCGGCGAAGCACGATGGGAAGATCGATATGGTGATCACCGATGTGGTGATGCCGGGCATTGGTGGACGCGAACTCGTCAGGCTGTTGGCCGCCGCACGTCCGGAAACGAAAGTGCTCTATCTCTCCGGATACACGGAGGACGCGATCGTCAGTGAAGGCACGATCGAGAGCGGTACTGCATTCCTGCAAAAGCCGTTCACGCTGCAGAATCTATCCCGCAAGGTTCGGGAAGTGTTGGGGTAGAACGGTACTCAGTACTCAGTTCGGATGCTTTTCTGGGTGTGGAAATAGCCAATCCCTTTGCAACTTTTTTCTTCCACCTGCGTCCTATCTGACTGAAGATAGGCGTCAGGCGAATCCGTGTGGGCCGGAAACGCGTATAAGGAGATAGGGGTTCCCATGCTGATCAAGAAGGCGGAAGACATTCGCTCGTCGGAGATTACTCCGAAGAGTTTGTACCTGAACCGGCGGAAGTTTCTCGCAAGCGCAGCGCTGGCAGGAGGCGCGTTGGCGACCGGCATCGGATTGCGCGAGATCATCTCCCCTTCGACGACCGCGCTCGCGGGAAACAAGATTGACGGCATCAAGAAGAGTCCTTTCAGCACCACCGAGACCGTCACCCCTTACAAAGATGTTACCCACTACAACAACTATTACGAGTTCTCGACCGCGAAGGACGAACCGGCCGAACTGGCGAAGAACTTCCGTACCCGGCCATGGAAAGTGAAGATCGACGGCGCGGTCGACAAGAAGCAGGAACTCGATGTGGACACGATCCTCAAGATGGCGCCTCCCGAGGAGCGCATCTACCGCCACCGCTGCGTCGAAGGATGGTCGATCGTCGTGCCCTGGGTTGGATTTTCGATGAGCGAACTGATCAAGCGCGTGAATCCGACAAGCAAAGCAAAGTTCGTGGAGTTCACCACTCTGCTCGATAAAACGCAAATGCCAGGACAGCAGCGGAACGTCCTCGAATGGCCTTACGTGGAAGGCCTGCGCATGGACGAGGCCATGCATCCGCTGGCGCTGCTCTGTTTCGGCATGTATGGCGAAGATCTTCCAAATCAGGACGGAGCGCCGCTACGCATCGTCGTGCCGTGGAAGTACGGTTTCAAGAGCGCCAAGGCGATCGTGCGCATCCGCTTCACCGACAAGCAGCCGCTGAATACGTGGAACATTTCCGCACCGCAAGAGTACGGTTTCTATTCCAACGTGAATCCAAATGTGGACCATCCCCGCTGGAGCCAGGCCAAGGAACGCAGGCTGGGCGAGTTCCTCAAGCGTCCGACTCTGATGTTCAACGGCTACGGCGACCAGGTGGCGAGCTTATACAGCGGGATGGATTTGAAGAAGAATTTCTAGACAGCACTCAGCAGTCGGCACTCGGTATTCAGCCCCAGCTGAGTGCTGAATGCTGAATGCCAAATGCTGACGGCTGATGCTGCGCTACCTCAAACCCGCGGTCTTTCTCGCTGCCCTCGTTCCGCTGGCGTTGCTTGTCTGGGACGGGCTCCACGGTTCGCTGGGCGCCAATCCTATCGAAGCCATTACGCACAGCACCGGCGATTGCACGCTGACCTTCTTGCTGATCACGCTGTCGATTACGCCGCTGCGGAAACTGACGCGGCAGTACTGGCTCATCGGCCTGCGGCGCATGTTGGGACTGTTTGCGTTTTTCTACGGCACGCTGCATTTGACGACCTATGTGTGGCTCGACAAGTTCTTCGACGTCCACGAAATGCTGGCCGATATTGCCAAGCGCCGGTTCATCACCGCGGGGATGACGGGATTCGCGTTGATGATCCCGCTGGCGCTGACGTCGACGAAGTGGGCGATCCGCAAGATGGGCGGCAA
>Ga0335081_10017711_pt1 | contig 11533 bp, 11 predicted proteins | sample Lox_Sample_35_FD_206713 | JGI IMG/M metagenome (GOLD analysis project Ga0335081, IMG submission 206713) | Soil microbial communities from Loxahatchee National Wildlife Refuge, Florida, United States - Lox_Sample_3.5 | ecosystem: Environmental > Terrestrial > Soil > Wetlands | place: USA... | reverse complement strand
GCACCAGTCGCCAACGGCCGGCCCCGAGGGCGGCTCGCACGTTCATCTCGCGCCGGCGCGCCGCCGCGCGCATGAGCTGTAAGTTGGCCACGTTCACGCACGCGATCAGCAGCACCAGGCCGGCCGTGCTCATCAATACGAGCAGTGCCAGCCGGGTCTTGCCCACCGCTTGCTCCAGCAGAGGTGTCACGGTGGCGCCCCAGCCGGTATTGATGTCCGGTCGCTCTCGCGCGGTTTGGGCCGCGAGCCCCCGCATCTCTTCCTCCGCATCCTTCAGCGATACCGATGGCCGAAGGCGCGCCACCACCGAGTAATTCCGTCCGTCTAGCGCCGCTTGGGCGGGCTGGATGCGCAACGTGAGATACACGTCCGCTTGCGCTTCTGCCGGCATGCGGAAGCCGGGGGGCATCACGCCGATGACTTCGGTAGGGACGGTCCCCGCTAGAATTTTGCTGCCAATCGCGGCGGCCCGGCCTCCGAATTGCCGCTGCCATAGCCCGTAGCTGAGCACCGCGACTCGAGCTGCGTTGGGCAGGTCATCCTCATTTCGGAACGTATGTCCCAACAAGGCCGCAGCGCCCAGCGTGTCAAAGAAGTCCGCTGTGACGATCATTCCAGGGACTTGAACCGCCTCGCCATCCGTTTCCAGGTTCACCGAGAATCGAAACAAGGCGGCCATGTGCGCGAAGGAGCGGTTCCGGTGGCGCCACTCCAGGAAATTCCCCGTCTGCACCACGTTCGGCTTTCCCGTATTGGGTTGTGTTTCCCACACCATGACCAGCCGCTGCGGATCGGGAAGCGGAAGAGGCCGCAATAAAACCGAATGTACGACGCTGAAGACGGCGGTGGTCGCTCCAGTGCCCAGCGCCAAAGCCGCCACTGCCAGAATCGTGAACGCCGGTGCCTTACGCAGAACCCGCACGGCAAGCCGGCAATCCTGCACGATTCGTTCGCCTGCGCTCCACGCCCACGCTTCCCGTGAGGCTTCCTTGGTTCGCGTCACGTTTCCGAAATCGCGGAGAGCCGACTGGCGGGCCTTTGCGGTGGGTTCCCCGCGTTCCGCCCGCTGCCGCGTCTCCTCCGCCAGGTGGAACTCGATTTCTTCCTGCAGTTCCCTATCTTCCCGCGCGCGTTTTCCCCAGTGCCAGATCCACATTTTCGAACCCTCAGGCCGGGCGCATGACCCTCGCGATCGCCTCCACCAGGCGATTCCAGCGCGATTCTTCCGCCGACAGTTTTTTCCGCCCCTTCGCCGTCAGGCGGTAAAAGCGAGCGCGCTGCTTGTTCTCGGATAATTTCCACTCCCCTTCGATCAAGCCCGCTTTCCGAAGCCGGTGCAGCGCCGGGTAGAGCGAGCCGTGCTCCACCTGTAATACATCGGCGGAGCTGGCCCGGATGGCGACGCCGATTCCGTGTCCGTGTTGCGCCCCCGCGCGGAGCGTTCGCAGAATGAGCATGTCCAGCGTCCCCTGCAGGAGTTCGATCCGATCGTCCATTGTAGTAGGTAATCTACCACAATGGTGGTCGGTTGTCTACTACCATAACCCGGCGAGCGCGGCCCCGCCCCGCTAGGTGGCGGGTCCTTGGATCGGCTAAACTGAGCGGCATCCGCTATGCAAGCCGCCATCTATACTCGATATGGGCCTCCGGACGTTGTGCAAGTCTTGGAGGTTCCGAGGCCTGCGCCTAAGGACAATGAAGTTCTGATCAGAGTCCGCGCGGCTTCCCTCAACCCGCTCGACTACACCTGGATGAGAGGAAAACCGTATCCGATTCGCTTGATGGGCGGACTACGCGCGCCCAAGGATACGCGGCTCGGCGCAGATGTCGCCGGCGTCGTGGAAGCGGTTGGCGGCATGGTGACCCGCTTCAAACCTGGCGACGCCGTCTACGGCATATGCCGGGGATCGCTGGCCGAATACGTGTGTGTTTCCGAGTCCGCGGGCATGCTCTCCGCGTTGGCCATCAAACCGCAGAATCTGACGTTCGAGCAGGCGGCGGCAGCGCCGGTCGCGGCCATCACGGCACTCCAGGCTCTTCGCGACAAGGGACACATTCAGCCGGGACATCAGGTCTTAGTCAATGGCGCCGCGGGCGGCGTCGGCACGTTCGCGGTGCAGATCGCGCACGCCTTCGGCGCCGTGGTAACCGGCGTGTGCAGTACGCGGAATCTGGACCTGGTTCGATCGCTCGGCGCGAATACGGTCATCGACTACACCCAGCAGGATTTTACAAACGGCGGCCAACGCTACGACATCCTGTTCGATTGCATCGGCAACCATTCCTTTTCCGAATGCCGGCGAGTCCTGAAACCCAACGGAAAACTTCTGGGCGTTGGAGCTCCCCACACGGGCTGGTTCGGACCGATCGACCGCCTCCTTCTGGGGTTCGTATTGTCGTGGTTCACGCCCCGGATGGTCCCGTTTATCGCAAAGGCCGGCCCGGACGACCTGATGGCCCTTCATGGCCTTTTCAAGGCCGGAAAGATCACGCCAGTCATCGATAAATGCTATCGGCTAACTCAGGTTTCCGAGGCGATCGGACATCTGGAAGCGGGACACGCGCGGGGCAAGGTCGTGATCAGTGTCGAGTAGCGGCTTCGTCGATTTTCGTGATCACGAGCGCGTTCGATCCGTTGCGGCTGTATACTTTGCCTGCCGCGGTTACGCGCTTTCCTGCGAAGGGCAATAGCCGCGCATTCTGCCCCAGGGCCGGCACCGAATCTGAAATCGGCCAGTAAACCGTTCCATCATCTTGCAGGATGACGAGCGGCGAACCCTTCCTCGCGCACGCCAAGGCGCAATCGCGGCTTACCGGCTTGGAGAGTCCTTTTGTAAAGGCACACGCGGAATCGAGAACCCAGCCGGTGACGGTCTTGCTCGGAACGTTGTCAGACGCGTGAATCAGGATGGAGCAGGCGAAGGCCCCAAGGCCCGCCTTCCGGAACCATCTCATTTCTGGTTCTGCTGCTGCTTTTTGCGCCGCGCTTCGCGCTCTTTGCGGAGTTCGGCGTAAAGAGGCTTCTGGTCGGGGCGCAGCAACTCGAAGATTTTGGCGATCTGCCGGTTCTGCTCGTCCTGAGCGTCCTGCCTCTCGCGCTCTCGCAACTTCGTAAACGCGGCGCCGGTCTCATCCAGGATCTGGTTGATCTGCGTTTCCTGATCGGCGTCCGTGTGGAGCCGGGTGCGCATCTCGTCCATGTAGTGTTTGCGCCATTCCACCGGGTCGGTGCGCTGAGGGACCGTGGCCACGACGGTGTTGACCGCATAGAGGCGGTACGCTAAACCGCCGAGGAGCGCGCCGCTCAAAAACACCAAAACGAGGTAAAGGGCGGCGGACCATCTGGAACGCAGCATAAGGGTCTAGTTCACTGGGGGCGCTTGATCAATTTCCAGGCGGGCCGGCGCGACCAGTTCCGTATCAATCGTGCTGGCTGCCGCCAAAGTCTCCACATAGGACTGCGAGTACATCGCGGTATCCGAGCGCCGGACCGTGGTGTAGACACCCAGGCAGATGCTCGCGGCCAAGGCTGCCGTTACCAGGGCATTGGCCATGCGGCGGAACGAGAACCCGTAATTCTGCCGCGCCTCAATGCGCCGCCATAGCTGCGGCATGAAATTTATCCCGGGTTCCGGGGTCGGGCATGCATTGCGGTATGCCCGGAACATCGCATCGAGCTGGTCGTCTTCTCGCATCGGAGTCATATCTCTTTCCCGGCTTTTGCCGGCTCCTTGCTCTTTACCGCCCCGAACGCTTTTAACACTCGTTGCCTAGCCCTAAAGAGCCGTACCTTTAAAGCATTTTCGTTGACTTGGTAGATCTTTTCAAGCTCTTTCAGCGACAACCCTTCCACTTCCTTCAGCATGAGCAGGATCCGATCCTGCTCGGAAACTGCTCCCAGAAGCGCATCCACCGAATCGCGGATCTTCTTCTGGTACTGCTCATCCTGCTCAACTTTGCCCCCGGCTACCGCATCCGCCATCATGACCTGTTGTTCGGACAGATCCGACATCCGGTACTCCGGGCGACGGCGATGCTTGCGTAAATAATCGTACGCGGCGTTCACCGTCAATCGGTACAACCACGGTTCAAAGACCTCTGCGGTCCGCAATTGGTCGAGGGAAAAATAAAGCCGCAGGAAAACTTCCTGCGCTACGTCCTCGACGTCCTCCGGACGCGCGATCACGCGCGTGATGGTTCCCAAAATCCGCTTCCGGTATGCTGTTACGATTTCATTAAACGACGCATTATCACCAGCTTGCGCGCGTCTAATGAGCTCGAAATCAACCAGCATGCCGCACCGGGGCGGCCGGTCTCCGCACGCTCGGATCCCTCAAACCGAAAGGCGTCCCGGCCCTCTGACAGGTTACAAAGCCTTGATAAAGAAAAGAGAAAGAAACGATGGGTCCCCTTGTCACCGGACGGGTGAAATCGCAATCCGGTTCCCAGACCCCATGGTAGCCTGAAAACATGGCGTTTTCGGAGTCTATCTTCGCCACGCGCTTTCAAATCACGCGCGAGGATCTGGAGCGATATCTGGCGGAAGCGCTCTCGCAGGGGGGCGATTACGCGGATCTTTACTTTGAATACCTGCTGACGAGCTCGATCAGCCTGGATGAATCGATGGTAAAAAGCGCGACGCAGGGCGTCTCGATGGGCGTGGGCGTGCGCGTAATTGCTGGAGAACGAACGGGTTACGCGTATAGCGACGATCTGGCTCCGGAGAAGATCCGGAAAGCGGCACGGGTGGCCGCCTGCATCGCCGCCGGTCCGGGCAAACCGGGCAAGTTCGGTCTCAATGAAGGGCGCAAACATAATCTATACCCCGTGCTCACCGCGCCGACTGAAACCGATTTCCAGCAGCGGGTGGATCTGGTCAAGCGGGCCGACCTGGCGGCGCGCGCCTACGATCCCCGAATCTTTCAGGTGCAGGCGGTTTATGCGGACAATCTGCGGCACGTGCTGGTGGCGACCAGCGAAGGCGTTCTGAGCCTGGACCGGCAGCCGCTGGCGCGAATGAGCGTTTCGGCGCTGGCCCGGCACAACGGCGGCCCGCCGCAGCGTGGGCACGCCGGCGGCGGCGGCCGTGTCGAGTTGGATTTCTTCCTCAACGAAAAAACTCCCGAGCATTTCGCGGCTGAAGCGGCGCGCGAAGCGATCGTCATGCTGGCCGCGGTGGAAGCACCGGCCGGCGAGATGACGGTGGTGCTCGGTCCGGGCTGGCCGGGAATTCTGCTGCACGAGGCCGTCGGACATGGGCTGGAGGCCGACTTCAACCGCAAGAAGGTCTCGGCGTTCAGCGATCGCATCGGCCAAAAGGTGGCCAGCGAGCTGTGCACGGTGATCGACGACGGGACGCTCAGCAGCCGGCGCGGTTCGCTCAACGTGGATGACGAAGGCCATCCGACGCAGCGCAACGTACTCATTGAAAACGGCGTGCTGCGCGGCTACCTGCAGGACAAACTTTCGAGCTCGCTGCTGCAATCGGAATCGACTGGCAGCGGCCGCCGCGAAAGCTATGCCCATATCCCGATGCCGCGCATGACCAACACCTTCATGCTGGCGGGGGAGAGCGACCCCGAGGAGATTATTCGCTCGGTGCCGCGCGGCCTGTACTGCGCCAACTTCGGCGGCGGACAGGTGGATATCACGAGCGGCAATTTTGTCTTCTCGGCCTCCGAGAGCTATATGATCGAAGGCGGCAAACTCGGCCGGCCCGTGCGGAACGCGACGCTGATCGGCAACGGGCCGGAAGCGCTGAAGTACGTGAGCATGGTCGGCAGCGATTTGAAGCTCGACGAAGGCATTGGCATCTGCGGCAAGGAAGGGCAGAGCGTGCCGGTGGGCGTGGGGATTCCGACGATCAAGATTGACCGCATGACCGTGGGAGGCACGGCTTGAGCGAGAACCATCTGCCGGAGTTGGCGGCGGACGTCATTAAACGAGCGCTGGCGGCGGGCGCGACTGACGCCGAGTGCACCATTTCCGAAGGCGACGAGTTTTCGGCCAACGTGCGGATGCGCGAAATCGAGAGCCTCAAGGAGGCGGGGTCGCGCGCGGCGGGGCTGCGGATTCTGATCGGGAAACGCACGGGGTCGTCATACACGTCGGACCTTTCCAAAGAAGGGATCGAGCGGCTGGTGAAATCGGCGGTGGAACTGGCGGCGGTGACGACCGAAGATCCGCACGCGGGGCTGCCGGAGCCGGAGGAATTGGGGTCGATCGGCAGCGATCTGCAGCTCTACTGCGGCGATGTAGCGCAGCTTGAAACCGGCTTGAAGATCGAGACGGCGAAGCGCGCCGAGGAAGCGGCGCTCTCGGCCGATCCGCGCATCGTGAATTCTGAAGGCGCCGGGTTCGACAGTCATACAGGACGGCACGTGTTCGCGAATTCGCGCGGCTTCATGGGCGAATACCGGTCGAGCTACTGCTCGCTGGCGGTTTCGCCGGTGGCGCGCGAAGGCGACTCGATGGAGCGCGACTACTGGTACACATTGGCTCGCGGCTGGGCGGGCCTGGAGCCACCGGAACAGGTGGGCCGGATGGCCGCGCAACGGGCGCTGCGCCGCCTCAAGGCGGTGAAGGTGGAGACGCAGAAGGTGCCGGTGGTGTTCGAGCCGCGCGTGGCGCGGTCGCTGCTGGACAACCTTTTCGACGCGGTTCACGGGATGTCGGTCTATCGCCACGAATCGTTTCTGGCGGGGAAGCTGGGCGAGCGGGTGGCCGGAGAAAATGTCACGATTGTCGACGATGCCACCATTCCCGGCTTGTTCGGGACTTCGCCCTTCGACGATGAAGGCGTGCCCTCGCGGCGCACGGTGGTGATCGAACGCGGCGTTCTGAAGAGTTACCTGCTCAACTGCTACGCCGCACGCAAGCTGGGGATGAAGACGACGGGCAACGCGTCGCGCGGCATCACGGGCAACGCGGGGATCGGCCATGGGAACTTTTACCTGGAGAAAGGCGAGCAAACGCCCGAACAAATTCTGGGATCGGTGAAGAACGGGTTTTACGTGACCGAGCTGCTGGGGTTTGGGGTGAACGTGGTGACGGGCGACTACTCGCGCGGCGCGGCGGGGTTGTGGATCCGCGATGGCGCGCTGGCGTTCGCGGTTTCCGAAGTGACGATCGCGGGGAAACTGCAAGAGATGCTGATGGGGATTGAGGCGATCGGGTCGGACCTGGAATTTCGCGGAGCGGTGGCGGCGCCGACGCTGAAAATCGGAGAAATGACGGTTGGCGGACGATAACGCGCGAGTATCGCAGCAGAAGCCGGTCTCGATTCCGCCGGTGGCGATCGTGATCGCGGTGGTGCTGGTAGCGGGGGCCGGCGGGTTTTTGTATCTGGACCGCGCCTCGAAGCAGCCGCCGGCCGCGCCGCCGCCGCTGACGAGCGAAGCGAAACAATATGTCCGCAATTTGAAGCTGAGCGGCGTGGATATGTCCGCGCACGAGGACTATTTCAAGCAGAAGATTGTCGAGATTACGGGTCAAATTCAGAACACCGGCGATCGCAGCCTGCAACTGGTGGAGATCAACTGCGTTTTCTACGACCCGTACGGGCAGGTGGTGCTGCGGCAGCGCGTGCCGATAGTGAGTCAAAAAGTGGGCGGGCTCGCGCCCGGCGAGACCAAGCCGTTCCGGCTGCCGTTCGACAATCTGCCCGAGAGCTGGAATAACGTGATGCCGCAAATGGTGATCGCGCGCGTCGAATTCCGGTAAACGGGGCGGATTTGGGAACGATCGTTCCCAAACGCCGTGAAGTTTCGTTGGCAGCAAAGGAGTTCGGGGTTGTAAGTGGCATCGATCGATGCCGAATCTCCGAAGCGCTGCGAAAAACAACATCCCGTGGCCCTACATCCGATTTCATTATGACTCCGAGGGCTTGCGCGGGACCGGCTTTGAGGGCGGGCTGAGACGGTGTAAGACGTTCGGCGGGAGTTAGTTAGAAGAAGTTTCGTGGGTGCGTGACTGGGATTTCGCCGCCTATGAGTATCGATGAACGCACACTGAAACGCAGCTCAAGCCGAGCCAGAACCCGTTGAAAGCTGGAATTCCGCTGCCGGAGTGATTCCCCTTTTGTCCAGTTGCACTAAGCGGTACAGGACAGCATACGGGCACGATGGTCTTCGGACTGTCGAGCGGATAAACGTGATCAATCAGGAGGATCTATGGCCATTCGAAGGAAGCCGCTCTCTCAAGGGGCGAAGAAGTCAACGCGCGAGTCCGATTTCTCGGATTTGTCCACCAAGCTTGCCGTTCGGCGGCCGTCCGCTCACGGTGGATATGGCTGGGTCCATGACTTACCGGATGCTCGGGATTTCCTGTATGCTGCGCCGTTACTCCGTTTTCCTCAGGGCTTGCCGCCATCCGTCGATCTGCGGAGTGAGTGCCCGCCGGTGTACGACCAAGGGCAGCTCGGCAGTTGCACGGCGAATGGGATCGGCGGCGCCATTGAGTTCGACCAGCGCAAGCAGGGCAGCAAGGAGTTCGTTCCCTCGCGTCTTTTCATTTATTACAACGAACGCGTCATTGAAAACACAGTGACTCAGGACAGTGGCGCTCAAGTTCGGGACGGGATCAAATCCGTGGCAACTCTGGGCGCGCCTCCCGAGACGGACTGGCCGTATGACATTCAGAAATTCGCGCAGAAACCACCCACCAAAGCGTACACGGACGCCAAACAGGATTTGGTAAAAGTCTACTCCCGGGTGGCTCAGAACCTCGCCCAATTTCAGGGCTGTCTGGCGGAGGGGTATCCCTTCGTATTTGGTTTTACGGTTTATGAGAGCTTCGAAAGTCAGGAGGTGGCCGAATCCGGTATCCTTTCCATGCCGAAAGCCGGTGAGAAGGTGGTGGGGGGCCACTGTGTCCTGGCTGTCGGATATAACAATTCGAAGCGCATGTTCATCATTCGGAATTCCTGGGGGAGCAGTTGGGGACTGAAGGGCTATTTCATGATGCCCTACGAGTATTTGATGGACTCGCACCTGGCGAGCGATTTCTGGACGGTTCGGTCGGTGACGGGGTAGGGGCGGGGAAATCGATCGGTGCCGACTCGGCTTAGCGTTACTGCGGGTTCGAAAATTGGCCAGAGCCGACTCGCGTCAAACAGTAACTTCACAAAACGGAAATCCTGTCCTCCAGATGAGCAAAGAAGTCGTAGACGGCTTGAACGTCTTCCTTCTGCAGGCCGGGAAATTCCTTCAGAATCTTTCACTCATGCCGGATGCGAGGTACGCCATGAGGTCATAGACCGTGAACCGGAGACCCCGAACGCACGGCTTGCCTTCCATCTTGCCGGGTTCTGCTGTGATGCGCGTCTGCATCTCCATGATGTGGATTTAAACCTAACGTCGCTCGGCACGCGTCATTTCACGTCTGGCGGGACCGGTGGCAACTTCTGTGCGTCGTGGTTTCGGCGCAGACGATGAGCTACACTCGGTTCCGCATACATCGAAAGCCACATGCAAGCTTCACGAAAATGAATTATTGGCTCGGCCTATTTACTGGTGAAACCTGGGAAGAGTTTCGGAAGGCTGGCGCGAAAACGAGCGGTTTCCGGGAGAGCAGGCGCACCACTGTTCAACGTGTTCGGGCCGGCGACGTGTTCCTCTGTTACCTGACCGGCGTAATGCGTTGGGTAGGAGCACTGGAAGTCATCGGGCCAAGTAAAGAACAGCAGCAGAATTTGGGCATCCGATCCTTTTCCCGTTCGGTTCGCGGTAAAGCCTTTGGTCATGCTGGACCCGGAATACGGTGTCCCGATGGACCGATTTGAGGCGAAACTCGACTTTTACCGTGGCCCTGAGCACCGAGGAGGTTTCAAGGGCTTCTTGCGGATGAGTCCAAATATCTTCAAACGTGACGGGGACGGTCCTCTGATAGTGGATGCTCTCCGCGAAGCGGACCGGAATCCTGTGGCTACGCCGGTTGACCCACGCAAGCTGGCACGTAAAGCAAGTTACTTCAAGGTTGAGTTTCGTAAAGGCAAGGTTGCTGTTCCGACGGTAGTGAGCATCCCGGAACAGGAGGAGGAAGAATCACCCGCTATAGAAGGCAAGCAGGCTGCGGAACCAGCCACACGGCATACGGAAATCCAGTATAACTTGCTGAAACTCGGTTCGGAGCTAGGACTCGATGTGTGGGTAGCGAGAAACGATCGCGGAAAGCGGCATAACGGTGAATTCCTAGGCTCCATGTCTGGAATGTTGGACGAATTGCCGACGCAGTTCAACGAAGCGACGAACCGGACCATCGAGCTAATCGACGTGCTCTGGTTGAAGGGCAACACGATTATCGCGGCATTCGAAATTGAGGCAACGACATCCATATACTCTGGTCTCCTGCGCATGAGTGATTTGCTGGCGCTCCAACCCAACCTGGATCTGGCGCTGTACCTAGTCGCGCCTGATGACAGGCGAGCGAAGGTGCGACAAGAAATCGCGCGCCCTACTTTCGCCTACAGGGAAAAACCGCTTCCCAGGGTCTGTGGATTCGTGAGCTTTGAGAAGTTGATGGACCAAGTCGACGGTATCAGACGACTTGGCCTTGCTACATCACTGAGGCCCGAATTCCTCAGAAGGACGGCCGAGTATTTTGGTGATGATGAAGACTGACGGTTGGAAGATGCGCGGGACTCCTCTGCACGTGCCGTGCTTCGGCAGGCCTGAGGCATGGCTATGGTCAAGTCAAAGCATGTCCTACCCCGCCAACGCCTGTTCGAAGTCGGCGAGGAGGTCGCGCCAGTCTTCGATGCCGACGGAGACGCGGACCAGGCCGTCCGTCACGCCGGATTCGGCCAGCTCTTCAGGGGTCATGCCGGAATGGGTCGTCGTTTTGGGGTGGCAGACCAGCGTTTCAACCCCGCCTAGGGAGACGGCGTTTCTTGCGATGCGGACGCGGCGGAGGAAATCAAAAGCGGCTTTTTTGCCGCCTTGGAAATCGATGGAGAAGAGCGCGCCGGGGTACGCGCATTGCTTGCGGAAAATGCGGATCTGCTCCTGGTCCTGGAACAGCGTCGGATAGATGACGTGTGTGAGGCGCTTGTGGCCGTGCAGGGCTTCGGCGATGCGCTGCGCGTTTTTGCTCTGGCGGTTCATGCGCAGGGCGACGGTGGGGAGACGGCCGTCGAGCATCCAACACTCGTCGGGCTGGAGAATGTTGCCGAACATCACGCGGCGGCTGCGGAGCGTGTGAATCTTTTCCGGATCGCGAGCCAAGGCCACGCCGGCGACCATGTCGCTGAAGCCGGAGAGGTACTTCGTGGCGGAATAGAGCACGAGGTCGGCGCCGAATTGCAGGGGGTGCTGAAAGGTCGGGCCGAGAAAGGTGTTGTCGACCATGACGACGGGGCGATCGGGATTCCGGCTCGCGGCTTCGCAGGCACGCTCGATGTCGGTCATGGTCATGGTCGGGTTGGCGGGCGTCTCCATGTAAACGATGCAGCAGTTTTTTGCGGAGTGGATGGCGCGGTCGAGGCCGGCGGCATCGCCGGACGCAACGGGGATGCCTTTGACGCCGAACGGCTCGA
>Ga0335081_10017710_pt1 | contig 11533 bp, 9 predicted proteins | sample Lox_Sample_35_FD_206713 | JGI IMG/M metagenome (GOLD analysis project Ga0335081, IMG submission 206713) | Soil microbial communities from Loxahatchee National Wildlife Refuge, Florida, United States - Lox_Sample_3.5 | ecosystem: Environmental > Terrestrial > Soil > Wetlands | place: USA: Florida... | reverse complement strand
CTTTCCCGTCAGCATGATGAAACTCGCGGCGTACACTGGGATTAGGCACGCCCTATTAGTGAAAACGTGCGAACGGAGACGATCTAAGAGTGATTGAGGTCAAGCCAAACCAAGACCGCATTCTGATCTTGTTCGTGTCGACCAGGGGTGTCGCGGTATTCCTAGACGCCTGGGCCATCAAGAAGCTTGCAAAGCATGAGCCGGCGTTAAGGCGAAGATTCATCGATGCCGTACACCGGGGCGCGGACATCCTCTTCTCGGTGTCCAACGCCGCGGAGCTGACCGGCCCGCGGGGAGACTCGTTCGCGGCGATACACAGTTTCATGGATGATCTCGGGCCCTATTGGTTCCCGGTGGAGCTCGATCCATTCGAGGTGACGAAGCGGGAAAAAGAGGGTAAACCACACGATGAGTGTTGCTTCTGCGGTCGCTTCTTGAGCGACTATATCGCGTCAAAGCTCCGCAGCAGCGCCACCGATCAGGTCGTTGGTATCTCGCCAGAGTTGTTCACAGTTGGGCATGTAATGAGCTGGTTGGCTCCGCAGCGGGACTCGATCGCGAGAGGCAAGGCAGAACTCGACAGTGTTCTGATTGAAAGGATCTAGGAGCACCGCGCCAAGCATGACGCCGACCCCGGTTGGCTGGATCGCGCCTTCCCGGTGTTGTGGTTCAACCCCAAGTTCCCAGCGATGTTCACTTACGTCAATCTGGTGAGGACATTGATCATCGAATCGAAGTCCTTTCAGATGACTCCGGGGGACGGGATCGATTTTTGCCAGGCGGTGATTGGCACCGCATTCTCCAACTTTGCCACACTGGACAAGAAATGGAAGCGCCGCATCGAGATGCTGCCTCCAAATAATCTTGCGCGAATCTACTATGATCCGGAACTGGACGCACTGGTGGACGACATCGAAACAGGTTTGTCCATCGTTGAGGAGAGGAGGAGGAGGGCTGGGACTCTGCCGACCTTGGTTACGCCATCTCGCACTCGTTGAGGTTAGAGTCAGCTTAGGCGTAACGCTCAAAACCTCTGATTCTCACCCGCCACTGATGATCTGCTGCAGTTCCCGTGTCCTGCGCAGCTCTCGCCTTCGATCTGCTAGTCTGACACTTCATGATCACGATCGTCTCTGGCTTGCCCCGCTCCGGCACTTCGCTGATGATGCAGATGTTGGTTGCCGGAGGGATGACCGCTCTCTCCGACGGAGAGCGCCAGGCCGACACCGACAATCCTCGCGGCTACCTCGAATGGGAGCGCATCAAGACTCTGCCCAACGATCCCGCCTGCATCGCCGAAGGCGAAGGCAAAGTCATCAAAGTGATTTCGAAGCTTCTGCTCTCGCTTCCTGCAGGTCACGAATACCGGATCATCTTCATGCAGCGACCGCTCGCGGAAGTGCTGGCGTCGCAAGAACGGATGCGCATCAACCGCCGCACCGATAAGGCTGGGCCCAGCGCCGCAGCAATGACCGCCGCGTTCGAAAAACATCTGCGCGAAGTCGATGCCTGGATCGACTCTAAGCCGAACGTCAAGGCCCTCCGCCTGCCGTATCACGACGTTTTGAGCAATCCGGCGGAAATCAGCCGCAGGCTCGCCGAGTTTCTCGGACTCCCATTGAAGACCGAAGCCATGATCCAGCAGGTCGACGCGTCGCTCTACCGAAACCGCAGCTAACGAGCCATCTTTCAGGGCGTCATCCCGAGCGGAGCCGCTTTTCAGGCGAAGGGAGGGATCTCGCGCGGAGCTTGCGATTGCTGCACGCGAGATCCCTCGACGCGCTGGTGAAAGCGCGCGTCTTCGGGATGACGCCGCCGTGGATAAGAAAACGTCTGAAACCGTGCCGCAGCGGAACAGTCCCTGTCTTGCGTCGTTAATAGCTTTCGCGGCACGATACACTGATCTCCGAGGAGACGAGACAAATGGCGAAAAAGGCCCCACCCTCTGCCGGCGCTGTGGCCAAGAAGAACGCGCGTGATACCGTGAGCCGCGAGAATGCCGAGCACTATCGCTGGGGCAACGACTGCGACGCCTGGTATCTGGTGCGAGATCCGCAGTTGCATGTCATCGAAGAAGTCATGCCGCCCGGCGCCGCCGAAATCCGTCACCATCACAAGGTGGCGCAGCAATTCTTCTTCATCCTCAGCGGCGAAGTGCTGATGGAAATCGAAGGCCAGACCACGCTAGTCCGCGCAGGAAGCGGCATTCGCGTGCTGCCGGGCGAGCACCATCAAATACGAAACCCTTCCTCGAGCCCGGTGCGCTTACTCGTCGTTTCCCACCCGCCGAGTCACGGCGACCGGCACAACGACTGAGACCAACCCAATCAAACACGAGGACGCAAAGTTCCGCGACGGAGGTTTCAAAGGCCCAACGAATTCCCGTGTGAACCTCAGTGTCCCCCGTGGTTAAAAGTCGTTCAGCCGACGCTACAACTGCTTCCGCCGCACCACGCCCGCAGCTTTCATCGCGCCGCGCAGCCGCTTCCCGATCGAGCGGGCAAACTGCATATCCAGGAATCCTTCCATTTGCCGCCGGAACTCCTCGCCGTATCCGTGCCACCAAACCTTCTTCATCCCCGGCAGACGGTCGGTGTCCAGATATTTCACGCGCACCATTTCGTCCAGCCCAAAGCGCCCGTGCGTGCGGCCCACGCCGCTGGCTTTCACGCCTCCGTGAGGAGCCTCGCTGATCCCGAAACATGAAATCACATCGTTCACCATGACAGTCCCGGCGTGAATACACCGCGCCAGCCGCTCGCCACGTTTCGGATCGCGCGTCCAGACACTGGCCGCCAAACCGTACTCGGAATCATTTGCCAAGCCGACCGCCTCGTCATCGCTGTCACACGCCATCACGGGTAAGACGGGGCCAAATGTTTCCTCCCGCATGATGCGCATGTCGTGCGTCACGTCCGCCAATACCGTGGGAGCATAGAAGTTCACTCCGAACTCCGGCAGCCGCTTGCCGCCAGTCAGGACGCGCGCTCCGCGAGCCCGGGCATCTTCCACGTGCGATTCCACGATGCGAACCTGCCGCTCCTGAATCATCGGACCAACATCGGTATGTGCATCCATGCCATTGCCGATGCGCAGCTTTTTCGTTTTCTCGGCGCACGCAGCCGCAAACGATTCATACAGACTCCGATGCACATAGCAGCGCTCGACGGACAAGCACGCCTGCCCGGCGTTGACGAAGGCTCCCCAAACTGCAGCGCTCGATGCCACGTCGACATCTGCATCGCCGAGCACCAGCATGGGGTCCTTCCCGCCCAACTCGAGTACAACCGGAAGCAGCCTCTCGGCCGCAACCGCGGCGATTCTCTTTCCCGTCGCCACACTGCCGGTGAATACCAATTTGTCGATCGGCGAACGGACCAAAGCCGCCCCTGCGGGTCCCTCGCCGATAATCACTTGCAGCACATCTTCCGGCACACCTGCCGCGTGCAGCAGCGAAGCCAGCTCCAAAGCGACGAGCGGCGTGAGTTCCGACGGCTTCAGCACGACCGCATTTCCCGCGACCAGAGCGGCAAGCGTCTCCGTCGCCGGAATCGAAAACGGATAATTCCACGGCGAAATAATCCCGATCACTCCGTGGGGTTCGCGCACCAGCCATCCGCTCTTCAACTTCGTAACCAGATTCGCGTGCGGGACGGGCTCATCGCGCAGCAACTTCCAGGCATTATCGATAAGGAATCGCGCGGCATCGAGCACGACCAAGACTTCCGTGACCAGCGCCTCAGCCAGCGGCTTCCCGACTTCGCGCGTAATCGCCGCAGCGACCTCTGACTTTCGCGAATAAAGTTTGCCCTGAAACGCCCTCACAATCTCGATGCGCTGTCGCAATCCGAACTCACGCCACGCGGCCTGCGCAGCCCGAGCCCGCTCCACCGCGGCCAGAACTTCACTCTCGCCGGCACATTCAAATTCCCGCAGAACTTCGCCCGTCGCCGGATTCACCGACACAAGCTTGCTCGCGATTTGTAGATGAGTCGCCATGGCTTAATCGTATTCCCCGGGAAAGCCGGTTACCACTTGGTCTTGCCTCCGGTAGCGGACTCTCGCAGTTACGCCTCGCTGCGCTCGGCGGGGCGGACGAATGCGTCCGCCGCTACACAGTCCACTAGTAGTCCACGCTCACGAGATACAAGCCGCTCGCCGGAGCCGTTGCTCCCGCCGCCGACCGATTCCTCGCCTCGAGTATTCGCTTTACATCGTCCACCTGCATCGTTCCCCGGCCTACGAGAATGAACGTTCCGACAAGATTCCGCACCATGTGATGCAGAAACCCCGATCCCCTCACCGTGTAGATGAACTCATCTTCCACACGCCCCCAAGCCGACGAAAATATCGTCCGCACGTTCGAGACCGGAGCATCGTCCCGCCCGCGCTCGGGATCGACCGCAGCAAACGAGGTGAAGTCCTTCTCACCCACTACGAACTCCGCCGCCTTCGCCATCGCCTCCTCGTCGAGCGGGTAGGGATAGTGCCACACATACCGTGCCAGGAATGGTGGGCAGATCGCTCCGCGATAGATCCGATAGCGATAGGTCTTTCCCCGAGCCGAGTGCCGCGCGTGAAACCCGGCCGCCACGTCCGCCACTTCCAGCACCCGCACCGACGCCGGCAAAATATCGTTCAACGCCTTCACGAAATTCGCCGTAGGGACGGATGACTCCGTGACAAATGTCACCACCTGCGCCAAGGCATGCACTCCCGCGTCGGTCCGTCCGGAGCCCTGTGGCAATACCTTTTCCCCGGTGATGCGTCCAATCGCTGAGGCCAGTGTGCCCTGCACGGTCACCGCATCGGGTTGCACCTGCCAGCCGGCGAATTCCGCCCCGTCATAGGAGAGCATCACTTTGAGATTGCGCATGCGATCTTTCGAGTCCTGTGTCGAGTTCGCGGCATCGAACGCATCTAAGGCAATGCGGGCGGTGCGTGCAATAGGTTTGGATGGACACAGTCGTGAGCGTCACGATGTATTTCCGTCAGATATACTAGATGGTTTCCGCGGATTTCTGGCCTCGACCATTAGGGTTTCTGTCGGAGCCTCGCCCGGGAACACTGGTGTCCGCAAGACTGGACGGCCGAGTTCCCGAGAGGCGTGTTTCGCTCCATCTTTCCGGAACCTTCCGCCGCTCCTTTGCGTACCAATGCCTGAGTAGGACTTTATTTGGACGGCAGGCTCAAAGCAAAATCCAGGCGCTTTTTCGTTGTCAGCCTTAATCAATATGGTTTTAACGATCGGAGATGAGTAGATGCCATTCGCACGTGTAACTTCGACCATCCGGTTCGCTGCCACCGCGATCCTGTGTGCAACCTTGACCCTCGCGTGTCTGGCGCAGGAGCCGCCCTCTGCTCCAACGCCCCAGAATACTCCGGAAGCTCGCCCGCTACCGGCACTCGACTACGCCAAGCCGGTGTCGCATTTTCCGAATCCTATCGGCCCATATACGGCAAGGCAAGCAGCGCCACCGAATCTAGCCAACACGGCGCGCGTTGATCAGCTGATGCACGACGGGAAGCTCTACCTGTCGCTGGATGACGCGCTCGCGCTCGCCCTTGAGAACAACCTCGACCTCGCCATCGCGCGCTACAACCTGAATATTGCCGACACCGACGTTCTGCGCGCTCGCGCCGGCGCCACAACTCTCGGAGTGAACACCGGTATCGTGCAGAACACGCCCGGCGGCGGCGTCGGGGGACTCGGCGCGCAGGTCGGCTCCGGCACCGGAGGAACGAGTCTGGGTGCAGGCGGCGCTGGCGCTGGTGCGGGCGGCTTAGTCGGATCGACCCTGGGCCTGGGACCGCTCATCACCAGTTTCGATCCCGTGTTGACTGGCACCCTGCAGAACGACCGCTTCCACATCCTGTCGAGCAGTGCGTTCTCTCCGACGTCACCCCAAAACACCACCACCGCCAACTTCGCCTACACGCAGGGTTTTTCCTGGGGGACGAACCTGTCAGTCGGGTTCAACAACAGCCGTACGACGATCGGCGACGCACCTTTTACTACACTCAGTCCGCAGCTCAACTCGAACTTTAAGTTTCAGCTCACGCAACATTTGTTGCAAGGCTTCGGATTTGCTCCCAACGACCGCTTCATCCACATTGCCAAGAACAATCGTGAGCTCTCGGATGTTGCGTTTCGCCTGCAGGTAACCACCACTGTCGATCAGATCGAGAACATGTATTGGGATCTCGTCTATGCCTATGAGAACTTGCGTGTGATGCAGGAGTCGCTCACCTTCTCAGAAAAGACGCTCGCCGACACCAAGAAGCAGGTGGAGATCGGCAGCCTCGCGCCCATTGAAGCTGTCAAAGCGCAAAGTCAGGTAGCATCCGACCAACGCGCTTTGACCGTTGCGAAAACCAACCTTCAGCTTGAGCAATTGTTGATGAAGAATGCTCTCAGCCGTACACTGCACGATCCCGCCCTGGCAGGAGCAGAAGTGATTCCAACTTCGACGATGGAAGTTCCGCAGGAGGAGCAGGTTCGTCCTACCGAGGAACTCGTCAACGAAGCGCTGAGGCATCGCCCCGAACTTGTCGAAGCACGCATTCAGCTCAACAGCCAGGAAATCAGCAATCGTGCGGTGCGCAGCGCGCTTCTGCCTACCCTCGACCTCTTCGCATACTATGGTGGATATGGCCTAGGTGGCTCGCAGAACCCGTCCAACTTGTGCGCCAACCAGCCGCTTTCGGAGCAGGGCATCGGGATTTGTGCTGGACCCAACGCTGCCGCGGGCGGACAAACTCTGGTGCCGATTACTCCCACGATCGGTTATGGGAGCACGCTCAATCAGCTTGTCAATTCCACCGCCCCTGATAAGGGCGTCGGACTGCAACTGAACATCCCGCTGCGAAACCGTGCCGCGCAGGCTTTGCAGATCCGGTCGGAACTGGAGTACCGCCAGCTCCAAATGGCGATGCAGCAAACCGAAAACCGAGTCAGCATTGAGGTCCGCAACGCGCAATTCGGCGTAGAGCAGAACCGTGCTAGCGTAGCAGCGGCCCAGGCTGCCGTCGATTACGCCACTCAATCCCTCGATGCCGAACAAAAGAAATATCAGTTCGGAACCTCGACCACGACCGCCGTGTTGCAGACGCGGAGTGCGCTGGCAACGGCGGAATCTACTCTGGCTTCGGCGAAGGCTGCATATGAAAAGCAGCGCATCGAACTCGATCGTGCTGTCGGCACGCTGCTCGACCACGCCGGCATCAGCATCGACGATGCTGCCAAAGGTCAGGTGACGCGCATGCCTAACGCTCCCTATGTGACGCCGCGGAAGGACCTGACCTCTACGACACCTGCGACTCAGCCTCAGCAATAGTCACGGAGCAATTCGAAGCCGCAGTCCAAACGGACTGCGGCTTTTTTCATGCACTCACAATTCTTTACAATCTCAACCGCAATCCGCGAAACTTCTCCCGCTAAGATTGAAGTGACGCTTTATCGTGCCCTGCATCCAACTGGGCATTGTTTTGAATTCTGGTCATCGCTAAGTTTTGCACTTGTTTTTCTGTAAGGAGAAACTCATGCCCGTATCGCGTCTCATGGCTGGCGCTCGTTGCCTTTCCCGGTGCCTGGCTTCAATGATCACTGTGGGAGTTCTTTCTTCCGTTCTGAGTGCGCAACAAGCGGCGCCCAGTTCGTCCACTGAGGCGCCTCCGTCGGCGCCGCAACCAACCCAGCCGCAACCAGTCCACCTGAAGGATTATTCTGTTCCCCGCTCGGCGTTTCCGCACTTGATCCAGCCTTACAAATCACAGGATCTGCCGTTGACGAACTTCGGGAACTCGCCCCGGATCGACTCGCTCATGCACGATGGCAAAGTCTATTTGTCGATCAACGATGCGGTCGCACTCGCGTTGGAGAATAATCTCGATCTTGAGCTTGCGCGTTACAACTTGAATATTGCGGAAGCCGATCTCCTGCGCGCAAAATCGGGTGCCAGCATCCTCGGCGTGAACACCGGCATAGTACAGAACACCCCAGGCGGCGGCGTCGGCGGCCTCGGGGGCACCGTCGGCTCGGGCACGGGCGGCACGACTGTCGCGGCTGGCGGTGCGGGTACCGGCACCAACGGCTTGGTCAGCTCGACCCTCGGCATTGGATCGCCCATTACCAGTTTTGATCCTCAACTGACCAGCACTCTGCAACTTGACAAGAATGAAACCGAATCGACCAGCCCCTTCAGCCCGGTTCCCATCATCGCGCAGAATACGTACACAGCGAATTTCGGATACACACAAGGACTGCAGTGGGGCACGGTTCTCTCAGCCGCATTTAACAACACACACCAAACCACCAATAACACGACAAGCCTGCTGAGCCCCCAACTCGGGTCGAACTTCCAGTTCAAGGTCACACAGAATCTCCTGCAGGGATTCGGATCTCTCCCCAATACCCGCTTCATTCGCATCGCGAAGAACAATCGCGAAATCTCCGATGTGGCTTTCCGCCTGCAGATCATCACAACGGTCGATCAGGTCGAAAACATGTATTGGGATCTGGTCTACGCCTTCGAAAACGTGCGCGTACAGCAGGAATCGCTCACCTACGCCCAGAAGGCTCTCGATGACGCCAAGCGGCAGGCGCAAGTGGGCACCGTTCCGCCCATTCAGGTGGTCAGCGCCCAGAGCACGGTCTCGACCGATCAACAGAATCTGATCGTCGCCCAAAACAACCTGCAGCTTCAGGCCCTGCTGATGAAAAACGCTCTCAGCCGCAGCATTGAAGACCCCGTGCTTGCCGAAGCGGACGTCGTTCCAACATCAGTGATGCAGGTTCCTCAAGAGGAACCCGTAACTCCAATCCAGGACATGATCAATGCCGCACTCCAGCATCGCGCCGAACTGGTCGAGTCGCGCATCGATCTCAATTCGCGCGACATCAACAACAAGGCAGTCCGGAACTCCATGCTTCCCACGCTCGACGCGTTTGTCTACTACGGAGGCTCAGGAGTGGGCGGCGATGTGAACCAAGCCTGCAACTTCAGCGGAACTCCATGCTTCAACTCTGCCAAGGCGCCGCCGCCGTTCCGCAGCGGCGGTCCGGTGAGCTATGCCGGCACGCTGCAGCAGCTTGTGAACTCCACCGCTCCCGACAAGGGTGTCGGCCTGACGCTCACGATCCCCATTCGCAATCGTCTCGCGCAATCGAACCAGGTGCGCGCTGAGCTCGAGTATCGCCAGGCATTGGTCCGCCAACATCAATTAGAGAATCAAGTGCGCATCGAGGTCCGCAACGCGCAGTTTGACGTAAAACAGAATCGGGCCGCGGTCGCGGCCGCGCAATCTGCCGTCGATCTCGCACGCCAAACCTTCGATGCTGATCAGCAGAAACTGAAAGTAGGCCTCACCACGCAAACCGCGATCCTGCAGGATGCGGCGACGCTCACCACGGGCGAGTCAAACCTGGTCTCCGCCAAAGCTGCATATGAGAAATCGCGGATCGAACTCGACCGCGCCACCGGTCTCCTGCTCGATCACGCCGGCATCGACATCGCCGACGCCACAAAAGGCCAAGTCACGCATCTACCAGCTATTCCGTACGTTGCCCCGCGTCAGGACGTAGGGCCAAATCAGCCGACGACCGCCGCTCCGACCACACAGCCGGGAGGTCAAATGTAGGCCTGATACACTACGCCCCGATGGCAACAGCGTCGAAGGGCGGCGGTTCAGGACCGCAAGCAGAGCGAGAGAAAAACTACGGGAGCCGATCTGCATACCGCTTTCTTCGATGGCTCCTGCCCTTGTCGTTCGCGTTGCAGGTCGCTGCGGTCGGCATCCTCCATCAAGACCGGGTCCGCCGGGGAGACGACAACTTCGAATTCGGATGGGAGATGGGCCGCATCGCCCGCTCCATCGTCCAAGGTCAAGGCTTCAGCAATCCCTACGGAGGCAACACCGGCCCCACCGCCTGGGAACCGCCTCTCTATCCCTACCTGATGGCGGGAGTCTTCAAGCTGTTCGGCATCTACACGCACACCTCCGCATGGGTGCTGCTCGGCATTAACGGCCTGTTCGCTACACTGACCACCATTCCGATTTTTCGAATCGCACACCGAACTTCCGGCGAGCACGTCGCGATCTGGTCGGCATACGCGTGGGCGCTAAACCCCTATGTCTGGTATTGGTCCATCCACTGGCTGTGGGACACAACGCTTACGCCGCTAATTCTGACGTGCATTTTTTTGTTAGCGCTGGAACTGGCACAGCTAGAACCGACACAGATGGGGATGCCCCACTTCTCGCCGCAGTTGCGAGAAGTGGGAACAACGGATGTAGTGCCTAAATGGAAACTCTGGGGCCTTTTTGGCGCTCTCTTCGGAATCGGCGTACTCGCCAATCCCACGATGCTCACCTTCCTTCCCTTCTGCGGTCTCTGGATCTGGCGTCAGCGCTACCGCCGTGGCCTGCGATCGATTGGAGGCGTAGTGCTTTCGTCGGTCGTGTTTTTCGCAGTCCTTTCCCCATGGCTGATCCGCAACCACCAGGTTTTCGGACGCTTCCTTCTTCGCGACGATTTCGGATTCCAATTCCGTCTCGGCAACGGCCCACTCGCCGAAGGCATGCTCATGCCTTTTCTGCAGCCGCATCACAATCCGCTCGAATGGCAGAAGTTCGTCCACATGGGCGAACTCGCCTACGCGGATTCCTGCAAGCAGCAGGCCTTTGCCTGGTTGCGTGAGAATCCCGGACGCTTCACGGTCATCAGCCTCAAGCGCTTTTTCTACTACTGGAACGGCGTACCGCGAGAAACCAGTAGCACCTCGCCAGTCGACTTTCGCACGTCGGCGTTCCTCGCAACATCGGTATTGGCGATCTGGGGATTACTTCGCGCCTTGCACCAGAAACGGCCAGCAGCCTGGCTTTTCGCGGGGCTGATGCTCCTCTATCCCGCAACGTACTACTTCGTCTATCCCCACGCTCGCTACCGCCATCCGATCGAACCGGAGCTGACGATCCTCATCGTGTTCCTGCTGTCGGAAGCAACCTGGCGCAAACAAGCCCGCGCATAAGGGGCTGCGTCATCCCGAACGACGGCGCAGGTCAGCCGGCGGCGGGATCTCGCGTGAAGCGGCGTTGTTTTCGTACTAAGGCTCACGCATGCAGGCCCCCCCACGCCGTGTGAGACAATTCCGAGTTCGCGCAGCCGCACGCCAACGACATGCAACTCTCGGTCGTCATCATCACCTTCAACGAGGAAGCCAACATCGCCCGCACGCTCCAGAGCGTGCAGGGGCTGGTCGCCGACGGCAAAGGAGAAATCATTGTCGTCGACTCCGGTTCAACCGACCGCACGGTAGAGATCGCGAAATCGCTCGGCGCAAAAGTGTTCGTCGAAGAATGGAAGGGCTACGCGTCGCAGAAGAACTCAGCGATCGACAAAGCGACTGGCGATTGGATTCTGAGTCTCGATGCCGATGAAGAAGTCGACGCAGCCCTTTCACAATTGATCAGCGAAACCGTCACAAAGTGGCCCCAGGTCGACGAGTACGCACGAGCAAAAGGATATCGCCCT
>Ga0335081_10017709_pt1 | contig 11533 bp, 8 predicted proteins | sample Lox_Sample_35_FD_206713 | JGI IMG/M metagenome (GOLD analysis project Ga0335081, IMG submission 206713) | Soil microbial communities from Loxahatchee National Wildlife Refuge, Florida, United States - Lox_Sample_3.5 | ecosystem: Environmental > Terrestrial > Soil > Wetlands | place: USA: Florida... | reverse complement strand
CGCATTCCGCCATGGGGCGCGCGGATGGACACCCGGGCGCCGGGTACATGACGCACGGGGCGATGGCCCACGCCGCGATGATGGGCGGCGGGGCGGCGGGCTACGGGATGAGAAGCGGCGACATGATGGCCGGCTGGATGCGCTACGGGATGGGGATGGACTCCAGCACGATGCTGCCGATGATGCGAGGCATGGCGTTCATGCCGCAGCGCCTGCTGTCGGAGCGGACCACCCTGCAGCTGACCCCCGCGGAAGTGACGCGTCTGCAGGGCATCGCGCAGGATATGCAGTCCACGCACGCGGCAATGTGGCAGCAGGCGCGGCCCCGGATGGAGCAAATGGCCCTGCGCATGGAAGAGTCCCCGCCGGACACGGCGGCGATCGAGCGCGACTACAACCGGGCGTCGGAAGCCATGAGCGTGGCGCACTGGGCCGTGATCAGTGCCGCGCTCAAGGCGCGAGATGTCCTCACCAACGCGCAGCGCCGGCAGGTCGAAGCAGCGGCCGGCCCCTGGTCCGACTGGATGATGCAGGGGGCGGGGATGGGGACCTCCGGGAATCCGTAACGCAGGACGCCGGGCCCGCGTCGCGGCTCCGGTCGCGCGCGCCCGCGTTGCCCCCCACCGGCTCCGGCTGCATGTTGGCGCCGGAGATCGGCACCAACGACCGGGGAGCGGATCATGCGCGATTGGACGCGGCGGGACGTGGTGAAGACGGGGGTGGCGGCGTCGCTCGGAGGGTGGGCGGTGCCGGCGGTCGCCGGGGCCGGTGAGGGCGAAGGGGCGGCGGAGCGGACACCCACCCACGTGGCCGGCACGCCACGCGAGCGGCTGCTCCTCGACTTCAACTGGCGCTTCCACCTCGGTCACGCCGACGACCCCGCGCAGGATTTCGGATTCGGCCGCGACCAGGAGTTCGCGAAGACCGGGGCGTTCATGCTCCCGCTGTTCCGGCCCGGCTTCGACGTCAGCGCGTGGCGCCAGCTGGACCTGCCGCACGACTGGGTGGTGGAGCTCCCCTTCGAAAACGACCCGTCGCTGGTCGACCAGGGGTTCAAGCCGGTCGGCCGCACCTATCCGGCGACGAGCATCGGGTGGTACCGCCGGGTCTTCGACGTTCCCGCGACGGATCACGGCCGCAGACTGAGTCTCGAGTTCGACGGCGTGTTCCGCGACTGCATCGTGGCGCTGAACGGCGTCTACCTCGGGCGGAACCTGAGCGGCTACGCGCCCTTCCGCTTCGACGTCACCGACTTCGTGAACTACGGCGGAAGCAACATCCTGGTCGTGCGGGTGGACGCCACCGAGCACGAGGGGTGGTTCTACGAGGGAGCGGGGATCTACCGGCACGCCTGGCTGGTGAAGACGGGACCCGTGCACGCGGCCCCGGGCGGCGTGTTCGTGAGCGCGGAGGTGCACGGCGGCGGGGCGACGCTCACCGTGCAGACGCAGGCGGAGAACGAGGGCGACGCCCCGGCGCTGTGCGTGCTCGTTTCGACAATCACCGATCCCGCCGGAAGAGTCGTCGCCCGCTCCGCGACGCCGCCGGCCAGGCTCGCCCCGTGGAGCGGGCGAGAAATCACGCAGCACATCCCGGTGAAGAATCCGGCGCTCTGGTCGCTCGAGCACCCCCAGCTCCACCGGCTCACCACGGTCATCGAGGCGGCCGGCGCCGAGGTGGACCGGCTGGAGACCCCGTTCGGGATTCGGAGCATCCGGTTCGATGCCGACCGCGGCTTCTTCCTGAACGGGACACGGGTCGAGCTCAAGGGCACCTGCAACCACCAGGATCACGCGGGCGTCGGCTCCGCGCTGCCCGACCGGCTGCAGTTCTACCGCGTCGAGCGCCTCAAGGGCATGGGGTGCAACGCGTACCGCACGTCCCACAACCCGCCGACGGCCGAGCTGCTGGACGCCTGCGACCGCCTCGGGATGCTGGTGCTGGACGAGACGCGCATGATGTCCTCGAGCGAGGAAGGCCTCAGCCAGTTCAGCCGGATGATCCGTCGCGACCGGAACCATCCCTGCGTGGTCGCCTGGTCCATCGGGAACGAGGAGGGCTGGGTGCAGGGCGCGGAGCGCGGCGCGCTCATCGCGGCCGCGATGAAGCGACTCGCCAGGCAGCTCGACCCGACGCGGCTGGTCACGGAAGCGATGAATGGTGCATGGGGGCGGGGACTCTCGGCCGTCGTGGACATCCAGGGGTTCAACTACTTCCAGGGCGACATCGACGGCTACCACCGGGACCACCCGCATCAGCCGACGATGGGCACGGAGACCGCCAGCACCGTCTCGACGCGCGGCATCTACGCCAACGACGAGACGCGGGGATATGTCAGCGCCTACGACGTCAACTTTCCGCCGTGGGCCTCGACGGCCGAGCGCTGGTGGACGTACTTCGACGCCCGGGCATTCCTCGCCGGCGGCTTCGCGTGGACGGGTTTCGACTACCGGGGCGAGCCGACGCCGTACAAGTGGCCGTGCATCAGCTCCCATTTCGGGATCGTCGACACCTGCGGGTTCCCGAAGGACAACTACTTCTACTATCAGGCGTGGTGGGGCGCGGCCCCCGTGCTGCACCTCTTTCCGCACTGGAACTGGGCGGGAAAGGAGGGGCAGGCGATCGAAGTCTGGTGCCACACCAACCTGGAGCGGGTGGAGCTGTTCCTCAACGGCGCGAGCCTCGGCGCGCAGGACGTGCAGCGCGACTCGCATGTCATGTGGAAGGTGCCGTACGCCGCCGGAACGCTGGAGGCGCGGGGCTCCAAAGGCGGGCAGGTGGTGCTGACGGAGCAGCGCGAAACGACCGGGCCGGCGGCGCGCATCGAGCTCGCCGCGGACCGCCCCCGCGTCGCGGCGGATGGCGAGGATCTGGCCGTCGTGGAAGTACGCGTGGTGGACGCCGCGGGGCGGTTGGTGCCCGTTGCCGACGACGAGATCGCGTTCCGGGTGACGGGGAGCGGCAGGCTCATCGGTGTGGGGAACGGGGATCCGAGCAGCCACGAGGCGGACAAGGGCGACTCGCGGCGCGCCTTCAACGGGCTGTGCGCGGCCTTCGTGCAGGCGACCAGGGACGCGGGGGGGATTCAGATCGAGGCGACCGCTCCGGGCCTGGCGAGCGGCACGCTGGCGATCCAGGCGGAGGCGGCGACCCCGCGGCCTGCGGTGGCGTAGCGCCGGTGGGCGGCTACGGGGCGCGCCAGCGGGCTCCATCGCGCGCGATGAAGTCGTCCGCGATGGCGGGACCCCACGAGCCCGCGGCGTAGTTGGGGAAGTGCTCCGGCAGCTTCGCCTCCCAGGCCTCGATGATGGGATCCACGATGGTCCACGAGGCCTCGACGCTGTCGCTCCGCGCGAACAGCGTCGCGTCGCCCACCATGCCGTCGAGCAGCAGCGTCTCGTACGCGGAGTGGTCCGTCGAGCCGAACGCCTCGGCGTAGCCGAAGTCCATCTGCACCGAGGTCATGCGCACGTCCACCCCGGGGATCTTGATCTCGAAGCAGAGCGAGATCCCCTCGTCCGGCTGGATCCGGATTGCCAGCACGTTGGGGGCCAGGGCCTGGCCGTCGGTCTGCGGAAAGAGGAGGTGGGGCGGGCGCTTGAACTGGATCGCGATCTCGGTCGCGCGCCGGGTCATACGCTTGCCCGAGCGCAGGAAGAAGGGCACTCCCTGCCAGCGCCAGTTGTCCACCATCAGACGGATCGCCGCGTACGTGGGCGTGGGCGAGGTCGGCGCGACCCTGGGCTCCTCGCGGTAGCCCGGGACGCTCTGGCCGTCGATGCGGCCGGGGCCGTACTGCCCGCGCACGGTGTACATGTGCATCGTCTCTTCGCCGATGGGGCGCACGGCGCGGAGGACCTTGGCCTTCTCGTCGCGCACCGCGTCCGCCTGGAAGGCGACGGGCGGCTCCATCGCCGTGAGCGTGAGAAGCTGGAGCAGGTGGTTCTGGAACATGTCGCGCACCACGCCGGCCTGCTCGTAGTAGCCCGCGCGGTGCTCGACGCCCACGGTCTCCGCCGCGGTGATCTGCACGTGATCGACGTGCTGGCGGTTCCATACCGGCTCGAAGATCGAGTTGGCGAAGCGGAAGACCAGCAGGTTCTGCACCGTTTCCTTGCCCAGGTAGTGATCGATCCGGTAGACCTGATGCTCGGCGAGCGCCTTGAGAACCACCTGGTTCAGGGCCTGCGCGCTCGCGAGGCTCCGGCCGAACGGCTTCTCGATGATGACGCGCACCCAGGGACGCGCGGCCGGATCGCTCGTCCGGGCGGCGAGACCGCTGCCGGAGAGGTGCTCGATGGCGCTGGCGTACACGGTGGGCGGCAGGGCCAGGTAGAAGAGGCGGCCGCGATCCGGCGCGCCGCCGCGCTCGATGTCGGCCAGGCGTTGCCGGAGCGCGGTGTAGAGGGACGGGCTGGCGAGGTCCCCCTGCACGTAGAAGAGCCGCTCGGCGAACCGGTCCCACGAGGCGTCGGGACCGTGTCCGATCTCCTCCGCAGCGTGCGCGTCGAGCACCGCCTGGCGCATGGCGGCGCGGAACGTCTCGTCGGTCATGGGCTCGAGGCCCGCGCCGACCACCGCGAACTCGTCGTGCAGCAGCCCGTCGTGCTTGAGATGGTACAGGGCGGGGAGGAGCTTACGGTGCATCAGGTCGCCGCCCGCCCCCAGGATGACGGCGGTGCACGGCCCGGCCTTCTTGAGCGGCTCATCCGGTATCGGGATGGCCGCGGACAGGCGGAGCGGAACTGCGACGGACGGTCTGGTCACGCGGGGCCTCGGATGGTGACGCCGAGCGCCGCGAGGTCGCGCTCGAGATCGCCGGCGGTGGTGAATCGAAGGGCGTGCATGCCGAGCGCGCGCGCCGGTGCCAGGTTCTGCTCGCGGTCGTCGATGAACACCGTGGCGGACGCGTCGGCCTGGGCGAGCGCGAGCGCCAGCTCGAAGATGCGCCGGGACGGCTTGGCGACGCCGAGCCAGCAGGAGCTGAAGAACGCGCTGAAGATCGGTGCCAGGCCGAAGCGGCGGAGCCGGTAGGCGTTCAGCTCCGCGGACTCGTTGTTCAGAGTCATCAGACGATAGCGCCCCGTGGCCGCCAGCCCCCGAGCCAGCGCGATCGTCTCCGGGAAGGGCCGGCTCTGCTCGCGCATGTACGCCGCGAACCCCTCGCGCGTGAACGGCCGCGGAACATCGAAGATCGTGCAGCCGAGGTACTCGTCGAGGGTCATCCGGCCCTGTTCCCACTGCCCGACCACCTCGCGGTGGCGCCGGTCGAAGTCGGCCGCGTCGAGCCCGAACCGCTCCACCGCCCGCTGGCGCGACTCGGAACCCCAGCCGCTGCTGCCGAGGACGCCGCCGACGTCGAAAAAGAGATGGGTGATCACTCGGCCGCCGCGCTCGCGGCGCCGAGGAGCCCCACGTCGGGGCTGACGATCACGTGCACGGGGATGCGGCTCATCAGGTCGGCCAGCCGTCCCTTGCTCCGGAACGCGCGGATGAACGTGCCGTCCACGAGCTTCTGCACGATGCGGGGCGCGATCCCGCCGGCGACGTAGACGCCTCCGGTCGCGAGCACGGTCAGCGCGAGATTCCCGGCCTGCGCGCCGTAGGCCGCGACGAACATCTCCAGCGAGCGGGCGGAGAGCGGATCGTCACCCGCCAGGGCGTGCCTGGTCACGACCGCCGCGGGATCCTCGTGCCGCATTGCTTCCCGCACCGCCTGCTGCTCGGACGCGCCGGGCTCCGCCGCGAGATGACGGTACAGGTGCGCGAGCCCCGCGCCCGAGAGGATGCGCTCCCACGACACGCGGCCGTACTCGTCGAGCAGCGACTGTCGCATTCTCCATCCGGCCTCGTCGGGCGCGGCGTAGTCGCCGTGGCCGCCTTCGGAGGGCTGCACCCGGTAGCGCGTGCCGTCCCAAACGAGGAATCCCTCGCCAAGCCCGGTCCCCGCTCCAAGGAGCGCGATCGTGCCGTGCGGCTCGGCCGCCCCCTCCTGAAGCGTGACGAGGTCGCCGGGGCCGAGAGCGGCGATGCCATGCGCCGCCGCGACGAAGTCGTTGATGATGGAGGTTCGGGGAATCGCGATGTCGCGCGCCAGCTCGCGCGCGCTCACCGTCCACGGGAGGTTGGGCGTGCGGCACTCGCCGTTCACCACCGGGCCGGCGATGCCGAAGCAGGCGCGCTCGACGCGCTCGCCCGCCCAGTCGAGGAAGCGCAGCACGATGGGCGCCAGGCCCGGCGAATCGCCGCTCGGATAGCGCTGCTCCTTCACGATCCGGAGGGCGCCGGCTGCTGCGTCCGCGATCGCCAGCCGCGCGTTCGTCCCGCCGATGTCGCCCGCCAGGACCTTCATGCCGCCGCCCCCGCCTGCGGCGAGGCCGCGTCCTTGTCCACGAACCAGACGCCCCCGAGGGCCAGCTGCACCGGCAGGTCGCGCGGCCGGAACGGGCCCCGCAGCACCTGCGCGAGCGTGGCGGCCTTATCGGGCCCGGCCACCAGCACCGCCACCTGTCGCGCCGCCGCGATCACCGGAGGCGTGATGGTGAGACGCTCCCGGGGTGGCGTCGGGCCCGTCGCCGGCACGACGAGGCGGCGTTCGTCGAGCCGAGGCGAGCGCGGGTAGAGCGACGCCGTGTGCCCGTCGGCGCCCATGCCCAGCAGGAGCAGGTCCAGCCGCTTCGGCAGCCTGCGCGCATAGTCGCGTGCCGCCGCTTCCCGGTCGCTTCGATCGGCCTCCATGCGGTGAACCTGCGCGGCGGGCACGCCCACGCGATCGAGCAGCGCGGCCCTGGCCATGCCGTAGTTGCTCCCGGGATCGGCGGGGGGAACCGCGCGCTCGTCGCCGAAGAAGATCTCCACGCTCTCCCAGGGGATGCGGGCCGCGAGGGGCGGCGCGGCCAGCCGCTCGTAGACGGGGCGCGGCGTCGAGCCGCCCGAGAGGGCCAGGGCGCAGCTCGCACGCTCGCGGACGGCGTCGCTGATCGTGGTGGCGATCCAGTCCGCGGCGACCGCGATCAGGGCGTCCCGCTGCTCGATCACCACGCGCCCTGGCCTCACGGACCCGTCACCGACGCCTGGCCGGCGGCGGCCGGGACGTTTCCGCAGGTCGGGCACGCGGTGAAGTGGTGCGAGCGCGCGCGGTACTCCTCGACCGCGGTGACGTAGGCGGCCTGACTCCAGGTCAGCGGTGAGACCGACAGCGGCTCGCCGGTGGTCGGGTGAAGCTGTTCGGCCATCGTGCCCGACGGCAGCGCGTGGTCGGCGGCCCATTCGAGAAGCTCCGTGCCGCGCTTGAGCTCCCCCAGCTCGCGAGCCCGCAGCAGGTGGTATCGAGCGAGCCAGAGTGTGCCGACGAACCAGGGATTGCCGGGGATCCGCCGCGTGTCCCCCTTCTCCACCTGCTGGTAGGGGTCGTTCTCATACCGTGCGAGCCCGCCGACGGCGGTCTGCACCCACAGCCGCGCCTCCACCTGCTTGGCGGTCGCCTCCATCTGCGGATCGTCCGGCGGCAGGACGCCGAGCTCGGCCGGGCCGAGCAGGCTCGCGTCCACCGTCGTGTCGAGCTGCCACCCGCCGGCATCGGCGGTCGCCATCCGCGCGAAGCGGGCGTCCTTCGCACTCCAGAGCGCGGCGCGCATGCCCTGGAGCATCCGGTCCGCTGCCGCGCCGTAGCGCTCCGCCCGCTCGGCCTCGCCGAAGGCTCGCGCGAGGCGGGCCGCCGCCCGCAACCCGGCGACCACCGCCGCGACGGTGAACAGGTGCACGCCCCACCGCTCTTCCCACAGGTCGTACGAAGGGAGGGGCAGCCCGGAGGCGTCGACGTAGCCGACGAGGAAGTCCGCGGGGCGCGTGACCAGCGGACGGTAGAACGGGGCGATCGACTCCACCTGCCGGCCGCGGTCGAAGTACTCCCCGAGTGCCCAGATCACCAGGGCCGTCTCGTCCTCCTGGATGGGGAGCACGGCCTTGCCCTCGCGCAGGTACGGATGCCAGGAGGACGCCAGGGTGCCGTCGGGGTTGTACTTGTGCCGCACGAACCCCGCGGGCGATATGACGCGGGCGCAGAACTCGAGGAACCGTGACACGGGCACCAGATGGCCGGCCCGGAGCAGGGCGATACAGGCCAGGGCCCCGTCGCGAGGCCACGCGTACGAGTAGGTGTCGCGGTTGAACCGGACGATGTCGCTGTCGTTCGCCGCCAGGACCGCCCCGTCGCGGTCGATCTGCGAGCGCAGGATGACCAGACTCTGGTAGTAGCGTTGCACGGCGCCGGCGGAGAGGCCGACGAACTCGCGAGGCGTGTGGGTGGCCCAGAGCTCCCAGTAGCTGCGCGTGCGCTGGAGCAGCGCGTCGGGCGTCTTGTCCCGGACCACCGAGTCGATCGTCCTGACCTCCTGGAAGTCCCTGCCCGCCGCCATCCAGCAGTGGAATGCGGCGTGGGCGAGCGGCCCCAGCGCCAGCGCGACGCCCAGGGTCGAGTCCACGGATCCCTGGGCGATCGGGTTGCCGCTGAGCACGCCGTCCTCCGCGTCGCGCCACGTCCCCTCGGCGCCGCCGACCTCCTTCTGGCCGCAGGCGTAATGCGTGACGCCGACCGCGCCGCCCGCCGCGCAGTTGATGAGGAAATAGCGGTCGTCCTTGTAGTGCAGCAGCGCCTGCGTCTCCGGCGAATAGAGCGCCGTGTCGCCGACGTCGGTTTCCTTGAGGTGGAAATCGTGGTGGAGGAACACGCGGATCTCGCGCGCGGCCGCCTTCAGATTGGTGACCTCGATGCGCCGGATCAGCACGTTCTCGTAGAAATCCACCGCGTCGGCGAAGCGGAGCGTGACGCCGAGGGCGTCGCAGGTCGCTTCGACGTCGGTGACCATCGCGGGATCGGCGTACCGCCGCACGGGGTGCCAGCCGGCGTCGAGCCACGCGAAGCGGCCCTCGGTCCAGACGCCCACGCGAAACGGGTGCCCCATCGCGTGGTTCTCCATCCCCACGTGCGGGAAGCAGATGTCCCGGATGCGGTACTCGAGGTCGAAGGCCACGAGCAGCGATCCGTTGGAGAGCGGCAGGTCGCGTGGCATCGTCGTCGGGTGTCGGAGCGTGCAATATACCCGGCGCGACGCGCGACGCTCCCCGACGCCCGCCCGCCTATCTTGAGGGCCCATGCCCCGATCGCGATTCCTGCTTGCGGCCGCCGTCCTGGCGCTGCTGCCGCCCCGCCCGGCGCGAGCCCAGGACAACTACGAGATCCAGGTGTACGGCTCGAGCCTGGTGGACGCCGGCCGCACGATGGTCGAGCTGCACAGCAACTTCACCGCCGACGGGCGGACCGCGGCGGACGGTCTGCTGCCCACGAACCACGCGTTTCACGAGACGCTGGAGATCACCCACGGCTTCAGCCCCTGGCTGGAGGTGGGCTTCTACGTCTTCACGAGCGCGAGAGACGACCAGGGTTGGAACTGGGTCGGCGACCACGTCCGCCCGCGCGTGGCGGTCCCCGAGAGCTGGCACTGGCCGGTCGGCGTGAGCCTGTCGCAGGAGGTCGGGTATCAGCGCCGGATCTTCTCGACCGACACCTGGACCTGGGAAATCCGCCCCATCATCGACAAGCAGATGGGCCGCTGGTACTGGTCCCTCAACCCCGCGCTGGAGAAGGCCATCACCGGAGAGAACGCCGGCCGCGGCTGGGAGTTCTCCCCCAACGCTGCGCTCACCTACGACGTCACACGGCAGGTGACCGGCGCGCTGGAGTACTACGGCGCATTCGGCCCGTTGCGCGGGTTCGACCCGGCCCCGGACCAACAGCACCAGCTGTTCGCCGCCGTGGACCTCAACGTATCGCCGAAGTGGGAGATCAACCTCGGCGTCGGACGCGGCATGACGGCCAGCACGGACCGCTGGCTGATCAAGACGATCTTCGGTTATCGATTGGGGTTCTAGGGCCTCACCTGGGGTTCCCGCGGCGCGGCCGCGCCGCTCCAATGCGTCCTGGACTCGACGCTGGCCCGGGTCCCCCGCCATCTTCCTGCGCGTCTATGACGACCGACACCGATCGGCTGAAGCGCGCGGCCGCCGAACGCGCCGCGCAGCTCATCACCAGCGGCATGGTCGTGGGGCTGGGCACCGGCTCGACGATGCAGCCGCTGCTCGACGCGCTTGCGGGCCGCCTGCGCGAGCGGACCGTGCGCAACGTGGTCGCGGTGCCCACCTCGGATGCCACGGCGCAGCGCTGCCGGACACTCGGCATTCCCCTGGCGACGCTGGACGAATACCCCGAGCTGGCGCTGGCCGTGGACGGCGCCGACGAAGTGGACCCGCGGCTGAACGCGATCAAGGGGATGGGCGGTGCGATGCTGCGGGAGAAGGTGGTGGCGCTCGCGGCGAAGCGGTTCGTGATCGTGGCCGACGAGTCCAAGCTCGTGCGACGGCTCGGCACGCGCGCCCCGGTGCCGGTGGAAGTCGTTCCGTTCGGGTGGAGCACGCTGGTCCCGTTCTTCGAGAAGCTCGGCGCTGCGCCGGTGTTGCGGCGCGGGCCGGGCGGCGACCCGTTCGTCACCGACAACGGCAACTACGTGGTCGACTGTCACTTCGAGCGGGGGATCGCCGACCCGACGGCGGTGGCGCGGGCACTGGCCCGGCGGACGGGAGTCGTGGAGGACGGGCTCTTCCTCCGGATCGCCAGGGTGGCGGTCGTGGCCGGCCGCCGCGGCGTGCGCATCCTCAGGCGGTAGCATTGTCGCTCCGATGCGCGGCCGGTGGCAGGTGGAGCAGGGCGGCCCCGGGCGCGCTGGTCGCCCTGGCGCTCGGTGTGTCGCCGGGCGTGGCGACGCGGCAGGGCACGCAGGGCGGGCCGCCATCGGGCAGCTGTGTCGCGCCGCCGCTTGGCGACGCACGAAGCCTCGTCGCCGAAGGCCGGTATTGGCACGCGTCGCGCGTGGCGCCGCCGCTGCCCAAGGCCCCACATCCGCTGGATCCCGCCGCGGCGCTGCTGCAGCTCCGCATCGCCGAGGGACTCGGCCTCACGGCGAGCGTGGACGCGATTCTCGCCCGGGTGCCTGCGGCGGACACCAGCCCGGAGATCCTCGCCATCGCTGCGCGGCAGGACGAGCGGATGGGGCGGTGGGCTGCCGCGGCCGTGCGGTATGGGCGCCTCGCGACCGACGCAGGGGCCGGGCCCGCGCTCGCCGCGACGGGCGCCGTCCGCCTGGCGGTGGTGCTGGAGCGGAGCGGCGAGCGGGATTCGGCCATCGCCGCCTGGCGCCGGGCCGCGCAGGTCCTTCCCGAGGTTGCCGACTGGTTCGCGCTGCGGCGGGCGGAGCTGGAGGCCGACACGGCGCTCGCGTTCGCGTCGGCGGCCGACGCGCGCACGCCGGGAGCCGCAGAACGCGCCGATGATCTCGTGGCCCGCCGCCGCGAGCGAGCGGGCAACTTCAGGGGAGCCCTCGAGCTCTTCCTGCGGCGCGGCCGCGCCCTCGACGCGGCCCGCGTGGAGGCGTCGCTGGGCCAGCGCGCGGCGGGGCGGCACCTCGCCGACTCGCTGCTG
>Ga0335081_10017706_pt1 | contig 11534 bp, 14 predicted proteins | sample Lox_Sample_35_FD_206713 | JGI IMG/M metagenome (GOLD analysis project Ga0335081, IMG submission 206713) | Soil microbial communities from Loxahatchee National Wildlife Refuge, Florida, United States - Lox_Sample_3.5 | ecosystem: Environmental > Terrestrial > Soil > Wetlands | place: USA... | reverse complement strand
AGTCCAAATCTCCCAGGACAACAATCCCCTTTGTCTTCATTTCTTCAATGGCCCTATGAGAGGTATCCGGCGCGACCCCCCGGCACAAATTCCTAATCACGATTACTTTGTACCTTGCGGCGATGGCATGAAGGGCGGTTGCCCTGACGCAATAGTCGGTGGCAATACCATAGAGAACCACCTTTTTAATCCCGTCCTCTTTGAGGAGTTTGTCCAGGTCTGTCTTTTTTCCGCCGTCATCCTGGAACCCGGAGTAACTGTCATATTGCGGGTCCATTCCCTTTCTCACGATGGCTTTAAACAACTTCTTATCGAGCAGGATCTCTGCTCCGGGAGCATTCTGCACACAATGGGGCGGCCAGAGGACCTGGTCCCTCCCACGAAGTTTTATTACATCGAAAGCCTTTTTCCCTTGATGCTGGGTGAAAAAGGAAATGTGATTGGCAGGGTGCCAGTCCTGGGTGGCATAAACCGGGAAGCCTGCTTCTTTCAACTTTTTCGTATTCTCTTCGACGGCTTTGATGTAGGCTTTATCGGTGCCGTCAACAGCTAAAGAACCGTTCTTAAGCGTCGTGAAATCCCCCTGGATATCGACGACGTTCACTCCGATCTTTTCCATTTCCTTTGCCATCACCATCCACTCCTAGAAGCAAGGCTAAAGATAATCCCGTATAATCTTTCCTTTATAAGAATTATAAAATTTTAGAAATCGAAGCTCAAAACTCATGGTTCTTTAATCAGTAATCCACATTCCGCATTCCGCAATCAAGGTCAGGCCATCTCCCTGCCGACGCTGCGAGCCGCTTTGATGATCTTTTCAATGTCCTCATCTGAGTGAGCAATGGATAGGCAACCTCCCCCATGCATCACATGGACTCCTTTTATAAGCATCCTGATCCTAAACTCGATCTCTCTTTTCTCTAAATCGGTAAGGCGGTGAATGGATTGGGGAGAATTCAGTGTCGCTCCTTTTTCAAAGGGAAAATGGGTTTGAAAGAGCGAGCCAATTCCTGTGACGATGGCATTCAGTTCTTCTTGATCAAAAGCCTCCTGCAGTCTTTTCCGAACTTTTTCTCCTTTTGATTCCAAGAGAGGATAGATCTTTTTACGATGAGCTTTTAAATAACCAAGCATAGCCAATCCCGCGGTGGCTGTCAGCGGATGAGCGGAAAAGGTTCCCCCGCCGATTAAAATTCTTTCCCACTTATTTCTCTTCTTTTCAGGAGAAGATCTCTCAATGATCTCCCTTCTCCCCACCAAGGCCCCGACGGGCATTCCTCCACCCACAATCTTCCCCAAAGTCGTCAAGTCTGGCAGGACGTTGAACCGTTCCTGTGCGCCCCCCAAGGCCACTCGGAAACAAGAAATCACTTCATCGAAAATGAGAAGAGCTTCCAGCCTTTGGGTTTCGGACCGGAGCATCTGCAGATATTCTTTCGTAGCCGGTGTAAACCCGCCTTCACCGATGACTGGTTCGAGAATAATTCCCGCCAAATCTTTTTCGTTTTGATGAATAATTTCGAGCGAGCCGGGAAGGTCATTAAAGGGGATCACCTTTGTGTATTGCCGTAGCTCGGGGAGCAAGCCGAGACTTTCTTCTCTCTCATAAGGCATTTTAATGCCCAAGGAGAGGTCGGAATTGGCTCCGTGCCAGCCCCCTGCAGCTTTCAGGATCCTTTTTTTACCCGTAAAGCCGCGGGTCAGCCGAACCGCATACATGGTCGCTTCTGTCCCGGAGCAGCAGAACCGGACCATTTCTGCGGAGGGCACGAGTTCTCGAACCAGTTCCGCCCACTCGATCTGTTTCTTATAGACAAGTCCCCAATGTACTCCTTCCTTTAATTGTTTTTCAACGGCATGGACCACTACGGAAGGGCGGTGTCCCAGAATGTGGGTATAATTTCCCATCCAGGTGTCCACATATTCGTTTCCGTCCACGTCCCAGATTTTCGAGCCTTTTGTTTTTTTGACAAAGAAAGGGTAGGGGGGGAAATAATGGGGGTTGTGAGAGATACCTCCGGGCATCACTTCCGCGGCCCTCTTAAACAGGTTCTCGGATAGGGGTGTTTTTCGCCGGTAGGCGTCGGAAAAATGTTTCATCTGAAGAACTCCCCATGTTTCATAGCATATTTCGAAATGAATGGAAATGGGGTTGAGAGAGGTTTGGATGCTCACCCAACCGCTTCTTTAGAGCAACGTTCAGTTTCATTGGAAGGCGATCTCTTTGATTCGCTCAATCACCTTCATATAGTCATCAAATTCAATTCCGTCCACGGAGTGCTCCTGTTTACAGGTGACTCCGTCAATCGCTAGGCCGTGACGGACAAGATAGTCGAGGACTTTCATCTCTTGTTTGCAAGTCACCTTCTCAAGGATTTCCGACCTTCCCATGGCCAGCGCAACGCCCGCCATCAACGCGTAGCCTCCCCAGTTTGAGATCCCGCAAGAGATGAGGTAGTCCGTCTTCACTCGGGAGCAGAAAACCGCTTCTCGATGGGTTGACGAATTTTCGTTGAACACTTCCCACGGAATCTTTCCCGCTCCAATTTCATTCCCGCGGTCTCCGATACCAATGCTTTCAGCCGGAAGATTTGACTTCCGGGCAAGATCAAGAAGAAGGTGCGTTTTAGCTGTAAATCGGGTGATGTCCTCAAGGCGAGAGCTAAAACAGCGGTTTCTAATTGAAGGAGGAAGAATGGTCTCAAATTCCTTCAAGGGTGGCTTGCCTCGGCGCTCCTGAGCGACGAAAGACTCAAGCGTGTGATTGGGCCCCAGCCTTTCGATATAAATGAAATGGGTAAGGTCTTGTCCCGGCAGGCTGTTGAAAAAATCTTGGACAAAACGGACCGAGATGGAATTTTCATTCCCCCTCTCCCTCCTCCCGCTCGCGCGATCCTGGTCAGAATGCTCCAACGGAAAACAGATGATGGGAACCTCTTTTTCCGATAGGCCAAGAACCGTTAGTCCTGCCTTCAATGCCGGAAGGGTATATTCATCCGAAAGGAGTGAGACCTTCATCCCAAGATGTCTCAGTCCTTCTGCCAGGGCGAAGGCTCCTGGAGGGCCATCGGTCTCTGTGGCTGGAGGATCTCCCACCGAAACATAGAACCCCGTGATGATGACCACTTTCTTGCCTTTTTCAACCAAAGAAGAAACAGCCCCTGTCAGGTTTGAATAAGGGACCATGGAGAGATTTTTCCAGTGGTAGTTTCGATGAGAGAGGAGGGAGGTCGGAAAGTTGATCACGTCCTCGATGAGAAGGATCTTTTCAAGAAGGGTCTGCGGAAGGAGCATAAAACGGTGATAATTATAAACAGTCTCTTCGAGGATTGGCAATAAACATCAGGGTCATGCGGCAGAGTCTCCAAACCTTCACATGGTTGGTTTAACCGCGCTCCAGTTTCATCAAGGCGACACACGGAACAATCCCTCTGGTGGAAGGATCAATCTCTAACTGTTTTCCAGGATTTTTTCCAGCTCCTTCATAAGATCTTGTAGATTTTCGTCTACGTTCTTCTCTTTCTTCATTCGCTTGATCGTTTCGGAATCGTTGATTAGCTTCTGTAATCTCACGGCAAACTCATCGAGAGAGAAAGGTTTTTTTATGAACTCTCGGGCTCCGATCGAGATCGCTGTCCCCCTCGGAATATTCCTTGTCAAAGGCCGTCATTACCACAATAGGAATTTCGGGATATTTTTTTGAGATCTGATTGATCAAAGTGATTCCATCCATCTTGCCCATTTTTATATCTGTGATCACAGCATCAATTTTATTTTTCTCGATCTTCTCCAGAGCGTCGACCCCGTCAATTGCTGTGAAACACGAGTGTCCCAACTTGGATAGATAGGAGGCGACAAGGTATCTCATCAATTCTTCATCGTCCACCACAAGAAAGGTACAGTTAGCAGGTTTCACTCTGACGCTCCCTGGCTAGGAGTCTATCAATCCAGAATTGAGAAGTCAATGATTCCAACCTACACTTTCACCTTAGAACCGTAATCGCACCATCGTCGAATGGGACAAATCCCGCAGAGCGGCTTTCTTGCCACGCAGGTTCTCCTGCCATGCCAGATCAGTAGGTTTGAAAAATGGGTCCACTCTTTCTGAGGGACGATCTCCATCAAATCGAACTCAATCTTGACAGGATCATCGTTTTTCGTCAGACCGATTCTTCGGCTCACCCTGTGAACATGGGTATCCACCACAACGCCAGGGGTTCCAAAGGCATTTCCCAAGATGACATTCGCCGTCTTCCTTCCTACCCCGGGGAGGGTTACCAATTCCTCCAGAGTTTTTGGCACCTCTCCTCCGAATCGTTTAACCAGCTCCTGACAGCATCGCTGAATTGATTTTGCTTTATTTCGATAGAATCCGGTGGGTCGAATCTCTTCCTCCAATTCCGCCAAATCAACCTCGGCATATTCCTTTGCCGAACGGTATTTTTTAAAGAGACCTGACGTGACTTGATTCACCTTGACATCCGTGCATTGTGCAGAAAGAATGGTGGCGACGAGAAGTTCGAGGGGATTGGAATGTCTCAGGGCGATTCTGGAATCGGGGATGGCCTGAGACAAAATTTCAATGATCTTCTTCACTCTTTTTCTTAGATCCGCTTGCCTTTTCATAGTCCCCTCCGGATTAGCGATGAACCTTAAACGATGAACTTTGAACTTTGGGCCCCCAACTCATAACTCATAACTCATAACTCATAACTCATAACTTCTCGTCTCTCTTTTTAGCATATTTGCACAATTTCCGATCAATGTCCATATCTCCCTCTGCCTGCGTTCGCTACATGAGGATGAGACAACTTCAGCTTTTTGAAGACAAAAAACGTCAATTCTCTCCACACGGGTTGGAAAGTTTTGAAAAAAAATTTCTTTAATTACAGAGGCTTATATGAAACCATCTATTTTGGTATAGAAAATGCTATCAATCAGTGTAAAGTCTAATAGAAAAGGTGGAAAGCTATGATAAGAGATGGCGAAGATACCGTCCTGACAACTCGGGAGGCCTGCCACTACCTTCGGATCTCAAGACCTACCTATCTGAAGTACCTTTACTTAGGGAGGATTAGGGGAACGAAAGCTGGAAAAGGTTGGAAGGTCCTCAAATCGGAGTTAGACCGGTTTCTGAAAGGTGAGAATGAGCATCCGCAGGCAGCATGAACCTGGGGGTGTGGAGAAGAAGTAAGGAGTGAAGCAGGGTGCAAAGTTTGGAAGATCCATTGGACATTTCTGAAGAGGATATCGAGGAGAAAGTAAAGTCAACCAAGGCACTGATTCAGACTTTTCTCCAGACTCTGAAGGCCTTTCGACTCTATGAGGCGGACCATCCAATCCTATCGAAATTTTTGGAAAGGATAAAGAAGGACTTTGATCAATATTTTAACGCCTTCGACTCTTTCTCCCTGCAAATCGGAGAACACCGGCTGCATTACCGGGGGAACGTCGTCTACGAAAATCAGGACGTAAAGGAAAGTTTGGCCTTTCTCTTCTTCAAAGATGGAATCCGAGAGCTCCAATTCTTAAGAGGCTTGGAATTCGAGGAGATGATCGATTTTCTGAATATCGTGAGAAAGAGCGATTTCCTCAATCGCATGGAGGATGACCTCGTCACCCTGCTATGGGAAAAGGATTTTTCTCACATCACTTTCACCACAGTGGATGAATTTTTGGAGGGAGGTGCCAACCTTGTTCCGGCCACAGAGGAAGATTTGATAAAGGGGTCGGAGTACAAAGGGTCCTTCGAGGAGGGGCCTCCAGAGAAGGTGGAGGAAGGCGAGGCAGAAAGCGCACAGCCTCCCGTCACAGAGGGGTTACGACAGGTGATCAACCTCACCCCAGGTCAATCGCTGGTTCAGGCCTGCCAGCTCAGCCCCGAGGAGAGTGAGGTCATCCATCGGAATGCACGACAAGAGGAACAGGCGGACTACATTTATATCCTAATCGACAATCTGATCGAAATCTTGCTTCATCTCGGCGAGGATGTAGATGCCTATGAAAATATGATTTCCTACTTCGATCGGGTCATCGAGTACCTGCTCGAGCAAAAAGAAGTGGCAAAGGCTGTGGCGCTGTTGAAGAGCCTCCACGAGACGATGGAATCGATCATGATGAAGGATAAGCAGATTTTTGCGATTCAACGAATCCTCGAGAAGGCCGCGAGTCCCCATTGCATTGAGCTTTTGGGAAAGGCGATGAAAGAAAAAGGCGGGGCCAAAGTGGAGTCCATCCTTCACTATCTTCGATTCCTCACAAAGCAGGCCACCGAGCCTCTCTGTCGTTTGCTTGGCGAGTTGGAGTCCGGGAAGTGGAGGAAGTTAATCTGTGACCAGGTGGTCGAGCTTTCCGGAGGAGAGATCCAGCCTCTGATCCCATTTTTGTCGGACCCCAACCCCTCGCTGGTCTGTCAGGTTCTGTATATCCTTGGTAGGATCGGGAATCCCGGTACGGTGAAAAGCTTAGGAACTCTGGCGACCCACCCGGATTTGAAGGTGAGAGAGGAAACCCTTCAGATGGCCGACAAATTCGGGGAGAAAGGAATGGACCTCATCAAGAAATTTTTGGTGGACTCGGTATCCGGAATTAGAGCGAAGGCCGCGCTTCTTTTGGCGAGGAATGCGAAGGGGGAAGCGGTGAGACCCCTCACGGAGATTATCCTCTCTGAGGATTTTTACAAACGGGAATACAGGGAGAAGGTCTCCTTTTTCAGGGCCTTAGGAGAAACAAAGTCGGAAGAGGTGATCCCGATCTTGGAGAGGATTGCTAAGAAAAGAATGTGGTTCCAAGGGGAAAAGTGGAATGAGATGAGACAATGTGCCACGAACACGCTAAAGATGTTGGGCGCTTGAGAAACAAGGGCTTTTATGGGGAAGGGAATCTTGTTGGACAAGCCCGATGCTAAAGGAGACGCGATGGACATTTCACCATCTACGAACCAACCAAAGACGGTGAGCCCAAAGCCGGCCGACGGCATGGATCCCGAGCTGTCGAAATTGGGGAACAGCCTCGTGACCAAATTCCATGTGCTGATGAAGATCTCCCAGATCTATGATTCCAAGAATGTGGCCCTCAATCAGTTTGTCCAGGAATTCCTTGAAACCATTAACACCTTGATCAAGAGGGAAGGGGCTCTCTCCCTCAGAATCCGCAAGGATGACTTCTTCCTCAACGACCAGCGACTGCGGTACTCAGTGGAGGGGTTTACCAGTTTCAAATATCTTCTAACTCAATGGAAGAGGCGGCTGATCGGTGAAGTCATTTTCAAGACCCTGATGGAAGAGGGGACGTTGAGGTATTTCATCTACACCTTCCTCAACTTAGAGGAAGGGTGCGAGGAGAATGCGGATCTCCTCAAAAGACAGTTGGCGGTCCAGCAGATCACTTCGATCGAGGCGAATCCTCTCGAGGTCGTTGAGGGCGAGGAGGAGGCCTTCACTATCCAGAAGGAAGATGACCGGGAGGTAGCCAAAAAGATATTTTTTGAGACCATCGGCACGATCAAGGAGGTCATCACCAATATCAAGGGGAAGCAGCATGCCGATGTAAGGAAGCTGAAAAGGTTGGCCCAGAAAGCGATTCATCTCGTCATCGAGGACGAATCCATCCTCCTGGGAATGACCATGATTAAGAACTACGATGAATATACCTTCAATCATTCCGTCAATGTTTCGATCTATTCCCTGGCGATTGGAAAACGACTTGGATTTTCGAAAAGGACCCTGACCGAGTTAGGAATCACTGCCCTGCTCCACGATATCGGAAAATCAAAGATTCCGAGAGAGGTCTTAAATAAACCCGCCGCCCTCAATGATGAGGAATGGGAGCTGATGAGAAGGCATCCCTTGATGGGCGTGGAGGTCGTTCTCAATCTGAAGCAACTGGGGGAGATCAACCCGAGAATGGTAGTCGGTATCTTCGACCACCACTTGATGCCCGATCTTTCGGGATACCCGAAGCTGTTCCGGAAAAAGGAGGTTAGCCTCTTCGGAAGGATCATTCAGATTGCCGATGCCTATGACGCGATGACGACCCCTCGGATTTATAAGAAAATTCCGTATACACCGGAGCAAGCCCTTGCCCTCATGCTACGAGAAAAAGTGACTCACTTTGACCCCCTTCTCCTGAAGATCTTCATCGGCCTTGTGGGAGTTTATCCGATTGGGTCTTTGGTCCTTCTCAATACGCGCGAAATAGGGATTGTCTATAAAACCAACCCGGAATCCACGTGGTTGGACCGCCCCATTGTCCTTCTGGTCGATCGAGATGAAGAAGGGCATCCGAAGAAGGAATTGGTTGATTTAACCGAAACGGATGGAGGGGAAACTTATAAACGAAGCATCGTCAAGACGTTAGACCCGTATAAATACCACATCGACATCGCCAAATATTTTTTGTAAAAATCACATAGAATATGGTGGCAGCCTCCCACAGGGATAGCGCAGCACGAAAACGTTTAAGCTTAACGGTTCAGAACCCGGGAGGAGCAATTCGTTTTTTAACCGTCAGCTTTTTCCTCCAAGGGTTCAGAATAAATCAAAATTTGATCCCTTATGCTCAAACCCACGTACAATGGCCTCTAAACGACGCTACATATCTACTCTTACGAAATAGATATCCTTAACATCGGAGCTTTCACCGATCACCCTCCATCCCCAGTTCAAGACGGATTCCTTCGTTATTCTTTTTGGATCTCTCCTTCTTTCGGGGAGTATCCCAATAAAATGCTCTTTCCCTTTTTCATCACGGTAAAAGAATTCATAAGCTGTCATCCTCTAAGACTCCACGCGGTTTCTTAACTTCCGCTGAATCCCGTTCGTCGGATGGTAAGAAATTACCGATCTTCATTGCCAACTCGGCTCCAGCTTGAAGAAGGTTGGCAAAGTCTTCAATGGAATCCGAGTATTTTCATCTCATAAGCTAAATGAGTAGATAGTTTGATTAAGTCAAGGGCTATCGCTCCCTCCTTCCAATCGCACAATTTTCCCTCTGCTCCTTAACCACTCATATGCCTTTTCAAGATGGCTCTGATTTCTTAATCTCGCCTCCCTGTCTTCGAGGAACTCCCGTTCTTTTTCTTTTATCTCTGTTGTAAAAGGATTTTCTGTGAATCTTTCTGCCTGATTATGCATCCTGCTAACCTCCTTTCTTCTTGCTCAAGGGAAGAAAAAGCTGTTCCTGGCTGCCCTCCTTCCATTCTTTCAGAAAGTTATCTACCGCGTGTCTGATGATTCGGGCGATGGAGACGTCATTTTCCGAGGCGATGGATGAAACACGTTTCAATGCCTCCCTATCGAGACTTATCGTTATCCGCTGTCTTAGCTTTCCGTTGCTCATATGAACCGTCATGATTAAAAACGGTGATTTTTGATGAAGAATTTTATCTATTCTAAAATATAATGTCAAGAAAAATTTTACGCTGTTTGTAACCTATTGATAATTAAGTAGTATATTTGCAAGAAAGCATTTGGTAGATGCTCCCAAAATATTCTCATTGATTTCCCTAATCAAATTTGATAGTCTCTTAGGCAGACGGGTGTTGTATCCTCACAATTCCGGTCGAGTGAAGATTAGGGAGGAAAATCAGCTTCCGAAGTCATAGAAAAAACATCTAATGCGGGATTTGGTCTTTGCGAAAAGGGAGCAAATGCTTTGCTTAACGCGGTATGAGCCACGTTGCCCTTCGCCTACCTGCACTGGGAGAGATAGAAATAAACTGTCTTATGTAAGGGGGAAGCCCAACTGGCTCTCCTTGGAAGAATGGAGTAAGAAAAGAGATGGAGAAATCCTTTACAGATGTGCACAGTGCGGATTAGTATGGTTTCAAGAAAGGTCAAAGAGGCCCGGTCTGGATGCAAGGCCCATTGGTTACTATGATGATTTCCAGCACCCTTGGGAGTTTGTCTCTTTGAAGGATAGGTACGAGATTCGGGAACAGAATACAAGTCGCTATTGGTACAGCGTAGGAAGCCAAAGCAGGGTGGTCCATCCCCCGAAGATGGGAGGAGTGGACTAGCGAAGGACGGATGGTGGAATTGAGTTGGGAGGGCAATTCCTTGGAGGACGGATGCTAATTGGGTTTATAAAAGGAAGCCCTTCTTCGCTCGACGGGAAATATTAAGGAGATCGTTATCTTTCTCTTCTGTTCATCTGTTTGAAATCTCATCATTCCTCGATTCCTCTCAACCACTTCCCTGGCAAGTCTTAGTAGTAGATCGAACTCTTCGTCCTTCTGCGGAGACCGGATTCCCCCTACGGCTGTCCCGGGCTGTCCTGCTGGTTTCATGCCGCTTGAGAAGACTACCCGGATCTCAATATGCTTTCCGACCTTCTCGAGAAAGGACTGAACCCCGGCTGCGTCTTTCTGAAGGCTGAAGGAATTGGTTGAAAATTCGATGCTCCCGTGGGGCGGCACCGAGACCACTGCGAAGAGAAGAACGGAATTCAAGATATATTCCAGTTGTTCATCAGGGACGATCGTTTCAGGAAGATTCTCCTCAAATATCTCGGTTACTTTGATGTTCTTATTTTCCAGCTGAGCACGATATTTTGTCAACACCCGTTCGATGAGGTTATGGACGGTGTTTGTTTTGTCAACTGGAGTGCCGATTTTGAGATAATTGAGGAGACTGCTCAATAGCAGGTCACTGGTCCTGGACTCTTTGGTAATAAATCGATAAAAAGACTCGCCAAATTGGTTGTCGCTAAACTTCCCTCGAGAAAGCTGAGTCGCTTCTCGAATGTCAGCCAGAGCGCCTCTTACCTGAAGAATCAGTTCAATAAGCAAAGCCGGCTCAGCTAAGGGCTCTCTATCCCGCCTTTCGACGGCATAGGGGGGGAAAAGAATTTGAATTGTCCCGCTGATAAGAAAGGGTCACTTTGATTTCCCACCTCGTCTTGGGCAGTAATCCCGATGTGGTAAGTCCCGGGTTTCGTAGGAAACTCAGGCCATTCATCCGGGATGATCAACTCCGTTTTCCCGGTGACATGCTTGGAGATTATACCAGGTGTCGCCTCCCATAAGAATCTTCCAGGATCGAAAAGGGTGCCATCGTTGGCGACATAGACAACGTAGCTGGTAGCCTCGGGAACGGGTTCCCACCAAATTCGCCTCTTTCGAATCAATGGCATAATATTCCTCCTTGTCACTTTATTCCGTTGACTGGCAGCACCTTTCCTATCAATGGTTCTTGTTCGGTGCAGACAAAAATACACTGAAGATATTGAGCATTTTCCGTACCAAATTTCTGCTGGCCTGATAAGCTCTTAAAATGATGGTCTTTTGCGATGTCTGGGCATATTAATAAAGCCTCAATGGGAAGCATTTTTCATAAAACTCCCAAATTACTTCTCCCAAAAAGTGAAAAATCTTTTCCACCTTTTTATTTACTGCCAAGGGAGTTTCACGGAAGGTTTTAGGAGGAAGGGACTGCTGCTATCTCCCTTTCTGCTTGAGGGGAGGAAAGGACGATACTTTGCACTCGGACTTGTTCCATTCCACAGCGAGTCTCCGAGTGATCTCCAGCTGCTGA
>Ga0335081_10017705_pt1 | contig 11535 bp, 11 predicted proteins | sample Lox_Sample_35_FD_206713 | JGI IMG/M metagenome (GOLD analysis project Ga0335081, IMG submission 206713) | Soil microbial communities from Loxahatchee National Wildlife Refuge, Florida, United States - Lox_Sample_3.5 | ecosystem: Environmental > Terrestrial > Soil > Wetlands | place: USA... | reverse complement strand
CGAGCGTGTGCAGATGGCGGTCCTGCAGGCTGGCCTCGTCGCGCGCTCCCGGCCGCAGCGGAACGGCGGTGACGCCGCCCCCTTCGTCCACAACCAGCTCGTCTTCCTTGTGGACGATGTGGCGCTCCATCTCGATGTGCGGCCTGGAGTGCGACACCAGGAACAGGTCGGCCGGCATGCGCCCGCTGGCGATCTCGAGTCCCAGACCGCGGGTCGCCGTAATCCATACGACCTTGCTTTTCGGGTCGCTGGGATCGCGCGTGTACATGATGCCCGAGGCGCGCGCGGGAACCATCACCAGGAACAGCGCCGCCATCGGGTTATCGACTTCGAGCAGGCCTGCGGACAACCGGTAGAACAGAGCTCGCTCGTGAAAGCGGCCCGCAATGACGCTGCGGTAGGCATCCAGCGCCCCGCTCTGGGGAACGTTGAGCAGGCTGACGAACTGCCCGGCGTACGAGCGTTCGCCGCCCTCTCCCCTGGCGCTCGAGCGGACGGCCAGAGAGCCGCCGTGCTTCAACAGGGTCTCGGCCCGTCCCGCGATGGCCACTTCGATAGCCCGCGGCAGCGCGCATTCCATGACCTTCCTCATGATCCCTGCGGATGCCCGCCGCAGGGCGTCGAGATCGTTCAGGTCCAGATCGCGCGTGGCGTTGCGAATCTCTTCCCAAAGCGGGATGCCGCAATACTGCCGGTACGCTTCGGTAGTGAGAATGAAGCCGTCGGGCACGGGGAGACCCAGCGTGTTGCGGATCTCACCGAGCATGGCCGCCTTGCTGCCGACCTCGTTCTCCGCCCCGGCGCTTACCTCCGACAGCCACGCAGAGAGCCGCGGCTTGGTCAGCTCCTCCAGCGTCGCGGCATAGCGCTCAGCCTCGTGCTGTTGCGCGTCGAGCGCGCCCGCCAGCACCGTCTGGCGCACGCCGGTGAGGCGCTCCAGGGCGGCGACCACCTCGCGGACCCGGTTAAAGATGGTTTCGATACGGTCTCCGAGCACGTCCCGACGCGGCGGCACGTATTGCAGATCGTCCTGCAACCCGGTCATGAGTTCCAGGGACTCGTTGTTCAGAGCGAGCAGTTGTCGAAAGCTGGTGTACTTGGCGCGTACACGCTCGGCGACCGTGCTGGTCTCCTCTTGCGCTTGATTTCCGCGCCACCACCGCATACCGTTCCGATCCGACTATAACAGGCTGCGCGACGGCATCAGGGCCGGTCTTCGCCCCCTCTCAATGCCCCGCCGCCCTTTTCTTCCTGAAAATTCGCGTCGTCAGAAAGTCAATTCCGAACCCCGCCAGCGCGCCGATCAAAACCGCCGTCAACCCATAAAGCGAAGCGCGGTTTTCAGCCAGTCCGGCCATCCACGCAGGAAACCCGGTCCGCACCACAGCCAGCGGCACAGCCACCTCCCGCGTCACCGACCCATCGACTACCTCGTACACGCGCACCTCATATTCTGCCGGAGGCGCACATTTCGGCCACCGAAACTGCAAGGCAAAGCGCGCGCACTCCCCCGCTTGATCCATGGCGACGCCCGCATTGCCGAAGCTGTATCCGCCCTCGTTCCTTTTCAGCGCCAGGTAATCACTCCGAATGGCAGCATCGCCCCGGCCATCCCGCGACCGCGGCTCGATATGCATCCGCGCCGTAAACGACCCTTCGTCGAGCCCTCGGCGAGCGATATCCTCGCAACCGAGCATCGCCGCCACCGGTTCGGTGCTGAACCGCAGGAACAGCGAGGGCACACCCGAAATCCGCACCCTGCCCGAGTTGATCCAGACAGGTCCGAAGCGCGCCTTCTTGTTGAACCGCTCCTCACGGTCCGAGCCGACCACGGTGATGATGACCCTCGACCTGGCCGCGGCTACGCCCTCCACTCTCAAGTTGACGCCGTTGTAGAACGAGCCGACCTCAATGACCTCCGGCGTGACTTTGCAGGAAAGCGGCTCCCGGGCCGTCCCACCGGCGTCGAGAAGCGCGGCCACCAGAAGGATCGCGATCATTTGCCGCCCGTGTTCAGGTCTGTCTTGCTGACGTTCATGAGCCGCAGCGCACGTCCCGGATCCTTGTAGTAGTACCGGATTTCGTCCCCGGCCTTCCAGGTATCATCGGGCAGCGCAAAGTACTCTTCCGCAACCGAGAATGTCACCAGTTTCCGGTCACGAGGCGAGTAGACGGTGATGGCTCGCGAGGCGCGGTCCACCACTGGAAACCGGGTCCTGCTCACGCTCGGGTCCGTGGAGCGGACGTCGCCCCGCTCCGAGACCAGCGTGTACGGGATGGTCCGCAATCTCTGGGTCGCGGAATCGAAGATCATTACGCGCCGGTTGGCGGAGTCGAGCAGAAGCAATTTGCCGGCTTCGGGCTCCGGCCCCATCTCGTTGGGGTCCTCCGGAGTGCGAATGGTAATGGGCGGTAGGGGATTGGAATCCGAAATGAGGGTGATCAGTCCCTGGCTGCGCTGGTACTCGATCACCCGTCCCTGGTTGACGCGTCCGAATCGACAACCGGCCAGCACCACCAGGGCAACCATCAGCGGGATCCTCATGCGAATCGCTCCTCACATCGCGGTATGGACCAACTGCTTCTTCTGCGCCAGCTCTTCTCTCACGCCGCGGAGAAACTTGAGAAAGATGTACAGGGAAAGGGCTCCCACTAGCCCCAGGATCAGCACCGTGGCGGCACTGTTGAGCAGCGCACCGGCGGCGGGGTAAGCGCGCGCCAAGAGTTTGAAGACGATGGAGACTGCGCACCCGATCACCGCGATGCCGAAGAACAGGCGGATTCCGTACCCTTTGACGTACTTGGTGGCCACCGAACCGATCTGCGCTCCCACCGCCGCGCCGAGAAGCATGATCACGGCTGCCAGAAGTTCGGTGCGGCCCTTGTAGCTGTAGGATGCGGCGCCGTAGAGACCGGAGATCGTCACCTCGAACAAATCGGTACCGACCGCCACGTGCGTCGGGCAGCCCACCAGGTATATCAAGGCGGGCATGCGGACCAGGCCGCCGCCGATTCCAAACACGCCCGCAAGCAGGCCGGTGAAGAAACTCACCGCGATCGGCAGCCACACCGAACAGCGGACACCGGCTTTGTGAAAGTGAACGACGGGCGGGATCCTGATCTTCTGCAGGGTCTTGTGCCACTCAATGCCGGACGACATCGCTTCGCTCGGCTTGCCCAGCGCCAGCGCCTCGCGGTCCTTTGCGTTCTTCCGCCGGATATCGGTGAAGACCAGCCAGGCGATCAGCGACAGCAGGGCCAGGTAGCCGTATTGGACGTAAGCATCTACGATTCCGCGGCGCTCGAGCCACATCACCAACTGGGCTCCGGGCTCGAAGCCAGCCACCGTGCCGAGGACCATGATGCCCCCGAGTTTGTAGTCAACGTTTCCGAATTTGGCGTGCCGCAGCGAAGAGACCAGCGAAGGGCCGGCCATCTGGGTCACGCCCGTTCCGATCGAAAACGCCATCGGAAACCCCAGAATGTTCAACCCCGGCGTGACCATCCAGCCGCCGCCCATACCGAAGAAGCCGCTGATCATTCCGACGCCGAGGCCGAGCACGACCAGGCCGGGCCAGAATATCTCCGTTCCCGCAATGGGCATGAGTACGTATAACCAGTCCATGTATGACTCCCTACATGTCAGTGTTCCGCCAGAACCCTGGATTTCAGGTTGATGCCGATGCGCGACAGGACGAAACCCGTGAGCCTGCCCATCACCAGGCCCAGCAACGGAATGATCACGATGGTCAGCAGCGCGAAGTACAAGTGGCTCTCGTTGTACACGTTGGCCCACCATGCCCTCCAGCCCGAAAACTTGCGGCTGTCCGCCACCAGTACGATGGCCCTGCCTCCCTCGGCCGCCTTCGCGGGCAACAGCGCTAGCAGCACGAGAGCCGGGCGCATCCATTGGACGCATGATTTAGCCATTGGTCGGGTCTCCCTGTAAGAGCCGGCAGAAGCCGGGCATGGCGTGGCGCAGCAGCCCAGCGTGGGCCGCAGGACTCAGCAGGTTCGCCGGTGTGACCAGAACGCCAATCACCATCTTGAGGAACACCAGAAGCGCCAGCGAGGCGAGAATGATCAGCAACTGGTCCCCGCGCATGAATCGGGTCAGCCGCGCCCCAATCTGCGCCCCGATGGTCGAGCCGACTGCGAGCAGCAGAGCAAGAACCAGGTCAACGGTGTGGTTTGCCGTGGACTGCATGTAGGTGACTCCGGCGCACGTGAAAAGGGTCTGGAACAGGGACGTCCCCACCGCGACGTGCGCTGGCATTCCCAGTAGGTAGACCATCATCGGGACCATCATGAAAGCGCCACCGACACCCATGATGGACGCCAGTATTCCAACCGCCACGCATAGAAGAAACGGCACCAGCAGCGAATGCCGGACGTTGGAACGCTGGAAGTACACCTGGAGCGGCAGACGTTTGAGCAACCCCGGCCGGGAAGGCGGCCGGTGGATCTTGGCGGCCATGGGTCCCCGCCGAAGGTTTTGCAGGCTGGCGGCAAACATGGACCCGCCCACCAGGCCTAGCACCACAATGTATGTGATCGTGATCAAGGTATCGGCGTCGCCGAGCGCACGAAGCACCTTAATGATCTGGACACCGAATCCGGCGCCGACCAGCCCGCCCGCGAGCAGCGTGATTCCCATTTTGAAATCCACGTTGCCGAGCCGGAAGTGAGCCGCCACACCCGATGACGAGGCGGCCACGATCTGGCAGGAGTCGGAGGCTGCGGCAACGGTTGGCGGGATGCCGACCAGCATCAGGATCGGCGTGAGCAGGAATCCTCCCCCCACCCCCAGCAGGCCCGACAGGAAGCCCACCAGGCTCCCCGCGCCAATCAGGATCCAGATGTTGATGCTGATTCCGGCGACTGGCAGAAAGATGGACATCGCGTCCGCTCCGCCTGATGCCGGATCATCAGACCTGAAACTTCTTGACCGTCGAGAAACTTATAGCATACTTTCCCCGTCCGGGCCAGAAGTTTGTGATTTGTGCGTGGAATAGACGGGTGCGGGTATCACGCACGCACTGGGGAAGCCAACTCGTCCAGGTTGACCTCGCCCACACCGGGGACGGCCGCGGCAATGCGGCGTACCTCGCTGACGTCGCGCATGTTGGTCGCTGCGCCGGCAATGCGGACCGAGCCGTCCTTGGCTTTCACCTGGACCTCGAGATGGGAAGTGGCGTCATCCAGGGCCAGCTCCGCGCGGACGCGGCTCGCCAGCGCGAGGTCGTTCATGGCGGCCTGGCAGGAGGGTGTGAACTCGAAACACCGTTGCCGGGCCAGCTCGGAAACGGCCTCGCAGGCTTCAGCAATCTCCATGAACTCGAGATTCAGGACGATGTCGTAATTGCTCGGATCTCCCCAGTCCACTCCGTACAGGTACTGCGTCCACTTTCTGCGGTCCTGATCCATCCTCGTGATGTGGTCGAGAGCCTCGGCGCGGCTTAGCTTGAGCCGGTCCTGCGCCATCTTCAGACGGAACTCCAGGGGCGCGATGATACGGACGCGGAGGATATGCGGACCACCTTTAAGCAGCAGGTGACCCGCGTTACCGTGATACACCGCCTTTCCTGTGCGGACCTCTTCAGTGAGCGCGGCCTGTATCAGGACGAGGTACAGATACTTCTTATGCTGGAGCCGCTCCAGAAACGTGGGTGGCTTCTGCAGCGCGTCGCGCAGTTCTTCCTGAGAGACACCATGTGCGGCGGCCCTTTCCACGATGACTTCGCGATCCACGCAGCGGTAACCCAGGGATTGAGACAGGCATTCGGCAAGCATCTTGCCGCCACTGAACGAACCTCTCGAAATGGTGATCACGGACATAACTTGCCCTCCTCCCGCGGAAGTAGTGGCCGGGCATGCCTGGCCACTATGCAAATTTCGGAATTGCGGATCATGTTATCATCGTATTCGTAATTTGCCCGGACGGAAATAACAATTTTGCGAGGAATTCCGTGCCGCCCGCAAAAGTCTACCTGGTGGGTGCCGGCCCCGGCCACCCGGAGTTGCTGACCGTCAAAGCTGCAAGACTGATCGAGTCGAGCGACGTCATCATCTACGACCGCCTGATCCAGGAGGAGATCCTGGCGCTGGCGAAACCTTCGGCCGAGCGAATCTACATGGGCAAACCGGTCGGCCTGCACGATTCGCGGCAGGAAGAGATCCACCAGTTGCTGATGCGCAAGGCGCACGAAGGGAAAACCGTCGTGCGCCTTAAAGGCGGAGATCCCTTCCTGTTCGGACGCGGAGGCGAGGAGGCCGAGTTTCTGGCGGACCACGGGATTCCGTTCGAGGTGGTGCCGGGCATCTCTTCGGCGCTGGCGGCGCCACTCAGCGCGGGTATCGCGGTGACGCACCGGGACACCTCCTCCGCGGTCGCCATCGTTACGGGGCATGAGGCCAACCGGGAAGAGAGCCGGCTGAACTGGAACGCGCTGGCCGGCATAGATACCCTGGTGTTCCTGATGGCGGTCCACAGCGTGGAACGCATCGCAGCCGAGCTGATCGAGCACGGGCGCGATCCGAAGACCCCGGCCGCTATGATCCAAATGGCCTTCTGGCACGGCGAACAGGTGGTTACCGGCACGCTCGATTCGATTGCGTCGGAGGTGGGGCGCGCCGGCATCAGTCCACCGGCCACGCTGGTGGTGGGGGAAGCCGTACGCTTGCGTGAGAAGCTGAAACATGCCCAGCGCGATCTGTGCCGCCGGCCCGACCGTGGCGCTTCCTTCGAGCCGGCGCCCGGCCCGGAACAGTTGCTGCGGATGGCCGCCGCCGGTATGGGCAGCCAGGTGCTGTGTTTCGCGTTGACCACCTCCCTGTTCGAGCACCTTCAGCAATGGCGAACAGCCCCCGAACTGGCCCGCGCCATGGGGGTGAACACGCTCGGGCTGGCGGAAGTCCTGGAGTGTCTGGTGTCGCTGGGGCTGCTGGAGTGCGGGCCGCAGGGATACCGCAATCTGGAACTGGCATCGCGCTACCTGCTGGAAGACTCGCCGCAGGCTCTGCGGCCGGCGCTGCTTTACCAGGCGGCCAACCTGGCGCCGTTGAGCGCGGTGGGGAGGTTCGTGCTGAATGGGCGGGAGAGTGGAGGGGCGCCGGAGATCCAAGAAATGCACCAGCGGGCCTGCGACTGCCTCGCGCGGTATGCGGCTCCGTACGTGCTGGACAAGCTCGATTTAGGCGGGCACGGGCCGGTGTTGCTGGTGGGGTGGGGTGGGGAAGCTTATCGCCGACTGGCCGGCGAACGCTGGCCCGAGGTCGAATTTGAAATACGCCCCCTGTTTGATGGAGGGGACGGACCACGAGGCCGGTTCTATGGCGCTGTTGTACTTTCGGGACTGTTGGGCTCCTGCAAACGGGAACAGTTCCGGCCCGCGCTGGAGAGGGCGGCTAGAGCGCTGAAGCCAGGCGGCCTGCTGATTCTCCACGACGCGTTTCTGTGCTCGGGCGCGCCTCCGGCTCCGGAGGTCGTGCTGTCGGCGCTCGGGCGTCACGTCGTCCACGGCGGCTCCCGGAACTGGCCGGTGACACGGCTCCAGGCAGCACTAGCCGCGCTCGGCTTTCAGGTGCTCCGCAGGGAGGCTGTCCCGGGCGGAACCCAGCTTGTGACGGCCAGCCAGTGTAGTATTTCTCTTCGCCCTCGAGAACTAGTGGGATCGCGAAACAACGAAATATCGGTTTAGCGTCGGTCTCGTCTGGAATTTCGGCAATTTGGGACTCTGTTGGGGCGATCCGACAGCTAGGGCTGGGGCGGTCCTCAACGGGATGACTTAATCCAGGATATTGCCGGCAGATCAAGCCCGCCAGCAAACCCATAAAACGCCGTCGCGCCACAAAATCGGATCAAGGCATCTGAATTACTCAGAACAATCTTGCGCCAAATATTGACCAGGTCTACATTCGAGTTAGTCAAATATCAGCATGAAGGTGAAGAGCCGATGCGGTCAGGCGAATCCAACGCCGGGGCAGAGGCCATCACGGCGGATCTGAACAACGAGTTCCTCAGCAGCGCCCGCGTTTTCGCGTGGTCGGTGCGCGAGGTGATCGAGCGAACCGTACTTCGCGAGGTCTCAGGAGACAGTCTGACGTTCTCCCAGCTCAAGCTGCTCTATCTGGTGGCTCACACGGACGTCTTGAATATCGGCGACGCGGCGGCCTTTCTGGGGGTAACCTGCGGGGCCGCCAGCAAGACGGTGGACAAGCTGGTACGCCGCCGGCTCCTGCGGCGGGTCGCCCCGCAGGAGGACCGCCGGTCGTTCCGGCTGTCCCTCACGGAAACCAGCCGCAAGCTGATGGATTCCTATCAGACAGCTCGTGACCACAGGACCAGAATGGCCCTGCAGCAGTTTGCTCCGGAGGAGTTGCGAAGGACTTCGGAGCTTCTCGACCGCCTCGCCGGGGCGATTGTCAAAAGCGGTTCCGATCCGGATGCCCCCTGCATGCAGTGCGAAATCTACTTTCGCAACCATTGCAGGTTCGGCCAGTACGGACACCGCAACTGTTTTTACCAACATCACAAAATGCAGGAGCCGAAGGTCGCGCACGACATCGGTCCTGCGGAAGGATAGGTGGACTGATGCCGAGCTACGTCAACCCGGACAAGTGCGATGGGTGCAAAGCGCTGGACAAGACCGCGTGCCAGCATATCTGCCCCAACGACCTGATGGTCCTGGACAAAGACAAGATGAAGGCTTACAACCGGGACGTCACGATGTGTTGGGAGTGCTACAACTGCGTCAAGATCTGTCCCACGCAAGCCGTCGAGGTCCGCAGTTACGCTGATTTCGTCCCACTGGGCGCTTCGGCGACGCCGATGCGTTCCACGGATTCGATTCTGTGGACCGTGAAGTTCCGCAACGGAACCATCAAACGCTTCAAGTTCCCCATCCGCACCACAGCGGAGGGGAAGGCGGTTCCGGACGGCGGATTCGAAACCAAGGGCGATCTGAACACGCCGGCGCTGTTCACCGAGCCCGCCTCCCTGGGGCTGGCGGATGTGTTCACCCTGACGAACTGAGAGGAGACGATTGCGATGGCCGATTTTGAAACTGTAGTCGTAGAAACCGATCTGCTCATCCTGGGCGGTGGCATGGCCGCCTGCGGCGCCGCCGTCGAGGCGGCCTACTGGGCCATGCAGAACGGCTTGAAGGTCGCCCTGGTGGACAAGGCCGCGGTGGACCGTTCGGGAGCCGTGGCCATGGGCCTCTCCGCCATCAACCAGTACGTGGGATTGAGAGACGGCGCCAACACGGTCAAGGACTATGTGGACTACGTCCGCAACGACCTGATGGGGGTCACGCGCGAGGACCTGGTGGCGAATATCGCCCGCCACGTGGACTCGACCGTACACCTGTTCGAGAAGTGGGGCCTGCCGATCTGGAAGGACGAGAACGGCAACTACGTGCACGAAGGCCGCTGGCAGCTCATGATCAACGGCGAATCGTACAAGGTGGTGGTGGCCGAGGCGGCTAAGAACGCGCTGCTCCAGAGCGGCGTGGGCGAGATTTTCGAGCGTGTGTTCATCGTGGGGCCGCTGATGGACGGCGAGCGCTGCGCCGGCGCCGTGGGGTTCTCGGTCCGCGAGAACAAGTTCTATATCTTCAAGTCCAAGGCCACCCTGGTGGCCATGGGCGGAGCGGTGCACGTGTTCAAGCCGAGAAGCTCCGGCGAGGGTATGGGCCGCGCGTGGTATCCGCCATGGAACTCCGGGTCGTCCGCATACTTCACCACTAAGGCCGGTGCGGAGATGACGTGCCAGGAAGTGCGGTTCATTCCGGTGCGCTTCAAGGACGCGTACGGCCCGGTCGGCGCGTGGTTCCTGCTGTTCAAGTCGCGCGCGACCAATGCCGCAGGCGGCAACTACATGATCGAGCGCAAACCCGAGCTCGAAAAGTGGGGCCCCTACGGCCGCGTGAAACCGGTCCCCGCGAATCTGCGCAACTATCTCGGCATGCTGGACGTGATGGAAGGCAAGGGCCCCATCTCGATGCGCACCGAAGAGGCCATCCAGCAGATCGCCGACGCCCACAAGGATGATCCCAAAGCCTACAAGAAAAAAATGAAGGAGCTGGAGTCCGAGGCCTGGGAAGACTTCCTGGACATGACCATCTCGCAGGCGTTGCTGTGGGCCGCCACGAACGTGCAGCCCGAAGAGCGCAGCTCCGAGATCGCCGCCGCCGAGCCGTACTTCATCGGATCGCACTCGGGCGCTTCGGGCGCCTGGTTGAGCGGACCCGAAGACCTGCAAACCGCCGAGACCAAGAGCGAGTACTTCTGGGGTTACGCGCACATGTCGACCGTGAAAGGGCTTTTCTGCGCGGGCGACGCTTCGGGCGCATCCAGCCACAAATTCTCCTCGGGATCGCACGCCGAGGGGCGCATCGCCGCCAAGGCCGCCATCAAGTTCATCGTGGAGAACAACACGATGCCGGTTCTGGAAGCGGCCGCTCTGGAAGCGCTCAAGAGCGAGATCCTGAAGCCGCTCGACACCTTCGAGCAGTTCAGGAACGCCACCACCGATCCGGAGATCAATCCGAACTACATCAAGCCGCGGATGTTCATGTTCCGCCTGCAGAAGATCATGGACGAGTATGCCGGCGGCATCACCTCTCAATTCACTACCAACGGCGCCCTCCTGACGAAAGCCCTGGAACTGCTGGCTTTCCTCAAGGAGGACTCCGAGAAACTGGCCGCAGCCAATCTCCACGAGCTGATGCGGTGCTGGGAGAACGTGCACCGCATGTGGCAGGCCGAGGCGCACGTCCGGACCGTCCTGTTCCGCGAGGAGACGCGGTGGCCGGGCTACTACTTCCGCGCCGACAAGCCGAAACTGGACGAGGAAAAATGGCACGTCTTTGCGAATTGCCGTTACGATCCCGTGAGCAAGACCTGGGAGATGAAGAAACGGCCGATTCTGCATGTGTTCGCATCGCAGCCCAAGGAGCCCGCACTGTCGAGCGTCTGAAGCTGCCGAGCCGAGGCGGGAGGCACCGGAAACCTCCCGCCTTTGAAAAGGTCCTGCCATCATGGGAGATATTCAAAACTCCTGCCCGCACTGCGGCGGCCGCATGCTGCGCTGGGCGAATCCCACCGCCTCCAGTTGGGGAGGCGACTTTCAATATGTGTGCTTCAACGACGGGTGCCCCTACTTTGTGCGGGGGTGGGCCTGGATGGAACAGCGGTACGGGGTGACGGCGTCGTACCGGTGCCGGCTAGATCCCGAAACCGGCGAGCGGGGCCCGCTGCCAGTCCGGTCGGTGGCGGACCTCAGATGCAACATCATTCCCGAGAACGGGACACCGACAGGCCAGGAGGCGTGCAGCATATGACCCCCGAGAAGATTCTCAAGGAATGCCCGCGGCTGGGGCTGGACGACCGGTTCACGTTTCAGTGCTCGCCGCAGTTGAGCTGCTTCGGGAAATGCTGCCGCGACGTGACGATCGTGCTCACGCCCTACGATGTGCTGCGGCTGAAGCGCGTCCGGGGCATGGATTCCTCCGACTTTCTGGAGCGGCACAC
>Ga0335081_10017704_pt1 | contig 11535 bp, 11 predicted proteins | sample Lox_Sample_35_FD_206713 | JGI IMG/M metagenome (GOLD analysis project Ga0335081, IMG submission 206713) | Soil microbial communities from Loxahatchee National Wildlife Refuge, Florida, United States - Lox_Sample_3.5 | ecosystem: Environmental > Terrestrial > Soil > Wetlands | place: USA... | reverse complement strand
CCCGCGTCGATCACGCAGGTGAGCGCGCCGGTGTCGACCGTGGTCATGTTGCCGTCCTGCACGACGCGCACCTGGCGGGCGGGGGCGGCCGGGGCCCCGGGAGCGAGGGTCAGATCGCCGGCGGTGCCGGCCGGCACGACCGCGGCGCAGCCGACCCACTTGAGCGAGCCGTCCGGCCACCACGCCAGCGGCCAGGTCTGCAGCGGCACGGCCCGGCCGTCGGCGTCGGTCAGGGCGAACGTGACGTTCGGCGGCACGGCGCCCGCGGGCCACGGCACGCCCCAACTCACGCCCTGGGCGGAGCCGGCGGGCGGCTGGTCGAGCCAGTGGAGGGCGACGGGCGCGGCGGCGGCGCGGGCGGGGTTCGGGACGGCGAGGCTGGCGAACAGCACGGCGGCGCATAGCGACGCCAGGGAGGATTTCAAGGCGGGGCTCATGGGGAATCCGATAAGAAACGCGATTCGTGCCGCGGCTCAAACGGCCAGAAATCGGCCAGTTCGATCACGCCGGATGGCGCATTCCTTTTGACCACGGATTTCACGGATGGGCACGGATTTTTCTGCCCAACCACTAATCGGCGCTAATCCTCACTAGTCTTCTTCACGAGAAGATCGAAGATCGGATCACCGATCTTGGACCGAAGAAGGACTTCCTCCTCGATCCAATAGGATCAGCGACGATTAGCGTGCATTAGCGGTTCAAAAAAAGCATCCGTGCCCATACGCGGAGTCCGTGGTGAAAGGAAGTCCGGCGTCCGCGATCCTCGATCGGCGCTTGTCTCGCCGCGGGCCGGGATACACTGCTCTTCCATGAGCATGAAACAAGTCCGGCTGGGGTCCCAGGGCGCGGTGGTGTCCCGACTGGGACTGGGCTGCATGGGCATGAGCGAGTTCTACGGGGAGCGGAACGACGCGGAGTCGGCCGCCACGATCCTGCGGGCGCTGGACCTGGGGATCAATTTCATCGACACCGCCGACACCTACGGCATCGGCGACAACGAGGAGCTGATCGGCCGGACGATCCGCGGCCGGCGCGGCGAGGTCTTCCTCGCCACCAAGTTCGCCAACGTGCGGACCAAGGAGAACCCGAACCACTGGTCGATCAGCGGGCGGCCGGAATACGTCCGCGCCGCCTGCGAGGCCTCGTTGCGGCGGCTGGGGACCGACCACCTCGACCTCTACTACCAGCACCGGGTCGATCCGCAGACGCCGATCGAGGACACGGTCGGCGCGATGGCGGAGCTGGTGCGCGCGGGCAAGGTGCGCTTCCTCGGGCTTTCGGAGGCCTCGCCGGCGACGATCCGCAGGGCGCACCGGGTGCACCCGATCACGGCGCTGCAGACCGAGTACTCGCTCTGGGAGCGCCACGTGGAGGCGGAGATCCTGCCGGCCGTGCGCGCGCTCGGCATCGGCTTCGTGCCCTACAGTCCGCTGGGGCGCGGCTTCCTCACCGGCACGATTTCGGATCCGGCGAGCCTGGGGCCGAAGGACGCGCGGGCGCAGCGCTATCCCCGTTTCACCGCGGAGGCGGTGGCGCGCAACCGGCGGCTGGTCGATCGCGTGCGGGCGATCGCGGAGCGCAGGAAAGTCACGCCCGGCCAGCTGGCGCTCGCCTGGCTGCTGGCGAAGGGCGGGGACATTGTGCCGATCCCCGGCACCAAGCGCCGGAAGTATCTCGAGGAAAACGCGGCCGCGGCGGACCTGGTGCTGACCGCCGCCGAGGTGGCCGAACTGGAGGCCGCGGTGCCGCCCGGCGAGGTGGCGGGCGACCGCTACACGCCGGCCGGGATGCAAAATATCGACCGCTGAATTTGAGGATGTCGAATGCTCTTTCGGCACCACTGATGGACACTTAGTGGCACTGATCTTTTCAGAAAGAGTCAGTGACGATAAGTGTGTATCAGTGGTGGAAAAGAAATCCGGGATCGGGTGTCATTCCGAGCGCAGGGCCTCGGTCGGCGCGAGGCGCGCGGCCCGGCGCGCCGGCAGCCAGCAGGCGAGCAGGCCGGTGGCGAGCAGCAGCGCGGTGATCGCCACGAACACCGCCGGGTCTTCGGGCGAGACGCGGAAGACCAGCCGGCCCTGCGCCATGACGCGCATGGCGCCCCAGGCGCCCGCCAGCCCCAGGCCGAGGCCGAGCAGGAGCTGCGTGAGCCCGCGCGCCAGCACCAGCCGGGCGATGCGGCCGGCGGTCGCCCCCAGCGCCATGCGGATGCCGATCTCGCGGGTGCGCCGGGCCGTCGACTGGGCGACCACCGCGTAGATGCCGACCGACGCCATCGCGAGGCCGATCGCCGCGAAGGTGAGGAACAGCGTGCCAAAGACGCGCAGGATCCACCATTGGTGCTCCAGCGCGCCGGGCAGGGCGGCGACCTGGAACAGCGGCAGATCGGCGTCGACCTGCTGCACCGCCGCGCGCACCGGTCCGACCAGCGCCGCCGGGTCCGCGGACGTGCGCAGGAACAGCGCCATCCAGGCCCACGGTTCCTGCCGGTAGGGGATGTAGATGAGCGGCGGCGCGTCCGGATTGCGCGCGTCCTGCACGATGTCCGCGCAGACGCCGATGACGGTGATCCACGGCCCCGGGGTCGCGTCGTCGACGTAGCGGAACCGCCGTCCCACGGCCGGCTGGTCCGGCCAGTAGCGGGCGGCAAATTCGCGCGTGACCACCGCGGCTTCCCGGCCGGCCTCGCCGTCCCGCTCGTCGAAGCCGCGGCCGAGCAGGATGGGCAGGCCGATCGTGGCGAGATAGTCCGGCGTCTGCACCAGGTAGGCGGCGCGCGGCGGGCGCTTGGGATCCGGGTTGGGCCGGCCCTCGAGCTCGATGCCGTGCGTGCCGGCGCCCTCGCCCGGCAGGAAGGAGCCGGCGGCGGCGTGGCTGACGCCGGGCAGCGCGGTCAGTCCGGGCATGAGGCGGTCAAAGAACTGGCGCCGGGCGGGCGCGTCGACGTACCGTTCGCCCGGGCTGTCGGGGAGCTGGATCCGGGCGGTCAGGATCCGGTCGGCCGGGATGAACGCGTTCATCGTCTGCAGGGCGAGGAAGCTGCGGACCATGATGCCGGCGCCCGCCAGCAGCACCATGGTGAGGGCGAACTGGAGCACGACCAGCGCGGCGGTCAGGCGTCCGCCGCGGTGGCTGCCGGCCCCCGCGGTGTCGTCCTTGAGCGTCGTGTTGAGGTCGACCCGCGAGGCGCGCAGGGCGGGGATCAGGCCGAAGATCACGCCGCTCAGCACCGAGACGGCCGCGAAGTAGGCGTAGGCGCGGTAGTCCATGGTGAAGACGATCCAGTACGGCTTGCCCACGCTCTGCGGCTGCGTCGCGACATCGAAGGCGTGCACCCCGAGGGCGGACAGCCCGAGCCCGAGCAGGCCGCCGAGGCTGCTGAGCAGGACGCATTCGACCAGCAACTGGCGCACGAGCCGCCAGCGCGAGGCCCCGAGGGCGGCGCGGAGCGAGAATTCGCGCCGGCGGCCGACCGCGCGGCTGAGCATCATGTTGGCGACGTTGGCGCAGGCGATCAGCAGCACGAACCCGACCGCTCCGAGCATGGTCAGGAACACCGTCCGGATCTGGTCGCCGTTGAAGGTGTCGCGGAAGGTGAGGACGCGGGGCCCGATGTCCTTGTCGCTGTCGGGATACTCGCGGGCGAGGCGGGCACCGATCACCGCCAGCTCCCCGTCCGCCCGGGCCACGGAGACGCCGGGCTTGAGCAGGGCGAAGAGCATCAGCCAGCGGTTGGCGCGGCGCTCCATGTCCGCGTTGGGCACCAGCGGCACCCAGACGTTCTCCACCGCCGGGAAGTGAAACCCGGCCGGCATCACGCCCACGATGGTCGCGGGCAGGCCGTTGAGCCGCACCGTCCGGCCGACGACGCCGGCGGCGCCGCCGTAGCGCTGCTGCCAGACCTCGTGGCTGATGAGCACCACCCCGGGCGCGCCCGGCTTCTCGTCCTCCGGGTTGAAGGCGCGGCCGAGCAGCGGCGGGGTGCGCACCAGGCCGAACAGGCCGGCGGAAACGCGCCCCAAGTCGTACTGTTCGGGCGGGCTGCCGTCCTCGCTGAGCACGGCCCGGGAGCTGCCGGCGGCCTCGAGCCCGTCGAAGACGCGCTGCTGGGCGCGGTAGTCGCGGAAATCGGGGAAGGAGATGCGCAGGCCCTGCTTGGGATCGGTGAGGCTCCGGGCGGTCACGGTGACCAGCCGTTCGCCGCCGGGGAGTGGCACCGGCTTGAAGAGCACGGCGTTGACCAGCGTGAAGACGGTGGTGTTGATCCCGATGCCCAGCGCGAGGGTGACGACGACGGCGAGCGAGAACCAGCGGTGGGCGGCGATCTGCCGCAGGGCGAAGCGGAGGTCGTTTTTCATGCAGGAAGAGGACGCTAGCGGGGGCGCCACCGCCGAGAACCCCGCGCCGGGGCCGGCGGTTGCAGAAAGTCATCCGCCCGCGCCGCTGGCGCCGGGCCGCTCAGCCGCCGAGCAGGCGGGCGGGCAGGAAGAGCAGGGCCCGGACCAGGGCGAAGGTCGCCGCCACGCACACGCCGACGAGACGGAAGGGCAGGGCGACCAGCCAGACGAACGGGGCCAGCACGAGGGCGAGCAGCGCCAGCGGCCAGCACACGGCCAGCAGCAGGCACCAGAGCAGGAAGACGCCGATGATTCTCATGGCGGGACACCAGGATTACCCGGGAAACTGCCTCCCGGTTGCGCGAAATCCGCGGCCGGCGTTGAATCCGGCCCGGCGCCGGTTCAAGGTGGCGTTGGCGACGCCCGGGCGCCGCCAACCCCTCCCGCCCATGAAGAAACTCCTTTTCGCCCTCGCCGTCCTCGCCGCGACGGCCCCGCTGGCCGCGCAGGAAACCCGCACGGAGAAGACCAGCCCGCCAAACCCGGCCGACGCCCGGCCGAACAGCGACGCCGTGCCCGCCGGCTACGCGGTCGACGCGAAGTTCGCGCGCGTCGTCGTGCTCCGGTTCAAGTTCGACACCGACCTGCTCGCGGGCCTGGAGCAGATGGTCCGACAGGAGAAGATCCGCAACGCCGTGATCCTCGCCGGCATCGGGTCGGTGCGCGGCTACCACTATCACGTCGTGAGCAACCGGGAATTCCCGTCGCGGGATCTGTTCATCCGCAACCCGGCGGACCCGGCCGACCTCGTGAGCATGAACGGCTATGTGATCGACGGCCGCGTCCACGCCCACGTGATGTTCGGCGGCCGGGGCGGCGCGTTCGGCGGCCACCTCGAGACAGGCACGACGGTGTTCACCTTCGCCATCGTGACCCTCGGCGTGCTCGACGACGCGGCGAATTTCGACCGCCTGGACGACAAGACCCACCGGTGACGCCGGCGCGACGCCCGGCCCACGGCTAAGCGGCCGCCCGGCGTTCGGCCAGCGCCTGCTCGATCTCGTCGACCTTCGTCTGCGTCAGCGGGTACAGCCAGAGGGCGGCGACCTTCAGGCCGGCAAACAGGCCCGGCCCGAGGGAGAAGGCCAGCGAGATGCCGAGCAGCGCCCGCGGCGTCTGGGCGACGTCGCGCACGAACCCGAACCAGTCGAGAAACAGGGGCAGGAGGACGCCGCCGACCATGGTGCCGGTCTTGAGCGCGAAGAGGGACGCCGAGTACACGAGGGCCGTCGAGCGGCGCCCGAACTTCCACTCGCCGTAGTCGGCGACGTCGGCGTACATCGCCCAGACCAGCGCCGAGGTCGGGCCCATGCAGAGGCTGCCCACGGCATTGACCGCGAGCTGGAGCCCGAAGGCGTGCGCCGGCAGGACGAAGAACGAGGCGTAGCAGAGGCCGGTGATCGCGGTGAGGACGATGGCCAGCCGGCGCTTGTCGGACCGGCGGGCCACGAAGCCGAGGGCGACGCACCCGAGCATCTGGCAGGCGCCGTTGCTCGAGAGGAAGACCGTGGCCCGGTCCATGAAGTGGAACAGGACGGGCTGGCCGTCGTCGGCCACGACGTACTTGAAGTAGAAGAGCGTGCTGGCGGAGCGCAGCACGATGAAGGTGGTGGAGAAGATGGCGGTGAGGAGCATCGTGACCCACGGCCAGTTGCGGCCGAGCTCGCGCAGCTCCCCGGCGACGTTCGTCCGCTGGCCGCGCGGCGGGGTCACGCGCTCCCGGGTGGCGGCGAAGCAGACCAGGAACATCACCACCGAGAGCGCGGCGAAGATCGCCATCGTGTGCTGGTAGCCGCGCACCTCGCTGCCGCCGCCCAGCACCGCCGCCAGGGGCTTGACCAGGGTCGAGATGAGGAACGCGCCGCCGAAGGCGCCGACGAAGCGGAAGCTCGAGGCCACGGTGCGGGTGCGCGACGACGGGCTGATCACGCCCAGCAGCGAGGAGTAGGGGACGTTGATGGCGGTGTACGCCAGCAGCATCAGGCTGTAGGTGACGTAGGCGTAGACCAGCTTGCCGGTCGCCCCGAGCGTGGGATTGGCGAAGATGAGGTAGCCGCAGACGCCGTAGGGCAGCGCGCCCCAGAGCAGGTAGGGGCGGAACTTGCCCCAGCGCGACCGGGTGCGGTCGGCGATCACCCCCATCAGCGGATCGGCGAAGGCGTCCCACAGGCGGATGACGAAGAGCATCGTCGCAACCGCCGCCGGCAGCAGGCCCCAGACGTCGACGTAGTAGTACGTCAGGAAGATGTTGAACGTCTGGAAAAACAGGTTCGAGGCGGTGTCGCCGAGCGCGTAACCGAGATATTCGCGCAGCGACAGGCGGTCGTCGCGCCCGGGCGGGGTGGGGGGCATCGGGGCCGACGCTAGCCGCGGCGCTCCGGCCAACAAGCCGATAGTGCCCCATGCCGGATTCGCCTTTTCCCACGAATGCACACGAATCTTCACGAATGAAACTGGAGGGTCGTGGAGTTCCTCAGGAAAGAAAGGGGCCCCGCCAAGCCTTGGGAACGTTGGGGCAAAAGGATTCGTGGCCATTCGTGTGCATTCGTGGGAGCCCAGCTTCGATTTTTGACTTCCGGCCTCGGCGCGGCACTAGTGACGGCGACGCCCCCGCCATGAAGCCCGCCTACCGTGCCGCCGTCCTCGCCGCCTGCCTGCTGGCCGGCCCCACCCTCCCGGCCGCGCCGGAAGTCATCAATCTCTGGCCCGGCCCGCCGCCGGGCGACACGGTCCAGCTGCCGCCGGAGACCAACCTGACCCGGTCCACGGACCACCTCGCCGGCGGCCGCCCGTACATCCGCCTCGGCAACATCTCGACGCCGACGATCACCGTCTATCCACCACCGGCCGGACACAACACGGGGACGGCGGTCGTCGTCTGTCCAGGCGGCGGCTACCGCATCGTGTCGATCGACCTCGAGGGCACCGAGATTTGCGACTGGCTGAACTCGCTGGGCGTCACGGCCGTGCTCCTGAAATACCGCGTGCCGGCCCGCGAGGGCGAGCCGCGGTACCTCGCGCCGCTGCAGGACGCCCAGCGCGCCCTCGGCCTCGTGCGCGCCCACGCCGGGGCGTGGGGCATCGACCCGCACCGCGTCGGCGTCATCGGCTTTTCCGCCGGCGGTGACATGGCCGCGATCCTGAGCAACGACTACGCGGAACGCGCCTATCCGCCGGTCGACGCCGCCGACCGGCTCGGCTGCCGGCCGGACTTCACGCTGCTGATCTATCCCGCCTACCTGGTCGGCAAGGACAACGTGCTGGCGCCGGAGGTGAAGCCGCCGCATGCGCCGGAAACGCCGCCGACGTTCCTCGTCCAGGCGGAGGACGATCCCATCCGCGTGGAGAACGCGTTCTACTATTACCTTGCCCTGCACCGCGGCGGCGTGGCGGCGGAGCTGCATCTCTACCCGACCGGCGGGCACGGCTACGGCCTGCGCCGCACCGATGCCACCGCCACCACCTGGCCGGACCGCGCCGCCGACTGGCTCAAGGCCGGCGGCTGGCTGGCGCCCGCCCCATGAACCGGCACCTCCGCGTTTTCGCTGCGCTCCTGCTCGCCGGGCTGCTGGCGGCCGCGCCCGCGGCGCGCGCCACACCCGGCTACTGGCGGGCCGAGATCGACCAGCTGACGGCCGCCGATGCGACGCATCCGCCGCCGGCCGGCGCGGTCCTCTTCGTCGGCAGCTCCTCGATCAAATTCTGGACGACGCTGGCCGCGGATTTTCCCGGGGTCGCGACCATCAACCGCGGCTTCGGCGGCTCGGAGCTGGCCGACAGCGTCTACTACGCCGACCGCATCGTGCTCCCCTACCGCCCGCGCCTCGTCGTGCTCTACGCCGGCGACAACGACCTCTGGGCCGGGAAGTCGCCCGAGACGGTGCTGGCGGACTTCCGCGCCTTCCGCGCCAAGGTGCACGCGGCGCTGCCGCAGACCCGGATCCTCTTTCTCGCCATCAAGGAGTGCCCGGCGCGAGTCAGGGTCCGCGACGCCGTCCGCCGGGCCAACCGGCTGATCGCCGCCGACTGTGCGGCCCAGCCGGGCTGCGAGTTTCTCGACGTGGCCACGCCGTTGCTCGCGCCGGACGGGGGTTTCCGCCCCGAGCTGTACCGCGCCGACGGGCTGCACTTGTCGGCCGCCGGCTATGCGGTCTGGACGCGGGTGCTGGCGCCGCACCTGCAGCCCTGAGGCGGAGGACGCGCTCCTCCGCCACCACGCCCTGCTCCGCGCGGGCCGCGGATCACGGCGCGGCCGCCGGGGCGACCGCGAGACCCTGGGCGGAGAACCACGCGGCCACGGGATCATCCGGCAGCGCCTTGAGGCCGGCGACGACGCATTTCGCGTTCATCACGGCGCCATCCCAGCCGGTGTGGACCGTCTCGCCCAGGGGTCGCGCCGGCGTCGGGTTGGGCACGTAGAGGATGTCGGTCTCGGCCTTGCCCAGCTGGTCGAGGCGGCGGGCGCTCAGCTCGTTGAGGTCGATGAAGCCGGCGTGTTCGGCCTGCGCCACCTGCTCCGCCCAGCCGGCAAACGTGTCATGGTCGCGCCGGATGCGGCCGTCGGCCTCCCAGCGCTTGCGCGGGATGAGCGAGCAGACGACGGGCGCGGCGTGCCTGGCGCGGATCTGGGCGATGAACCGGCGAAGGTACCAGCCGTAGGTGTGGACGACTTCCGGCTGCCCGGTGCGGCGGTTGATGATGGTCTCGGTTTCGTCGCCGAGGCCGCGGAGTTCGCCGACGCTGCGCGCCGGGTCGCCGCCGTCGTTGGTGCCGAACTGCAGGATCACGACGTCGCCCGGCTTGATCAGGTCAACCATGCGCGGCCAGTTGGCGCCGAGGAAGCTGCGGGCGCTGGTGCCGCCGAGGGCGCGATTGACGACGTTCACCTTGGCCGGGTCGAAGAGGAACGTCAGCGGCGCGCCCCAGCCCCACTGGCCCAGGTTGGTGCCGTCGCCGGCCGACCCGTTGCGCACGGTCGAGTCGCCGATCAGCCAGAGGGTGGGAAGCCTCGGATCGACGGGGAAGGGCGGGGAATACTTCTCCGGCCCGGGCGGCCCGGCCTGGGTGCGCATGTCGAGGCCGTGGGTGTCGACGGGCGGACGGGGGGCGGCGGGCCCCGCGGGCGGCGGAGCCGGCTGGGCGGAGAGGACCGGGACGCCGCTGGCGGCACCGGCCAGGCCGAGCGCGAGAAAAAACACGGGGCATTTCACGGCCGCACTCTAGCCCGCCGCCGGACGGGAGGCAAAGCCGGCGCAAATTTTGCGTCGCCGGCCCGCGCGGGACGCCGGCGGACGTCAACGGCCCCGGTGGGCGCGCCGCAGGACTGCGAGGTCGATCCTGGTCATCCGGATTATCGCGGCCATCACGCGCTGAGCCTTTTCGGGATCGCGATCGCCCAGCAGCTTGAGCATTTCGTCGGGGACGACCTGCCAGGACACCCCGAACTTGTCCTTGAGCCAGCCGCACCGGCCCGGCTTGCCGCCGGCGGAGAGCCGGCGCCAGTACCAGTCCACCTCGCGCTGCGTCCGGCAGTGCACGACGAACGAGATCGCCTCGGTGAACTTGAAGACGGGGTTCCCGTTCAGGGCCGTGAACGGCTGGCCGTCGAGTTCGAACCCGACGGTCAGCACGCTGCCCTTCGGCCGGCCGGAAGCGCGGGCGCTGGCCGCGTCGTAGCGCAGGATGGATTTCACCTTCGAGCGCGGGAAGATGGAGACGTAGTATCTGGCGGCCTGCGCGGCGTTGCCGCCGAACCACAGGAAGGGAGTGATGCGTTGCATGGGAGGAAGCGGGGTGGAGCGGCCGGCGGCGTGGAGGGTCCGTCAGCGCGAATCGTCGCGCAGGGGGATCAGCGCCTGCAACCGGCGGTCGCGCAGCCAGAGGCCGCCCCAGGCCAGGACGCCGAAGACGGCGGGGAACAGCACCAGGCCCGGCCCGGCGCCGGTCTGCACGTTCACGGCCACCGCCCCGCCGAGGTAGCCGGTCAGCAGGACCACGCCGAGCACCGACGTGCGCGGCACCAGATAGAGCAGAAGGCTGATGAGGAGCGCGATCCCGACGCCGGTCAGCTTGGCGGGCGGGAAGCCCATCTGCGTGGACTGGTCGCGAACTGCGGCGGGCGGCGCGAACTTCATGACGACGTCGAACAGCAGGAATGCGGCGACCAAGCCGGTGAGGATGCGGCCGGTCCACAGGCTGCCCTTGGCGATGGGCGGGCGGGCGGCGGCCGGCGGGATGGCAGTGGTTTCCATGGCGGGAATCTGCGGGTTGGGGTGGGCCGGCGGATCGGGCGTTGCCGGCCCGCGACGGCTATTTGGGGCGGGAAATTTATGTCAGCATCGACCGAGGCGCCAACGCCCCGCGCCGATTTTGGGGCGATCCCGGCGTTTACTCCGGCGGCCGTTGGCCGGGGGAGCCATCCTGGTCGGTGGCCATCAGGATCACCAGCAGGGCGAGGACGATGACGGTGGCGAGCATGGCGGACCTCCGGATGATTCAACAATCGAACCGGCCAAACCCGCCCCCGGCCACCCGGACCGGCGTCCCTGCGGCGGGCGAGATTTGATTTGGCGGAGGGAAGCGATTCAGTGGGGGTGGCATCCAACCATGAACGAACAAACCAGTCCGGTGCGGACAGCCGTCCGGAAGCACCGCCGCCCTCGGATGCCCGCCACCTTTGACTGATGAATTTCCCGCCATGAGCGCCCAAGCCCCGAAATCCAAGGTCGCCGCCGCCAAGTCCGCCGCCACGGCGAAGCCGGCGGCCGCCGGGTCCGCCCGACCCCCGGCACCCCCGTCGCAAATCCAGTCCTACCTCTTCTTCGAAGGGCATTGCGAAGAGGCGCTGGCCTACTACCGCCGCGTGCTCGGCGCCGAGGTGACGACGCTGTTGCGGTTCAAGGACAGTCCCGAGCCGCCCGAGCCCGGGATGCTACCGCCCGACTCCGGTGACAAGGTGATGCACGCGGAATTCCGGGTCGGTGGCGCCGTCGTGCTGGCGTCCGACGGCCACTGCGGCGGCGTGCCCAATTTCCAGGGTTTCGCCCTGACGCTCCTCGTGCGCACCGTCGCCGAGGCGGAAAAATACTTCTCCGGACTGGCCGGCGGCGGCGAGGTGCGGATGCCGCTGGTAAAG
>Ga0335081_10017703_pt1 | contig 11535 bp, 10 predicted proteins | sample Lox_Sample_35_FD_206713 | JGI IMG/M metagenome (GOLD analysis project Ga0335081, IMG submission 206713) | Soil microbial communities from Loxahatchee National Wildlife Refuge, Florida, United States - Lox_Sample_3.5 | ecosystem: Environmental > Terrestrial > Soil > Wetlands | place: USA... | reverse complement strand
CGCGGAACCGGCAGGGAACGGTCAAATCGTGTCGGGCAGATCCAGTGGCCGCCGCTGGGCAGTTTTCATGGCCGCCAGCGGGCAGCTATCTGGCCGTCTCTGGGCAGTTTCTCGTGGCCGTCGTCAATCTCATTGAGCGCTGTCCCAGACGCGCCTGTCATTGATCGCGACACCAGCCGGCGACTGAGCTCGCGAGACCGTCACCCTGGCGCCCGGATCTACCGTCACGACCTACCTCAACGCGGCAGATCCGTGCATTGCCATGGTAAGCAGATATGTATAAGCATGCGGGATGGTCATACTCCGCGGGTGTGCGCAAGAACCTCAGCCCGCTGGCATCATCCATGGCAAGGAAACACTTGCTCGTCATCCCGGTGGAGCCTCCGAATACGCCTGGACGCCAGCCGGTCATCTGCCGCGGTCGGGTGATCAGGGTCTGATAGTAGGTCAACTCATCCGGCCCGCACCGGACCGGATAGGTCCCGGGGGCTGGGGCTTCAGCTCGGGGTCGGTGAGGTCGTCTGGCGGTAGATGTCTGCGTAGGCGGCGCGCATGGCCTTTTTGTCGAGCTTGCCCACACTGGTGCGGGCAGGGCGTCGAGGTAGAGGATTTTGTCCGGTAACTGCCAGGTGGCGAACGATCCGGACAGCAGCTGGTGGATGTCCGCGATCGGGATCTCTTGGCCGTTGCCGGTGACGGCCAGCACGACGGGGCGTTCTTGCCACGTGGGGTGCCAGGCGCCGATCACCGCGGCTTCTGTGATCCGCGGGTGGGCGGTGATGGCGTTTTCCATGTCGATGGAGGAGATCCACTCGCCACCGCTTTTGATGACGTCCTTGAGCCGGTCGGTGAGCTTGAGGTAGCCGTAGGGATCGATGGTGGCGAGGTCGCCGCTGCGCCAGTAGCCAGCGAGGAACTGGCCGGTGTCTTTCCCGGGCTTGTGGTAGCGCTCGATGATCCACGGTCCGCGCAGCAGTACTTCGCCCTGGCTTACGCCGTCGAAGGGGACGTCATGGCCGTTCTGGTCGATCAGCCGGCAGTCCACCCCGGGCATCAGCAGGCCTGGCGGCGTTTGTGGTCCCATTCCTGCTCGCCGGTGAGCGTGCCGCACCGAACCGATCCGGCGGACGCCGGCCGGATGTGCCTCGCGGGCTTGTGGCATGACCCAGCAGCAGGACTACTGAGTGCCGGCAATGCCTCCTCGACCCTCCATTGCGGCCAAAGTGGCCGCCAGCCCTGGCCGTCAGCCATCTCCCGCAATTGGGCGACCAGTTCGGCGAGTACGGTGTACATCCAGGATTGCCCTGGGGTGGGCAGCCCGGCATTGGCGAACCCTATGGCCGGGAACCTGGCCGATGCGAAGGCCGACCGCGGACCAGCAGCGCGCCCGCGCCGCTATGGCCGGTGAGGACCGCGGACTGACCCGCCGCGCTCGCTATCACCTCGGCCTGGCGCAGGCAAACAGCGGGCAGGCGGTCACGGTGCCGGCCCAGGCCAGGGGGCTAGCCGCGGAACGGGATCACCGCGTAGCGGGCCGGGTCCAGCTGCTGGCTGCAGGCCAGGCACCAGGGGCGCCGGGTTACCTCGCTGGTGTGGTGGCTGACCCAGAATCCGGCCGCGCTGCGCTGGCAGTGGATGCACAGCTTGGCGGTGTGGGGGCGCAGCCCGGACACGAAGGCCGTCATGGTTCTCAGCCGCCGCCTACCGCTGGCCGGGTCACGGCCAGGCTGGCCCGCAGCAGGGCCGGTGCCTGGGCCTGTAGCAGGGCCCGGGGGGTGGGCGGGCAGCCGGTCGGCGGGCATCCGGAAGTGGTGGCCGGCGGCGCAGCTCAGCGCCATGTCGACCACCGGCCCGTCGGTGCTGGGCAGTGAAAAGTATTCGGTGATCTCGGCGGGTGCGCGGCACTGCGGGCACGTGATAACAGTCAGCACGGTTCCTCCCCGGGGGTGAGTGATGGCTGAGGGCCGCGAACCGGTCGGCCGCGGCCGGGAAGCTGGCCCGCCGCACGGCACGGGGCGGGGCCCGCGGGGGGAGCGGCCGCCGGCCCCGCTCCGCCACGCCGGGGGGTCATGCCGGCACCGCCGGTGCGGCCGGCCGGGCCCGGCGCCACCAGGCGGGGCGGGCCCGCCGCCAGGGCCGGCGGGCGGCGGGCAGCGGCTGGCCCGCGGCGATGGCGGTCACCGCGGCGACGGCCTGATCGACGTCGCCCGGCGTGTTGTAGAGGTAGAAGCTGAGACGGCAGCTGGCGGGCGGGGTCAGCCCGAGCGCGTGATGAGCGAGCGTGGCGCAGTGGCAGCCCGCGCGGGACTCGATCCCGGCCTGGCCGAGGGCTTCGGCTACCGCGACTGGGTCGCGGCCGGCCAGGTTGAACGCGACCAGCGACGTGCGGCGGGCCGGGTCGCGGGGCCCGTAGCTGCACAGCCCCGGGACGGCGGCCAGCCCGTCCAGCGCCCGGCCGGTCAGCTGCTGGTTCCACGCGGACACCCGGGTCATCGCGTCGGCCACCGCCGCGCGCTCGATGGGCTGGCTGGTGCCGAACCAGGCGGGGCGGGCCGGGGTCAGCGCCAGGTCCAGCAGCAGCCGCAGCGCCTGGGCGGAGATGATGGTGCCCAGGATGTTCGGGGTGCCCGCGGCGTACTTCCAGGGCAGCGCGTTGTAGTCCACCCGGTCGGGGAACACCCGGCCTTCGGCGATCATGTCCCCGCCGTACAGGAACGGCAGCGCCCCGGCCAGCAGATGCTCCCGCGCATACAGCACGCCGGTGCCGAACGGGGCCAGCATCTTATGGAAGGAGAACGCCAGGTAGTCGACGCCGAGCGCCCGCACGTCCACGAACGTGCCGGGCGCCAGCTGCGCGGCGTCGACCAGCAGCCGCGAGCCCCGCTCCCCGTCCGGCTGGGCGTACCCGCTGGCATCGGCCAGCGCCCGGACGGCGGCCAGCGGGGGCCGGGTACCGAGGAAGTTGGACGCCCCGCTGCAGCACACCAGCTTGGTGCGCGCGTCGATCAGCGAGGCCAGGTGATCCAGGTCCAGCTCACCAGTGACCGGGTCGAACCGGGCCAGCCGACACTCGGCGCGCCGCCCCAGACAGGGCAGGATCTCCCGGCACAGCCCATGCCAGGGCACGTAGTTGGAGTTGTGCTCCAGCATCGTGGTCACCACGTTGTCGCCGTCGCGGACCTCGGTCAGCAGCGAGTACATGACCGCGTTGATCGCCTCGGTCGTGTTCCGGTACACCGCGATGCTGGCCCGCCCCGGCGCGCCGATGAACGCGGCGATCGTGTCATAAGCCGCCTCGAACAGCCCCGTCATCTCGACCGAGGCACGGGACTGCCCGCGATGCACATTCTCATAGCCGGGAGCCAGCGACCGGTAGAGGTCGACCAGCTCACGCGGCGGCTGCGTGCTCGCCGCATTATTGGTAGCCACCCGGCCGCGTTCCGGGAACAAGAAATGCCGCCGGATCGCCGCCACATCGAGCGGGCCCGCGTTCATGACAGTGTCACCAGCCGGCCCACCGGCCGGGCCAGCCCGTCACCCGATCCGGCGAACAGCTCACCGAGCTGATCCTTGCGGGCCTTCCCGGTCGCCTGTGATGCCATCATTCCGGGCCTCCTAGCCTCGGCTGCGGCGGTCGGCCAGCAGGATGCGGTCGTGCCGGCTGCGCCTGGTGACGGGTGGTTGCCTTGGGCTGGGGAGGTTGCGGCGGGTGTTTATCCCAGGTGAAGAATTCGAGGGGCCCGTTGAACCAGTGCCCGCGCGGGCACCGTATCCGCGCGCTTTCCAACGGCCCGTCGGTCGAGCTGGCTAGGTAGCGGTCGTGAATGACTGCAGGAAGCCCGCACCGGAGGGAGCCGTGTGTATCCATGTACGCCGGGCAGTCTAAAAAAATCATCTCGCTGGTTTCCATGTCACCCCCGCGTTGTGGGTGCCGGGCTGTGGCCGGCTATGTGCTGGCGGTACGCCGGTGTGCCTGGCATCAGGCGGCGGTAGCCGCCCCCGCCAGCCCGGCACCGACAAGCCCCCGATCTCCGTGACGGTCAGCATTGCCGACTCCCCTGTGGTTGGCTGGTTCAGATGAGCGCCCGTCGTGGCGCTGCACTGGCTCGGTCACCGGGCGGGAGGTTCCCGCCGTCAATCGCCATGCTGCCGGCCACCGAGGGCGATCACCACACATGCCCGCCCACAGGAGACCCACAGGATCGGCGTGCCGCTCGGGGCGCGCCGTAGGGAGCCGGGCGGCCGGCGGCCCTGGTTACTGTTGGGTAGGGTCTTTCTGCGCCGTGCCGGGGTTCGGTGCGGCGGGATGAGCGCCTGGGGGGATGCCGGGACCATGGCAGAGCAGCCTGCGCTGGAGTTTGCCGGGTTGCTGCGGCAGTTGCGGACTGAGGCCGGGCTGACGCAGGAGGAGCTGGCGGAGAGGGCGGGCCTGAGCCCACGGTCGGTCAGCGACCTGGAGCGGGGCATCAACCGCACGGCCCGCAAGGACACCGCCGTGCTGCTGGGCGGCGCGCTGGGCTTGGCCGAGCCGGTGCGCGGGCTGTTCGTGGCGGCGGCCCGCGGGCTGGCCCCGGCGGCGGAGGTGCTGGGGGCCGTGCGCGGGGCGGGGCCGCGGGTGTGGAACATCCCCACCCGTAATCCGGGGTTCACCGGCCGCGACGATCTGCTGGCCGAGGTGCGGGAGCAGTTGCTGGCCGGGGACAAGGCCGTGGTGCAGGCGCTGCACGGGATGGGCGGGGTAGGCAAGACTCAGCTGGCAGCCGAGTACGCGCACCGGTTCGCCGGGACCTATGACCTGGCCTGGTGGATCAACGCCGAGCAGGGCGGGCTGATCGGAGACCAGGTCGCCGCCCTGGGCCTGGCGCTGGGATGCGTGCAGCCTGGGGCCGGGACCGAGGCGGTACGGGCCGCGGTGCTGGCCGAGCTGCGGCAGCGCGGCCGGTGGCTGCTGGTGTTCGACAACGCCGACGACCCCGCGGACGTGGCACCCTGGCTGCCTGGCGGCGGCGGGCACGTGCTAATCACCTCCCGGCAGCGGGGCTGGGGCGAGGTCGCCGCGCCGGTCGAGGTGGACGTGCTGGCCCGCGCCGAGTCGGTGGCGATCTTGCAGGCCCGGGTCACTATGTTGTCCGGAGCCGACGCGCACCGGCTTGCCGCCGAGCTCGGGGACCTGCCGCTGGCCATCGCCCAGGCGGCGGGATTCATGGCCGACACCGGCATGACAGCCGATGAGTTCCTGGCGCTGCTGGCGACCCGGGCCGGGCAGCTGCTGGCCCAGGGGGCACCGGGGTCTTACCCACGGTCGCTGGCGGCCGCCACCGGCCTGATCGCCGACCGGCTCGCCCGCCAGGACCCGGCCGCGGCCGAGCTGGCCAGCGTGTGCGCGTTCCTGGCCCCCGAGCCGATCCCGGAGAGCCTGTTCACCGCCGCCGTCAGCGTCTTGCCCAGCGAACTGGCGGCCCGGGCCGCGGACCCGCTGGCCTGGCGGCAGACCCTGGCCCATATGACGAGGCAGTCGCTGGCCCGTATCGATCACGGCGGGCTGCAGATGCACCGGCTCACCCAGGCCATCCTGCGCGGCCGGCTCACCCCGGCCCAGGCCGCTGCCACCCGCAAGTACGCCGAGGCGCTGCTGGCCGCCAGCGACCCTGGCGATCCCCCGGATCCGGTCACCTGGCCGCAGTGGGCGCGGCTGACGCCGCACGTGCTGGCCGCCAATCTGGCCGCCACCGACACCCCCGCCCTGCGCGAGCTGGCCCGCCACACATGCTGGTACCTGATCGAGCGGGGCGATATCCGTACTGCCTATGATCTCGCCGGCGACCTTCGCCAGCAGTGGCGCGGCCGGCTCGGCGAGGACCACGAACACACGCTGCTGGCCGCGCACTATCTCGCCTGGACCCTGCTGGAGATGGGCCGCTACGCCGAATCACGCGACCTGAACCAGGACACTCTCGCCCGCCGCCGCCGCGTCCTGGGCCAAGACCACCCCGACACCCTCTACTCCGCGCACAACCTGGCCATCAGCCTGCGCAAGCTGGGCGACGTAGCGGCCGCCCGCGACCTGGACCAGGACACCCTGGCCCGCCACCGCCGCGTCCTGGGCCAAGACCACCCAAGCACGTTGCGCTCGGCCACCATCCTGGCCACCGACCTGCGCGAACTGGGCGAGCTGCAGGCCGCCCGCGACCTGGACCAAGACATCCTGGCCCGCCGCCGCCGCGTCCTGGGCCCCGACCACCCCGATACCCTGGCCTCGGCCGGCAACCTGGCCACCGACCTGCGCGCGCTCGGCGAGCTGCAGGCCGCCCGCGACCTGGACCACGACACCCTGGCCCGCCGCCGCCGCGTCCTGGGCCCCGACCACCCCGATACCCTGGCCTCGGCCGGCAACCTGGCCACCGACCTGCGCGCGCTCGGCGAGCTGCAGGCCGCCCGCGACCTGGACCACGACACCCTGGCCCGCCGCCGCCGCGTCCTGGGCCCCGACCACCCCGATACCCTGGGCTCGGCCCGCAGCCTGGCCACCGACCTGCGCGAGCTCGGCGAGGCAGATGATGGCCCATGAAGCCATTACGCGGGCACACATGATCCCGATAGCGGAGTTTGCGCACTGCCCGGCCTTGCGTGAGCCACGGCTGAACTCGAACGGTCCGGCAGCGACGTGATCCGCGCCCGCTCCAGCGGCCGGCGCAAACGAGAGGGCCCACGCCGGGTGATCAGGCGGTCCGAGCCCCCGATGACACCGTCAAGGCCCCGCCCGAGGGCCGATTCCTGGAGTCAATCCAAAGGAGGGGATCCTCAATCCCCGTAGACGGGCCACAAGCCGCAGCACCTGCGACAGCGTGACCTGCCTTTATTCCCAGCCAACCTCAGCTTCCCCACCATCCGGAGTGCAACTCCCCCCTGTTGATCATGGCATCATGCATGAACATACGCGACCACGAATACCAGGTTCCCGGAGCAACGCACTATTTTCGGCATTATGCGGGTGATCCTTGTCAAGGTGATCACGGCTTGTTTCTGTATCGGCGTGCCGCGGTGGCGGCGGTGGTGCCGAGGAGTTCGCCGATTTCGGCCCAGGTGAGTTCCTGGTCGCGGGCGTCGTGGACGGCCTGGGGCAGGAGCTGTTCGGCTTGGGCGATGAGGCTGGTCAGGGCGTGCAGCCGGACGCCGGAGTCGCCGAGCCAGTAGGGGGTGCGGAGCCGGGCGAGCTGGTCGATCGCCTCGTCAAGCACTTGCAGGCTGTCTGGGCCGGTGGCGGGGGCGGGCAGCTGCCCGGGGCGGGTCAGGCGGAGCGGCGGGCGGGTCATGAGGCGTCCTGGTCGAGGCGGGTGAGCAGCGAGGTGAACAGCTGCTCGCGGTGGTCTTGGTGGCGGGTGATGGCGTCGTCGCGCTGGGCGGCGAGGGTGGGCCGGAACTCGATGCTGGTCTGGAAGAAGGTGCAGGTCTCGCAGATCGACTCGAACGCGCAGTCCAGCTCGGGGGGACGGGTGCACCAGCCGTTGCCCAGCATGCGGTGGTGCTCGCGGCGCAGCCGGGCCATCTTCGGGCCGATCGCATCGGCGGGCAGGACGGGGTCCTGGCCGTAGAGGGCCTCGACCTTCTCGGTGACGGCGAAATACTCATCAGCGACGGTGCGGCTGGCGATCTTGGCGTAGCGCAGGGTCATGTCCAGGCTGCGGTGCCCGAGCATGGCGGCGATCGCCTCCAGGCTCATCCCGCGGTTGATCGCCTGGGTGGCCAGTGTATGCCTGAGCTGGTGGGGGTGGATGTGGGGCAGCCCGGCGGCGGCACCGGCCTTGTTAATGTAGCGGGTCACGGCATGCCGGTCGGCCGGCTTGCCGTTCTCCCGCGGCAGCAGCAGCGGGTTGGCCGGGTCGACGTGACGGGCGCGGTAGTCATCGATCAAGGCGACCAGGTGCGGGTGCAGCGGCAGGTAGCGGTCCTCGCGGAGCTTGCCGACCGGGACGTGCAGCCATGGCCCGGCGCCGATCTGCACCACGGCGTCCGCGCTCAGCGAGATGTACTCGCTGACCCGCAGCCCCGTCCGCAGCAGCATCTCCACCGTGACGCGGACCAGCAGCCGCGTGTCGGCTTGGGCGGCGCGCAGCAGCCTGGCGGCACTGGCATCATCGAGAGCCTTGGGCAGCGGGTGATCCTGCCGGGGCAGGTCGCCGGTGAACATCGGCACCCGGGGCGGTGCTTCGTCCCAGCCCCATTCGTCCAGGCGGATGAAGAACATCCGCAGCGTGCCCAGCCGGTGAATGATGGTTCCGGGGGTCAGCCGTGGCTTGTTCTGCCCTGGCCGGGCCGCCAGCCAGGGCTTGTAGTCCTCGATGTGACGGCGGGTGACCTGCGCGATGCTGGCGACCTCGGGCGCGGCCTGGGCCAGGAACGCCGCGAAGGAGCGCAGGGCCAGGTCCGCTCCGCCGACGCTGCCCGGGCGCAGCACGCAGCCGATCTGGATCAGGTAACGGCGCATCGTCGCGGCGACCTGCGGGACGGCGGCCTCCAGCTCGGCCCAGCCCGGCAAGGTGCCCATCCCGTTGGCGCCCCGCGGGCCGCTCACCGCCAGCTCCCGGAGCCGGCAGGCTGGCCAGCGAAGACCTGCGCGTCGATGACCTCGGCGGCCTTGCGGTACTGCGCGGCGAGCCAGTCATCAGCCAGGTGCAGGTAGATCCGGGTCGACTCGATCGAGGCGTGCCCAGCCTGGGCCTGGACCGCCTCCAGCGCCATTCCGGCCTCCCGCAGCCGGGTCAGGCAGGTGTGCCGCAGTTCATGGCAGGTCGCGTGGTCCAGCCCGGCCCGCCGCCGCGCCCCCGACAAGATCTCCTCCATCCCCGTGGCCGACAACGGCTGACCGCGGCGCAGCCCCTTCAGCACCACGAACACCCGGTCAGTGCCGGCATCGGGCGGCCGCTCGGCGTCCAGATAGGCGGCCGCCGCGGCGAAGAACCGGCCCGACACCGGGATCAGCCGCTGCCGCCCGGCCTTGCCCTCGGCGACGAACACCCTCCGCTCGGCCACCCGCAGGTCCTCCAGCCGCAGCCCGAGCACCTCACAGCGGCGCAGCCCGCCCAGCACCATCGCCGCGACCATCGCCCGGTCCCGGTGCGTGCGCAGCGCCGCCATCAGCGCATCCACCTCAGCCGGGGACAAGATCCGCGGGAGCCGGCGAACCGCGCGGACCAGCGGGACGCCCTGGCCCGGGCGGGACCGCTCCCGGCGGGTCGGCAGCCCCCGCGGCACCGGGTTCGCCGTCACATCCCCGCGGGCCTGCAAGAACGCGAAGAACCCCGACACGATCGACAGCCGCCGGCGCACCGTGGCGGCCGACACGCCGCCCGACTCGCCCGGCACTCCCACCGCCTGCAGCGCACGGCTCCCGCCACGGCCGCCGCGCTGCGCAGTGATGAACGCCAGCACATCGGCGGGCCGGACCTGATCCGGCGGCCTGGCCACCACCGCGAAGAACACCTTCAGGTCATACGCGGCCGCCAGCACCGTATTCGGCCGGCACCGCCCGCCCAGGAACTCAAGGTAGACATCGGCCAGCGGAATCCCGATCCGGACCGCCAGGCCGCCACGCCCGTCACGTGAGCTGACCACGCACACATCGGCCGCATCCATCAGCAAGGGCCCCCTTCGTCACGGCAGACCAACCCGTCAAGGGTGGTCCAGATGACAAGGAAGATCACCTACATAACATGCATGTGCGCGCGCCCGAGAACCATTGGCAGCAATGTTCATCAGATAGCTGATGAACGGTTCCGCATCTTCGACAGGGCGTCGAGGGCAGTCTCGTCGGCGTCGGGGAGGGTGTTACTGGCGGAGTCGGGTATCGGAACTGTCCGAATGCGCTGCCCGGGAGTTGGAGTCCAGCTACCGCAACCCCGTTCCTTCCTCGGTGCGCTTGAACAGAACCCTCCGATCGCCTCGACCGTCCGGCGGGCGGATCCAGCATTAGAAGGGATTGCTCCAAAGACATGCCTGGTCAGACAGCCACGGGCTGATGACCCTGGCCGCTATTCCAAGACCATCGCGACCTGGTGACCTGCGGTTTCTCGCCCGCCTGATGCAATTCCCGAGAGTTGAGGTACTTTTCGGTGGTCCGGAGGCTGCCGTGGCCGAGGCGCTGCTTGACAACCTGGAGGTCAGCGCCGCCAGCCAGAAGCCACGAGGCGTGCGCATGGCGGAGGTCGTGGATCCGCACCCGGCCCTCCAGGTCCGCCGACTTCACAGCCGGGTACCAGATCGTGTTGCGGAACCAGTTCGACGGAATGTGCCCGTCCGTGTCACACGCCCGCAGACCCCGCGGGTCGTCCTTGCCGTCCGCACGGCGTGCGGCCCGGTAGCGGCAGTAGGCGTCCCGGCAGTAATCGCAGCGGCACCTGCCAAGGGAATAGCCGGTTAGCGTGCCGTGCCGGTAGCGGTGCCCAGCCGCGTTCGGCTTAGTGCGACCCAGGGTGAGTGGGGGTCGGCTGAGAGGCGGAGCACCCGCACCCGCGGCCCTTCCTCCTCTGGTGCCTGGAACAGCAGAGCTTCGCGGTCCAGGCTGCGCTCCGCGGCGTGCGCCTTCAGCTTGCCGATGATCTGGGCGCCGAGCTTGAAGCGCCGGTACTCCTTGTCCTTGAGGTAGGGCTTCACCAGGAAACGACCACCATCGGGGTGAAACTTTGGATGGACTTGCACGACGGCCCGGCTGACCGTCAGCATCCGGGTCGCGAAGTCCAGGTCACGCACCCGCAGCTCGGTCAGCTCGCCCCAGCGCAAGCCGCTCTCGACCGCAGTCTCCACCAGCAGCTTGGACTGCTCATCCGGCAGGCACTCATACAAGGCCGCGAACTGCTCCGGCGTGAGGATCGTGCGCGGCTGGGCCGGGACCGGCGGGGTCTTCACGCCCTTGCACGGGTGCAGGAACGTCACCTGGTCGTTGAGTGCCGTGGTGAAGACCGCGCTCAGCAGGACGAAGCATTGCCGGATCGTGGGTGGCTTCACTCCCCCGTCCTTGAGGCCGGCGACCCACTCCCGCACATGCTCGGGGAGGATGTCAATCATCCGCATCGGCCCGAACTCCGGCAGGATGTGTCGGGCGCAGGATGTAACTGTAGGACTGCCGCGTGGTCGCCTCGATCTCGTGATTTGGCAGCCAGGTCTTCTCGGCGTAGTCGCGGAACGTCTGCCGCCCGCGGCCGGGCTCGCCTAACTGGCCCTGGGCGACCCGGGACTCGGCCCGCTGCCAGGCCCGGTCCGCCTGCCGCTGCGTGGTGAAGGATCCTGCGGACCGCTGACGGCCTTTCAGGTCGCGGTAGAGCGCCGTATAACGGACACTCCCGTCCGACCCAATCCGCTCCCGCGTCGATCCCACGGCTGCCTCCCGCCAAGATCGTCTGTCAACGGTTTGTCAACAAGACTGCCTGATATCCTCCGGCACAAGCCGGTGATGAGCAACCACGAATGGCACTCTGACCTGGCCTTATATGGCCAAACGTACCTCTGGCCAGGAAGAGAATCGAACACAGTTGCGCCTTG
>Ga0335081_10017702_pt1 | contig 11536 bp, 11 predicted proteins | sample Lox_Sample_35_FD_206713 | JGI IMG/M metagenome (GOLD analysis project Ga0335081, IMG submission 206713) | Soil microbial communities from Loxahatchee National Wildlife Refuge, Florida, United States - Lox_Sample_3.5 | ecosystem: Environmental > Terrestrial > Soil > Wetlands | place: USA... | reverse complement strand
CTGGGGCGCCATCCCCCCTCAGAGCTGGTTCAACGACGCGATGGTGGTCCGCGACTTCGAGTCGGGGGCATTCGTACCGGTGGCGAGTCCGAAGATGCAGGAGAAGCCGGACTACGCCGTCGAGATCCGGTAGCCGCTAATACACGATATCCGAAGGCGGCGCAGGATAGTCCGAGGGGAAGGTTGTAGTGTACTGCTGGTTCTGGTAAACCAGCGGGCTCTTCTCGCTCAGCCTTATTGCGTTCACAACCTCGCCGATGATCAAAGAGTGGTCGCCCTCCTCATAGGAGCCCCTGGTCTTGCATTCGACGAAGGCCTTCACCCCGCCTATGATGGGGGCGCTGGTCGAATCGAAGCTGATGTCGAGGCCCTGGAACCGATCGGCCAGCTTCAGCCTACCCGCGAAACGGTCGGACACGCTCTTCTGGTCTTCTGCCAGGAAGTTCACTGCGAATTCTGTGGAGTTCCTGAACGCTTCGTGGAAGCCCGAATCCTTGGCGATGGAGACGAGGATGAGAGGAGGCTGCAGGGACACGCTGATGAATGAGCTTACGGTGATGCCTTTCAGCACGCCATGGTCCTTGGTCGTCACTACGGTGACCCCCTGGGGATATCCCCGCATCACGTCCTTCAGCGCGTTCTGGACGCTGCCCCGCAAGGTCGCGCTCCGCTCGCCCTGCGCATTAAAAGGGTTGTTGGAGGGCTTGGAACGTTCGGGCAGCCGGAGCGCGGACGGAGCCTTAAGGGTGAAATACCGCAGGCGCGTCTGCGGCGCGATGACCCTAGGGACTCCGATCAAAGGCGCTGTTGAGGCGTGACGGCTTGACAGCCCGTCCCCGCAGCCGACTTCCCCGCTCCGTCCTGGTCAGGGGGGCGTACTCCGTTATGGGAATCGTAGTGGTCGTTGTCGTAACGATGGTGGGCCTTCACTATCTGGAGGGACTCTCGTACCTCAATGCATTCTACTTCACGGCGATGCTTGCCACGGGCGAGGGCCCGAACACGGCTCCGGTAACCGCGGCAGGGAAGGTCTTCGTCGGGGTCATGGCCTTCGTTTCGGTGGGGGCCGTGATCGGGTCGCTGCTCTTCATCTTCGGACCCTTCTTCTCCCAGGTTGCGAGAGAAGGCGTCGAGATCATCGAAGAAGCGGAAGAGAGACGCAGGAAGACCCCGGCTGAGCGGGACAGAACCGGTCAGGGCTGAGGACTCGTGGCGGCCGCCGCCGGCCGCTCATTCAGTCGGACACCCGCGTAGGCAAGGATCAACCCGGCCACCAGAACCACGGCGCCTGTATAGACCCAGGTCTTGTTCTGATACATGAAGCTGCTTCCGGGGCCGACGGCGCCGTAGCCCTGGAGCGTGAAGGTCAGGCCTGCGAGGAAGACCAGTATTCCGAGTGCTATCAGAACCAGCCGTAGCGGTTTCACGAGCCGGATCGCCCGGGGCGGCGAATATCAATATTATGTCGAGCTGGAGTACTCGATCACAATCGTGTTGCCCGTCGGGTAGGGATAGCCTCCCGACCCATACTGAGGGCCGCCGGGTGCTGTTGGGTAGCATGGCGGGGCCTGGGCGTTGGCAGAGTTACAGTAGTCCAGCTGGACGAGCGAGAGGGCGCCGTAGGCGTTCGAAGGCTTGCCGTTCACGAGCAGCACAACCTGATGGGACCCGTCGGCCTTGAACCCGAGGATGTCCGTCTGGTTGAAGACGATCGGATGGGCAACCCCGTCGATGCTGACCGTGTGATAGGTGGCGCTCCACACCTCGAAGAAGTCACCAAGGGTGTAGGTCGTGTTGGTGTTCGACTCGATGTGGAGGATGCCGGAGTCGTCGTGCGTGTGGAGCGGCTCGAAGCATGAGTTGAGCCCTCCGCTGGCGAGACCCTGCTCGATGACGGGGTTCTCGATGCCGACGGCGGTTGGAATTGTCACGTTCTGCCCATCGATGACGATCCTGAGGTACGGGTGCACGTGGTAGTAGAGCTCCTCGTTCTGGAGGCATGGGAACGGGAAGCCAGAGCCGGCGCCGACCTGGGCGCTTGTGTAAAGCACGATGCCTGCCACGGCGGCGACAAGCAGCACGACGGGGATTATTATGAACCAGGGAGTGCGCCTGCGACGGAGTCTTCGACGTGATGACAGGTCTCGGGATCCACCTAGTCCTCCCGCCCTAACTCGAGGGATATTTGAGCATGGCTGGAGGCCGCTGGTCGCCCTGAGATGCCTAGAGGGCGTTCCGAGTGGAGAGTTCATAAATACGGATTGGCGTACGCGGGCTTGTTTGCCCTCCATCGTAGCGGATTCGCTCCTCAAGAGCTACGGAGGCTTGAAGGCCGTCGACGACATCTCCTTCACCGTGGAGGAGGGCGAGGTGTTCTCGCTCCTTGGCCCCAACGGCGCAGGGAAGACCACAACGATCGAGATCCTCGAGGGCCTGAGGGAGAGGGGCGGCGGATCGGTGTCCGTCTTGGGATTGGACCCCTGGAAGCAGGGCTACGAGCTTCACAAGAAGACGGGGATCATACCCCAGGGATTCAGGTTCTTCGACTACGCTACGCCCAGAGAGGCCATAAGGTACTACGCCTCACTCTTCGACGTCAAGGTGGACGCCGACCAGATCCTGAAGCAGGTGATTCTGGACGACGCGGCCTCGATATACTACAACAAGCTGTCGGGAGGGCAGAGGCAGAAGCTGGGGCTCGCCCTCGCACTGGTCAACAACCCGCAGCTGGTCTTCCTTGACGAGCCGACCACTGGCCTAGACCCCCAGGCTAGAAGGGCCGTCTGGGAGGTCATAAGGGAGCTCAAAAAGAGCAACAGGACGGTGCTCCTCACCACGCACTATCTGGAAGAGGCGCAGGTGCTCGCCGACAGGGTGGCCATAATGAATCATGGGAAGATTATCATCTCCGGCACCATGGAAGAGATTCTAGAGAGGGAGGGGAGCGGCGAGAGGCTCGAGGTGAAGGGTCCCGAGTCGCTGGCGAACTACCTGAGGACCGAGACCAAGTTGAAGGTGGAATACAAGGACGGCTCGGTCAGCGTGCTGATGGAAAGGCCCCATGACGCGCTGACGGCCCTCACCCAGATAGAGCAGTCCGGGATAGAGTGGCGCGGGCTGGCGACCAAGCGGGACACGCTGGAGGACATCTTCGTGAAGATGGTAGGCGGGTCCACGAAGGAAGCGGGGGAGGTCGTGTAGCCACGCTCAGCCCGCGCAGGGTCATAGCGGATCTCAAGGTCACCTCCAGAGGATTCATGAGGAGCAGGGAGGGGGTCTTCTTCTCGCTGGTCTTCCCGGTGATCCTGATGCTGATCTTCGGAGCGATCTTCTCGGGCGGGAGCACGGGTCCGCAGCGGCTGTACGCGCAGAATCTGGACACGACGCCGGGTCCGGGGAACGTCGGGACCGTCTTCCTGGGCGTGCTGAACCAGACCAGCGCGCTTCAGGTCGTCCTCGTGCCGAACGGCCAGAACTTCACCCAGTACCTGTCGTCGCATTCTTCTTCGGACGGCATAGTGATACCTGCCAACTTTACGTCGGACTACCTTGGCCGTAGGCCAGTGAACGTAACCGAGTACTGGAACCCCACAGCCTCGACCGACCAGGAAGTGTTCGGAATCGTGTCAGGCGTCGTGAACGCGTTCAACCTTCAGGCTGCCCACGGAACGGCTATACTGGGGGTGCACACGCAGTCCGCGACCCTCAAGAACTACAAGTACATCGACTTCCTGATCCCCGGCCTCGTCGGCTTCTCGATACTCACTGCGCCCATGTTCGCTCTGGTGAACATCAGCTCTCAGTACAAGCGGGACAAGCTCTTCAAGCAGCTCTCGCTGACGCCGCTTACGAGGGGCGAGTGGCTGCTGTCGAAGGTGATTTGGTACGTCATGATCACCATACTGTCCTTCATCCTCATGACGGTCGTGGGCATCTATGCCTTCGGCGCCACCGTCGCGCTTTCGCTATACCTGATACCGTTCCTGCTGATAGGTCCCTTCCTCTTCGTCTCCCTTGGCATGCTCGTGGGAACCGCCTCGAACAGCCCCGACTCCGCGGCGGTGGTAGGCAATCTGGTCACGTTCCCTATGATGTTCCTCTCGGGCACGTTCTTCCCAATCAGCATAATGCCCATGTGGCTGCAGACGGTGGCCCACGTCTTCCCGTTGTTCTACGTGGTCGAGGGGCTGAACAACGTCATGACCTACCGCAACTTCGGCCCCGCCACGATCGACCTCGCGGTCATATTCGTGATCGCGATTGTCATCTTCGGCCTGGCGGTCAGGCTCTTCAAGTGGCGCGAAGACTGAAGGCGCGGCGAACCCGTGCCGAAACGGGCTAGGCCAATCAGCGGCGGAGGTCCGACGACAGCTTTCGCAACCATGGAGCCATCGCCTCTTCCAGAGTCGGCCTTCCTACGTCGGACGCCTCGAAGCCGACCCGGGCGACCGGCCTGCGAATCTTGATCAGCTTGGTCAGGTCCGCGGGCGTGCCAAGAACGACCGCGTCGCAGTCCACGGCGTTGATGCTCTTTTCGAGCTCCTTGAGCTGCTTCTTGCTGTACCCCAGCGCCGGGACTACGTTGCCGAGGTTCGGGAACCTATCGTAGGCGCTTCTTATCGAGCCGACAGCCTTTGCTTTCGCCGAGACCGGTTTCGCGTTAACGCCGAGGGCTGCGGTCGTGCCAGCGCCCTCCGAGAGCCCGCCGTGAGTCACCGAAGGCCCGTCCTCGACCACCAGCACCCTCTTGTCCCTGACCAGACCGGGCTTGTCGAGCACCGCCAGCGACCGGGTTCTGACGATGGTTGCTCGCGGGTTCAGCTTCGTGCAGTTCTGGACAAGTTGCTCGACGCTCTTCCGGGGCGCGATGTTCACCTTGTTCACCACGATGACGTCGGCGAGCCTGACGTTCGTTTCGCCGGGATAGTAGCGAGCCTCGTCACCGACTCTCATGGGGTCGGCGACCGTGACGGTCAGGTCCGGCCGGTAGAAGCTGAAGTCGTTGTTCCCTCCGTCCCAGATGACGACGTCCCCCTCCTTCTCCGCCTGCTTCAGTATGGCGCCGTAGTCAACGCCAGCGTACACGACCACACCCCTGGCCAGGTGGCCCTCGTACTCCTCCCTCTCCTCGACGGTCACCCCGTACCTGTCGAGGTCGTCGAAGCTCCCGAACCTCTGGACCGCAACGGAGAGGTCCCCGTAGGGCATCGGGTGCCTCACCACGACCGCCTTCAACCCGTGACGGGCGAGCACTCCGACCACCTCGCGGCTTATGGTGCTCTTGCCAGCCCCGGTCCTGGTGGCGACCACGGCGACGACCGGCTTCGAGGACTCCAGCATGGTGTCCTCGGGGCCCAGGAGGTGGAAGGAGGCGCCCTTGGACTGCGCAAGTGCGGCCCTGTGCATCACGTACTCGTCCGAGACGTCGCTGTAGGAGAAGTAGACGTCGGTGACCCTCTCCTTTTCGAGAAGGTCTGACAGCTCTTCCTCTGGTACGATCGGAATCCCCTTCTGGTACCTGCTTCCGGCGAGCTTGGCAGGGTACGTCCTGTTCGCGATGTACGGAATCTGGGTCGCCGTGAAGGCGACGACGTCGTAGTCAGGGTTGTCCCTGAAATACACGTTGTAATTGTGGAAATCGCGGCCCGCGGCCCCCATTATGACTGCTCTTCTGGTCAAGTGCCCTCGGCCCTGAGCGTCCCCAGCCTCCATTAATGTCTGCCTGTGGGTCCTGCGGGAGGCCCGCATCTAGTCCCTGGCCGGGGGGGCGCAGGGATTGGAGCGACCAGCTAGCCCGATGGACGAGGCTTGACCTTGGATGCGTCCAGGGCTCGGGGGAAGACTTTCATCTCCTCTGCCAGAGTGTGCTCCGCGAACAGCGAGGAGAGCTCCGATTCCCTTGCCGCGAGCTCCTCGGGCGGGAGTGCAGCCAGCTTCTTCACGGTCTCCATAAGTGCGTGTATCGGCCGGTGCTGCTGGAAGACCCTGATCTCCTCCCTCGCCCCGTCCACTCCGTAGGCCCCTATCAGGACCCTAAGCAGCTGTGTCTCCTCGTCGGCGATGTGCTGTTTGAAGGTGCTCTCGAGCGCGCTTAGCTCCACGGAAGCCTTCGGGAAGTCGCCCGCGAGCACCGCCTGCCTTGCACGCTGAAGACCGTCAGCCATGGTCCGGTGCTCGGCGACGAGGAGGGAGACCAGCTTCTCCAGTCCGACCTTACGGATCAGGCGACGCGCCTCCTCTGACGAGTTCTGAGTTCATTCGGAGACTCGGACCCGCGGGACCACGGCTTGGCAATGACTTCGTCCCCCGGTGCCTCCGGAGACCACGAGACGACCGCGGCGAGGGCGAGAACCTACCTGTCTCCGGGGAGGCCGGTTATGGCATCCAGGACGATCTTGGCAGCCTTGTCCACGCTCCCGGCCAGCGCGTCGGCTAGAGCCATCGTCTTCTCGGCCTTGTTCACGAGACTGTCGCTCACGACCAGAAGCGAGGCCGCCTTGAAGCCCCTAAGGAGCCCCAGCGTGAAGAGAGTCGCGCACTCCATCTCTACGGCTACCACTCCTCGTTTCGTCCACTTTTCGATGAACGTCGGGTCTTCAGCGTAGAAGGCGTCGCTGGAGAATACGAGACCCTCCTTGTGCCTGACTCTCGATGCCCTGCAGCCGCCAAGGATGGCCGATGTCAAGGCGAGGTCGGGCGTAGCGGGGAGCACTCCGTCGGGGACGTACATCTTGAGGGAGCCCTCTCCGTAGGCCGCCCCCGTCGGGACCACCATGTCGCCGATGCCAAGCTCCTTCACCATGCCTCCGGACGTGCCCAGCCGTACTATGACCTGGGCGCCGAGCATGTGCAGCTCTTCGAAAACTATGGCGCAGGATGGACCACCGATGCCGTGGGTTGCCACGGTGACCCGCTTCCCACGGTGGTGTCCTGTGTAGACGATGAACCCCCTGTTCGAATTCACGAGCTTCGACCCGTCGAGCATCCGCGAGAGCTGCTCGACGCGCGCGGGGTCGCCGGCGGTGACCACCAGACTTGCGACATCGTCGGGCTTCATCCGAAGGTGAGCTGGCTCCGTCATGCCGCTACCCGTTGAATTCCAGTATTTTGAGCCCTTCGCTATAGCCGGTGCAGTAAACGAGCCCCTTCTTGTCCACGTAGACGTCTGTGACGTTCATGCCGGCGCTGTCGTTCCCCCCCTCGGCGCCGTAGGGACTGTAGTAGACCTTGGGCGTGCCTGGGACGTAGTAGCCGATCTCCCGGACGCGGTACGGGTCGGAGACGTCGTACATCCTCACGCCGCCGCACTGGGCGGTGACGTAGGCCACGTCGTCGGTCTTCAGGGCGTCCTCGCCTGGCGGGTTCTCGTGGGTGCAGTGGAAACCGGGCCCGTAGAGCTCGCCGACGCCCCGCTCTAGGAGCTCCTTCGGGGGCCTAGGGAAGGTGCAGATGATCTTCGGGTGCTTCTCGTCTGCCAGATCGAGCATGTAGACGAACCGGTCTTCGTCTACAAACATGGCGAACTGTCGGTCTTTGATTGGCTGGAATGTGTGGCCAGCCCCTCCCAGGTCGAAGTTGAACTCGGAGACCAGCGTCGGCATCCTGACGTTCGAGATGTCGAGAATCGTCCCGCCGAGCCCGTACCAGGCCACGTAGGCGCGGTCGCCCTGGACTATGGCCATGTGGCAGGTGCACCGGGCCTTCGACGGCCACCAGGGCCTCTCTCCTCCGGCGACCCATTGGCCCTTTCGCCAGTAGCTGGAGACGTCCCGCGGCCTTCTCGGGTCCGAGAGGTCGACGATTCTCAAGATTGCCTCTGAGAATCCGGGGGCGCTGGCGGAGAGGTAGGCGTAGTGCCCGTCGAACCAGAAGCGGTGACAGGAGACCCCGCCGCCCTCCCTGCTCCAGCTGCCTGTCTTGAAGAATGAAAGTAGCTGCGGCGAGGCCGGGTTCGAAACGTCGTAGACCTTGATGCCGGTCTCGATGGGCTCCTTCGGTCCGGAATGCCCGGGCAGCGAGTAGCGGTCCGGCTCGAAGAACTTCCATTCATTGGCGATCACCAGGATGTTGCCGACCACTCTGCACTTCAGGCTCCAGACGTGGGGGCTGTCGGTCGGGATGAACTTGACGACCTTAGGAGCGGACGGGTCGCGCACGTCCACCACGCTCACCCCTCCGCTGAATACGTGACCGACGAAGAGGTAGTCGCCCTTCTTCGCCATCTGGAGCGTGTCACCCCGGCCTTCAAGGTCGCTCTCGGAGATCAGCTCTGTGTTCTCGAACAGCGGCGGGAAGTCGTGGTGGGTGTAGCGCACTGGCAGGGAGAAGAGCTCCCCTCCGCTGTAGTCGAGGCCCGTCGCCACGTCCCACTTCCTCTTGTCGAACATGACTGGCTTGCTCAAGCAGACCGTCGGTCTCCACCGGGCCCTTCGGGCTATTTACGCCTAGGCGGGGTCTTCAACCCGCCGAGGCCGTAGTTCGCCCTGGCGTACCCCGAAGAAATCAGGTGGTCCGCCAGGTCCTCTCTCACATCCTCGGCCCTCCTTTGCTCGGGGTTCCCATACCCGCCTCCTCCGGCGGTGTGAACTTCCACCTCGTCGCCCCGCATCAGGAGGTAGGTGCCCTTGCTCGGAATCCTTCGGCCCCTCCCGCGCCTGATCAGCATGACCTTCGTGGTGGTCCCATCCCTCCCGCCAAAGAGACCCCAGGGCGCGTGCCTCTCCCTCTCCGAGACGACCGTGAACGTGGTCGAGTCGCCAGTCGCCATGAAGGTCCGGACCACGCCGTCGCCTCCCCTGAATCGGCCAGCCCCGGAGCTGTCCTCCCGGAACTCGTACCTGGTGACCTGGATGGGCAGTGTCCTCTCCATTTCCTCGATGGGGGTGTTCATGGTGTTCGTCATGTTGCTCTGTATCCCGTCGATGCCGTCCATGCCCGCCTTTCCGCCCAGCCCGACGCCTATTGTCTCGTAGAAGGCCCAGCTCGGCCCTCCGATCATCACGTTGTTCATGGAGCCCCCGCTTGCCGCCGGGCACCTCTCGGGGATAGCCCCGGAGAAGGCCCTGAAGAGGAGGTCCGCGTTCCTCTGGCTGGTTTCTACGTTCCCGGCGCCCACAGGGTGGGGGGGCGTGGGGTTCAGGAGGCAGCCTACGGGGGCGGAGACCCTGATGCCCGCGAATGCGCCGTGGTTGGCCGGGATGTCGTCTCCGGCGAGCGCCCTTACCACGAAGTAGACCCCGGAGAGGGTCACCCCCATCACGGCGTTCAACGGCGAGTCCAGCTGGCCATCGGTGCCGGCGTAGTCGACGTCGATTCCACCGGATGAGATCTTCACGGCGACCTTGAGCGTCACGTCGATCCCGCCGGGTGCCTCCAGGAAGTCCTGGGCGGTGAACACCCCTCTCTTCATCGCCCTGAGCCTGATCTTCGTCATCCTGGAGGAGTAGTCGAACGACGCGTCGGCCGCGTCTCTGTAGGCGGCCAGGCCGTACCTGCCGATGAGATGCGAAACCCTCCTCGCCCCGGTTAGGTTGGCCGCGGCCTGCGCCCTCAGATCGCCCAGCCTCTCGTTCGGCGTCCTCGAGTGTGACGAGAACTCGCTCAGGGTTCGCCGGAGGAACTCGCCGCCGCGCATTAGGTAGACCGGGTCGGTCACGAAGCCCTCCGCCTGAAGCGTCCTTGAGGCGATGGAGATGCTGCCCGGCACCTCCCCTCCCAGGTCCGAGTGGTGGGCCTTGTTCGCTGCGAAGCCCACCAGCCTCCCACCGGCGTGCACGGGCGCGACGACTGTGACGTCGTTGAGGTGGGTGCCGGAGATGTACGGGTTGTTGACAGCCACCATCGATCCCTCCGTCAGCTCCATGCCCTCCCTCTGGCAGTAGGAGATCGTGTTCGAGAGTCCCCAGGGCAGGGAGCCGAGGTGCACCGGGATGTGCTCGGCCTGGGCGAGCAGGCGACCGGACTCGTCGAAGAGCGCGGCGGAGTGATCCATCCTTTCCTTGATGTTGGGTGAATAGGAAGCGTTCCTGAGGGCGATGCCCATCTCCTCGCTTGCGTACAGCAGGGAGCTCCTGATCAGCTGGGCGGTTACTTTGTTCAGCTCAGGTCATCTCCGAAGCTCCGTGCCGAAGGCCTGGACGCTCCAGGTCCAGCCGGGGTTCACCACGAGCGTGGAGTCGTACTCCTCCACGATGCACGGTCCTTTCCCGTGCGACCCCGGTTCGAGGTTCTCTCTTACCAGGACCGGTGCGACGTGGAAGCGCCTCCCGAACCAGGCCCTTCTCTTCTCCGTTCCAGGTCTGGCCGCCGGCGCCCGGACCCTTTTCACCTCCGTCCGGACCGAAGCCGTGGGAACCACCGCCTTCACCTTGGCGTTCACAACTTCCACTTCATCCTCGGATGAATAGCCGTACAGCTCCCTGTGCCTGGCGCCGAACCCTTCCCTTACGTCGGAGGAGCGGGAGTAGGGAAGCGTGAGCTCGTAGGACTGGCCCCTGTACCGAAGGTCCGCGAACTCGTGCAGACTGAACTTCTTGAAACCCTCACCGGAGAGCGACCTTCTGGCCAGCGCCCTCGCTTCGTCGAAGTAGGGCTCCAGGGCGGCGCGCGTGCTCAGGACCGGGACCGAGAACGTCCGTGTGAGGTCTCCCGCGAGCAGGCCATAGGCGGAGAAGGTCCCGGCGTGCACGGGCACCACGACGAGGCGCAGGCCGAGCGCTTCTGCGACGTCGCAGCAATGAACGGGTCCTGCACCACCGAAGGCGATCATGGCGAAGTCTCGGGGATCCCTCCCTCTCTCCACGCTGACCATCGACATGGCCTTGGCCATGTTGTCGTTCACGATCCTGAGAACCCCAACGGCAGCGTTCTGCACCGAGAGACCGAGGGCGTCCGCCACTCGTTCCATGGCCTTCTCCGCGAGGTGCGGGTGGACAGCCAGGGCCCCCCCGAGAAGATGTTCCCCGTTCAGCCGCCCCAGGAGCAGGTCGGCGTCGGTAACAGTGGGGTCGATGCCCCCCCTGCCGTAGGCCGCGGGCCCCGGCTCGGCTCCTGCGCTGGACGGGCCCACGCGAAGCGCCCCGGCTTCGTCGACCCATGCGATTGTCCCACCACCGGAGCTCACCTCGGCGATGTCGATGAAGGGCGCTCGGACGGTGTAGCCGCTTCCCCTGATCGACCTGCCGCTGTGCGTGGCGCCGGCCGCCTCGAACTCGAAGGAGGTCTCGGGCTCTCCGTCGAGCACGCTCCCGGCCTTGGCCGTAGTGCCGCCCATGTCGAAGGTGAGCGCCCTCCGGATGGCCAACGCCCTGGCGAGCTCCCTGGAAGCGAGGACCCCGGCCGCTGGGCCGGACTCGATGACCCTGACCGGGTACCTGGAGGCGTAAGCCAGTGTGCTCATCCCTCCGTCGGACCCCATCATGTACACGGGGGCTTCAACTCCGTTCTCGCGGAGGGCGTCTCTCAGAGAAGTGAGATACCCGGAGATGAGCGGCGAGAGGGCCGCGTTCACGACGGTCGTGCTCGTCCTTTCGTATTC
>Ga0335081_10017700_pt1 | contig 11536 bp, 8 predicted proteins | sample Lox_Sample_35_FD_206713 | JGI IMG/M metagenome (GOLD analysis project Ga0335081, IMG submission 206713) | Soil microbial communities from Loxahatchee National Wildlife Refuge, Florida, United States - Lox_Sample_3.5 | ecosystem: Environmental > Terrestrial > Soil > Wetlands | place: USA: Florida... | reverse complement strand
CGACTACGCCTACCAGATGGCCAACGCCGTCATCTTCTTCATCATCACGCTGTTCTTCGCGCTCTTCCAGCTGAGCGTCATCCGGCGCCGAGGAGGGAGTCTGTAAATGGCTACCCAGGTAAGCACCCCCACAGCCGCCGCCGCGCCGCGAGCCAGGACACGCCGGCCACGCCCCATCCCCGAGGGCGGCCGGGTCAACTGGGGGCTGACGATCGTCATCGCGATCGTGTCCCTGATCGTCCTGATCCCGTTGTACTTCGCCGTCGCCATGGCGCTGAAGTCGCCGGCCCAGACCGGTACCGGCACCGGCTTCAACTTCCCCTGGCCGATCCACTGGGGGAACTTCCGGGCCGCCTGGGACCTGACCAATACCCCGCTGGCGTTCTCGATGAGCCTGCTGATCACGGTGATCGCCGTGGCCGGGGAGATCTTCGTGAGCTCGCTGGCGGCGTGGGCGATCGTGCGCAACTGGAACCACTGGCAGTTCCGCGTGACGTTCGTCTACCTGCTGCTCGCCTTGTTCATCCCGTTCCCGGTCGTCGCGCTACCCCAGGTCAAGCTCATGGCCGCGATCGGCCTGTCCAACCCGTTCGGCGTCGCGATCCTGCACATCATGTTCCAGCTGGCCTTCAACGTGCTGCTGTTCTCCGCCTACACCCGGTCGATCCCGGGCGAGCTCGAGGAGAGCGCGCGGATGGACGGCTGCACCACCTGGCAGGTCTACCGCAAGGTCGTGCTGCCGCTGCTGGCGCCGATCGCCGCCACCGTGGGCATCTTCGCCTTCCTGCAGTCCTGGAACGACTTCATGATGCCGCAGCTGATCACGGCGAACCCGAAGTACCAGACCCTGCCGGTCATCCAGTACCTGTTCCAGGACCAGTTCACCACCAACTTCAACGTGGCCTTCGCCTCGTACCTGATGGCCCTGCTCCCGACCCTCGTCGTCTTCCTCCTCGCACAGCGCTGGGTCGTCAGCGGCATCATGCGCGGCTCGATCAAGTAAATCCAGAACGATGCTGCGACTGGCAGACGCATGGACTTGGGACTTCTGGCTGGCCGACGACGGCCGCTCTTATCACCTGTACTTCCTCAAAGCCCCGCGTCACATCGGCCACCCTGACGCGCGGCACCACAACGTCTCCATCGGTCATGCCACCTCACCGGATCTTGCGGACTGGACCGTGGTCTCTGATGCGATCACGCCATCTGACGGCCCGGCATTTGATGACATCGCGACCTGGACCGGCTCGGTGGTGCGCGGTCGGGACGGCACGTGGTTCATGTTCTACACCGGCGCGGGGTCCGGAGAGCGCGCCCTCAAGCAGCGCATCGGCCTCACCACATCCGCTGACCTCCATCACTGGAGCAAGAATCCCGGCTCGCCCGTCCTGGAAAGCGATCCCCGCTGGTATGAACAGCTCCAGGACGCGCTGTGGCCCGGCGAGGCGTGGCGCGACCCGTGGGTGTTCGCCGACCCCCACGGCGACGGCTGGCACATGCTCCTGACCGCCCGCGCCCGCGATGGGGCCGCCGACCAGCGCGGGGTGATCGGGCATGCGCGATCACGCGACCTCATTCACTGGCAGGCCCAGCCCCCGCTGAGCCGGCCAGGCGGAGGTTTCGGCCACCTTGAAGTGCCGCAGGTGGAGGTAGTCGAGGGCCGTCCCGTGCTGGTGTTCTCCTGCCTCACCGCTGAGCTGTCCGATCAGCGCCGCGAAGCCGGAACGGGCGGGGGGATCTGGTGCCTGCCCTGCCCATCCCTGCTCGGGCCCTTCGACCTGACCCAGGCGGTCCGCACTACCGATGAGTCGCTGTATGCCGGCCGTCTGGTCCGCGACCGCGCCGGGCGATGGGTCATGCTCGCCTTCCGGAATTGCGGACCTGACGGAAGCTTCATCGGGGAACTGGCCGATCCCATGCCCATCCGGTGGGCAACCGACGGCAGCGCGCTGGAGCTGGCCGCCGCCGCGGCCACAGCGCCCGCTCATCCATAACCACACAGCACAGGAGGTCTCCAAATGGCGCAGATAATTCTTGATCACGTAGAAAAGGCGTACTCAGGCGGCGTCAAGGCCGTTAACGACCTGAGCCTGGACGTCAAGGACGGCGAGTTCATGGTGTTCGTGGGCCCGTCGGGGTGCGGCAAGTCGACCGCGCTGCGGTCCATCGCCGGACTGGAGGAGATCACCGGCGGGACCATCTCGATCGGCGACCGGGTCGTCAACGACCTGCCGCCCAAGGACCGCGACATCGCCATGGTGTTCCAGAACTACGCCCTGTACCCGCACATGACCGTCGAGCAGAACCTGGCCTTCGGCCTGCAGCTGCGCAAGACCCCCAAGGCCGAGATCACCCGCCGGGTCGGCGACGCCGCCAAGATGCTCGGCCTCGAACCCTACCTCAAGCGCAAGCCCGGCGCGCTGTCCGGCGGGCAGCGGCAGCGGGTCGCGATGGGCCGCGCCATCGTCCGCGAGCCGCAGGCGTTCTTGATGGACGAGCCGCTGTCCAACCTGGACGCCAAGCTGCGGGTGTCCATGCGCGCCTCGCTGAACCAGCTGCACGAGCGGCTCGGCGTGACCACCGTGTACGTGACCCACGACCAGGTCGAGGCGATGACCCTGGGCGACCGGGTGTGCGTCTTGCGGGACGGCCGGCTGCAGCAGGTGGACACCCCGCAGGCGCTGTTCGAGGCCCCGGTCAACCTGTTCGTGGCCGGGTTCATCGGCTCCCCGGCGATGAACTTCGTCACCGCGGACCTGGCCCGCGACGACGGCCCGGCGGTCGCCTTCGCCGGCTACAAGCTGCCGGTCCCCGCTGAGGTGCTGGACGCCAAGCCCGGCCTGGCCGACTACTTCGGCAAGAAGGTCATCCTGGGCATCCGCCCGTCCGATTTCGAGGACGCCGGCCTGGGCCGGCCCGGCCGCGGGACGATGCGGGTCACCGCGGGGGTCACCGAGGAGCTGGGCAGCGAGATCATGGTGATCTTCACCATCGACGCGCCGCACGTCGAGCACGCCAGCCTGGCCCAGGCGGCCGAGGCATCGGCGGACGAGGACGAGGCCTCGGCCGCGCTGGTGGGCGGCAAGTCGCTGTGGACCGCACGGGTGTCCAAGGAGAGCCGGGTCCGGCACGGGGCGCCGCTCGAGCTCAGCGTGGACACCCGCTACCTGCAGTTCTTCGACCCGGCCAGCGGCCTGTCCATCGGCCACCCGCAAGCCACCGCCGAGCTGCCTGGCTAACCTCAAGCACCGGACAGCCCCGACTCTTCCGATCCTCGACGACGACCTCCAAGCAGCGATCGACGAAGCGTCCGCCCAGGCCCGCGCCGCCCGGGCCCAGGCCCGGGCCACCTGCATCCTGCAGGGACCACTACGCCGACGAGCTCGACAAGCTCACGCCCTTCCGCTCAGCCACAGCCCCCGGCAACTGACCCTGACCCCGCGTTTCCGCCGTACTCAACCAGGCGCACCTGAAGCCGGTACCCGGCCTGCGTCTGATGCAGCGGGCCGGTAACCGTCAGCGGCCGGGCGCCGACGGCTCCCGCCGAGCGAGTGAGCGTGTCGTACGCGCTCGCCTCGGCCGGTTCGGCCGCCTGCGGGCCCTGCGCCGCCGGATCCCACTGGATTTTCCCTTCCGGGTCAAGGGGGACCAGCTCAACGGGAGGTCTGGGGTCGTGGCCGGCCAGCACGAACCCGTCGTCCCGCGCCTCGAGGGTGCCCGTGAGGGTTACCTCAACCCCGCGCAGCCGGTAGGTCTGGCGGACCATCCGCCGGAATTGGTCATCCCAGTGACGCAGCGCGGGCAGCCCGTCGCCTTCCAGGTAGACGGTTGCTGTTGACCTTTCCCCGTCGGGGACCGGGTCAACATACTGCACTCCCTCCAGGTTGCGCAGCGCCTCGTTCGCGCCTCCCCAGCAGGCCGCGATGCCGTACGGACAGCTTCCCGTGATCCCGGCCACGACGCGGGTGCCGCGGGCCGCGGCGCGTACCGCGGCCCGCAGGGCGAAGGCGTCCTCGGGGGCCTTTCGCGCCAGGCCCGGCGCACCGGCGGCGACAGCCTCGGGCCGTGCCGCGACAGCCTCCGGCTGCGCGGCCGCGGGCGCAGATACCGCGATGATCTCGGCGACCGACGGCACGCCCTGCTGGTTCACGATGAACAGCATGTAGTGCCCGGGCGGGCAGGCGTTCGCGTCTGGCGGCGCGGTCGCCGTGAGGGTTCCCGCCGCGACCTGGAAGGGAAGGAAGCTGATGCGCTGGCCGGCGTTGAATGAATGGGTCACGGAGGACAGGCGGATCAGGCTGACGGTCGCGATCTGCTCCGGCTGAGCGGTACCGATCTCGAATGTGCCGCCGTACTGCACCGAATCCGGCGCCGAGGTGATCTGCGGCCGCGGGCCCTTGAGCAGGTACGGGGGCGAGAACAGCTGGGCGTCATAGTGCGTGTCCTGCGGGCTGTTCGCCACCTGCTGCGGCGTCCCCTCGTTCAGGATGAACTCACCGCCGCCCGCGCTGAGCACCCTGCCGTCCGGGAGAAGCACCGCGGTGGAGTGGTAGCAGCGGTCCGCCTGCTCGGCCGCGAGCATCGTCCACTGCCCGGTTTTCGGATCCCACAGCTCGGCGATGTGCACGGGCTGGCCCGCGCCGAGATTGTTGAAGGCCTCCGCAGTACCGGGTGCCCCGCCGCCGCGCGTGCCGCCGGTCACCAGCACTGTCCCGTCCGGGAGGATGGTGGCGTTGTGCTGCCGGCGGGGGAAGTTCATGGAACCGGTTGCCAGCCAGGCCAGCTGTGCCTGGCTCAGATCGATGGTCTCGCCGTTCGCCGTCGGCGGGTTGCCGCCGCCAGCGAAAAGAACCTTGTCGACGTCGTACAGAACCGACGGGGCGTAGTCGCACAGCCCGTTGGGCTGCACGACGCCAGGAAGCGCCGTCCACGCGTCCGCGCCGGAGACATCCAGGGACCAGGTCTGGACGAGCGAGGTCAGGTAGAGGATGCCGGTGGACGCGACGTGCATGCGCGGGTAGAGGTCGAAAGCCGCGCCCATCGACGCGATGCTGGTGAAAGTCCCGCCGCTCCAGATCTGGGGGATGAGGTTGTTGACGACCGAGGGCGTCTGCGCGGGGTCGAAGTAACTGCCCGACAGGACCAGGACGCTACCGGACGGCAGGGCGATGGCTGTCGGGTACCAGCGGCCGTCATCCATCGTGGCGGCGGGTGTCCAGGTATTGGCGGCTGGATCGTAAATCGTCACCTGGTTCAGGCCGTGGCTGTCGGCGAGATGGCCCCCGGCCACCAGCAGGCGCCCGTCCGGCAGGAACGCGTGGCCCGAACAGAACAGGTTGGCGTTCGTCGTGTCGTCGTTCAGCGTGGGCCGAGGCGTCGGCGTCGTGTTTCCGCTCGCGGGATTCCACAGGAACGGAGTGCACGTGGCCGGAGGGGCGGGCGGCAGCCCGGGCGCGAGCGCGCTCGGAGGATCGGTGTCCAGGGACTGCTGGGGATTATCCCGCCTGCCCCACATCAGCACCAGGCCGGTCGGCAGCACGTGAGCGTGGATGCCGACGTTCGGCAGCGTGAAGGGATCCCCCCACTGACCCCTCTTGTCCGGTGTCTCGATCGTGAAGGTGAACGGCGCGGCCTGCGCCGCGGCCTCGTCCCCCGTCGCCATCGAGAGCATGTTGGTGGCGTCGGCCCCCAGGAACGTGGTGTCGTGATCGTCGTACGCGATGACCAGGTAGTACTGGATGACGGCGCCGACCGCGAACGCACCCACCGGGATCTGCGCTGAGTAGTACTTATTGTTCTCGATCGCGGTGGCGAAGACCATGGGCGCCGTCGTCCACGTCGCGTCGGTCGTCTGCTTGAACGACACCGCGCTGCCGTCCTGCAACTGGTTGCCAGGATTCCCGCCACCCTGGTACTGGTTGCCGCTGAAGACGGTAACCACCGATACCGGATCCGTGGGAAAGACGGGGTCTCGCATGCCAGCGTTACCAAACGGCTCAGGGTTGCCGGGAAAGTGCCACGCATTGCCGAGCGCCATATGGAACTCCTTCCCTGATGCCTATCTGTTTCCCTGATGCCTATCTGTGTCCTGCGAGGCAGGTGGTGCGTGTCTTAGACCGGTGCTCTGGATGCGGTCATCCCCCGTAAGGATAAGCCCGTGTGTATCAAGCTCGTATGGGCTCGCTCCGTACACATGGGCGCCCGATGTGCGGCGCCCGCCGTGATCCAGGAGGGGCCGGCCTGGGAGGAAGTACGGCAGAAGACATGTCACCGGCAAACCGGCCACGGAAAACAACGACAATCATAGGGGGAGCTAGCTAGCATGTCGATTACATTGGATGCCACCGAATACACGTTCCAGGGCGAGGGCATTACAGCATCATTCTTTCCGAACGGCGCCGGCGGGCCGATAATTGAGGGCAGGCCCGAGACGTTCTTCGCCTACCAGGACCATCACCTGTCGAAAACATTCGGTCAAGCCGATGTAGATGTCCAGAAAATCGACAATGTCGGGGCACTCGTCTCGGTCGTACTCGTCAAAAGCCAGATTGCGGGCGGCCCGGTAACCACGTTCACGGTACTCGTGCCGTCGGTCGGCGTCACGGAGGGTTCACCACAGAGCTTCAAGACCAAGTCGGTTACCACGGTCCAGGCGGCCACCTTGGTGCAGCGGCTGGTATTCCCGGCGCTTCAGACCTACAAGGTGGAGCACCTCGACGGTACGGCAAGCGTGCACCCGCTACCCGACATCACGACCAATTAACAACACCGTCACCGGGCTCGTAGCGCTTCCCGCACCTGCCAGGACGGGGTGCGGGAAGCGCGAAATCAGCCGAGCGGAGATCCGGTGGCGGCGCCGTCGCGCCGGCCGGTACCCGGGACCGGTAAGTTCCGTGACCCGGTTGCCGCCGCTCCGGTCAGGTTGAGCAGCTCGCGGAGTACGTCCGACGCGATGTCGGAAAGAGACCGCGTTTCGCCTTCGCGGATCCACTGTGCGAACGCGATTCCGAACACGGTGGCGCCGGACTGCGCCGCAAGGGTGGCGGCCGGCTCGCCGATGCCCCGCGCGCGCAGGGCCTCGGCGACCGTGGTGACAAGGCCTGCGAGTTTGTGCAGTTCGCGTTCCCGCAGCGCGGGGTTCTGGTCGATCACGGACTGGCGCATGCGGGAGTACGGGCGGCGCTCGTCGGGGAAAAACGACGCCGCCGCGTGAAGCGCGGAGGCGATGACCTCGAGCGGGGATGCGTCAGGCGGCGCGGCGTCCACCCCGTCGACGAACGCCTGGAGGAACTGCTGCTGCCCGTAGAACAGTACTTCGCGCTTGTCGCTGAAGTGCCGGAAGAAGGTGCGCTCGGTCAACCCGACGGATTGCGCGATCTCCGCGGCGGTCGTCTGCTCGAACCCGCGAGTGGCGAACAGCTCGAGCGCCGCTGCCTGCAGGCGCTCCCTGGCACCCGGCTCCCAACGCACCATAGTGCCAAGTCTAGTGATGACAGTGACTGTCGTGTAGGTGTATGGTGATGTCTGTGGCTGACATCAGTCACTGACATCACCGCATCGTCCGCTCCGCCCGTGACGGAGCCGAAGGGAGACAGTGTCATGCGCGTTTTCGTCACCGGAGCCTCCGGATGGATCGGTTCCGCCACCGTCGATGAACTTCTCGCCGCCGGGCATGAGGTCACCGGGCTCGCCAGGTCCGACGCTTCCGCCGCTGCCCTCCGGGCCAAGGGGGCTCGCGTCCGCCGCGGTGACCTCGACGATCTCGCGAGCATCCGTGCTGGCGCTGAGGCTGCCGAAGCCGTCATCCATCTCGCGAACAAGCACGACTGGTCCAACCCGGCCGCCTCGAGCGCAGCCGAGCGAGCCGCGGTCCAGACCATAGGCGATGCGCTCGCCGGTACCAACCGTCCCTTCCTGCTCGCCTCGGGTGTCGCCGGGCTCATCCAGGGCAGGCCCGCCAGGGAGGACGATGCGTCCCCGTTCCATGGCCCGCAGTCGCCGCGCGGGGGCAGCGAGAATCTCGCGCTCGAGTTCGTCGACCGCGGAGTGCACACCGTGAGCCTGCGCTTTGCGCCGACCGTGCACGAAGCCGGCGACCACGGGTTCATCGCGATCATCGCCGCGGTGGCCCGCGAAAAGGGCGTCTCCGGCTACCCGGGCGACGGGACCAACCGGTGGGCCGCCGTGCACCGGTCCGACGCCGCCCGCCTCGTCGCTCTCGGACTCGCGAAGGCTCCGGCCGGCGCTCGCCTGCACGCCGTCGCCGAAGACGGCATACCCACGCGCGACATCGCGGAGGCCATCGGCCGGGCCTTCGGCCTCCCCGTCACCTCGATCGCCCCTGATGATGCCCAAGACCATTTCGGCTGGATCGGCACCTTCTTCGGCATGGACCTCGCGGCGACGAGCACCGCGACACGGGAGCTTCTCGGGTGGGCACCCGAAGGCCCGACTCTCATCGAAGACCTCGACGCGGGTGCGTACTCGGCGCCGCCGCCGGTGTAGGCGGCGGTCGGCGCCGCGGCCTGCCCCGGCGGGCCGTCCCGGTCATAGCGCCTCGCTCGCTGATAGCCGCTGCCAGACGGCAACGCCGGTAACCGGGTCCGCAACCGATCTGGTTGATCTGGGACCTTCGGTGTCAGCCGGCTGATGTCCCGGCGGCCGGACCTGCGGGTGGCCCGGTTCGCCGACGTCCAGCTGGTCAGCCTCGCCCTCGCCGACGAACAGCGCGCCCGCGAGTTCGTCGCCCGGACGCTCGGCCCGCTCGCCGGGGCCGACCGCGAACTGCGCGACACGCTGTGCGTGTACATCGGCGAGCAGTTCAGCGCCGCCCGCGCCGCCCGCGCCCTGAACACGCACCGCAACACGGTCCTGAACCGCCTGCAGCGCGCCGAACGGCTCGCTCGCCGGCCACGGCCTCGAAATCGGCGTCGCCCTCGAGCTCGTCCAGTGGATCGGGACCTCACCCGGCAGCGCCACCCATACCGAGTGAGTCCGCGTTCAGCCCGCGTGCACGAGGCCGACGGCCGCCTTCTCGATGGTGGGTTCGTCCAGCAGCACCGCGTTCGCCGCCGGGCCGAGCGGGACGAAGCTGTCCTCGCTGGTCACCCGCGTGACCAGGCCGGCATAGCCGGCGTCGGCCAGGGCGGTGACCACTCCCTCGGAGACCCCGCCGGTGCGCCGGGTCTCGTCCACGACCAGCACCCGCCCGGTCAGCCGCGCTTCGCGCAGCAGGTCGTCGGCTGGCAACGGGGCCAGCCAGCGCAGGTCGACCACCCGCGCGCCGATTCCGCGTACCGCGAGCCGGCGAGCGACCCGCAGGCTCATCCGCAGCCCGTTGCCGAACGTGACCATGGTGAGGTCGGTGCCGTCGCCGTAGCTGCGCGCCCGTCCGGCCGGGACGTGCTCGTCCGGCGCGGGATAGGCCGCGAGCCAGCCGTCGTCGCCGTCGTCGTGCAGGTCGCGCGTGTGGTAGAGCGCGATCGGCTCGAGGAAGACGCACACCGAGCCGTCTTCGGCCGCGGCAGCCAGGCAGGTGCGCAGCATCGCGGCCGCGTCGTCGGGCCGGGCCGGCGACGCGATCACCAGTCCCGGGATGTCGCGCAGCGCCCCGACCGCGTTGTCGTTGTGGAAGTGCCCGCCGAATCCCTTCTGGTAGGCGTACCCGGCGACCCGCACCACCATGGGATTGCGGAACTGGCCGGCCGAGAAGAACTGCTGGGTGGCGGCCTCGCCGCGGATCTGATCCCCGGCGTTGTGCAGGTAGGCCAGGTACTGGATCTCGGGCACCGGCAGCAGGCCGGTCAGCCCGCCGCCGAGCGCGACGCCGAGGATCGACTGCTCGTCCAGCAGCGTGTCGAAGACGCGGGCCGACCCGAACCGCCGCTGCAGCCCTTTCGTCACGCCATATACGCCGCCCTTCCGCCCCACGTCCTCGCCGAACACGCACATGCCCGGGTAGGTATCGAGCAGTTCGCCGAGCGCCAGGTTGACCGCCTGGGCCAGGGTGACCGGGCCGCCGCCCGCGGCCGCCGGGCCGCTCGCGGACGCTGTGCGGTCCGGGACGGCGGTGGCTCGCGTGGCCACCCGCTCCGGGTGACGCGGCGCCAGTGGGGCCATCACCTCCGCCGCGCTGGCCAGCGGCCGGCTGGATAGGGCCCGCTCGGCCGCGCCGCGGACCCGTTCGCCGACCGCGTCGTAGCGTGCCACCGCCTCGGCCGGGGTCAGCAGACCGGAACCCACCAGGGTCGCCGCGGTCGCCACCAGCGGGTCACGGGCGAGGTCGGCGGCCAGGTCAGCGGGCGCACGGTAGGCCGCCTCCGCGTCGCTGCCCGCGTGGCCGAGGAACCGGACCACCGACAGGTGCAGGAACGCCGGCTGCCGCCGGGACCGGACGAGGTCGGCCGCCCGGGCGGCCGCGTCGTACGCCGCGACCGGGTCGCAGCCGTCGGCCGCCAGGTAGTGCAGGCCCGGCCGGGCCCCGAACGACGCCGCCACCCACCCCGTCGGGGTGGGCACGCTGATCCCGATCCCGTTGTCCTCGCACACCAGCAGCAGCGGGACCGGGATTCCCTGATAGGCGGTGTGGCAGGCGGCGTTGATCGCGCCGGCGGCGGTAGAGTGGCTGGCCGAGGCGTCGCCGAACGAGGCCACCGCCACCGCGTCGCGCGGCCACGGGCAGGCCACCCCCAGCTTGGCCGCGCGGCCGATGCCCAGCGCGACGCCGAGCGCGCGGGGCAGGTGCGACGCGATCGTCGACGTCTGCGGGACGATGGCCAGCTCAGCCCGGCCGAATACCTTGTGCCGCCCGCCGGCGATCGGCTCGTCCGCGGACGCCGCCACCCCGAGCAGCACGTCACGGACCGGGTCGACGCCGGGTACCTGGCGGGCGCGGGCGCAGTAGAACCCGCCGGACCGGTAGTGCAGCAGCGCAGGATCGGTCGGCCGCAGTGCCGCGGCCAGCGCGGCGTTGCCTTCGTGGCCGGCTGAGCCGATCGTGTAGTAGCCGCCGCCGTGGCGCTGCATCCACCGGGCAGCGAAATCGAGGTGCCGGCTCTCCGCCTGGGCATCGAAGATGGCCAGCAGGGTAGTGCCGTCCAGCCGGCTGCCCGGGCGCACCGGCGCGGCCTCTTCAGCGCGCGCCGCGGCGCCCGGCAGGCCGCCCGCCGCCTCCCTGAAGTGCCGGTCAAGCTCGTCTGGCGTGGTCACAGTGCTAGCCACGGGGGGGTGAACCCTTAAGCCCCCCTGGCACCCCCCGCAGCCGGAAGTCGCGGTCCGGCGTGAGCTCGGCCACGTCCATCTGCGCTTTCTGCAGCCGCCCCGAGTAGTCCCAGTTCAGTGCCTGCCACCGGGTGAACTGGTCGAGCACCCACTGGCCCGACTGGCGGGAGCCGTTGCCGGACTTGCCGTTCCCGCCGAAGGGCAGGTGCGCCTCCGCGCCGGAGGTCGAGTTGTTCACGCTGACCATCCCGGCCGACACTCCGCGCCGGAACCTGAACGCCTCGGTGGCGTCGCTGGTGTAGATCGACGACGACAG
>Ga0335081_10017698_pt1 | contig 11536 bp, 5 predicted proteins | sample Lox_Sample_35_FD_206713 | JGI IMG/M metagenome (GOLD analysis project Ga0335081, IMG submission 206713) | Soil microbial communities from Loxahatchee National Wildlife Refuge, Florida, United States - Lox_Sample_3.5 | ecosystem: Environmental > Terrestrial > Soil > Wetlands | place: USA: Florida... | reverse complement strand
TGTCGGTTTCGGACCTCTTGAAAAAGGATGGAGCGTCGGCGGCCGCCATCGACTGGATCGGCGATTCCGATTCCTCGGCCCTGCATGTCATATGGAAGGCAGCCATTCTCCGGTTGCGCGGCGTGCCTCTATGGCCTCGAGAGGTCTATCGCCTGCAAGGGGGTAACCAGAAGCTGCCGGACGCATTCGCGGAGAAACTCGGGGATCGTGTTCGCAAGAACTGCCCCATCACCGGACTTCGCCGTGGTGACACAGGTACTCGCGTGACCTATAAGGAAAACGGCCGCGAGAAGACCCTGGACGCCGATTACCTGGTTTGTTGCATGTCCGCCGTGATGCTACGACAGATTCCGGTGACCCCGTCGTGGCCGGAGTTGAAGCAGTTCGCGATCCACAACATGCCTTACACGGTGGAGTCAAGGCCGATCTTCCAGTCACGCACGAAATTCTGGAAACGGGATGGACTCAGCCCCAGCATGGATTTTCATGACCGGCTATGCGACTCGATTTGGGCCACGGGTGATGATATTCCCACCGACCGGGGGTTGCTCATCGGCACGGCCCAGGGAAGTGTCACCGCCCAGCAGGCGCTCTCTGTGTTCCGCCGATATTATCCCGGCAAGTCCGAGGACATTGAACACGCGGCGGTGCTCGACTGGTCCCGTGACCCCTGGGCGATGACCTGCGAGGCCATGAACTACCGTCCCGGCGAGCTGCGCAAATTCTGGCCGGCGGCGACGGAACCGGTGGGTCGCGTCTATTTCGCTGGAGCATATTGTGACAATTTGAGCTGGGGTCAAGAGGCGGCGACACGATCGGCGAACCGCGTGGCCCGGGCGATTCATGAGGCCTAAGTCACCGATGAAACGAAGCGCTAAGCGCCCGCGATTCCCGGCAACCACAGCACGGCATTTTCGCGGAAGATTTTGTGAACTACCTTTTCGGGGAGGCCGAGTCCTGGAACCTGATTGTTCCGGTACGCGATCGTGTCATTGCTGGCGAAAAACTTCCAGTCCCGGTCGTGGGTCTCCTGCAACTCCCGTGATGCGCCGGCGTCGTCCCCTGGTGCCAGCGTGAAGTCCGTTGCGTACAGCACGCGGTCCTGATACTGGATGAGGAATTGCCGCGCCTGTTCATGGTCGCCGCGGACGAAGTAGCGGACACGGGCGGCCACGTCCACAGCAAGATTGGGGTATTGGTCGAGACGCTTGGCGAGCCGGTCCCAATGCTCCTCGTCGCTCCCTAAGTGGCAACCCACGACGCGCAGTTTTGGATGGCGCTCGAGGATGTGATCACGCGCCGCCAGAATGGTCTCCTTGGGTGGTACACCGCGGCGGCCGTACATATGCCATTCCGGGTGGTGACTGTAGTAGGCGGTCTCCGGGTTGTTCTGGTCCAGCGGCAGCCATGCCCCATCCGGTTCGGCAAGATGGGCGATGAGGGTCTTATCCGCTTTTTGGATGGCATTAAAGACCGGTGCGAGCGCAGCGTCGTCCGGCAATAGATACTCGCCCGACTTTGCGCGAATGCCCATGCCGACGTTCTTCCAGATTTTGACCGCGATGGCGCCATCGTCAAACGATCGGCGCAGACCATCAATGGCGCGGCCGGCGAAGTCGCGGCTCTCAAACCCGCGCGCGTCAAAAGCGGTGGCCCATGCGATGCGCCCGTTGGTGATGCGATGGACCTCGGCGCTGCCACGAATCATCTCCTCGAGGTCAGACGGTTCGTCGCCAATGGCTCTTGCGACGCAGATGCTCAAGCACCGCCACTGGTCCTTCTCCAAGACGGCGAACAAAATCGGCGCATTGCGGTGGATGTGAGTATGAGTATCGATGCGTTCGAACGGCGGGCCGGGGGATTGGCTGGCCCTCAGCGATGCCACCGCCGGCAGGGACGCGAGCAGTTGTCGCCTGGTCATCCGCGTAGGTTGTGCCTCAACGTGAGAGATCCATCCGGATTCAGTTGCTGTTGGCAGGCCCATTTTACCGGATAGCGAACGCCCTTGACCTCCAGTTCGGCTTTCAGCTTCAACCCCTTCCAGTCGGTTCCTGGCGGCAACATCAGCATGGCCTGGCGTATGCCAACGGACTTGGGATATCCGGGGTCCACACAACCGCTCGCGTTAACTTTGCCATCCTCGCTGAATACCGTGAGCCGCAGCACGCCGGGCACTCCTGTCACACCTTTGTTGGCGAGACCCACCACAAGGCCTGGTGTTCCCTCTTTCTGGAAACTCCAGATGAACGAGGGATACACGCGGTACCCGATGTGCCGCGCGATGTAGTCGATAGGTTCCGGATATTTCTCGTAATAGCTGAGAACGTTCTTGGCCGCTTCGTTGTGCCAGTTCCACACGGACCAGTAGTTCGCGCCGACATCGAGCACGTGCGAGGTAATCTTCTCGTTGTAAGTGACGCCTTCGTCCATTCCTACGCGCTTAGGCTCGCCCGTCGTCATACCGACTTCACAGATAGCGGCAATCCACGGCGGCCGGTTGCTCAAGGCCTCGATCTGGGTATTTTCGATGAAGATGGTGTCGGTGCGAATCCAGTTGTGCGTTCGGATGGTGCGATCCAGAAGATCCGCATTGCCGACCCAGCTGAAGTCCGGCTCGGTGTTGGTGACCAGCGGAGTTTTCGTCCAGTGCTCGAGCTGCGTTTCGAACATCTTCATCCAGGTCTGCTCGGCCACAACATTACTTGGGAAGATATTGCCCTCGAACGGCCAAGTGTGCGCTTCTCCCCAAAACCCGTACATCATGGTGTCCATATACTCGACCTGCGGATTTCCGTTCAACTCCGCAGCCAGCAGCGCGTTTAGCTCACGGAACGCAGCCTGGTATGCCGGGTGGTCGTAGCGCGGCATCTTGTGTTCCTTCTTGTAGCGGGTTTGCGAAGGATTCCCTTTCCATTCACCCTTGAGCTTGACGTAGGGCACCTTCTCCATTAGGAACTCGGGCATGCCGGGTTCGGGAACGTCGGGATTCTCCAACATGATGCGGAACCCGACGCGCTTGTTATAGCGCTTGGCGAGATCGAACGTGATCTGCCACCAATCGGGAAAATCCAGTTTGCCCGGTTTCTTCTGCACCTCGCGCCAGTTGGGGCGAATGTAAATCTTTTGGGTGAACGGAATCTTCACCAGGTCTTCCAACGACTTTTCCAGCGTTTCGCCGGGAATTCGCGGCGGGCCTGTGTCGCCGGAGACATAGACCACGAGCCCCATGCCGTAGTTCGGAACGATGTCCTTTGATGGTGTGGTCACCATGACCACATCACTATCCGGAACAACGGCAGCTGGCGGGTACTGCGGAAATGGCCCCTGGTATAACCGGTCCTTCACCTCGGGTCCGGCTCCCCAGTCGTATTTTTCCCAATTATGTTCCGGGATGTACGCTTGGGCAGCGGCCGGAGCCATGCCCGTAACCAGGCCCGCCGTGCCGGCCGTTTGCAGAAACGATCGTCTGTTCATGGAGCGCTACTCCGGTTTCGCTTCGAGCAACAAGTGCTTGTCGAATTTGACTTCCAACGTCGCGGCGGGCCCGCGTACTGTGCCCAGATCCTTGCCATCCTCGTAGCCAGTGACGCGGTAAGGCCGTTCCGCAAGGCCGCGCAGCGTGACCTTGCCGTTCCATTGGGGCGCGAAGAAGGCGTAGTACATGCTGCCATCCTTGCGTATCGCGTGAGCTTCGGGCCGGTCGAACCCGATGTCGTATAGCCCGCCCAGATACTCGCCGCGAGGGAGCATCTTCTCTCTGTAAATGCGAAGCCACTTCGCAAAGGCCTCTTCGCGCGCGGGCGTAAGATCGTTTCGCTTTCTCTCCGCAGACCCCTCCGGCCAGGTGAAGTTCGTGCCTACCACGCCGCCGACCCCGACCGTTGAAGCGAAATCATCCTTGGTCATGTCGACGTGGTCGCCGAAATAAGCCACAGCATCACCTTGCAGAGCTTTCAGCGTCTTGCCTTTGGTGCGCACCTGCCACGCGGAGGTCGGGTCAGAGGCAACCGACATGTTCAGAAAAGGCAGAGTGAAAAAGGAATAGGCATCGCCGCACGGGCAGAACTCTACGAGGGCTTCCGGCTTGACCTCGCGGGCCGTGTCGTAAATGGCCTTGAAAAACTTGGGCATCCCTTCCACGGATTCCTCGGGCCTGGCGTGATGGTGCGCGGGATTGTAGCAGGGTGGCGCCCCGTTCATGTGCTGGCCGTCGAGTTTCAATCCGTCGAAACCCCACACCTTCATTGCCTTTACCACGATCGCTTTGTGATATTCGATGACAGCGGGGTCGGCGGGGCAAAGATACCAGGAGTTCCAGTAAGAAATCTTCTGCTTGCTGCCGTCGGCATTGAGCAGCAGCATTTCCGGGTGCTTCGTGACGAGTTCGGTTCCCGGGTCGGCGGCCAGCGGGGCCCACCACAATTGAGCTTTGAAACCCTCGGCGTGAATTTTGTCCACGAGCGCCTGCATGTCGGCATCGCCATTCGGAAACTTCTGCGGCTGCAGAAACCAGTCGCCCTGCGCCGTCTGCCAGCCGTCGTCGAGCGTGACCCAGGTGAAGCCGAGCTTTTTGACGACGGGCAACGCGTTGTAGATCTGGCTGGGCTTGATCTTTCGTCCGTAACCCCAGGCGCACCAGATGGGCTGAAAAGCGCTGTCGGGCGCAGCGTCGAACCGGATCCCCTGCGCGACCATCACCTCACGGTAAGTGCGCAGCGTCTGAAAGTAATCGCCCTGGTGGACGGCGGCGAATGTGCGCAAAGTCTTCAGGGTGGCCCCCGGCTTGAGCACTTGATCGTGCTTGAATTCAACCGCTACGGTCGCCCGGTCCGGGCCTTGCTGCGTGACCGGCAGCGAGACCAGTTTCGGAGCCATTTCGACATGGCCCACCGCGATGCCCACTTCCCTGCTCCAGACATCGACTACGGGTGTCCCGCCGCCGTAGTCAGGCGCGTTCATGCCGAGAAAATTTTCCTGTTTAAAACCGGCCTTTAACGGCAGCACCCAGTCCGGCCGCTTCTCGTAAGAGCCGCTTTGGAACGACCAGAACGCAGGCTGCGTGCTCGAAGCCGGAGCGCTAATCGAGTAGTGCTGGTTGGTCCAGCCGTTCACCGACAGATCTGTGCTTCCGGTATTGGTGTATTCCACGTCGAAGAATGCCATCCGCGGAAACTGGTCATACACGGTGACGATCACGGTCTTCTTCAGCGATGAGGCAGCGCCGGTGAGAATGGTTCGGAAACCGGTTCCCAGGCGGTCGCGAGCGGGCTCGCGGGCCTGCTTCTGAAGCGCGAAGTCTTCGACCGCGTTGCCGGATACGCGAATGGATTCCGAAGGTGCGAAGTCCCCTACCACGCGCTCCTGCCCTCCAAGGACGGCGACAATGCGGCTGTGCATAGAAGCGTTGAACTCAACGCGGATGTTTTTGCCGTCAACGCGCACAGGCTCCGCCGCGAAGCCCTGGATGCCCATCAGTAAGAGCACTGCGATCATTCGGCCTGGAGTTCGGTTCATTCGGCTTGATCTCATTTTTCTAAGGATGCACTCAGCGTATGCAAACAGATTGGCAATGTCAATTGCGAATTCTTTCTATTGATTTCGTTATCTTTCATTAAGCCCGGCCGGTTCGCTGGAACAATATGAGTCGACGCCCATGGCCGTCGATCGTCAAGCGCTGCTTGGGTTTCGGATGGATGCGGGTCGGGCCCATCGACCGCCGAAACCCTACGTTTAGTTCTGCCCGCAGCTAGGGCATGCTCATTCAGTCTTCCGCAAGCTGTTGCATACACTGGATTTCGAACCGCACAAGAAAACACAAACATACGAAAATTTTAGTATTGACACTAGCTCCTTGACTCATATACTATTCTCAAGCCGAGTTTACAGGGGAACCTTTCGATTATTCATTGGTGTCTGTGTGGAAAGGCCTTGTACCTGGCGGCCGACGCTTTGGGAGGCTCCTATGTTGCATACCGCAAACAGGCTGACAACCTTTTTCGCCTTGTTATTGGCCGTTACCCCGGCCTTTGTGTTCGGACAGGCCAGCTTTGAAGCACAGGTTCGCGGGGTCGTGCATGACGCCACCGGCAGTGTGATCATTGGCGCCAAGGTCACTATCACGGATCAGGCGACAAATCTTTCCAGCTCGACCGTGACCGACGGACGAGGCTACTACACTTTTAACGGGTTGCATCCCTCGACTTACAATCTCAAGGCCGAGATGAGCGGTTTTCGCGCCGAGGAAGTGAAAGACGTGGTTCTGGCTGTCAGCCAGCGAGCGAATCTCGATTTGACGCTCAATGTCGCCGGCCTCGAGCAACAGATGACCGTGGTTGAGTCAGCGCCCGTGCTGGACACGGGCGGCGCCGAGATCGGCACGACGGTGACAGGCGAATACACGCGCGAGATGCCGCTTTATGGGCGCAGTTATTTCGGCCTGGTATTCCTGTCGGGCGGCGTGACGGAAGCCGCCGGCAACGGAATCCGGGACAACTATCCTACCGGGACCAATTTCATCTCCAACGGCCAACGGAACGCAACCGCGGAAGTGCGCTTCGATGGAGCCCCCATCAGCGCGCCCGAGCAGGGAGAAGGCGGAAACTCCAATGTGTATTACACGCCTTCGGTGGAAGTGATTCAAGAGTTCAAGGTTGAGAACAACAGTTTCTCCGCCGAGTATGGAAACAACGGCGGCACAGTTCTCAACATCATGATGAAGCAGGGCGGCAACCAGTTTCACGGCAGCGGTTGGTGGTTCGGCCAGCGCGACGCACTGGATTCCAACGATTTCTTCAGCAACCAGGCAGGCATTGAAAAACCGCCGCATGTTCACGACCAGTACGGAGGATCGGTCTCCGGTCCCATCAAGAAGAACAAGACCTTCTTCCTCTTCGATTTCGAGAAGCAGCGGGACATCGGATCGGGTCAGGCGGTAGGGACCATGCCGACGGACCTGCAGCGGAGCGGCGACTTTTCCCAAACCATGACCTTTGACGAAAACGGGAATCTGGCGCCGGTCACGATCTACAATCCGTTCTCGATCGACGCCAATGGCAACCGCCAGCCGTTTCCCAACAACATGATACCGGCCAATCTGTTTGATAAGGTCGCGAAGAATCTTCTGGCGTATTTTCCGGAGCCGAACGTGCCAGGGGACGCGGGTACAAATTACAACAACTACCGCAAGAACGTGCAGTCGACCCTATCGGCTTACCAATTCGATATTCGCGGAGACCACCAATTTAACGACAACAACCGCATTGGCCTTCGGTATAGCCGGGGGCACGCCGACAATCCCACTTCCCCGACATTCGTGGATGATGGTTACCTTTATAAAACCGACGTGCACAATGCGGTGGTGGATTATAACTGGACGATCAGTCCGCGGCTGCTGTACACGGGCCGCATCGGCTTGGACCTGGCCATCGCACCCGGCATTACCAACTATCCCAATCTGACGAGTGTCGGGTTTCCGAGCATCCTGGAGGCCAACGGGCTAACGCGCATGCCGATGATCGAGTTCGATCAGACCTACACCAACCTGTTCGACCAGTGCTGCGTGGATACGCATTTCAGTCACACGCTGTTGACCTACTCGTCGGCATTGTCGTGGGTGAAGGGTTCACACTCGCTCAAATTTGGCGGTGAGCAACGCACGTTCTTCAACAACTTCTGGCAGCCGGACAACCCGACCGGGCTGTTCAGCTTCGGACCGGATTCGACCAATCAACAGCCAGGTAACGGCGTAGTCACGCAGGGTGACGCCTTCGCCAGTCTTCTTCTCGGCTACGGCGACAACAGTACGGGACCGTTGAATCTCAAGCCGCCAGTCGCCAACAAGTCCAAGGAGACCGGGTTTTACATCCAGGATGACTGGAAGGTGAACTCCAAGCTGACGTTGAATATCGGGCTGCGATACGAATGGAGCACACCTTACACGGAGCGCTATAACCGCTCGACGTTCTCTGATTTTAGCGGCAGCACGGGAGTGACCGTTCCCGGACTGGGCGCCTTGAACGGCATCACGGTGTTCCCGACTTCGTCGCAGCGCACGGTTCCTATCGACCGGAATAACTTTGGGCCTCGGTTCGGAATGGCCTATAGCTGGGACTCGAAGACAGTGATCCGCGCCGGCGCCGGGGTTTACTATGGTGCGAACATTGCCACCAATTTCCAGTATCCGGGGCCCGCTTACTACAAAAGCGCGCCGATCTATTTTTCCAAGGACTTCTATCAGACGCAATACGCCACTCTGTCCAATCCATTCCCGGCCGGCTTGGCCCCGCCGCAAGGAAACACGTACGGCAAACTCGCCCAATGGGGATTCGACAACAGCAGCGATCTGGGACTTGAGACCGCGCGCAATCCGGAAATCTACCAATGGAGCGGCGGTGTGCAGCGGCTCTTGCCGAGTGATTTCGTAGTCAGCGTGGATTATTCGGCCAATCGCAGCACGCACCTCTCCTGGGGGAGTTTCGCCGCCGGCACCCGGAATCACAACTTCATTCCCACTGACATACGGCAGAACTACACCACCGCGCAGTTGAACAGCCTGGTGACCAATCCCTTCCAACCGTTCTTTGTGGGGCCGAATGCCATCTTCAATCAGCCGGACTCGCGCTACAACGATCCGACGATTCCGCTGATCAACTTGCTGCGGCCATTCCCGCAGTTCGACGGCGAATTCGATGGCTTTCCCAATTTTGGCGCGAACTCCCGGTATGACTCCATGCAGGTACGCTTTGAAAAACGGAGCGGCAAGTATTTCACCATCCAGGGCAGCTACACGCTCTCACGCTCCACCGATGACAGTTCGTCCGGCGACAATAGCTGGGTGGGGTGGTACAGCGTCGGAGGCCCGCAAGCTCTGGACCGGTTGAGCAACGAAACCAGCCTCAGCGCCAACAACGCGACGCACCGGTTGGCAGCGGCATTCACGGCGCAGATCCCGGTGGGACGCGGCCTGGTGATCGGAAACAACATGAACCGAGTCCTGGATGCCGTGATCGGCGGCTGGTCGGCATCCTCGAATTTGACCATGCAAAGCGGGCAACCAGTCGCTATCCGAATGAACCACAACCGGCTGGCCGATGGGCGCCAGCGGCCCAACGTGAGCTGTTCCGATGTGGGCACGGGAATTGGTTATCACGACGCGGCGGCGGCGTTGCTCAACGGAGCTTCCAGCGGCTTCAGCGTCTTCAATCCGTCTTGCTTTGCCGATCCCGGCGATCAGCAGCTCGGCAACGCTCCCCGGTATTTCGACAATATGTTTTCGCAAGGTATCGACAACGTCGATCTCGCGATGCGCAAACAGTTTTTGATCCGCGAGGGAATGAAGTTTCAAGTCCGGGTAGAGGCCTTCAACGCCTTCAATCGCACGCGTTTCGATCGGGCGGACTACCATTTCGGGGGTGGTGGCTTCGGCCAGGTTAGCAGTCTGGCGAACGGGTTCCATGCCCGCCAGATGCAGATCGTGGCACGCTTCGAATTCTAGGACTTAGCGGCTGCCTTGGTGGCCGCAGTTTGACTGAGGGAGTGCAGGAGCCATGTTGCGGACTCTCGCCGTATTTCTCTGCCTGACCCACGTTCTCTACGGCCAAGCCAATCAGGACTGGACCCACTATGTGCGCATCGCCGGCAATAGCTTGCGCCTCGACAATGCGGATCAGATCGTCCGCGGGGCCACCGACACTAACGTCTTCGGGATAGAAGTGGATAACGACATTCCGGGCCGGTACGAAAGCTTTCTGGATCCCACCGAGAAGCTGAAGGCCATTCACGCAGTTGCCGAGAAAGCTCACGCCGCCGGCAACTTCGCGTTCGTATACATCGCGGGCACCGAATGCATCACCGCTCATGCGGGCTCCGCGGCTCACAGCATGGCGAAAGACCACCCCGATTGGCTGCAGCGAAAGTTAACCGGAGAGCCCGCGCTATTCGGCGGCGGCACCGCCTTCTGGATCCGCGAAGGTGACGAGGACGTCTGGATCACACCGTTTGCTCCAGAATGGCGCAAGATCTACATGGAGCGCGTGCGTCAGATCGCGGCGACAGGCATTGACGGCATCTACGTCGACATTCCGTACTGGATGACGCACTTCGACGGCTGGGAGGACAGCTGGGTTAGTTTTGACGACTACACGGTTGCGGCTTTCAAGGCGAAGACGGGGCTCAACGCCAAGACGGATCTGAAGCTGGGCAATTTCCGCGACGCGAACTTCCGCAAGTGGGTGGACTTCCGCATCCAGGCACTGACGGACTTCATGAGCGAGATCAACGCCAACGCCAAGGCGGTCAACCCAAAATGCAAGGCCATCGCCGAGATTTACCCGGGCATCGAGGAGTCAGCCGTCCGGGTGGGCAGTGATGTGTACGACATGTACCGCGTGGTGGACACCATTGCGCATGAGTACAGCACGGGCGGCCGGTCGGCGGGTCGCACGCCCCTGGCCTGGTTTCAGGATATGGTCGGCATGTACTCGTTCCGCGCCTTTGCCGGCAGCAAGCCAAGCTGGATGCTGAGCTACTCGTGGGAGAAAGAGAAACAAATCGTGCCCGGCGAAGCGATGAAGAACCTGGCGATGGCGCAACTGATGGCTGGGACAAACACGTGGGATGCGCAGGGGCACGTGATGTCGGGATCGAACGACATTCAGACGCGCAAGGTCATCTTCGGGTGGATCAAGGAACACGAGAAGACTTTCTTCCTGCCGAGACAGCCGGTGCGGCCCATCGGCGTTTATTTCTCGCCAAAGAGCCGAGATTATTTTGCCAAGGAGTTTATTGAGTCCTATCGCGGCATCGTGATGCTGTTGCTGCAGTCTCACCTGGAGTTCCAGATTGTGACGCCGCGCACTCTGCGGAATTTCCATGGAGACATGCTGATTGTGCCGGACGCCCGCTGCCTAGGGAAGGAGGAAGTGGATTCCCTTGGCTCTTACGCGGGTTCAGCGAAGACGCTGATCGTTACAGGTGAAAGCGGGAAATATGATGAAACGGGAGCGGACCGGAACTCGAATCCGCTGCACCATCTTCTGGGAATCACAAACCCCGCCGAAAAAAAAGCCGCCGAGAAGTTCATCTATTATCCGAATTGTCCTGGCAGAGCATACTATGCTCAACTGCAAAAGGAATTCAACCAGCAAGCCACCGCGGGTGCATGGGAGCAGGCCGAGTTTAACAAGCTCCGGAAAGCGTTCGCGACCGAGATCCTCGCAGTCTCCGGGCTCCAACCGGCCGTTCAAATCGAGGCCTCCCCATTTCTCTCCACCCAGACCGCCAGCGTGGGCGGCAAGGTCTCGGTCTTTCTGGCGAATTTCAAGGGACTGAAGTCCAAGGAGATCGCCCAGCAGACGCCAGAGCAGAACGTGACCATAGCCTTTTCCGCCGGCGGGCCGGGCACAGTTGCTTTTTTGCCCTTCCTGGGCCAACTGCAAAAAGTGCAGGGAACCTTCAGCGGCGGCAAGCTTGCCTGCAAGTTGCCACCCATCGACAAAGGCGCGGTCGTTTGGGTCGAATAGAACAGCATCAATCTGGA
>Ga0335081_10017696_pt1 | contig 11537 bp, 7 predicted proteins | sample Lox_Sample_35_FD_206713 | JGI IMG/M metagenome (GOLD analysis project Ga0335081, IMG submission 206713) | Soil microbial communities from Loxahatchee National Wildlife Refuge, Florida, United States - Lox_Sample_3.5 | ecosystem: Environmental > Terrestrial > Soil > Wetlands | place: USA: Florida... | reverse complement strand
CTGCCGCCGCCCACACACCACCCGTGCACCTGTGCGATCACGGGCTTGGGTGAGCGCCACAGGCTCATGAACTTCGGGACCGGTCCGATGCTGGCGGTGGTCGCCGCCACGAAGTCCTTGCCGGGATCCCAGCGGCCGTTGGTGGTGAGCATCTCGTCCCAGTGGTGAAAGCCCTCCCCGAAGTCGAAGCCGGCACAGAAGGCGCGCCCGGCGCCCCTCAGCACGATCACCCTCACCCGCTCGTCGGCGACGGCCTGCTCGACCGCGGCCTGGAGCTCGTCGGGCATCGGCGGCACGATCGTGTTGAGGCGCTCGGGGCGGTTGAAGGTGATCCTCGCGACCCGCTCGTCCCGCTCGTAGATCAGCGTCTGGAAGGACATCTGTGGCGATGCTATTGCTCGGAAGCGTCCGGTGAGCGCGCCGGGCGGCGCGATCGCTCAGGAGCGTCCGGAAAGGGCGTCCAGCAGCGCCGCCCCGCGTGACGGGCGCCCGGTGAGGCGCTCGCCGCGGTCGGCCAGGCGGTAGAGCGCGTAGGTGCCCCGGATGGCGGCCCAGCGCAGCGGCTCGGGCTCCCAGTTGCGGGGCGGGCGCGCCGCAACCCACGGCATCCGCGTCAGCGCGGAGTCCTGCCCGAGCAGCAGATCCCGCAGGGTGCGGGCCGCGAGGTTGGAGGCGGCGACTCCCTCGCCGACGTAGCCGCCCGCCCACGCGAGGCCGCGGACCCGGTCCGCCCCCACCGACACACACCAGTCGCGCGCCACCCCGAGCACCCCCGACCACGCGTGCGCGAGCTCCAGCTCCCGCGCCGGCGGGAACATCTCCACCAGCTTCGCGTGCAGGGCTGTGACGGTGCGAGCGGGCGTGCCTCCCCCGCCGCCGGTGCGCGAGCCGAAGCGGTACGGCACGCCCCGTCCCCCGATCGCGATCCGCCCGTCGGCGGTGCGCTGCAGGTACACGTACACGTGGGCCTCGTCCGCCAGCAGCTCCTGGCCCGACCAGCCGATCTGCGACCAGGCCTGCGCCGCCAGCGGCTCGGTCACGATCATCGAGCTGTTGACCGGCGCCAGCGCACGGCGCTGGCCCCGCAGCGAGGCCGTATAGCCCTCGGTCGCCCGCACCACCCAGCGCGCCTGGACCGCACCGGCGGGCGTCTCCGCGAGATGCGGTCCGATCAAGAGCACGGGCGTGTGCTCGTAGATCTGCACCCCGAGCGACGCGACGGCGTCCGCCAGCCCCCGCACCAGCCTCGCCGGGTGCACGCGCGCCACGTGCGGGGTGAAGGTGGCCGCGCACGCGCCCTGCACGTGGACGCGATCGCTCAGCTCCCGCGCCGACAGCGCCCGCAGGTCCTCCTCGCCGATGCCGCGACCACGGGCCGCGCGCAGCAGCTCACGCTGTCGCGCGGCCTGGGCGCGCCCGATCGCGACGCCCAGCTGACCGCTCTTGACGTAGTCGGCCTGCACATCGTGCTCGCGCAGGAACGCGCCCACCTCCTCGACCGTGGCGAACATCTCCCGTTGCAGGGCGTCCAGCGCCCGGCTGCCGGAGCGCTGCTCGTAGCGGCGGGCGGCTCCGGCGAAGAACCCCGACACCCACCCGCCGTTGCGCCCCGAGGCCCCGTAGCCGGCGACGTGCCGCTCGAGCACCGCGATCCGCAGGTGGGGGGCGGCGCGCTTGAGGTAATAGGCGCTCCACAGCCCGGTGTAGCCGGCTCCCACGATCGCGACGTCGACCTCGAGCGGTCCGCCCAGCGGTTCCCGCGCCGGAGCCGGCGCTCCGAGCGTCTGCCACCAGAATCCGAGCTGCGCCGCGCGCACGACCGCGAGCGTAGCCCGCCGGAGTGGGGCTATGATCGCCGCAGGCGGCACGACCGCAGAGCTTCACTGGCCAGGCGAGATCGGGGAGGGACACACTATGGAGGCGGCAGTCACCCACGGCGGAAAGGCGCGGACGGCGGCCGAAGCGCCGACCCTCGCGCACGCGTTTCGCATAACTGCGGCCGAGCGCGCCGACCAGGTCGCGATCCGCACCAGGGAAGACGCCTTCTCGATCACGTGGGAGAAGCTGCGCGAGCGCGTCGACGCTCTCGCCGGAGGGCTCGACCGCCTCGGCCTGAAGCGCGGCGACACGCTCGCGCTGATGCTCGGCAACCGGCCCGAGTTCCACATCTGCGACCTCGCCGGGATGATGCTCGGCGCCACCCCGTTCTCGATCTACAACACCTACACCGCCGAGCAGATCCGCTACCTCGTCACCGACGCCGGGTCGCGGATCCTGATCTGCGAGCAGCAGTACCTCCCGCGTGTGCTCGAGGCACGCGAGGGGCTGCCCGACCTCGAGCACGTGATCGTCGTCGACGGGGAGGCCCCCGAGGGCACCCTGGCGCTGTCGGAGGTCGAGGGCTCCAACCCCGGCTTCGACGTCGAGTCCCGCGTGGCCGAACTGCAGGGGAACGACCTGCTGACCCTGATCTACACCTCGGGGACCACCGGCCCGCCGAAGGGGGTCCAGCTGATCCACCGCAACCTGCTGGCGGCGATCGAGGGGCTCGACGAGCTGATCGAGTTCCCCGAGGACGGGCGCGTGATCTCGTGGCTGCCGAGCGCCCACGTGGCCGAGCGCAACGCCCACCACTACCTCCCGATCGTGTTCGGCCTGCAGATCACCTGCTGCGACGACCCCCGCCAGGTGCTCTCCTACCTGCCGGAAGTGCGCCCGAACTGGTTCTTCGCGGTGCCCAGGATCTGGGAGAAGCTGAAGGCGGGCCTGGAGACGATGATCGCCGGCCAGCCCGAGGAGCAGGCCGCCAGGACGCGCGCCGCGCTCGACGCGGGGATCAGGAAGGTGCGCCTCGAACAGGCGGGCGAGGAGGTTCCCGCCGAGCTCGCCGAGGAGGTTGCCCGGGCCGATGAGGAGATCTTCGCCGGCCTGCGGGCGATGCTCGGGCTCGACCAGGTCGAGGCCATCAACGTCGGCGCCGCGCCCACCCCGGTCGAGGTCCTCGAGTTCTTCCACGCCATCGGCCTGCCGCTGGCCGAGCTGTGGGGCATGAGCGAGACGTGTGGCGCCGGCAGCGTCAACCCGAAGGACAAGATCAGGATCGGCACCGTCGGGCCGCCGGCGCCGGGGGTGGAGCTCAAGCTCGACAGCGACGGCGAGGTGCTCGTGAAGTCCGACGTCGTGATGGTCGGCTACCGCAACCTCCCGGACAAGACCGCCGAGACCTTCACCGAGGACGGCTGGCTGCGGACCGGGGACATCGGCGAGTTCGACGAGGAGGGCTACCTGAAGATCGTCGACCGCAAGAAGGAGCTGATCATCAGCGCGGCCGGCAAGAACATGTCGCCGGCCAACATCGAGTCGACGCTGAAGGCCAGCTCGCCGCTGATCGGACAGGCCTGCACGATCGGCGACGCTCGCCCCTACAACACGGCCTTGATCGTGCTCGACGCCGACTTCGCCCCGATGTGGGCGGCCAAGCAGGGGATCGAGGACACCGACCTGGCCGCGCTGGCCGCCAACGAGCAGGTCAGGGCCGCCGTCCAGGAGGCGGTCGACGCCGCCAACGAGAAGCTCGCGAAAGTGGAACAGGTCAAGCGCTTCACGATCGTCGAGGGCGACTGGCTGCCCGGCGGCGACGAGCTGACCCCGACGATGAAGCTCAAGCGCAAGCCGATCGCCGAGAAGTACGCGACGGAGATCGAGGGGATGTACACGGCCCGCTAGAGCGGCCCGCCCAGCGATCCTCTTCCGGGGGGCCGGCAGCGGCGGTCCTCCTCCCGGGCGCGAAGGCCGCTCCCGGCGCCACCGCCGGCAGCGGGGGCCCCGCTCGGCCCTGAGAGAGGCCGTCCTAGACTCTGGCTGCAGATGACGCGCCGCCCCCACGCCACCAGCGGTGAGCGGCCGGCGCGGGAGAGGCCCGCGCGCCAGCCCCTCCGCGGGCGGCCGAACATCACGCTCGCCGTGCTCAGCCTCGGCGGCGTCGCATACGCCGTGCTGAGCTCCGCGATCGTGCCGGCGCTGCCGACGATCCAGCACGACCTGCACGTCAGCGAGACCGACGTCACGTGGCTGCTGACCGCCTACCTGCTGTCCGCCTCGGTGGCGACCTCGATCCTGGGGCGGCTCGGCGACATGTACGGCAAGGAGCGCCTGCTGCTGCTCACGCTGGTGATCCTCGCCGCCGGGACCCTACTCGGGGCGCTGGCGCATTCGCTGGGCGTGCTGATCCTCGCCCGCGTCATCCAGGGCACCGCGGGCGGCATCTTCCCGCTCGCGTTCGGCATCGTGCGCGACGAGTTCCCGCGCGAGAAGGTCGCCGGCAGCATCGGCCTGATGTCCTCGATCCTCGGCGTCGGGGCCGGCGCCGGGATCGTGCTCTCGGGCGTGATCGTCGAACACCTCAACTACCACTGGCTGTTCTGGATCCCGCTGTTCGCGACCGTGGTGGCGGCGCTGGCCACGTGGTGGTTCGTGCCGGAATCCCCGGTGCGCGCTCCGGGACGGGTCAACTGGCTCGCGGCGGTATCGATGAGCGTGGGCATCGCGCTGGTGCTGCTCGCCGTCAGCCAGACCACCACGTGGGGCTGGGGCTCGCCGAAGACGCTCGCACTGGTGGCGCTGGGGACGCTGGTGTGCCTCGCGTGGGTGATGGTGGAGCTGCGCAGCCCCGAACCGCTGATCGACATGTCGATGATGCGGATCCGCGGAGTGTGGACGACGAACCTGGCCGCCTTCCTGCTGGGGGCGGGGATGTACTCGTCGTTCATCGTGATCCCCCAGTTGGCCCAGCTGTCCACGAGCACGGGCTTCGGGTTCGGCGCCTCGGTGGTCGTGTCGGGCCTCTACCTGCTGCCCTCGACGGTGTTCATGTTCATCCTCGGCCTGATGGCGGGGCGCATCTCGCGAACCTACGGCTCGCGGCTGGCGCTGATCGTTGGCACCGCCTTCACGGCCGCCGCCTTCATCTGGCTGGCGCTCGCCCACGAGCACCCCTACGACCTGATCGTCGGCTCCTCACTGCTGGGGATCGGCGTCGGGCTCGCGTTCGCGGCGCTCGGCAACCTGATCGTGCAGGCGGTCCCGGCCCACCAGACCGGTGTGGCCAGCGGCATGAACACGGTGCTGCGGACGCTGGGAGGCGCGCTCGGGGGCCAGCTCTCGGCGACCTTCATCGCCGCCAACACGCGACACGGCACGCCCACCGTCACGGGCTTCACGGCCACCTTCGTGATGGCCAGCGTGTTCCTGCTCGTGTCGCTGCTCGCGAGCCTGCTCGTGCCGCGCCGCGACGAGCTCGCCCCGCCACCGTTCCCAGATGGCGCGGGCGAGCCCGTGATGACGGCCGCCGACTACTAGGGGGTGGCCCCGTCGGCGCGCGGGCCCGTGCGCGCTACTGCAGCTTCGATTTCCCGCTAGCCCGATCCGAGAGGCTTATTCTGATCTGAGAGGCTTACGCGCGTGAGACAGCGGGTCTCGGTGATCACGCTCGGCGTCGGCGACCTCGCGCGCGCCAGGCGCTTCTACGAAGCCCTCGGCTGGCACACCAATGCCGCACCGGACGATGACGTCGTGTTCTTCCAGGCCGGCGACATGGTGCTCGCGCTGTGGGACCGCGCGAGGCTCGCGCAGGACAGCTGCGTGCGCGACGGCGGCGGCTGGGGCGGTGTGACGCTCGCGATGAACGTGGCGAGCCCGGCCGAGGTGGACTCCGTGATCGAGCAGGCACGCGGGGCCGGCGTGGTGATCGGGCGCGAGGGCGCCGAGACCTTCTGGGGCGGCTACAGCGGCGTGTTCGTCGATCCTGACGGACATCCGTGGGAGGTCGCACACAACCCCCACTGGTCGCTGGGCCCGGACGGCGAGGTGCGCCTGGGCGCTTGAGCGGCGCCGGGGGCGAGCTCACGCCGGGGCGAGCGCATCCACTAGCTTGAGCCGTGCCCGCGCCCGCATAAGGGCGCCGTCCGCGCCCGCCTGAAGGCGCCGCCCGCGCCCCGGAGGAGTCCTCGCAGGCGAACATCGCCCCGCCGCGGCGGGGCGCAAGTCGGCCGCATCCGGGCCGGGACAGCGGGCTGGTTTCGCGTGTGCGCGGTCCACGAGTGGCCGCAGTTCGCGCAATCATCTTCATAGACCATGGCGCAAGCGGCTGCCGTCTGCCCGAGTTGCCAGGCCCCCAATCCACAGGGGGCCGCTTTCTGCATGGCCTGCGGCACCGCCCTGACCGCCAACTGTCCCTCGTGCGGGACCCCGGCCCCGGCGGGCGCCCGCTTCTGCATCTCGTGCGGGACGGCGCTCGGCGGCGCGCCCGCGAGTGCCGCCCCCCAGCCCGCGGCCACCAGCGAGGAGCGCCGGACGGTGACGGTCCTGTTCGCCGATCTGTCGGGCTACACCTCGGTCGCCGAGCGCCTCGACCACGAGACCGTGAAGATGCTGATCGAGCGCTGCCTGAACCGTTTCGCCGAGGAGGTGGAGCGCTTCGGGGGGCGCGTGGACAAGTTCATCGGGGACAACGTGATGGCGGTGTTCGGCGCGCCCGTGGCACACGAGGACGACCCGGAGCGCGCGGTCCGGGCCGCCTTCGGCATGCACGCCGCGATGGCCGAGCTCAACAGCGACATCGCCGCGCAGTTCGGGTTCGACCTCGCGCTGCGCGTCGGGGTCAACACCGGCGAGGTGCTCGCGGGGCGGGTGGGCGACTCCTACACCGTGCTCGGCGACGCCGTCAACGTGGCCGCCCGGCTGCAGTCGGCCGCGCCTTTGGGCGGCACGCTGGTGGGCGAGCGCACACAGCGGCTGACCGCGAAGGTCGTCAGCTACCGCGAGCTCGAGCCGCTCGAGCTGAAGGGCAAGGCCGAGCGCGTGTCGGCGTGGGAGGCACTGGCGGTCGGCTCGCTCGAGCAGGAGCCCGCTCCGGCGACGCGGCTGACCGCGCCGCTGATCGGCCGCGACGAGGAGCTCGCCCGCCTGGAGGGTCTGCTCGAGCGGGTGGCGCGCGAGCACGCCCCGCACCTGGTCACGATCGTCGGTCAGGCGGGCGTCGGCAAGTCGCGCCTGCTGGCCGAGCTGGAACGGACGCTGGGCGAGGACGGGACCCAGAGCAGGCTGCTGCGTGGGCGCTGCCTGGCGTTCGGCCAGGGCGTCGTGTACTGGCCGCTGATCGAGATGATCCGCAGCGAGTGCGGGATCGCCGAAGGCGACGATCCGGCGACCGTCCGCGAGCGCTTGAACGAGCGGCTGCTGCCGCTGCTGAGCGCCCACGAGGAGGCCGACCAGGCCGAGCGGCGGATCGCGCCGATCGCGCGCCTGCTGGGCGCCGCCGACTCCTCCCGCGAGCCCGTGGCCGACAAGCAGGAACAGCAGGACGCACGGGAGAGCTTCTTCGGGGCGGTGCGCGTGGTGATCGAGGCGCTGGCCGCGCAGGAGGCGCTCGTGCTGGCGTGGGAGGACATCCATTGGGCCGACGAGGGCACGCTCGACCTGATCGACTACCTGTCCCGCTGGCTACGCGCGCCGGTGCTGCAGGTGTGCCTGGCGCGGGACGAGCTGCTCGGGCGACGTCCCGGCTGGAGCACGATGCGGCGCACCGCGACGGTCACCTTCCTGGAACCGCTCGCCCCCGAGGACGCCCAGGCGCTGATCCGCGAGCTGCTGCGTGCCTCGGGCGCGATCAGCGAGCAGGAGAGCGCGCTCGCCGAACGCTGCGGCGGGAACCCGCTGTTCGCGGAGGAGATGGTCCAGCGCATCTCCGAGGAGGGCAGCGCCACGACCACGGCCGAGCTGCCCGACACCGTCCAGGGCCTGCTCGCTGCCCGCCTGGACGCACTGGAGCCGTTCGAGCGCCAGCTCGTGTCTCACGCCGCGATCCTCGGGAGGACCTTCTGGGAGAGCGCGCTCGAGCCGGTGGCGGCGGTCGCGGGCGGGGAGTTGAGCGCGGCGCTGGCATCGCTGCGCGAGAAGGACATCCTGCTCCCCGGCGAAAGCCGTGACGCGGGGGGCGAGCGCGAGCTGGCGTTCAAGCACGTGCTGATCAGGGACGTCGCCTACGAGATGCTCCCCAAGGCGGTCCGGGCGCGCAAGCACGCGGAGGTGGGGGAGTTCATCCAGCAACGCCTGGGGGCTCGCGGCGAGGGCACGGTGGCGCTGGTGGCGGAGCACTACTCGCGCGCGGCGGCGTTCGCCGCCGAGGCGCACCTGCCCGCCGCCGAGGCCGATCAGCTGCGGGGCCTCGCCCTGCGCTACCGCGAGGCCGCGGGCGACGCGGCCGCGTCGCTGTACTCCAACCGCGAAGCGCTGTTCCACTACGAGGCCGCCACGGCCCTGCTCGACGGCGAGATCGACACCGCCGAGCGGATCGCCGAGAAGAGCGGCGACGTGGCCCTGCGGCTCGGCCGCGTTGACCCCGCGATCGAGCTGTGGGAGGGCTGTCTCGAGTACCACGCCGAGCGCGGCGAGCTCCAGCATGTGGCGGAGCTGCACCGCAAGATCGGCGCCGCCCTCGCCCACAAGGGGGAGCGCAAGAGCGCCATCGAGCACCACCAGCAGGGAATCAACCTGATCAAGGACGAGGAGCCCTCGCTGACGCTGGTGCGGCTGTACGAGGAGGCCGCCTGGCTGTACATGCAGGTGGGCGACAACATGCTCGCCATCTACGCCTCCGAGAAGGCGCTGCGGCTGGCCGAGAGCCTCGGCGAGGCGCGCGCGGCCAGCCGCGCCCACGGGATCTTCGGGCGCGTGTTCGGGCGCATCGGCGACGCCGCCAAGGCGCGCGAGAACCTCGAGCGGGCGGTCGAGCTGGCGCGCCAGTCCGACGAGGAGGAGACGGTGCTGGCGCTGCTCGCCCTGGGCCACAACCTCGAGCACTCCGAGGGCGACTACGCCGGCGCGGGGGCACGCTACCGGGAGGCGCTGGCGCTGGCGGAACGGATCGACGAGCTGCCCGCGCAGATCGAGCTGCTCTCGGCCCTGGCCCAGCTGGCGTTCTACCGCGGCGACTGGGACGAGGTCCGCAGCGCCAGCGACGCCAGCGCGCGGCTGGCCGAACGGGAGGGGCTGGTGGGCAAGCTCTGCCTGCCGAACATCATGCGCGGGCGCCTGCGCTGGCGCGAGGGCGACTGGGACGCCTCCGAGTCGCTGCTCTCATCGGCCCGCGAGCTGGCCGACCGGATCGGCTGGTCGGAGGTCACCTTCAGCGCGCTGATGGCACTCGCCGCCACCCAGCGCGACCGCGGGGCGCTCGACCGGGCGCAGGGGACGCTGGGGGAGGCGCTGGCGGTGTGCGAGCGGGCCGGCCTGGTTCCCCAGTCGGTGCAGGCACACGCGGCGCGCACGCTGATCGCGATCCTCGCAGAGCGCCCCGCGGAGGCCAGGGAGGCCGCCACCGCCGCCGAGGAGGCCTCCAAGCGCGTCCACGACCCGGCGGGCGCCGCCGCCGCGCAGGAGGCGGTCGGCATGATCGAGCCGATGCCCGAGGCGCTCGAGCGCCTGCAGGCGGCGCGGGCGGAGTGGCTGCGTCTCGGACGCCCGCTCGAGGTGGCCCGCTGCGAGATGCTGATGGGGCGGCGCATGCGAGACGACCGCAACGGCGGCGCCGCCGCCGATGCCCTCCGGGACGCGGCCTCGATGTACGACCAGCTGGGCGTCGCCCACCTCGCTGCCAGGGCACGCGAGCTGGCAGCCTCCTGAGGGTGTCCCAGGGAAACCTCGAGCTGCTGCTCGCCGGCCTCGACGCGTTCAACAGCGGCGACGTGGAGCGGATCCTCACGTTCGTGGACCCGCAGTTCGAAGTCTCGATCCCCAGGGAGCTGTCGGCCGAGCCCGACACCTACCGCGGCCACGAGGGCGTGCGACGCTACTTCGAGACCTTCGCCGAGGCGATGACCGACATCCGCTTCCACGCCGAGCGGGTGTGGACGGCAGGGGAGGACCTGGTGGTCGAGGTGCTGCTCACCGCCAGCGGCAGGCAGACGGGCATCCCCGTGGAACAGCGCGTGTTCCTCGTATGGACCGTGCGCGGTGGCAAGGCGCTGAAGGTGCAGACGTACCCGTCGCTGGAGCCGGCGCTCGCCAGCGCCGGGCTGCCCCACGACCCGGGCAGGCCGGACTACCAGCGCGCCTGACCGGGGCCCGCTCGCTGAGGGTGGCGCCTCGGCTGATGATGCCCGCTCAGCTGAGGATCGCTTTGAGGGCCAGGATCGCGCCACCGAGGATGGCGCCGATGGCGGCGTCGAGCACGAGCTCGGTGCCACGCGCTCCCGCGTGGATGCCGGCGCCCACCTCCAGCGCGATGATGCTGGCCACCGACGCCCAGATGGCCACGTTGACGGCGCTCTCGAGGGTCGCTCCGGCCAGTCCCGCAACCACGAGCGTGAGCAGCGGGACGGCGGCCCCCGGGACGATCGCCCACTCGTCCGCGAGCGACTGCAGCAGAACGCGCATCGTCAGCCGTTCCTGGTGGGCGACGCGCCACCCGAGGGCGCTCGCGTACGCGTGCAGCAGCCAGAACACCGCAGCGCCGGTGAGGCCCGACGCGACCGCTTCTTTGAAGGTCTCCGGGTGGCCGCTCTCGGCGGCCAGCAGGGCGCCCACGAGAATCGCGCCGTAGACGATGCCGCCCGGGTTCTCCGCCGTCCGCAGCACGGCGCCCGGCCAGCGCCTGCCGGAAGGCGGACCGGGGCCTGTCGGGGCGTCGGGAGCCGGGCGGGAGGGGGGCCGCGAGATAGCCCAAGTATCTACAACGCCTCGGCAGCCCCGCCTTGGCATGCGCGCTGTGCGACCCCGTGGCCGGAACCCCGCTCCACAACGACCAACGCCGCCTCGGACGAGACGGCGCGGGCCGGACATGCTCCATAGATCCCGGCCGTGAGGCCGCGGGATTGGCGGGCAAGCTAGCCGCGGGCGCGGACGGACCGGGGCCGCGGGGGGCGGATGGACCGCCGCCGTGGGGCGCGGACGGACCGCGATGCCCAGCTGCAGCCGAGGGCCCGCCACGGGGGCGTCGCCGAAGATGGTTGAGGGGTCGTGAAGAGGGGTGGCGCGTGCCGGCGGGGTCCGCTAAAGTCCAGCCCCGCGCCGCTCGAACGCGGCGTACTTTGGAGGGTCCGAGCAGGGGGTGCCAGCCGTGACACGGAAGAGTGTTGTCCTGAACGCGTCGACCGTGCGCGCGCTCGTGGCGCTGGTCGCGGCCGCAGTCGTGGTCCTCGTGTGCGCGGCCTCGGCCGCCGCCCTGACCTTCACGCCCGGCGATCCGGTCGTCTACCGCGTCGGCACCGGCTCGGAAACGCTGGCCAAAGACACCGCTGCCACCACGTTCCTGGACGAGTTCTCGCTAGGTGGCGTGGTCGAAGGCTCGGTCGCGTTTCCGACGAGCGAAAGCGGCGCCAGCAAGCGCCTGACGGCCAGCGGAACGGGCACCTCCGAGGGTGAGTTGACGCTGTCGGGCAACGGCGAATTCCTGCTCGCGACCGGCTACAACGCCGCCCTCGGGACCCTCAAACTCTCCGAAACGCTCGTCACGGGGACGAAACCGGTCGCGCGAGTGG
>Ga0335081_10017695_pt1 | contig 11537 bp, 11 predicted proteins | sample Lox_Sample_35_FD_206713 | JGI IMG/M metagenome (GOLD analysis project Ga0335081, IMG submission 206713) | Soil microbial communities from Loxahatchee National Wildlife Refuge, Florida, United States - Lox_Sample_3.5 | ecosystem: Environmental > Terrestrial > Soil > Wetlands | place: USA... | reverse complement strand
CATGGCGAGGAGCATGGGCTGGTACGCCGAAGGCCCGATCGAGAAGCCGGCCGACATCGCGCCCGCGCTACGCCGCGCCATCGCGCAGGTGAAAGCCGGCAAGCCGGCGCTGGTCGATACGGTGCTAAGGCCGCGATAAAGCCGGCGCGGCAATCACCAATACCGTCCAGTCCCGCCCACCACGACAGTGGCGACACCAAGCAGAAGGTTGATCGCCACGATCATGCGGATCTGGTTGAGTTGCTTGCCCGCTTCGGGCAGCGCGTTCTGATCGAGCGCGGCGCGAAAACGTTTCCACGGCGCGAAGTAGAGGTGCAGATAAAGCAGCACCATCAGGATGCCGAGGCCCTGCATCACATTGACGTAAAGCGGCGCCGCGGCGAAGCCGCCGAAATAAAGCGACAGCACGGCATAGCCCGAGCCGAGCAATATGGCGATGCCGATGCCGACCCAAGGCAGGAAGATGCAGAACACGCGCCGCCACAACGGCAGTCGCACCGCCGCTTCCAGCGGACCGGCGGCCGGCCGCAGCACGAAATAGGCAAAGGCCATGCCGCCGACCCAGAAGATCGCGGCCAGGAGATGCAGCGCGAGCAAGGAGGCCAGCATGCTTTATTCTCTCTCGACGCGCTTCACCGGCGTTTCCGGCGTCAGACCCGCGCGGCGTCGCGCGAAAGTCTCCTTACCGGTCTCTTCCCATTGCCCGGCCACCGCGCGCTCGGCGAAAGTGTCCCACGCTGCGTCCCATTCGCCGAGCGAATAGCCGTGCCACGGCTGCCTTGGCGTGAGTGCCGGGAGGCCGAGCTCGTCCCAGATTGCCCGCGCGCGCTCCATATATTCGCGCTTCGGCAGCGAGATTGGCGGATAGGCTTCCTTCTGGGTGGCGTCGATCAGGAGCGTCGATTCCTCCTTCGGTCCGTCCGCTTTAGGCCCGTGGCCTTCCGAGCGGTACGGAATGACGTGCACGTCCTCGCTCGGATTGGCGCGATAGGCGAGCGACCAGAACACCGCGTCGGGATTGTCGGGATCGATATCTTCGCTGACCCCGATCACGTATTTGCCGATGTCGGCCTGCAGCGTCGCCGCGCCTTGCAGCGCGCGCCAGACTTCGGTACGCGGAACCCCCGGCGCAAATTGCACGAACACGACCTTGCGCAGATTGGTCAGCGCCTCATGCAGCACGACGCGGCGCACGCCCTTGAGCGCCAGCGTGTCGCGCAAATGGGACAGATAACGCGGCTCGTAGGCGACGCGCTTCATCACGCTCGACTCGCTCGGCGTGACTTCACTCAAGATCGAGGCCCACACCGGCTTTTTCTTATGCGTGATCGCGGTGACCTGCATCGACATGTTGAAGCCTTCAACCACGACGTGGCCGTGGCTCTCGCCGAACGGGCCTTCCGGCTCGAGCAATTCGGGATCGATCAGCCCCTCGATGACGAATTCGGCGTCGGCCGGCACGTCGAGATCGAGAGTGGCCGCCTTGACGACGCGGATCGGCGCGCCGGCGAGACCCCCCGCCACCGCCATCTCGTCGCAATCGATCGGCAGCTTTTGCGGTCCGGTGAACATCACCACCGGAGCGGCGCCGACCACGATGGCGATCGGCATCGGCTTTTTCAGCTTACGGTATTTTTGCCAGTGCACGTAGCCGCCGGCGCCCCCGGGCCGCGACGCCATGCGCACCGCGAGCCTATCGGTGGCTTTGAGGCCGCCGCGATAGGTTCCCATGTTGCGGATTCCGGTCTCCGGATCCTGCGTGATGCACACGGTGGCGGTGAGGTAGGGGGCGGAGTCGTATCCCGGCGTCGAGATCGGCACCGGCAAAAGCTTCAAGCCGCCGTCCGGTTTGCGCAGCGCGTCGCCTTTGATGACGACGTCCTGGCACGGCGCTGCCGTCACCGCGACCGGCGCGATCGGATTGGCTATTGCCGCCATCCAGGCCTTGCCGATGTCCTCGACCGGCCGTCCCATGCCGACGGCGTAAATGCGTGGCGACGCCGCCAGGGCGCCGATCGCCACGGGCACGTCGTAACGATGGCCTTGGCCGTCCGTGACGTGAGTGAACAAAAACGCCCGGCGCTGGTCGTCGCGCAATCCGCCCTGGAATTGCCAGCGCACCAAGGGATGCAGCTCGGTGTCCTTGTCGATCGGCCGGTCGATGCGGGTGAGCAGGCCCGCCGCGTCGAGTCGTGCCAGATGCTCCTGGAAATCGAGCGGCGGATCGCTCGCTCGGTCCGGGGCAGATTTATTGGAACGGCGGGCGTCCGGTTGATCGAGCATGCTGCTCACTTCTTGTTTTTCAGGTGTTCGGCGATGATCGGCTTGGCGACGCGGAAGCAGTCGACGCCGATCGGCGCGCCGCAATAGATCATGACCTGCGTCAGCGCGGCGCGGATCTCGTTCGGCGTCAATCCGTTGTTGAGCGCACCACGCACATGGGTGGCGAATTCTTCCATTTTGCCGAGCGCGCCGAGCATGCCGAGATTGAGGATCGAGCGCTCGCGCGGTTTGAGCGTCTCGTCGCCCCAAGTCTCGCCCCAGCAATATTCGGTGAGCAGGCGTTGAAAATCGCGATTGAAGTCGTCGACATTGGAAAGCGCGCGATCGACATATTCGGCGCCGAGCACCTGCTTGCGTTTGGCAAGTCCGATGTCATAACGTTTCTGATCCATTGGCGTATCCTCGCTGTCAATTCACGTTAAATTATGGCTCCGCAGTTTATTGTTCCGCCGGGCCGCCCTTCCAGCGTTTGACCATGCCGGTATCGATGCCGAACAGATCGAGGAGCCGCCCGCATGTGTGATTGATGATGTCGTCGACCGATTTCGGCCGGTTGTAGAAGGCCGGCACGATCGGAGCGATCACCGCCCCGATGTCGGCGAGCGTCGTCATCGAGCGTAGATGGCCGCTGTGCAGCGGCGTCTCGCGCACCGCCAGTACCAGCCGGCGCTTTTCCTTGAGTACCACGTCGGCGGCCCGCGACAACAGCGACGCGGTGACGCCGGTCGCGATCTCGCTCATGGTGCGGATCGAGCAGGGCGCGATGATCATGCCCATGGTCGGGAACGAGCCCGAGGAGATCGCCGCGCCAATATCGCTGACCGGGTAATGCACCGACGCTAGCGCCCGCACGTCCTTCGGCTTGAGGTCGGTCTCGTAAACCAGCGTCATTTCCGCCGACTTCGACATGACCAGATGGGTCTCGATCTCGGCTTGGCGCAGCATCTCCAGGAGCCGCACGCCATAAACGGTACCGGAGGCGCCGGATATGCCGACAATCAGCCGCGCCGCAGTTTTGGCCATTCCTGCCCTCTTCGTCGTTGCCGGGGTTGTGCCACGGCGCAGCGCGCCGTTCCAGTAGGGGGCGGTTTAGGCCGCAACGCTGTCAAAGGCGCCGGCGAGAAGGTCGACGGCCTCTTTGGGAAACGTCGCACCCGTCGCGCGCTCATAGGCGGCCACATTCGCCCGCGCCGCCGCTCGCGGCGCTCCTTGCGTTCCGAGCGGGCCGGATTTGGTGAAGTTGTAGAGCGCCGCTTGCTGCAATTGCTCGGCCTCGAGCTCCACCGCTTTCACCTTGTTGCGGAAGGCCTCTTGCTTGCCCGGCTCGAGCAGCGTTACCGCGCCCTTGAGCTTGCGGCGCGTGTCGCGGATCGGAACGATCGTGAGCTCCCGCCAGCTGCGCACCCGATCGTCCAGCTTCTTGACGTCGTCGGCCGACAATTGGCGGCCCTCCGAGGCGAGCCAGAACAAGAACAGCAGCAGGTTGACGTCGATGCCGCAGCCGTCCTGCAAGGCGATGCAGGCGTCGGACACGCCGGCCTGGCGGTAGAAGTTCAGCGAGAAGCGCCAGAACGGCGTGATCGCAGTGCTGGTTTCGGTGTCGGTCATGCGGCAAACAACCTTTCAAAAGCGCCGGCGGCGCGCAGCGCCGCGACGATGCGTTCCGGCGTGAGCGGGGTTTCGGCAAAATGGACGTCGAACGGGGAGAGCGCATCTTCGATCGCCGCGATGATCGCCGCCGGCGCCGGAATGGTGCCGCCTTCGCCGGCGCCTTTGACGCCGAGCGGATTGAGCGGATTGACCGTCTCGACGTGAGCGATGACGCAGGTCGGCACGTCGGTCGCCATCGGCAACAGATAATCGGCGAAGGTGGTGGTCAACGGCTGTGCATTGTCGTCGTATTGCATCCACTCCAACAATGCATTGCCGATGCCGTGCGCAACGCCGCCCTGCACCTGTCCGTCGACGATGAGCGGATTGATCACGCGCCCGCTGTCGTGGGCGACCGTATAATTGAGAATTTTCACGCCACCGGTCATGTGATCGACCTCCACTTCGGCGACATGCGTGCCGGAGCAATAAGCCGCCTGGGGCGGCGTGTAATAGGCCGTGTGTTCGAGGCCTGCCGTCTGGCCGGCCGGCAGCGAGACGCCGGGAATGCCTTGCGCCAAACGTGCCAATTCGCCGAAGGCGACCATCGGCTTGTTGCCCGTGGCGGCGACGGCTTTGCCGTCTTCAAGCTCGATATCGCTCTCGCCGACGCCGAGCGTGCGTGCCGCCAGCGCGATGATTTGTTTGCGCACCGCTTCGCCGGCGAGCTGCGCCGAACAACCGGCATTCACCGATTGGCGGCTGGCGAACGCGCCGACGCCTTGGGCGATGGCGCCGGTATCGCCGACGGTCATCACGATGTCGTCGATGCGGCAGCCGACCTGTTCGGCGACGATCTGCGACAGCGTGGTGCGCGTGCCTTGGCCCTGACTGGTGGCGCCGGTGGCGACCGCGACCTTGCCGCTCGGCAAGACCCGCACGGTGACGCCTTCGAACGGACCCAAGCCGGTGCCCTCGACATAATTGCCGATGCCGATGCCGATCAGGCGCCCTTGCTCCAGCGCCTCGCGCTGCCGGTGGGAAAATTTATCGTAGCCTGAGAGCCTGAGCGCCTCGTCCTGTCCCTTCGGATAGTCGCCGCTGTCGTAAATGAGCGGCTTGCCGTCGCGGAACAGCAGGCCGACGGGGTAGGGCATCTGCTCCGGCTGGATGAAATTGCGCCGCCGCACTTCGGCCCGGTCGAGCCCGAGTTCGCGCGCGACGCGGTCCAGGAGCCGCTCCATTGCGAACACCGCCTGGGGTCGGCCGGCGCCGCGCACCGGCGTGGTCGGCACTTTGTTGGTGAGGACGACGGCGGTCTCCAGCGAATAGGCCGGCACCACGTAAGGGCCGGGCACCGTCACCGCGGCGATATAGGGCATGATCACGCCCCACGGCACGTAGGCGCCGCTGTCATGCAGCATCCGGCCGCGCACGCCCAGGATCTTGCCGTCTGCATCCACCGCGATCGCGACGTCCCAATACTGATCGCGTTCTTGCGTGGCGCAGAGAAAATGCTCGCGGCGGTCCTCGATCCACTTCACCGGCCGGCCGAGCTTGAGCGCCGCCGCCGGAATCACCGCTTCCTCCGGGTAGAAGATTGCCTTGGGGCCGAAGCCGCCGCCGACGTCCGGCGCGATCATGCGGATCGATTCAAGATTGCGATCGAGCAGATCGGCAAGCGTGCCGCGGCCGAGATGCGGCGTCTGCGTTCCCGACCATACCGTCAGCATGTCGGCGACCGGATCGTGGCTCGCCAGCACCGCGCGCGTCTCCAGCGCCATGCCGCCACCGCGGTGTTGCCAAAGCACTTCCTCAAACACATGCGCGGCGTTGCCGAAGGCTGCATCAACGTCGCCATAAACGAGCGGGAAGCGCGCGACGACATTCGAGGCAAGATCGCTATGCGCGCGCGGGGCGTCGTCCTTGATGCCGGCGCGACAATCGCCGACCGCGGCGAGCACGTCGAAATCGACGGCGACCGCGGCCGCGGCGTCCTCGGCAAGGTAGCGGGAATCGGCGATCACCACGGCGATCGGCTGGCCGACGTAACAGACTTCGTCGCGCGCCAGCGCGGTCTGCGTGCGGGGCGTCGCGATGGCCGGATTCGGCGTCAGCATCGGGATCGGCATCCGACGCATCGGTTCGGGCAGATCGTCGGAGGCCAGAACCGCGTGCACGCCGGGCAATGTCATCGCCGGGCCGCTGTCGATGCCGCGTATCATCGCGTGCGCGTGTGGCGAACGCACGAAGCAAGCGTGCAGCAGGCCCGGCAATTTCAGATCGTCGACGAAGCGGCCGCGGCCGGAGAGCAGCGCCGGGTCCTCCAGCCGCTTCACGCGGGCTCCGAAATGCTTTGCGCCCATCGCCTATGCTCCCGATCCGGCGCGCAATCGCTGCGCGGCATCGAGCGCGGCTTTGACGATGCCGGCGTAACCGGTGCAGCGGCACAGATTGCCGGTCAGCGCCTCGCGCACCTCCTGTTCGCTCGGCGCGGCATTGTCGCGCAGCAATTCGGTGAGCGTCATCAGCATTCCCGGCGTGCAGAAGCCGCACTGCAGGCCGTGATTGTCAATGAACGCTTGCTGCAGCACCGACAGCTCGCCGTCGGGCACCAGGCCTTCGACTGTGGTCACCTCACTGCCATTGGCTTGCACTGCGAACATCAGGCAGGAGCGCGCGGTACGGCCGTCGACCAGCACAGTGCAGGTGCCGCAGACGCCATGCTCGCAACCGAGATGGGTACCGGTCAGGCCGAGCTCATGACGCAGGAAATCGGCCAATGTCAGCCGAGCTTCGACGACGCGGGCGTGTGACTTGCCGTTGACCGAGATGCGCGTCGCCTGCTTGCCCATACGCCACTCTTACGTCGCTAGATCGTTGGTTTGAACATGATCTTGTCCGAAAACCGGTTCCCACTTTTCGGGATCATGTTCTAAAGATCGATGCCGGCACGCCGCGCGGCGTCCATGAGTGCGCGGGCGCCCAGGACCTGTGCCAGGTGACGCCGATAATCGCCGCCGGCATGGATATCGGAGATCGGCTCGATCAGCCAAGCCGCCGCGGCCGCGCTTTGGATTAAAGCGGCGTCGATCGGTTTGCCGATCAGCGCGGCTTCGGCGGCATCGACGCGCACCGGCTGTTCGGCGACGCCGAACAGGGCCAAAGCGGCGCGCCGCACCACATTGCCGGCGCCGATATCGAGCAGCGCCGCCGCGCCGGCCAAGGCAAAGTCGCCGTGGCGGCGGGCGAATTCGTGAAAGCCGTAGCCGTGGCCCAAGCGCCAGATCGGCAGTTCGATGGCGGCGATCATTTCGTCGGGCGCCAGCGCCGTCGTCATGAAGCCCAGGCTGAATTCGCGAAACGGCACCGCGCGCAGCCCGCGAATGCTGGCGAGGTGCAGGACAGCATCATAGGCCAAGCACACCGCCGGCAGTTCAGCGGCTGGATCGGCATGGGCGAGCGAGCCGCCGATCGTGCCGCGATTGCGCGTCTGACGATGGCCGACATGATGCAGCGCCTCGGCCAGCAGCGGGCAATGCCGGACGATCTCGGGTGCGGTCTCGAGGTCGCGCTGCCGCATCATGGCCCCGACGCGCAGGCGGCCGTCGATCACGGCGATGCCGCGCAGATCGTCGACATGGCCGAGATCGACGAGATGATCGACGATGACGTAACGGAAATTCATCATCGGCACGAGCGATTGCCCGCCGGCGAGGATTTTCGCGTTGGGAAGCGTCGCCAGAAGCTCGGCGGCCTCCTTGAGCTGCCGCGGCGCGTGATAGTCGAAAGATGCTGGCTTCATTGTCCCCGACGCACGCGACGCTCACAGAGGGTCTGTGTTCGACGTCACAGACGAAGCCATCGAAGCATGCTAGTTTGAACTCTGCAAGGAAAGTGATCGCCTTGGGGGAGGGGTCATGAATTCCGGCATCAGGCGGCGAGCATTCCTGAGCGGGCTCGGCGGCGCAGCCGTGGCCTGGCCGCTTGCGGTGCATGCGCAGCAGTCGGACAAGGCGGTCCCGATCATCGGCGTCCTGGGCGTCGACGAAACCGGCTGGGGTCCGTGGGCGGCGGCTTTTGTTGCGCGCCTTCGTGAGCGCGGCTGGATCGAAGGCCGCACCGTCGCGGTCGAGTATCGCTGGGATGAAGGACGGAATGTTCGCGACGCCGAGATCGCGGCCGAATTTATCCGTCAAAAAGTCGACGTCATCCTCGCGAATGGAAAGGGCGCGGTCGCATTAAAGCAGGCCACCGCCGCCATTCCCATCGTCTTTCCGTTGGCGCCGGATCCGGTCGGCGGCGGCCTGGTCGCAAGCCTGGCGCGCCCGGGCGGAAATGTCACCGGATTGTCGATCCAGGCGACAGATCTCGCCAGCAAGCGGCTCGAACTCTTGCGTGAGGTCGCCCCCGGTCTGCGGCGGTTGGCGATCATGTTTGATGCCGGCTACTCCCAAGCCGCGCTGGAGGTGGGCGAGGTCCAGACCATAGCTCACACGCTCGGCTTCGATGTCATGCCGCTCGAAATCCGGCGGGCGGCGGATATCGCGCCCGCCTTCGATACGCTCAAGGGCAAAGCCGACGCTCTTTACGTGGTGCTCAATGCTCTCATCAACGCCAACCAGGCGCGCATCATCGCGCTGGCGATCGGGGCGCGGCTGCCGACGATCTTCGGTGCGCGCGAATATGTCCATGCCGGAGCGTTCATGTCCTACGGCCCGAACTTCCCTGATCTATTCCGGCGTGCCGCCGACATCGTCGACAAGATTCTGCGCGGCGCCAAGCCGGCCGACATTCCGGTCGAACCACCGACCAAATTCGAGCTGGTCTTCAATCTCAAGACCGCCAAAGCGATCGGGCTGACGATCCCGCCGAATTTGCTCGCAATCGCCGACGAGGTGATCGAATGACGCGGCGGGATTTCATCGCGCTTGTTGGCGGCGCGGCCGCCGCTTGGCCGCTCGCGGCACGCGCACAGCAGTCGGACCGAATCCGACGGATCGGCGTGCTGTTTTACTGGTCATCCAGTAACCGCGAAGGTCAAGCCGGCCTCGCCGCATTCCAGAAAGTCTTGCAGCAGGCCGGTTGGACCGACGCCATCAACGTCCATTTCGACATTCGCTGGAGCGAAGAAAACGCCGAGCGCATACGCCAATACGCGGCCGAGCTGGTTGCGCTCACGCCCGACGTTATTCTTGCCAATGCGACGCCGAGCGTGGCGGCGCTGCAATCCCTCACTCGCACTGTGCCAATCGTATTCGTGACCGTCTCCGATCCGGTGGGAGCCGGGATCATCGAATCGATCGCGCGGCCTGGGGGCAATGCCACGGGCTTCATGAATTTCGAATACAGTTTGAGCGGCAAATGGCTTGAACTGCTGAGGCAGATCGTGCCCGGTCTCGCCCGGGCGGCGGTGCTGCGCGATGCGGCCAATCCGGCTGCAATTGGCCAATTCAGCGCTATCCAGGCCACCGCACAGCCGCTCGGGATAGAGCTCAAAGCTGTCAATGTCCGCGACGCTGGCGAGATTGAGCGGGCGCTTGCGGAATTCGCTCACTTGCCGAATGGCGGCTTGATTGTGACGCCGACCGCTGGCCAGTCGCTTCATCGGGATCTTATCGTGAAGCTTGCAACCAAGCTCAAGCTGGCCGCGGTCTATGCCGACCCTGAGCTTGCCGCCGCTGGTGGCCTGATCGCGTACGGACCCGATCGTGTGGATGAGTTCCGCCGCGCGGCAGTTTATGTTGATCGCATTCTCAAGGGGGAGAAGCCGGGCGACCTCCCGGTGCAGGCCCCGACAAAGTATGCACTGGCGGTCAACGCAAAGGCCGCCAAGGCGATCGGGCTGACGATTCCGCCGAATTTGCTCGCCACCGCCGATGAGGTGATCGAATGAGGCGGCGCGAATTCATCGCGCTTGTGGCCGGCACGGCGGTGGGATGGCCGTTAGCCGCGCGCGCGTATCGACGCGCGGGCGGCATGGCGCGTGTCGGGATCATCGACAATGGCCCGATCTGGGATCCGTTTCGCGAGCAACTGCGCGCGTTGAACTACGTGGAAGGCAAGACTATCGCATTCGATTACCGTACCGCCGGCGGAGCGCCGGATCGTTTGTTTGTTGCAGCCAACGTGCTGGTCCAGAGTCCGGTGGACGTCATCGCCGTCTACGGCACGCCGGCGGCGCAGGCGGCGCAGCAGGCGACCCAGACCGTTCCTGTGGTCGCGATCGCGCTGGGCGATCCGGTCGGCGCCGGCCTGGTTTCCAGTTTGGCGCGGCCGGGGGGCAACATTACCGGCAACACCATCCTCGGGCCGGATGTCGTGACCAAACGGCTGCAACTCCTCAAGGATGCACTGCCTGCGGTCTCGCGCGTGGCCTATCTTTGGAATCCCGATAACCAATCCAGCGCCGCGATTTTGCAGGGGCTGTTGAAGGCGGCGTCGCTGTTTCACATGACGGTTGTTTCCTTCGAGGCGCGGACGTCTGAAGATTTCGCGGCGGTGTTCGCGCAGATGACGTCCGATCGTCCCGACGCCGTCCTTCTGACCAGCGATCCTCTGCACCAGGCGCAAATGCACAGAGTGATCGAATTTTTGCGGAAGAGCCGTATTCCGGGATTGTTCCAAACGAGGCAAAACGCCGTCGACGGGGGGTTGATGTCCTATGGGGCGAGCGTCACCGACCTGTTCAGACGCGGCGCGCTTTACGTCGACAAGATTTTGCACGGCACGAAACCGGGTGATTTACCCATCGACGAGCCCGTCACGTTCCAGCTCGTCATCAATCTCAAGACGGCCAAGGCCATCGGCGTCGAATTATCACAGATGCTGCTGGCGCGCGCCGACGAGGTGATCGAATGAGACGGCGGGAATTCATTGCGCTCGCCGGTGGCGCTGCCGCCGTTTGGCCGCTCGCCGCACGCGCGCAGCAGTCGACGATGCCGGTCATCGGGTTTCTCAACCCCAGAGCGCCCGCTGACGCACCGCAATTCACTGCTGCGTTCCGCCAAGGTCTAAAGGATGTGGGCTTCGTCGAGGGTCAGAACGTCTCGATCGAATATCGTTTTGCCGGAAATCGGGACGACAGGCTGCCGGCATTGGCGGCCGATCTGGTTGCTCGCAAAGTGGCGGTGATTGCTGCGGCCCCCAGTCAGGCTGTACTTGCCGCCAAGGCCGCGACCACGACCATTCCAATCGTCTTCGAAATAGGTTTCGATCCGGTTCGGCTAGGTCTGGTCACCAGCTTGAGCCGGCCCGGGGGTAATCTTACGGGCGTAACCCAACTGAACGAGGAGGTCGCGCCGAAGCGGCTCGAACTGTTACACGAGCTGGTCCCAACGGCGACCGCCGTCGCTTTGTTGGTCAACCCTGCAGAACCCTCAGTTGCCGAGAATCGAACGAAGGTAACCATGTCGGCTGCCCGCACACTCGGGCTGAAACTCCACATTTTGAACGCCAGCAGCGACCGCGACTTCGAATCGGTCTTCGCAGAACTGATCCAATTGCAAGCGGGCGGGCTTGTGATCGGCGGTGGCGCATTTCTGACTGGCAAGTCCAAACGGCTGGCCGAGATGGCGGTCCGCTATGCCGTTCCCGCAATCTTCGAAAGCCGTGATTTTGTCGCGGCTGGAGGGCTCATTAGCTATGGCGGCAGCATCACCGAC
>Ga0335081_10017694_pt1 | contig 11537 bp, 8 predicted proteins | sample Lox_Sample_35_FD_206713 | JGI IMG/M metagenome (GOLD analysis project Ga0335081, IMG submission 206713) | Soil microbial communities from Loxahatchee National Wildlife Refuge, Florida, United States - Lox_Sample_3.5 | ecosystem: Environmental > Terrestrial > Soil > Wetlands | place: USA: Florida... | reverse complement strand
CGATCGTGAGTCCCTCGTCCATCAACGGCATCGTGGGCATCAAGCCGACGGTCGGGCTCGTGAGCAGGACGGGGATCATCCCGATTTCCCACACGCAGGACACCGCCGGGCCGATGGCGCGCACGGTGCGCGACGCCGCGATACTCCTCGGGGCGCTCGCCGATCCAGACCCGGATGATAAGGCGACGGACGCCGGCCGGGGAAAGGCCCGCGCCGACTACACGGAAGGACTGGATCCCCGGGCGCTCAAGGGCGCGCGGATCGGGGTCGTGCGCAAATACTTCGGGTTCCTCGACAAGGTGGACGCGGTGATGAGCGTCGCGCTGGATGCGCTGAAGGCGGAGGGGGCGGTGCTTGTGGACCCGGCCGATATCGAGACGATCGGCAAGTACGACGAGACTGAAGGTACGGTGCTGCAGTATGAGCTGAAGGCGGACCTGAATGCCTATCTCGCGCGCCTCGGCCCGAACGCCCCCGTCCACACGCTGAAGGAGATCATCGAGTTCAACGAAAAGAACCGCTCACGGGAGATGCCCTATTTCGGGCAGGAGACGTTCCTGAAGGCCGAAGAGAGAGGTCCACTCACCACGAAGGAATACCTGGACGCGCTCGAAGCGGACATCAGGCTTTCCAGGAAGGAGGGAATCGACGCGGTCATGGACAAGTTCAGCCTCGACGCGCTCGTGGCACCGACGGACAGCCCGGCCTGGTTGACCGACCTGGTCGACGGCGATCATTTTCTCGGGGGCAGCTCGACCGGCGCCGCGGTGGCAGGGTACCCGAGCGTGACTGTCCCCGCGGGGTTCGTCTTCGGGCTCCCCGTCGGGATCTCGTTCTTCGGGCGCGCCTGGAGCGAGGCAACGCTGATCCGGCTGGCGTACGCATTCGAGCAAGCCACGCGCCACCGGCGGCCGCCGAAGTACCTTCCGACTGTAGACCTGCACATCTAGCGCGTCGACAGGCCGTACAAATCTCTATCCGGGGCGTTTCAGGTTCTCGTAGACGGCCTGTTCACCCATGACGACGGGAAGCTGGTGGTTCTCCGCTTCCTCCCGGTTCATGGCGACCTGCTTCAGGAACTCCTCGGATCCCCGGTGCGTGAAGAGCTCCGCCACGGGACGCCCGATGCATTCCATGATCTGCCGCGCGACTTCGTCTGCGGGCATGACTCCCTCGATGGGAGGAAGCGAGATCCCCTGCTCCGCCGCGAGAGATTTGATAACGGGGCCGGAGGCGGAGAAGAAGGGGAGCATCGGCGCCCCCTCCGTCACGGACGCCCAGTCTGTGAGGACGCCGGCCGGGCAGACGACCGTGGCGTGTATCGCCGTTCCCACAAGCTCCATTCTGAGCGCGTGCGTGAATCCGACGCAGGCATGTTTCGCAGCGACATACGCGCTGTTGAATGGATAGCCGAGCTTGCCCGCCATACTCGCGACGTTGATGATGTGGCCGCTCCCCTGTTTTCTCATCTGCACGAGCGCCGGTCGCGTCGTATACCAGAGAGCGAATGCATTGAGCGCGAACATGCTCCGGATCATCTCGTCGGTCGTGTCTTCCACGCTGGCGAAATGTCCTCTCCCGGCGTTGTTGACGAGGACATCGATCCGGCCGAACTCCTCGAGTGCTGTGCTGATAATCACTTCTGCCTCTTGCCGCACAGTGACATCGGCCGCCACGGGGATCGCCCTGTGACCGTCACGTGCGATCTCCTGCGCGACCGCTTTCAGCTGGTCTTCCCTCCGGGCGGCGATGACTACCGATGCCCCCTCTCCCGCCATCCTCCGGGCAAGCGCGGCGCCGATTCCCGAGGATGCTCCGGTGATAACCGCGACACTGTCTTTCAGCATGGGCTGAAGATTGTGCTGATTACCTGTTGTCAAGACGCCCTCCCAGCTTAATTGTCACCCGGGTCTCATCATTGCTTCAAATGTACATAAACTTATTCTTTAACTGATTGTACTATACAATAGGGGAAGCAATGTGAGTTTCCTCGGATAGCGGAAAAAATATTATCAATAATTCTTTGCGATTGTTGACTTTTCGCCACACTTTGGCTAGGTTGATTCCGCGAGGCGAGCCAATGCATCCCCGCAAGGAGATCCCCTGATGAAAATTGGCCAGCAGCAGTCGGCGGCAACACGGGAAATCATCCGTGTCGCAGAGAAGCACATAGAGGCCCGTGAATTCGACCTGGCTATGCAGAAGTTGAGCATGGCCCAGCGAATGGAGCCCGACAACATCTACATCACCGCGATCGTCGAGCGGATACACAGGCTCGCAGCGGAATCCTCGAACGGCGGACGATTTCTCGCGATTACGGTCGGGAACGAGTTTGACGAGGGAATTCGCCCCGGGCCAGCCACGCCACTGCCCGCCGAAGATATTGACCTGCAGATCAAGAAACTTACCGCAAAAGCCCAGGAACTCATCCGGCGGGGGGCGTACGAGACCGCATTCGACTCGCTTATGAACGCCTACTTCCTGGACCCGGTCAGCCCGACGTTGATGGAATCTGAAAAAACGCTCATCCCCGCGATCGAGATGATGAGGAAACAGAGGGGGAAAGAGGGGAGCGAGAGAATGAACGGCCTCGTTTCGCTTCCCCCTTCAGGCCGCAAGCCTGAGCCGGGAACGCTCAGCGCGAAGGACTCGCAGCGTATAGAAGAGCTGCGCCGGCAGAAGGAAGCGGAGCGGCTCGAGAAGGAGCGCGCGATGTGGCGTGAAGCTTCGCGCCTGCCGAAGATCCTCGAGGACGTGCTGGTGCCGCTGCCCAGGGATGAAGCGCAGCCGCCGCCACCCGAGGAACCTCCGAAGGAGCAGGGGGGGTTCTTTACCAAGCTGCGTCACGGGAAGCTCCTGGGATAGTCTCCGTCAGGGGAGCTGTCAGAAGGGGCGCCTTGCGATGCAGGGCGCCCCTTTGTATTATAGACGCTTCCTGGCGGAGATTTCCCATGTGTTGCCTTCTCAAATCTCTGGCCCTCCTGTGCGGTGTGGCCTGCCTGGCACACGCCACGGCCTCCCCGTCCGGCCCCGGCGCGACGGTCGGCGGAACTGTGCGCGACGCCGCCACCGGCGAACCCCTCGCCGCTGCTAACGTCCGGCTCCTCGGCACATCCCGCGGCACGATCACCAATTCCGCGGGGGAGTATTCCCTCTCCGTTGACACGGGATCCTGCCGTCTCCTCTTCACGATGATCGGGTACTCCCGCGACACAATCGCCCTGCGCATAGCGGGCGACGCGCACCGCGACGTCCGGATGCAGCCCTCCGCGATCGTTCTTCCCGAAGTCCTCGCCACCCCTGAAGATCCTGCGATCGGCATCATCCGCCGCGCCATCGACAACAAGCAGCGCTGGATCGACCGGCTCCGGTCGTACGCCATGAACGCATTTACCCGCATGACGATCTATCGCGATACCGCGATCGCGGCCATCCTGGAATCATACACCCGGGGATACTGGCGCGCCGGCGACACGCTCAGGGAGGTGGTCACACAGCGACGGCAGACTTCGAATGTCGCGGAGGCGGTCAATCTCATCTCCGTCGGGCGGATCCTGAACTTCATGGAGGACGAGATCAACCTCGTCGGATTCTCGTTTGTGGGCCCCACCGCACGCAATGCGCTCGACTACTACGATTACAAGCTCGTGCGCACCAGGACATCCGGTGGGAATGACATTTTCGAAATCCGGATGATCCCCCTGACGCGCATGCGACCCCTGTTCGAAGGGACGGTGATGATCGCCGGGGGCACGTATGCCCTCGTGGGGGTGGACCTCACGCCAAACCAGGCGTTCCAGATCCCCCTGGTCAAGGACCTCAAGCTCCGGTACAGGCAGGAGTTCTCGCTGTATGAATCGTCGTTCTGGATGCCATCGGACATCCGTATCGACGCCTCGGCCAGGTTGGCGGTCCCGGGAATGACAATCCCCCCCTTCGCGATGGTGCATACGTCTGTCATCTCTGACTACGACATTAATTCCCCTTTGCCGGACTCGGTGTTCGGGAAGCCACGCATCACTGTCGATTCAACGGCCGTGAGATTCGACTCGACCTACTGGGCGCGCAACGTCGTGCTCCCCCTCGATTCGGTGGAATCCCGCGCCTACCGCACGCTCGATTCGACGCAGTCGCTGGAGATGCAGTTCAAGCCCAACGGCGTGGCGTTCACGCTCGCCGACATAGGCACTGCACCGGCGACGCTCATCTCATCGATCGACTTCGCATACAACCGGGTGGAAGGTCTCCACCTCGGCCTCTACCCGGATATCGACACGGTTACCGAACGCCTCTCGCTCAGGGGGGGATGGGCGTACGGCCTTTCCGACAGGCTCGCCACGTACGGCGCCGGGTTTACCTGGTATACCGAACGGACGCGCGCACTGGGAATCGGTGGCGACGTCTACCGCTCCGTCGCAGGTGCCCCCGATCACGGGTTCTATGCCCCCCTGACGAACGCTATGGCGGGCCTCTTCGGCAAGGAGGATTACGGGGACTACTACCGCGCCGAGGGGGAAAAAGCGTTCATCACCGTCCGCCACTCGCCGGTCTTCCGCTGGCGCCTGACGTATACGAGCGAGCGTGAGAGCCCGATGCCGGTCGCGACCAGCTACAGCTTCGCCTACAGGAGCGAACCGTTCCGGCTCAACCCGGCTGCCGAGCCGGGCCGGATGGGCTCCCTCACGCTGGATGCGAGGATTGGCAATGAGCAGCCCCCCCTTGACTTCGTGCTGGAAGACGGCCTCGACGTAACGCTCGAGCACGCCTCTCCTTCGCTGACAGGTGGGAACTTCGATTTCACGCGGTATGATGCGGAGCTCTCGCTGACCGTGCCGACGTTCGCACAGAGCTTCCTGTTCAAGCCGGGATTCCGCCTCCGGGCGATGACGGGGGGATCGTGGGGGGACCTCCCCGTCCAGCGCCGCTACGCGATCGAAAGCACGCTGTCGGGAGGCACGATGCTCGGCGCCATGTACGGCCTGCATCCCCGCCAGTATACCGGCACCGGCTACGCGTCCGTCGTGCTCGAACATAATTTCCGGTCCCTCCCCTTCCTCGCGCTCGGGATCCCGTTTCTCTACGAAAACGGGATCGAGCTGATCGTCTTCGGCGGCGTCGCTCGCCCCTGGGGCGCGCCTGCGGCCCCGGGCGGAGAGATGCACGGCACGTACGGCGAGGCCGGGTTCGGGATCAGCAGGATCCTCCAGGTTCTCCGCGTCGATTTTGCCTGGCGCCTTGTCGCTCCCCGCACGTTCTATTTCGCGCTCAACTCGGCGTCATTCCTCTGACGGCATCACTCCTGTTGAAAATCTCCAGCCATTTGCGTATTTTACGTCGTTTTTCACTACCGAAGGCATGCAGAGAAGGGATATCCGAAATATCGCGATCATCGCGCACGTGGACCACGGCAAGACGACGCTGGTGGACCACATGCTCCGGCAGACCGGGACGTTCCGACAAAACCAGCAGGTGGTCACGCGCGTCATGGACTCCAACGATCTGGAGCGTGAGCGCGGCATTACGATCCTTGCGAAGAACACCGCGGTACACTACGGCGGCGTCAAGATCAACATCGTCGACACGCCGGGTCACGCCGATTTCGGCGGCGAGGTGGAGCGCACGCTCACAATGGTGGACGGCGTCCTGTTGCTCGTGGATGCGGCCGAGGGACCTCTCCCCGGCACGAAGTTCGTGCTGAAGAAGTCGCTCGATCTCCACCTCAAGCCGATCGTCGTCATCAACAAGATCGACAGGAAGGACGCGCGTCCCCACGAGGTGCTGGATCTCGTCTTCGAGCTGTTCCTCTCCCTGGGGGCAAGCGACGCGCAGCTCGATTTTCCCACCGTGTACTGCATCGCCAAGCAGGGGATCGCGCGCAAGGAGCTGGACCACGAGAGCACAAACCTGGTTCCCCTGCTGGACGCCATCATCGAGCACGTCCCGCCCCCCCCGGGAGACGTCGACCTGCCGTTCCAGATGCTCGTCACTACGATCGACTACAACGATTACCTGGGCCGCCTCGGCATCGGCCGCATCCACCGCGGGACGATCAGGCTGGGGAGCCCGATGAAGATCATCCACACGGATGGGCGGGTCGACGATGCGCGCGTGACGAAGATCTACACGTTCGACGGCCTCAAGCGGCTGGAGGTGGCGGATTCGGGCGCGGGGGACATCATCGCGATCGCGGGGATGGAGGACGTGGACATCGGCGAGACGATCGCCGACGAGGCGGACCCATCGCCGCTCCCCTTCGTGGCGATCGAGGAGCCCACGCTCTCGATGAACTTCCTGGTGAATAATTCCCCCTTCGCAGGGCAGGAAGGGAAATATGTCACCACGCGGCACCTGAGCGAACGCCTCACGCGGGAGCTTCGCTCGAACGTCAGCCTCCGCATCGAGCTGACCGACTCTCCCGACACGTTCAAGGTCAGCGGGCGCGGCGAACTGCACCTGGCGATCCTCATCGAGACGATGCGCCGCGAGGGGTACGAGTTCCAGGTCTCCCGACCGGAAGTGATCTACAGGCGGATCGACGACGTCCTCTCCGAGCCGATGGAGCACGTGGTGATTGACGTGCCGGACGAGTACGTCGGGGTCGTGATCGAAAATCTCGGCCGGCGGCGGGGGGAAATGAAAAACATGGTCACCTCGGGGGGCAACACCCGCCTGGAGTTCGTCGTCCCCGCCCGCGGCCTGATCGGGTTCCGGGGCGAGTTCATGACGCAAACCAAGGGAACGGGAGTGCTCCACCACAATTTCCACGGCTACGAGCCCTACCGGGGGGACATGGCCCACCGGACGAAGGGGGCGCTCGTGACGATGGAAGCGGGGGAGTCCGTCGCGTACGGCATGTGGAAGCTCCAGGACCGCTCCGTGTTCTTCATCGCCCCGGGGACAAAAGTGTACGTCGGCATGGTGGTCGGCGAAAACTCCCGGGAACAGGACATGACCGTCAACGTCTGCCGGACCAAGCAGCTGACCAACATGCGGGCCTCGGGATCCGACGAGGCCGTGCGCCTGGAGCCGCCGCATATCATGACGCTCGAGCAGGCAATCGAGTGGATCGGCGACGACGAGCTGGTGGAGGTCACGCCGGCAAGCATCAGGATTCGCAAGAAGGTGCTGGACGCCAACGTCCGCAACAGGATGTCGAGAAAGAAAGCGGAAACCCAGGAGGAAGCTCCCCGTCCCTAGGGAGGCCCCCCGTCTCTTATCCCACACCCCACCCTCAACCGTGACAACGAAAAAGGTCTCAGACAAGGCGGTCGCCGCGGCCATCGCGGACCTCTCCGCGCTCGCTACCAACCTCTGGTGGTCCTGGAATCCCCAGGCGCAGCAGGTATTCCGTGAACTCTCCCCCTCGGTCTGGGAGTCAAGCAACCACAATCCGGTCGAAATCCTTCGCTGGGTGAGCCCGCTGGAGCTCCGCGTGAGGCTCCAGAACCCGGTCTTCCACGCGCAGGTGACGAGCGTGTGCGCCGAGCTGCGCGCGTACATGTCCGCCAGGCGGACCTGGGCAGCGACGCGGGGACGGGCGCTCAGGGAGTCCCCCATCGCGTACTTCAGCGCCGAGTTCGGCCTCCACGAGAGCGTGCGGATTTATTCCGGGGGCCTCGGGATACTCGCGGGGGATCACGCCAAGAGCGCGAGCGACCTCGGCCTCCCCCTCTCGGGCGTCACGCTCTTTTACCGGCAGGGATATTTCCAGCAGCAGATCTCCGGCGACGGCTGGCAACAGGAGCGCTATCCGAGCTACGACCCGGCCCGGCTCCCGATTGCGCCCGTCGTCGACGCGAAAGGGAAACGCGTCATCTGCTCGGTCGAGATCGGCGGCGACAGCGTGCGGCTGCAGGCGTGGGCCATACAGGTGGGGCGCATCAAGCTCTACCTGCTCGACACGGACCTCCAGGAGAACGACCAGAAATACCGCGAGCTCACCGCACACGTCTACGGGGGGGACAACTGGACCCGCATCGCCCAGGAGATCGTGCTCGGGATCGGCGGGGTGAGGCTCCTCCGGGCGCTGGGGATCGCCCCGGGCACGTTCCACATGAACGAAGGACACAGCGCGTTCCTGACGGTGGAACTCCTCCGCGAACGGATGGCAGCGGGGAGCAGCATGGAGGACGCCGCCACGTGGGTGAAGCAGCACTGCGTGTTTACCACGCACACCCCCGTTCCGGCCGGCCACGACAGGTTCGACGAGGGGCTGATGAACGCCGCGTTCCACGCGTTCGCCTCCGGCGCGGGGATCTCCATGGACGCACTGATGAAGCTGGGCCGCGAGCACCCGGAGAACGGCGGCGAGGCGTTCACGATGACCGTGCTCGCGCTCAGGCACTGCCGCGCGGCCAACGGCGTGAGCGAGCTTCACGGGAAAGTGAGCCAGGAGATGTGGAAGTCGCTCTACCCCGGCACCCCCGTGGCAAAAATCCCCATCGGGCACGTCACAAACGGAATACACACCGCCGGGTGGACGCTCCCCACCGCGAGCCAGTTCTGGACGACTCGCCTCGGGAGCGGGTGGCAGTACCGCCTGCGGGACCCGAAGTTCTGGAAGGAGGCGGTCTCGCCGGCGACGGTGTCCGACGAGGAGCTCTGGGCGCTCCGCATGGCGCTCCGCCGGGAGCTGATCGAGTTTGCGCGCAGGCGCCTCGCCGAACAGAACCTCAGGTACGGAACCAACGATCCGGGGGCGCTCGACCATCTCCTCTCCCCCGACGTCCTGACGATTGGATTTGCGCGGCGCTTCGCGACGTACAAGCGCGCTCCCCTCTTCTTCAGGGATTTCGAATGGGCCTTCCGCACGCTCACGTCAAAGGAAACGCCGATCCAGCTCGTCTTCGCCGGAAAAGCGCACCCGCGGGATGACGCCGGCAAGCGCTTTATCCAGGAGATCGTGGGCATCTCCAGGCGCGGCGACCTTTTCGGCAAGGTGGTCTTTGTCGAGGACTACGACATCAACGTCGCCCGCCACCTTGTTGCGGGGGCCGACGTCTGGCTGAACACGCCGCGGCGGCCGATGGAGGCGAGCGGCACGAGCGGGATGAAGATCGCCATCCACGGCGGGCTTCACCTGAGCACGATGGACGGGTGGTGGCGCGAGGCGTATGACGGCCACAACGGCTGGAAGATCGGCGAGGACACCACGGCGAGCACGGATCAGATGCAGGACGACATCGACGGAGCCTCGCTCAGGGCTGTCCTCGAGCAGGAGATCATCCCCCTCTACTATGACCGGGGGAAAGACGGCGTCCCGCACAAGTGGCTGAAGAAAATCCGCCACGCGATGGCGACGCTCATCCCCGTCTACAACACCGAGCGGATGGTGGCAGAATACGCGGAAAAATACTATAGTCCGGGCAGTTAGCGTTCCCATCGCGTTTCCTTCATTGTGAGCACGCCGCATTTATCATGCGGCGTGTTTTTTTTGCCCCGTCGGGAGGGACGTGAGCAACTTTTGACGACGTTCTGCATCTTTGCCTGTGAGACCACACTCCGGCGGAGCCGTGCAGCAGAAAACCGACCAGGAACTCCTTGCTCTCATGCGGGGAGGCAGCCAGAAGGCGTTTGCCGAACTTTACAGACGGTACAGGTCGGGCCTCTACGCGTTCTGCTTCCGGCTCCTGGGCAACCGGGACGAAGCCGAAGATGCGGTGCACGAGACGTTCGCCAGGCTGGCCGCCTCGGGCGCATCGATCGCCGAGCCCCGGGCGTTGAAAGCGTGGCTCTACCGCGTGGCCAGGAACGAAGGACTCATGGGCCGGAGGCACAACGGTGCCACGGGCGATGCGGATTCCGTGTGGGCGGAAGATACCCCGCAATCGATCGCAGAGAGAGCCGACACCCGGTCGCTGGTCCGGGAGGCAATGGAGCGGCTCCGCGTTGAATACCGGGAAGTGCTTCTCCTCCGCGAATTCGAGGGAATGACATACGATGAAATCACAGAGGTGACGGGCGCGAGCCCGGCCTCCGTGAAGTCGAGACTCTTCAGGGCACGGAGGGCGCTTGCGGGCCTCCTCGAAAATGTTCGCAACGAAGAAAGGAACATGCAATGACGTGCGATGAGATTCAGGCCGCGATCAGTGCCTACGCTGACGGAGCGCTCCTGACTGGTGAGGAAGGAGACATGTTCGTGCACATCGGGACGTGTGCGGCCTGCAGGAGGTTTTTCGGGAGCGTGCTTGATATCAGGAGCACGGTGGTCGCGGCGACCCCTGTCGATGTCCCGGAGAGCCTTGACAAACGCGTCCTTGCGATACGTCCGCGCGCTGCGCGGCCGCTTGCTCAACGGAGGAGGTGGCTCACAGAGATCTGGATGCGGCGGCTCTCCGTGCCGCTCCCATCGGCCGCACTTGTGGCGCTCGCGCTTATTTCGATTACGATTTTTTCTCTCTCTCTGCTCCTGAAGCCCAGCGAGGTGCCGCTCCTGACGCTCCCAACCGTCGACGTCTACGCGGAGCACCCCGACGCACCTCAACACATTGAATAGGGAGTCGCCATGAAGAAGACTACGCCTCTCGTCGCCATGCTCGCCATCCTCGGCAGCTGTGCAACTGCGCGGCCGCAGGACCCGGTGGCAGACAGCACTTCCACGATTGCCGCTGTCACAACGACAATACAGGGGGACACACTCAGGCCGCCCCCCGGATTTGTCGATGTCGACAGAGAACCGGTTGTGGTCAAGAAGGTGGAGCCCGTGTACCCGGGACTCGCGATGAGGGCGGGGATGGAGGGAAAGGTGTGGGTGAAGGTGTGGGTCGATACGCAGGGGAGGGCCCACGACGTTGTCCTTTTGAAGAGCGACGCGGATGTGTTTAACGGGGCTGCAATTGAAGCGGCGAAACAGTTCCTGTTCGAGCCTGCCCAGATTAAAGGGAAACCGGTCGATGTCTGGGTGTCTATTCCATTCAAATTCCGGCTTGCCGAGAAAAAACCCCCCATCATTGGTGCTACAGACACGATCACCGCGGGGCCCATCCCAGGCGCAATGTATGATTTCGTTCGAGATGTGCTCCAGGGCCCGGTCCCGGACACGGTTCACGTAAATGAATTTGTGGCACCGGGAACGCAATCGATCGCGGGGGGATATCTCAGGCCGCTCAGAGAGGCGCTGGAAGAACAACGGAAAGGGAAGGAGTCGATTGAACAAAAGGGAAGAAAGGTCGTCTTCTTCACCATGGGAACCAGCGAGGGAGGGAGCGGTTACCTTGTCTCCAGGACTGAAAACCCGGGTAAGACTGCCTCGGCACACTACCACACGATCGTCGTTGCCAAGGACCCCGGCGGGTCCTGGAAAATCACGTTCTGGCAATCCTGGCAGGGCGGGAGATCGACCCGCTAGCCCACGCTAGTTGTCTTTCGCCCCCTGGTTGATCCAGGCGGCGATCACAGCCCGCACGCTGTCCGGGCAGTAGGGACCCCCCTGCGGCATGCGGTCACCGAAGGGGGGATTCGGCGACGTCTTCTTCATGATGAGACTCGAGTCCGCGTTCCCGGGAACAATAGCCGGCCCGTGAATCCCCCCCTTCAGC
>Ga0335081_10017693_pt1 | contig 11539 bp, 11 predicted proteins | sample Lox_Sample_35_FD_206713 | JGI IMG/M metagenome (GOLD analysis project Ga0335081, IMG submission 206713) | Soil microbial communities from Loxahatchee National Wildlife Refuge, Florida, United States - Lox_Sample_3.5 | ecosystem: Environmental > Terrestrial > Soil > Wetlands | place: USA... | reverse complement strand
GCCAACGAGCGCTGGCGCGCAGGGCACGTAGTCACTGGCCGTAACTCCCGCTGCCGCTACGTCTGCGCCGTGGAGGCCAGCGCGATCGCGTGCAAAAGACGCCTGCCCGCTCGACCAGAGCCAGACCGCCGCCAGGTCCTCGTGCTCCTTCGGCGGGAAGTGGACGAGTCGATGCCCGTCGGAGCCGCTCCACCCGACCGCCCCAGATGTGTTTCAGGAGCAGCTACCGTAATTGCCGAGCAGTGCGCCCTGCCAGAGCGTGAACTTGGAGAGCGATGAAGCACGGGGAACGGACCGTAGTCCGCTCCGGCTTGGTTTTCGATGTAGGCGCGGAGTACTCCAGGGGCGCGCCACCGTGGAGACCAGGCAGCAGGACCGGCTCCAGAGCACCGGGCGGCGAAAATGCCGCCGCAGCTCCTTGCCATGGTCGCGGCGGAGCAGGCGGGATGAGACGGTCTTGAGGTTGTTCACCAAGACCGAGCTTCACGGCAGGGCGCAACCACTGCAGCAGGTGGACGTGGTCAGGCTCGCCTTTGAAGTGGTCGTGGTGACCGTGTACTGATGCTGGGAGCAAGGCCATGAAGCGGTGCCTATCGTGTCGAACCGCCGACCTGCGGGAGACGAAGGAGGCGGTGGAGGTACGCGTGCCGTGGTCGCCGGAGCCACTGCTCGTCCGGGTGACCGGGGTCTCGGCCATCAGGTGGGGCGAGTCCTTCCTGAGCGGTCCCGATCTTGATCGGGCGAAACTCCTGGCCGGAGCCGAGGCGATGGCGCGCGGGCTACGGGACGGGGGCACGTTCAAGCTCATCCGCAAGACTCTCGGCCAGCGCGCTTCTTAACTCGGTGACGTGCTCAACGTATCCTTCGAGACCATCTCGCGCTGGGAGAACAGCCACCGTACCGCCGAGCGCAGCGTCTGGAACACGCTCGCGGACCTCGTGTCCGACAGGCTCCTGGGTACCAGGACATCGAGGGCCCCGGCAGACCGGGGCCCGGCCATCCTTCGCCGCCCGTTGAGCGGATCATTCCGATCAAAATGGCGCACCTCTTCGTACTGACCCAAGACGCCGATGCCGACCTCCGCGGGACGCCATACCGTTGGATTGTGGCGATAGGGGGAGCATCTGCCAATTGGCGTGACGAACGGCGAGGGACGTAAGATCCGGCCGATGACGCGGTTACGCTCGAAACCCCCGGTGATCTCTCTGTTCGAGGCGCCAGCCGGCAGATGAGACGCAGTTCAGCCGCGAAGGGGAGAATATGAGGGTGCGCGACGCGATGTCCGGAACGGTGTGGAGCTGCATGCGGGACGAGTCGGCGGAGTCTGCGGCACGGGTGATGTGGGACCGCAATGTGGGCGCGGTGGCAGTGACCGACGGGGAAGGAAAGCTCGTCGGGATCGTCACCGATCGCGACATCTGCATGCTGGCCTACTTCAACGGCACGGCGCTGGCGACGCTGCCGGTGGCTGCGGCGATGTCGAACTGGGTCTTCACGGTCGGCCCGGACGAGACCATCCCGGCCGCAGAACAGCTCATGCGCTCGAACCAGATTCGGCGCTTGCCCGTGGTGGAGAACGGGAAGGCTGTGGGAATGCTGTCCCTCGGCGACATCGCGCGCGTCGAGGCCTCAGGGGCCCTTTCCGGGAATCCGGATCCTTTCGCCGTGGTCGTCAGCGAGATCGTGAAGCCCCGAGAGCACATCGGAAACCTCGTCCCGGCAGCGCCACGCGCATGATCGGTGCGTGAAGACCGGCCCGAATTCGTCAAGCACAGGGTGGGTTCGCGCGGTCATGCCACCTTGGTACCGGTGGTGCTTGGCGGAAGGGTAGACATCACCACCCTCCCCAATAGAGCCTGAAGCTCGGCATCGGCGAGCGTCTCCTTCGCGAGGAGCTGTTTCGCGCCCTCCTCGGGCGGGCCGCGATTGTCTTCGAGGACCCGGCGCACGTGCGTGTGCGCCGCTTCTACCATGCCCAGGATCGCCACATCGATCTGGCTACCTCCTCGAGCTTTGCGTCAGTCCCATCCCCGCCCGTCGACTGATCATTCAAGGTTGAAACTTGCTCCGACGTCGGGGCCACCAACTCGCTCCGCTTCACGAATCGCGTAACTGACGGCCTGACCGCCACCGCCTCGTCACCTTCTCCGCGTCCCACCCATCCGGCGGCGCACCAGCGAACGCGAACCGACACAAGGCCCGCGGAGCAAACTCGGGGACTGCAGCCGATCGACCTCGCTCGGCCTCCACGGCGGCCGCTCCTGACGCTGCCCATTCTCGCAGGGCCATCGGCGCCTTGCCGGCTCTGCGGCGGTCCCCGAAAAGACGGTGCACAGTGTTCGGGCTCGGGTTCAGTGAAACGGTCATTACCAGTGTTCCCCTCCGGACGTGTGACTGCTCAAACCGCTGGGAAACCGGCCCATTCCCGGCCTACTGCCAATCTGTAACGTCGCAACGGCCTGCGCTCACAAAGGCCAACAAACGACTCGCGCCAGTAGGCCGTCTGCACCCGGGATCCATCTTCGTCAGCATGACGCGCTTGCGCGCACAACGCGATTGCACCGAATACTGAGCAGCCACAAGAGCTCCAGCATGCCGCATACGTGCACTGGTGGAGCGGGAGCGCAGACGAAGCACCAAGAGTCAATCGAGCAGACCGCGAACGGCCTTCTCGAGGTCGTCGACCTGGGTCGTCACCGTGTCCCAAACGACCTGGAGTGACAGTCCGAAGTAGCCATGCGCGAGCACATCCCGCATGCCGCGTACCATGCGCCGCGGGATCTGGGGCGCCTTTGCGGTTTCCTCGTCCGGCAGGTTCTTTGCCGCCTCGCCGATGATCTCGAGGTTCCAGATCACTGCATCGCGCGTGCGCTCGTCGGCGACAAAGCCGTCGTGGTCGATCCCGGCGATGAAGCGTCGGATCTTGACGCAGCCATCGACGATGTCGTCGGCGCAAAGCCGCCAGTCGCGCTTGGCGTTACCCGACATCCACCGCCTCTCGCTCGACCACGGGGCGCAGACGCGGCTTCAGGGCATCCGGCGTGGCGATGTCGACTTTCCGGCCCATGTGGTCCTCGAGGAAGACCTTGAGGCCCATGTACGACAGGAACGTTGGATCGGTCTCGAACTCGACCAAGATGTCGAGGTCGCTGTCCTCACGAGCGTCTCCGCGCACCGTGGACCCGAACAGGGCAATCCGGCGCACACCGAAGTCGCGCCGGATCACTGGCATGTAGCCGCGCAAAGCCGCGATGGCCTCTTCCCGCTTCATCGTCGTGATTATACGGCTACGGAGTGCAGACGGCCATCAGCGCATTTGCGAGATCGGGTGAGAGCACGAGTGAACCCCGTCTGGTGCCAGAACTCGGACGGCGCCGATCGGCCTACAAAATAGGCAGCGTCAGGAGCGGCCACCGCGGAGAACGAGCGGGGTCGATCGGCTGCGCTCCCGGAGGCTGGCTGCCCGCGGGCCGTGTGTCGGTCCGCGTTCGCTGACGCGCCGCCGGATGGATACATGCTCACGTCTCTCTTGCGTTTTGGTCCCTCTGGAATCACCGGACATTCTCACCAAGGCAGCGTACCTCAGTTCTCCGGCCCGTCTGTCGCGGTCCGGTCGCGACCGGCTTGGCTTACCATCGCTCCCCACCGCTCACGCGTGTCTCCATTTGAGTTGCGCCACCGCTTCACCCAGCTCGTGATCCGTCGTCAACGCCGAAGCGACGCGACCTTTTCGCTCGACGGCACACGCTTCGAGTTGCCGGAGCGTATCCGCCGTCTCGACAAGGTTGCCCTCCGCTACGCGAGCTGGGACCTCTCGCACTTCTGGCTCTGCAATGAGCGGCGGGGACGGGCCCTGCCGCGGATCTTCCCGCTCGACAACATCCGCAATCCGAACGGGCAGCGCCGAGCGCTACCGCAAGGTCGGTGCATTGCCACTCTCAGCGACCCGCATCCGAGTTCAACTGAGGAAGCGGAGCCCGTGCAGCCCGGCTTGGCCGCCGCTACTGCGCCAGCTGGTCGAGCGCTACCGCTCCACAGGCCTGCCGCCCGCGATCTGCCCAAGGCGAACCACAAGGACAGCGTGGGGGCGCCATGAACCGCGACCTTCTCGCTCCGCGGGGATGGAGTCCTCCCCCTTGCACACCGATTCGGCGAAGAGCACCCATTCGCCCTGCCGCGCCGTGACGCCCAGGGGCCGGGCTCCGATTTGCTGTCGAAGCGCCAGATTCTCGAGCGCGAGTTCTCGCTGCGTCTTGAACGGCGACCTCCAGAGTCACTGGGACTTGTAAGACTTGATCCGGTCCACGACATTCTGTTCCAGATTGCGATAGAAGAAGTTGTAGTCGTAGTTATGAAAGAAAGGCATCACATTGTAAGGTGACGCCAAATTTGGTTGGTTCGCGGGCGACGGCAACAGTGCGGGATTGATGACCAATGCCCCGTCATTGTTTTGTGCACCCGTGTAGTCGGCGATCTCGTAGGTGTAATCACCGGTATCGGGGTCCAGGCTGAAGGTCACGGGAGAAACGGTTCCCAGTTGACCTTCAAAGAACAGAGCCCCCATATTTGCCGAAGCGGAGCCTCCAGCGGACTCGACTTCCCCGGGGCCGCTGGCCACCCACGTCAGCGGGTTCACGCTGTAGGCGTTCTTCTGGACGATTCCAATCTTGAGCGGCCCCGGAGCCATCGTCCAATCTCCCGGATAGGCCTGCGTGTTATAGGTAACAATGCAGCCTGTCAGTCTTGTGCTGGGGATGCCGCATATGCCAATCTGAGCCAGAGATGCAGGATAGTTGTTCGTGTCGTCGGAAGTCACCGACCAGCCAATCACGTAAGCGGCAACCAGCTGCTTTCTGAGCGCAGCATCGGAAAACTTATCCTGCAACAACATGAGCAACAGGTTAGAACCCTGGCTGTGGCCGGCCAAAATGAACGGGCGCGGATTCCCATTTGCGTCCGCGTTGAAGTGCGCCATGTAATAGTCGAAAGCATTCGCAACATCCGCATAGGCCACCTGCAGAGCCCGAGTGGCCGCGGCGACGTTCTGGGGGGCGGTTGAGTAGAGCAGAGCATTCAGAACATCGAGGCCTGAAGCTTGCTGATAATACGGCACGTAGAGGTTCGTGCCCGCCTTGGCGAATACCCCGGTCTTGGAGGTGACCTGAGACTTGATCCTTGTGTCGGCATAGGCTTGCGCCAGCGACTGATTCCAGTCGGGCGTCCAGGTCGAACCCAACGTACCGGTCTGCGCGCTGTAGGTCGTCGGATAGAAGAAGAGAACATCGACCCCTTGCGAGGAATTGGGGAGGGTTTCCCAGTTCTGCGCTCGCGAATAGTCGGTTGGGGTCGCCGAAACGGTCGGAGCCGACGCGGTTGAGCTGCCTCCGCATCCTACGAATGGTAGCAAGGCAAGGATCGTGGCAATACGATGCCAGACTCGAATTCGCGAGCGGCTGCGAGCTGCCCGGATTGCCTTGCTGCAGCGAGGCCTGTTGTTCGTCATCGCTCTCCAGTCCCTTCCCTGTGAATTGCCTGCGATCCCAAGCGCCAGCCCCCCTTGGTGCAGATGGCCTCAGGGCAGCCCCATGGAAGCGACGAGCAGGCCCCCACGATCCTGTCATTGGGCATGCGACGTAGCACCAGACCGTGGAGTAGCTCGCGAAGAAGGGGGACATCCTCGCCAAGTACTTGGACGATCGGGTCCGGGTGGAGGGCCACACTGACACGACTGGCTCGAAGACGCACAGTGAGGAGCCTTCGTTGCGCCGCGCCGATGCGGTGAAGCGGGTCCTCATCGGTCGCGGCGTTCAAGAGCAGCAGATCGCGGCGCTGGGTTGGATGGACGGAGCCCATCGCCGACAACCGCTCGAAAGAAGAGCGAGCCAAGAATCGCCGAGTCGAGCTGCACATCGATCTACCACAGCCCAGCTGAGCCACCGGATTTCGCCGGGGGAGCGCACTCTCGGCGACGGGAACAGCAGCTGCTGACTGCAGTTCCGGGCCGGAAGTCCGCGTCGATGCACGCCACGGCGTCCGGTCGCTCAACCCGCCACAAGCGAAAGCAGCGCTGGGGCAACCAGGCGACGCCTGGCGCGAGACGCGGACGGGGGAGCCAGTCGCTACCGTACGGCATCCGTAGATCTGTTGATCAGCAACGCCCATAGCGAACGGCTCCGACGCGCCGAGGGACTCGGAACGTCGGAGCCGACCCACCTGACTTCGGGATGCGAGCTCAGCCATTTCTCCGCATGCCTTCCGCAAGCGCCGAGCCAAGACCGAACTTGAGCCTGCTACTACCCGCTCTGCCACACGCCCTTCAATCCGCCAACCCCGCATTCGTACTCCGACGCCTGCGAAGTATTCGGTTCATAGTAAATGACTTGGAAGGTGCCTCCGGGAAGCGAATCAGCTGTGTCGACCAGCGCGGACGGAGCAAAGCTGGAGCAAGTGCCGATTTGACCGAACCCGTTCAGGGTAGCCGGACACGCTCCCGTAGCAGAAAACAATCCGCCCTGGCCTACACAGTAAGAAGAGAGCGCCGAGATATCTGACTGCGCGAAGACCCCCGAGACCTCGATGCAGGTGTTGGTGGTGGTGCCCAAATTGCAAGAGGTTGTCGCGGTGGAAGCTGCGGGGGTGATGCTCTGCCACGTGCCGTTGAAGCCGCCAACGCCGCACGTGTATTGCGCGCCCTCCGCGCTATCGGGCTGATAGTAGATGACTTGGAACGGAACTCCGGGAAGCGACACAGCCACATTCTTGAACAGGCTAGACAAATCGAGACCGGTGCAGGCGCCGATCTGGCCGCCCCCGTTGAACGCGCTCGGGCACGCCGACGCGGCAAACGCTCCGCCCTCGCCTTGGCACAAGGTGCTGAGAGCAGCGATGTCGGAAGAGGCGAACGATCCCGAGATCTCCAAACACGTCGAGCCGATCACGTTGCCGGACTCGTTCCATGTCAATAGTTCACAGGCCGTCGCGGTATCGCCGCTGCCGCTGCTCTGCCAGGTGCCGCTCTCGCTCTCGCATTCCGCCTGGGCAAACGTCACGCTGGCGGGCTGATAGAACAGGATCTGCACACTCGTCCCCGCGGGATACGAGGCGTCAGCAGGATCGGAGCAGATGCCGACGATGCTCGCGGTGCCAACCGAGTCGGGGCAGGTTCCCGTGGAAACCGTTCCGCCGTAGGATTGACAGGCGGAAGTGAGCTGCGAGATTTGGGAACTCGAGAAGGACCCCGAAAGCTCGACACACGCGGACTCAGCCGGAATGCTACAGACGTACTTGTCTGCAGGGTTGGCTTTCGATGCTCCGCCGCCGCACGCGGTCACGGCGAGCGTCAACGTAAACAGGGTCAATACAGCAAGACGCGGCATATGGTCTTTCTCCGTCCGCTTTTGTGGGTGTTCAAGCGACGTTGTGGGAGCCGTTCGAGGCAATCATCGTGCGCGGCGTCCAGTGTGCACCATCCATACCTGCCATTCGTCTAGCGTTGAGCCGGTGTTGCCTGCCGCATCCCGTTACCCTGGGGCCATGTCGACCCGCATGCGAATTGGGTTCCGACAGTCCCGCGCTCGAATCAGTGCGGGTTACACTGCTGGAGATTGCCGACGCGACCACGCTTCATCGGACGAGTACGCTCTATGGCGCCAGCGAACTCGCTCGGCCAATCGATTCTGACCAGGCGGTCTGCGCGTGGGCAGCAATGTGTCGATAGCCGCGCCGCGGCAGATGCTGTCCGCAAGATCGCGGGCCCCTTCCGCGCGACGTCATCAGCTCGCCCGAAGTTACAGAAGGCCCGAGTCCGAACGCGTCGATCCAGAAGAGACCCCCGGGAGACCGTCGATCCGTTCACCGGGAATCTCCGCACCGAGCAGGTGAACCTGGTTCTCCCCAGAAAGACTGGCGTCGGCCTCAAGTCCGGGGCGACCGTACGCTCTCGGAGTTCGGAGTTGCTCCCCCCCTCGCGAGCGGATGAGGACTCGACAGCGACCCCTGAGCTGGCGCCGAGACGATGCGGCTCCACTCCGCTGGGCGACTCGGTGGCATCCGGTTCGCCCGTCTCATTCGCTCGAGAACAGAGCTTCCGGACTACGCTGGCCAGGTCCCTCTTGGATCTTTGGCATCGGCCCGAGGAGCCCCCGTCCGGGCCAGGCTTCCGGGACAGCTGGCCGACGATAGTCCACGCGCGCCGCGGTAGAAATCAGCCGAGATCACCAATCCCAGCTCGCTGCACTGATGATGGCCCCATCCCCTCTCGGCAGCGCGGGAGGCGTCAGGCGCGGACTGGGTCGCACAGCCAGCGCCGGGAGTCAGAGTCTGCACCCAGGCCGTCGAGTTCCCAGCACCCTCCCCCCACGGATGCCTCGCAAAGGGACCGCGTTCGCGGCGGCCTGCGAAAGGTCCTCACCTCATACCGTCTGTCCGGGGGCGAACCTGTCGCCACCTGGGGGCGTCCAAAATCGGCGCTCGCCCCCCTCGGGCAACACCTGTCGATCGAGGCACCGACATGCCGCGTGGTTTCGGGCGTCTTCGAACGGGTAGCGCATTGCAGTACCGGTATCCCGGTCGAATGAGCATTCGCAACGTCCGCTGGCGAGCTGACATTTTTCGCTCCGCCCACCGTGCGATGGGCATCTCTCAAGTGATGCATCGACGTGCACGACCGTCCCCGCAGCGCGGACCCTTCCCCAGTGCTGAACCCTGCGACTTGACGGAGCGCCTCAGGGGGCCCCGCGAGCTGGTCAAATCACCCGTGACCACGTCATCGTGGCGGCGAGGGGTGCTAATCGTTCGTCGAGGCAGACCGCTGACGCCGTCCGACGCTTACCCCGTATCGCGAGCCAGCTCCCGCGCAGTGTTGACGAACGCTCGGAGCGCGGGCGACACCTGCGCCCTGCTCGGAAAATAGAGAAAGAAGCCGGGCACGGCCGCCGCGTAGGACTCGAGAACGAGCCGGACGTCGCCGCGCCGCAGCTCGTCGGCGATCTCCGGCTCGAACAGGTAGACGAGCCCTACGCCCGCCAGCGCGAGGAGGCGCATGAGCTGGGGATCGTTCGTCGTCACCGACCCCTGGACGGGAACGCGCCACGTCTTCTTGCCGCGCTCGAGCTCCCACGCGTACCGCGCACCGTGCTGTGAGGTCCGGATTCCGATGCAGTCGTGCTGCAGCAGATCCTGCGGCTTCTGTGGCGTGCCCCGGCGTGACAGATACGAGGGCGCGCCGACCACGACGAAGCGGCCGGGCTCCGTGAGCCGCACCTGCACCATGTCGCGCTCGATCGCCTCGCTGAGGCGGATCCCGGCGTCGAGCCCCTCCGAAATGATGTTCACAAGCCGGTTCTCGACCTGGACTTCGACCTCCACGTTCGGATGGCGCTCGAGGAAGCGCGGCAGCAGCCGGGCGAGGACGAGGCCGACGGCCGACGTGGGCACGGAAAGTCGGACCCGGCCCGTGACCTCGCCCGGACGGAAGGAGACGGTCCGGAGCGACTCGAGTGCCTGATCCACCGCGGCACCTGCGTTCTCGAGGAGGCGCTGCCCCGCGTCGGTGAGGGCCACCGTTCTCGAAGTGCGCGTGAGGAGCGTGACCCCGAGGCGCGCCTCGAGCTGTCGGACGGACTGGCTCAGCGCCGAGGTCGACACGCCGAGGTGTCGCGCACCGGCCGCGAAGGTGCGGTGGCGCGCCACCGCGAGGAACGAGTGCAGCGAATTGAGGGGCGTGAACGCCATCGTGAAGCTTTCCTACACCGTGGCGGTGCCCCCCGCCAGGCAGACACGGAGCCTCAGGGGCGCTCGTGTCGCACGTGGTAGCGCACCCACAGCAGGTCCCCGCTTCGACGCTCCACCGAAACGAGCTGCAATCGCCGGGCAGCCACCGTGCCGTCGGGTGCGTCAAAGAGCGCCGGCGTCCCGACGCTCCCGTCGGCGACGGGCGCGAAGAGGATGCTCACCTCGTCGATGCAGTCCGCCGCCAGGAACGAGCCGTTGATCTTCCCGCCGCCCTCGAGGAGCAGCCGACCGATCCCGAGCCGGTCTCGGAGCTTCTGCAGGAGGCCCGGGATGTCGATCCGATCCCTCCCGGCGAACAGGTACGAGACGCCCTGGTCGCGAAGGAAGCCGAGGTAGCGCTCCGAGACGCGATCGGTGAGCACCGTGACGACGTGGTCCTCGTCGATGAACCCGGATTTCCAGCGGAGCTTCCCGGATGGATCGATGGCGATCGCATACGACGTCGCGTCCTCACGGGCGATGAAGTCGGTCCGGCGGATGCGCGTGCGCCCGGAGCGCACCGAGACACGCCCCTTCCCCGCGTACGGCTCCATCGAGACGCGCCCGATGATCCAGGCGTCGCCGCCGAGCGACGTTGCGGTCCGCTCGTACTCGGACGAGATGATGCCACCCGGCACCGGCCAGCGCCGGGTCACGATGCGGCCGTCGACAGACGGCGCCATGTGGCAGATCACGTAGGGGCGGCCGGATCGCCCGCGTGGTCGAGTGTGCCGCGAAGGTGCGGTCACGCCGGCGCTCCCTCGTTCACGATGCGGAGCGCGTTCAGCGTCCGCGGGTAACCGATAAACGGGAGGATCTGGGTGAGGGTGGCGATCAGCACGGCTCGCTCGGTGCCGACCGCCAGGTTCGCGGCGACGTGGCTGGCGAGCTGGGGCTCGCATCCGCCCATCGAAGCGATCATCGCGAAGGTCAGCAGCTCGCGCGTCTTCAGGTCGAGGCCGCCTCGCGTGTAGTAGTCGCCGAAGCAGTTCGCGGACAGGTATCTCTGGATGTGGAGCTGGTCCTTCGGGGACCTCTCGTACATTTGGTCGATCCGGTCCCCGAAGATGCGCCGCTGGAGCTCGAGCCCCTTCTCGTGGCGCGTCCGCGCCGTCGTCGTCGACTGCCCCTCGAGCGGCAGGTCGATCCCTCTGGTCCTGAGGACGTCATTCGCGACATGCAGGAACTCGAAGACGCGCGCCATGCCGACATACGGTACGGCCTGGTACACGATCTCCTTCACCTGCACGGGCGTGACGCCGACATTCAACGCCCCGCCAAGCATGACGCGGAACTCGCCCACGCCCTGGCAGGCGATGATGGCCGCGAGCTGCACCATGACACGCGTCCTGGCCTCCATCGGCGCGTCCCGCATCACCTCGCCGAATGCCCAGTTGTCGAAGAGCTCGACGAGCTCAGGATCGGTCGCCTTCAGCGTGGACTCGTGGTTCGGTAACAGCGTGTCGTGGTTTCGCCGCGCTTCTTCGCTGATGGCCATGTCTCGCTCCTTCATTCAGTCCGACGACTTCGCGGCGACCTCGTGCGGCTCGTCCGCAACCTTCTCCATCCAGCCGCTCCTCCACGATCGCGATGTGCGTCATCCCCGGCATGGCGCCGCGCCAGTGCTTCTCGCCGGGAGAGCACCAGACGACGTCGTCTGGAGTAGGCGCCGGTCCTCGCCAGCTAAGGACGAGGCCACAGCCAACCGTGACGATGGCCCGGTGAACCGCTCGGCCGGACCTTGGGTGGACGGCTGCGTGCCGCTTCG
>Ga0335081_10017692_pt1 | contig 11539 bp, 8 predicted proteins | sample Lox_Sample_35_FD_206713 | JGI IMG/M metagenome (GOLD analysis project Ga0335081, IMG submission 206713) | Soil microbial communities from Loxahatchee National Wildlife Refuge, Florida, United States - Lox_Sample_3.5 | ecosystem: Environmental > Terrestrial > Soil > Wetlands | place: USA: Florida... | reverse complement strand
CAGGAAGCGGACATCACGAGGAGATGGCTTGGCTGACCCTTTTTCACCCCAGGCTAGCCGCCCATAGTACATGGAAAATAATGATTTGTTCGAGGCTCACTACAGCCTGGCATATAGCGCAGAGTTCCCACGATGCACTGTTAGGACATGGACTTCGCGACTTGCTCCGCACTGCCAACGGACCTAGATGAGAGAGGACACTATATCCATTTTTGATCAGGAACTTATGTTTGTCTACACTTAGCAAGAGCAGTGAGTGAAGTATATTATTGCCGCTACTTCTTACCGAGTGACCTGGAGCACATGTTGCCAGTGACTCATGTGCAAGAGTTTTTGCGATTTTCAAAACAGGACTTGATCTACCCCCCTCCTCGTTACTATTTGCCACGTCGGCTCGCTAACATCAGCAAAAGGAGAAACGGAGTTGGTAAGGGACTGGGGGAGGAGTAAAAAGTGATGAAATTACCGGTACATGCTTCGATCGTATTAGTGTTGTTCGTGGGCGCAGCCTGCTTCGCCCAGGGAGCGGCGCCAGTGCCAGCAGACAAACCAGCGTCCGCCAACGCCGAGTCTATCCTGACGTTAGCAGCCGTAAGCACCGTAACAGTGCACTCGGAACCTACCTCGATGTTCACAGACCCGATGCGTTGCGACGGCGACGGCAACCTCTATCTTCGTCCCTTTCGGGCAGAATTAGGGCTTGCCGCGCCGGTAAAGAAGTTCGACTCCAACGGCAAACTCGTCGCGACATTCGCTGTTGACTCTGTACCAAACCTCAAGGTTCTGGCTATTCCCTATTTCGCTGTCACGGCAAGTGGGGAGGTCTACGAACTGATTGCCGCTGACAAGGACCCTTACATGCATGTGGCGGTCTTTGGCAAGGACGGCAGCTACAAGTCGAACATCAAACTGGACGCCCTTGTGCATGGCTCTCAACTGGCCGTTTTCCCTTCCGGGGAGTTGCTCCTGAGCGGAATCGAACAAACAGAGTCATCACCCAGGCCGCCGTTTGTCGGGATATTCAAGGATGACGGAACGCTCACGAAGCGGCTCAGCTTGGAAGACGATAAGAGAATCCAGGCGGCCGTGGAAAGGGGGGACTTCAGCGTATCGGATCCAACCCGGCCCGGTTCGAATCTTGCAGTCTCTCTCGGACAGGCCGCCGCCGGGGAGGACGGAAATATCTACGTGATGAGGAGAACGACCCCAGCCGTGCTCTACGGCATATCTCCGGCAGGCGCGGTGGTTCGCCGGGTGGAGGTCGGAAGTCCAGACCCTGAGATGATGCCCACAACCCTGCACGCGTCTGCAAATCGGCTGTTAGTGATGTTCAGAAACGAGAACACCAAAGAGCAGCTGTTGAAGGTCATTGACATGGGGAGTGGCGACCTCACCGCCCAATATAGAACCAACAGTTTGGGCGCCGCGCTGGCATGTTACTTGGCCAACGACAATCGTTTTGTGTTCATGACGAATACCAAAGACAGGAAAATGGCATTCAACATTGCCGAGGCAAGATAGTCCTGCCCCACTACCGCGGGCTGTCGCGGTGCATAACTTTTACCCGATAGCCCGCCTTTGCCAGCCGCTTATAAACCTCTTCCGCAATGAATACCGAGCGGTGCTGGCCGCCGGTGCAGCCGAAGCCAATGGTCAGGTAGCTCTTCCCTTCCTGGATGTAATGCGGCAGAAGGTAGATCAGCAGCTCGGAGATACGGGAGATAAATTCCCGTGTCTGGGGGAACGAGCGAATGTATTTCGCCACCCGCGGGTGGCGCCCGGTGTAAGGACGGAACTCGGGCACGAAGTGGGGATTCGGCAGAAAGCGCACATCAAAGATCAGATCAGCCTCTTCGGGGACGCCTTGCTTGTAGCCGAAGCTCACGCAGGAAACCAGAATGTTCTTGTCTGTGGACTGGCGCTGAAAGCGTTCGTGCAAGTGGGCGCGCAGTTCGTGCACATTGAACTTTGAGGTGTCCATCACTTCATCCGCGAGGTTGCGAAGGGTCGAGAGTCGCCTGCGCTCAGCCGTCAGTGAGGCTTTTACTGGCGATGAGGTCCCGAGCGGATGTGGACGGCGGGTCTCGCTGAAGCGGCGCAGCAGCGATTCGTCCGATGCTTCGAGGTAAACCACCGCCGTAGGCAGCATTGTTTTTACCGAGCGCAGGATGGCCGGCAGCTTGTCCAGGCGCTGCCCTTCGCGGACGTCCACCACCAGCGCGGCGCGCTCGATCTCGGAATGCAGCACCAGCTCCGCAAAATGCGGAATCAGGTCCACTGGCAGATTGTCCACGCAATAATAACCAAGATCCTCAAAGGCCTTGAGCGCAGATCCTTTGCCCGAACCGCTGATACCAGTGATCAGCACCATCTCCGGATTATGACGGCGCGCAGAAGGACGCCCGTTGCGGCCTAATGCCGGCTTGGACGCGACACGCTGCTTCGCCCTGACTCGATTACGTGGCATAACTGGCGATGGTAGCAGAACTAGAGGGTTAGACGATTCAATACGTTGCACGCTGCAAAGTTAAGGTTTCGAGGTTTCAGGGTTTACTTTGCACCCGCCTTTCGGAGCAGCTCGATCACCTGCTCATTCTGCTGCCGCGCCGAGGCGCGGGCAAGCACGGTTGACCCGTTGGCCATACGCGCGTTGGGGTCCGCTCCTTTTTCGAGCAGCAACTGGACAATGGCGGTGTGTCCCTCGAAGGCGGCTTCCATGAGAGCGGTTCGGCCATCGCGATCGTGGGCGTTGGGGTTGGCGCCATGGGAAAGCAGCAACTGAACCGCGATAGCATTCCCCGCGTCAGCCGCCTGCATGAGAGGCGTAATGCCGTTGGCGCCGGGCGCGTTGGCATCGGCCTTGTGGGCAATAAGCGCTTCGACGGTTCCGGGATCACCGCTCTCCGCCGCCAGGAGCAGCGGCACCGGAGCATCGCCCTGGGCTGCGTTGGCGTCAGCGCCGTGCTGGAGCAACATGCGCACAGTACGCTCGGCGCCGCGGACGGCGGCGTGGTGCAGGGCGGTCCAGCCGTGCAGGTCTCGGGCGTCGACCATGAGCCGGAGTTGAGATTTGGCGCCCGGATTGGCCGTCGCAGGCTTGTCCGCGTGCGCGGCCGCATCCAATAGAGCTGTAACCGTGGCCGGATCGTCGCCGGCGGCGGCAATCATCAGCGCCGAGTTGCCGTTCTTGTCCTGCGCAAGATAGTCAGCCGCAGTGCCCATCAGGATGCGAACCAGGTCAGCACGGTGTCCATCGGCGGCAAAGATCACCGCGTTCCAGCCATTGGCATCCTTCGCGCTCACGTCCGCATGACGGGCGAGCAGCAGGCGCAGGACCTCCGGACTGCCGTCATCGGAGGCGGTGAGCAAAGCGGTCATGCCAACGGCATCGTGGGCGTTAACCTCCGCGCCCGCCGAGATGAGCATGCGCGCCAGGGTTGCATCCATCCCCTCAGCCGCCTTCATCAGGGCAGTCACGCCGTGCTGGTCGCGCGCGTTGGGGTCGGCACCCTGCGCCAGAAGCTTCTGGACTTCGAGACGGTTATCGTATTCCACGTCTTCGAGGAGTTCAGTATCGAGATTTTTCTGATCCTCGGCGGTGTGGGGCGTGGCCTTTGGTTCAGCTTTGGGTGTGGCGGGCGTACTTTGTCCCAGGAACGCGGCAGACAGCAACCACAGAATGCACCCGAGTTGGCAGAGTCTCCCCACCTACGCCACCACCGCCATTGTAGGACGGCGGACGGCCTCTGTGGTTGACCGCCTGGACTCCATGTGCCGTGAGCATCTGGAGGCTGCAAAATAGGAAGGGGCACTTCGCTGTGCCCCTTCAACCGGCGACTGTCGACTGACAGCCCGCAATCATCTTATGGCGCTTCGATCAGCTCCATTTTGCCGTCTTTCGTACGGTGCAGGACCTTCACCCGCCCTTGATTGTCGCGGAAAACAAACACATCTCGATCGCGGAACTCGGCTTCCTTGATGGCTTCTTCCAGCGTGAGCGGCCGCATGGCCACCGCGCTGTTGTCACGTCTCACATGCGCTTCCGCAGTCCGTACCACGGCCGGATAGGTATGCACCACTACCGGCACGGCGGTTGAAACTCCTTCCCCAACGGCCGCCAATTGCTCCGCCGCGGTGGCTTCTCCGTTCCACTTCTTCTTGGGCTGGCGCTTCTTGTCGCGCCAGCGGCCCTTGTACTTGAGGGCCTGACGCTCGATGCGGTCGAGCGCCTCGCCGACAGCCGCACTCATGTCCCCAGCCTCGGCAATGCCCACGATCGGATGCGTACGGACGGTGATTGTAATTTCAGCGATGTGGCGATGCTTCTCGGCCGCCAGAATTACGTTTGTCTTAAATGCGGTGCCCAGGATTTTCTGCAGCTTGGAGAGCCCTTGATCAATTTGCTTGCGGACGGCGGGGGTGGTTTCGTACTGCCTGGCGGTATATTCCACGTTCATTGAGCCTCCTTGCCCCCGCGCCGCAACCCGGCCGGGGGAACTCAGGGCCTAGTTCTTCACTCTCCTCTGGTGGGTGCTCGGGATGTGCATATCCTCCCGATACTTGGCAACCGTGCGACGAGTGACCTGGATACCCTGCGACTGCAGAATGCGGGTGATCTGCTCGTCGGTAAGCGGTCGGGCGGGATCCTCTTCCCCAATCAGCTTCTTGACTCTCCGCTTGAGAATGAGGAGCGACGTATTGGAGCCTTCGGGCCCATTCACGCTTTCACTGAAAAAGTAACGCAGCTCGAAAACTCCCTGCGGCGTGTGCGCATATTTATTGGCAACGGCACGGCTTACGGTGGAGGGATGAACCCCGATCTCCTCGGCCACTTCCTTGATCATCATGGGCTTGAGTTGATCGATGCCGAAATCGAGGAAGTCGCGCTGCCGGCCAATGATGGCGTAACAGACTTTCACGATCGTCTGCTTGCGCTGTTCGATGTTCTTGATGAGCTGAATGGCCGACTTGTAGCGCTCCTTCACGTAAGTGCGCACGTCTTTTTCCGCCGCGTCACGGCTGAGCAGACGGCGGTACGCGGGGTTGAGACGAAGCTGGGGCACATCTTCATCGTTCATCACCACGACCCATTCGTCACCCTGCTTGACGAATGCCACATCGGGCTCGATCAGCCGCGCGTCGGTGCGGTTATAGCGCAGGCCGGGCCGCGGGTCCAGAGTCTTAATGTAATCCAGGGCCGCCATCACCGCCTCGAGTGGCCGGCCGATGGCTTTGGAGATCTCACGGTACTGCTTGTTCTGCAGCGGCCGCAGATGTTCTTCAACGATAACGGTGGCATCTTCGAGAGCCAGCGTGGAATCGCCGTTCAATCCTTGAGTCTTGCGAACTTGCTGCTGGTATTTCAGCTGCGCCAGCAGACACTCGCGCAGGTCGCGGGCCGCTACTCCCACCGGATCCATCTGCCGAACCAGCCCAATGGCCTGGTGAAGATCCTCGCGGCTGAAACCGGGATGCGGAAACTCCAGGACCCTGTGCTCCACCATTGCCACCGGCTCGGGCGCTGTCGCCGGCTTTAGGTCGGCCGCCTCGACAGGCTCGACCACCTCTTCGTCCACCGCAACGCTGCTGTTCACGCTCTCGACGTCGAAGATACCTGCAGCCTCCTCAAGCGGGCTGCTCGCAACACTGATGGGTTCGTGAACGTCGGGCTCGGCCTGGGCGGCAACTTCGGAGATGACTGTTTCGCCGGTTTCGACCTTCTTTCCCGGCTGCTCCGGCAAGCCTAGCAGTTCTTCATCGCTGGCGATTAAATATCCGTCTTCGTTGAGGTTGCCGATAACCAGTTCGGCCGCCTCATGCACCTCAGGCGAGACGCTGATCGCCCCCAGTTGCCACAACAGGTGGTCAGTCAGGGTGCTGGGACGTGAGAGAAAATTCTCAAAGGAAGGCTTCTCGATGATTTCCGAAGCCGGGCTGCGATAACCAGGGTCTAAGTAATCCTGGAAGAACGACCCAAAATCGATCTCCTCAAAGGGGTCTTTTTTCTCTCCCTCCAGCACGGGCTCATCGGCCGCCTGGGATGGATCACGTTCCCGGTCCTCTTCCCGGCCAGCCACCTCGTCAAGCAGGGGAATCGAAGACTCCAGCTCTTCCAAGACTGGATTTTCAACCATTTCCGCGGTGATCATGTCCCTGAGCTCGAGCTTGTTCAGAGCCAGGACGCTGACCATCTGCACCAGGCCAGGAGTAAGGATCTGCTTCTGGGTGACGCGCAGGTTCAGTTTGTGCTGGAGTAAAACCATTGCGTGTATATGTTTCCTGGTTCCTGTTGTAACCCACCGGGGCGTTGCGGCCTAGATGACTACAGTACCCATCACCAGCATTCCGGTGGATTACCTCTGCCATCTTGCCTAAACCAGCGAGAAACTCTCGCCCAAATAGACTCTCTTTACCTCTGGGTCGTTGCCCAACTGCTCCGGAGTACCTGTACGGAAGATACGTCCCTCGTTGATGATGTAAGCGCGATCGGTGACGGAGAGCGTTTCGCGCACGTTGTGGTCGGTCACCAGCACTCCGATTCCGCTCGCCTTCAGGTCGAAGATAATCTTCTGCAAGTCGAGCACGGCGATGGGATCGATGCCGGAAAATGGCTCGTCCAGCAGAATGAAGGAGGGCGAAATGCACAGACAGCGGGCAATCTCGACCCGCCGCCGCTCGCCCCCAGAGAGCGCATAGGCCCGATTCTTGCGGATTACCGCCAGCCCCAGCTGATCGATCAGCTTCTCCAGCCGCTCGCGGCGCTCGTGCCAGGAAATGGGCTGCGCCTCCAGCACCGCCAGAATGTTCTCCTCAACCGTCAGCTTGCGAAATACCGATGGCTCCTGAGGCAGATAGCTGATGCCATAGTTGCGCGCCCGCAAATACATGGGGACGTCGGTTATCTCGTCCTGGTCGAGCAGCACGCGCCCGGTGTCGGGCGGCGTGAGTCCGACAATCATGTAAAAACTGGTGGTTTTGCCGGCGCCGTTGGGACCTAACAGGCCGACCACTTCGCCCTGGCTGATGCGCAGACTGACCCCGCTGACTACCCTGCGGCCACGATACGACTTGCTGATCTCGTCGGTGGCCAGGGTTTGCATTCACTTGCCCGTGTGGGTTTGCGTGATGGCGCGAGTGGCATTTCCGCTATCTACCAGCAACCTATCATCGCGACTGTAGAAAGTCAACGAATCGCCGGTCGTCAGGCCGTGTTCGGCATCAAAAATGCTAGGGCGGCCACCGGTCATTACGTACTTACCATCTGCTGCCGTGTAAGTCATTGTATTTCCAGTAGCTTTCCTCGACGGCTGCACAACGAGGACGTGCCCGGTGGCTACGATTCTCTCGATTCGGTTGGCATCAGAAGTGCCATGAGGCGCGTTCTCGGCTCTGGGCGTGAGAAAAACCTCGGCGTTATCGCTACTCACCGTACCATCTGCTGAACTCAGCAACACCTCGCCCTGGAAGACCGCAAGGTGTCGCAGATCCGAATACACCAGCGAGGACGACGTAACCTTGACTGGGATCCCGTCGTTCTTGCCTCCATTCTGATTAAAAACGGTCGAGACAGGCTGGCGCGCACCCTTCGCGTTGAGTGAACGGTTGGTCTGGTTGAATTCAATCTCAGGCGCTTCCAGGATGCTGCTTCCCTGCCAAAGACGAGCTGATCCAGTGTAGATAGCGGTACTGTCTTGGCGGTGGGCGGCCATGTGCTCAGCGGTTACATGAATGGGCTCGCGACCGCCCAGCAGCGCGCCATCCGGTTGCGGTTGCGTCCGGTTATCCCTGTAGGTAGTCTTCACCTCGCCTTCCGCAAAAGCGTCCCCAGTGCGCCGATTGATCTTGAGAAGGCGCGCGGTAGTTGTGCCGCCTGCTTCCGTCCAGCGCGGCGAGCCGGTCAGCACTAAATTCTCATCGCCCGGCGTGTAGTGCGCTTCCCTGGCGGAGGCGTTGCGCTGGGCATCGTTGTATCGCACATTACCCTGCTGTACCACACTCTCAATGCCACCGTCTGTGGAGTTGAAAGCCACGTCCAGGGTCTGGCTCAGGCTCACTTTGTCGGGCTGGCCGGGTGTAGCAGCGACGATCCTGGCGTCCGGCTCACCGTGCAGGGTGCGCAGGCGGCTGTCCTCGCCAAATTTCAGGTTGAAGCGTCCAGCCGTGATGACAGTATCCCCTTGGGACGTAGTCGGCGTTTGCGGCCGCACCGTAATGCGGGCCACGCCGCCGGTGACGCCATGATCCAGCCGGCCCTCTTCGAGAAAAAGGTCGAGCCCATCCGAGGCCATCTCGACGGTTTGCGCCGCCTGGCTCGTCGTGGCGCGCTGGTTCTGGATCAATCGCACGGCCTCTTTCGCCTGAATCTGAGTCAGGACGTTTTTGGCACCGAAAGTCAGCAGCGCCCGGCTGGCGCTGCCGTGCAACGGTGACGGCCCTTCCTGCCTGAACGTGACGCCTCCCGACAATACTCCCGACAGCAGATTATTCTTGGGGTCCAGCAGGAAATCTCCCTGGGGGGCTTCGACCTGGGCGGGATTTTCGCCCGCGGTCGCCCCGCGTACGCCCCCGGCGGCGGCCATGCGGGAGACGGTGTTGTCGTCGCGCAGATAGAGGGTAAGCCGTTCACAGTCGAGATTGGCTTGGGGACGCTCGAGCCGGGCCGCCTCCAGCAGGACCCGCCGCGGACTCTGGGTGACGGTCGCATGCCGCGCCAGAATGACGGCTCCTTCCCGGGTCTCAAGCCGGACCTGGGATGCAAGCGTCAGGGTGTTGGATTGCGAATCGTAGTTCGCGCCCACGGCGCTTCCGGCCGCCTGCGGCGTGCTGAAATCAACCCGCTCGCGGGTGGCGGCCGCGCCTGTTTTCTGATTGAAGCTCAATCCGCGGGTCTTCAGATGAACAGGATTCTTCAGTTCCACGGGCGTCGCCTGATCTGGACGAACCGGGCCCTGCGCGTCGCCCTCCAGATCGATGGCAACATCGCCGTGCGCGACAATGTCCCCTGAGTTGGGGTCGTATTCGAAATTATCCCCGTGAATCTGGTCGAAGCGGTCCGAGCGGCGGCCATAGACGAGGATGCTCACGTCGCGCAGCACCGCACGGCCACCCTCCTTGTACTGCACGGCCTTGGACGCATGCACGGTGAAGATCGTCCGCCCTCCCTCGGACTTGGAGAGTGAGAAACCCTGCGTGCTCTGCTGCACTTCGACGCCCATCTTGCCAGGAGCACTCTCGACTACCCGCCAGAGGTGAATGCGTCCGTAAAGGTAGTAGGCGAAGGAGATCGCAATCACCAAGACCACGACCGCGGCAAACCAGCGGCGCAGGCGTTTGGGATCCAAGGGCATCCAACATCTATATTACGCGAAGGGCTGCAGGGCGTACCTTTTCTGACACTGCCGTTCATGTTCGGTCTTGTCCTAAGCTCCCACTGCGCCCCGTCTACAATCCAGCTACCCAGGCCAAGCCAACATGAGTGAGATTGAAAGGCGGGTCCAACAGCGCTTTTCTTTGCAGTTTCCTATTTTCATCGAAGGCGGGCCGGGCAACGGCGAGCCTCACAGCGTTACCCGCGACGTGAGCGCCAGGGGAGTCTTCTTCTATACCGATGCACGCTGGCTGCAACCCTCCGCTCGCATCACTTTCAGCATGATTCTTCCCGCCGAGATCACCGGGACCAAGGCGGCGCGCGTCATGTGCAAAGGCACCGTGGTACGCCTGGAACCAAATGCGAAGAACGGAACCGGTGTGGCGGCTACGATTGAGAGCTACGATTTCTAACGGAGAAACTGGCGTCGTTGCTCACGCACCGGGCACAGCCGCAGCCTTGCCTGCCATTGCATAGTCTCGCAGGGCTAGTCTCAGGCCAGCAAACTCGGGATTGGAGTTCCTTTCCACCGTGAAGGCGATGTCGAGGATGTCGCCGGCGACCAGCGGTGATTCCTCCGTGCGCTCGACCATCCTCCAAGCCATGGCATCGAAGGCGTGGAACTGGGCGCGCCCGTTGTTCCCCGGCGTTTCCTGAACCACGCGCAGGCGCAGATGTTTCTCCTTGAGCACTTTCGGCGGCAGCCCGAGACGCACGCGGCGTGCAGCAAACACAGGCTCGGGATTGCCCATGCCGAAGGGCCGCAGTTGCTCCATCGCAGCAAAGAACTGCGGCGTGATCTGCTCAAGCCCTAGCTCTGCGTCAAGGGCAAGCGTCTGCACGAAATCGGCGGGCGTGAGCCGGGTGCGGGCGTAGCGGTCGAGGGCTTCGCACAATTCCGGCAAACACTCTGACGGCAAGGCGAAGCCGGCAGCGTGCGCGTGGCCACCGAAACGGGTAAACAGGCCGGCGCAGGATTCGAGGGCATCGAGCAGGTGGAAGGCTTCGATGGAGCGGCCTGATCCATGCGCCTCTTCGCCGTCGCGCGCCACCACCAGCGCGGGCCGCCCGGTGCGTTCGACCACGCGCGTGGCGCAGATGCCCACCACGCCGCGATGCCATCCCTCACCATCGATCACCATGCAATAGCGCTCGCGCAACGCAGCGTCGCGGTCGAGGCGCCCGTAGATCTCCTCCATGATGCGCTTCTCTTCGGCTTGCCGCTCGGCGTTGAGCCGGTCGAGGTGCTCGGCCAGTTCGCGGGCGCGGGCTTCGTCGCGCGTCGAAAACAGTTCGACCACGTCCTGCGCCACGTCCATCCGTCCGGCGGCGTTGATGCGCGGCGCCAGGCGAAAGGCCACATCGCCGGAGTTGATCGCCTGCCCGGAATCGAGCGCCGAGACCGCGATCAGCGCCTTCAGCCCCGGGTTGACGGCGTGGCGCAGGCCATCGAGTCCGAGACGCGCAATGACGCGGTTCTCGCCGACCAGGTCCACGGAATCGGCCACGGTGGCGATGGCCACCATCTTAAGGAATGACGGCAACAGCCGCGCGCGACCGCTTTCCTCGAGCAGCGCCTGCACGATCTTGAAGGCAACGCCGGCGCCGCACAGCTCCTTGCATGGATATTCGCATCCCGGCTGGTTGGGATTGAGTACGGCCAGCGCTCCCGGCACGCCCTGCCCGACCTCCGGTAGGTGATGGTCGGTGACGATCAAATCCACGCCCACGCGGCGCGCGGTTTCAGCAGCGGCGAAGGCGCGAATGCCGGTATCCACGCTGATGATCAGCCGCACGCCCTCGGCCGCGGCGCGCTCGATCACCTCGTCCTTCATGCCGTAGCCTTCGCGGATGCGGTGCGGCACGTGGAAATCGGCGGCGCCACCGCACAGCTCGATGGCCGCTTTCAGGATGACGACGGCGGTGGTGCCGTCCACGTCGTAGTCCCCGTAGATGAGCACCTTCTCTTTGCGCTCAATGGCAGCCTGCAGACGTTCCACCGCTGTCTTCATGCCCAGCATAAGGTAGGGAGAGTTCAGGTGCGCTAGCGAAGGATGGAGAAAGCGCGCGGCTTCTTCGGGAGCGCGTACGCCGCGCACCGCCAGTAGGCGCGCCACCAGCGGATCGAGCTTAGATTCTGAGATCAGGCGGCTGACGAGGGATTCGTCGGCC
>Ga0335081_10017691_pt1 | contig 11539 bp, 10 predicted proteins | sample Lox_Sample_35_FD_206713 | JGI IMG/M metagenome (GOLD analysis project Ga0335081, IMG submission 206713) | Soil microbial communities from Loxahatchee National Wildlife Refuge, Florida, United States - Lox_Sample_3.5 | ecosystem: Environmental > Terrestrial > Soil > Wetlands | place: USA... | reverse complement strand
GGTGCGTTGACTTCTGGGGCATATCGTTACAAGACACGTCCGTGGGAGATGAAGCATGTCGGGACCATCTGTACGCATTGCGGCGATGGTTGCAAAACCACGCTCGGTGTGCGGCGATCGGATACCGGCATGGACATCGTTCGTGGAGATAACCGCGACAAAGGTGGCATTAATGGCGATTTTCTCTGCATCAAGGGCCGATACGCATTCGATTTCGCCGATCATCCGGAGCGACTCGAGCAACCTTTCATTCGGAAGAGCGGCCGGCTGGTGCCCGCAAGTTGGGAAGAGGCGTTTGAGTTCATCGGTAAACAATTTCGAGAGATTGTAGACAAAGAAGGTGGCCGGGCCATCGGAGTGATCGGATCCAATCGCACTACTAACGAAGAAAACTATGTTCTCCAGAAATTCGCACGCGTGGTGCTAGGAACCAATAATATCGATCATCACCGGACGGCAGATTTTCCCGCGTTTGCTGCCGCGGTAGCGGGGAAAATGGAGATGACGGCCAGCATGCGTGATGTGGCGCAAGCCCCCGCGATTCTGCTGATCGGCAACGACCCGACCAATCAGCATCCATTGCTTGCCTGGCAGATTCGGAATAATGTTCGACTGCGGCGTGCGCGGCTATACGTGGTCAATGCGAATCCAATCAAACTGCGCCGACAGGCAACGTCGTTCCTGCAGATTCCAGCCGGGGCGGAAGGTCAGGTTGCCGGTTTTCTGGCTGGAGATGACTCCGCCCTGAACGCCATTACCGGCGAGAACGCCAGCCGCGAGGCTTGGGGCGCCTTTAGAGAAAAACTCCGGAGCGAGCCCAAGCTCGTCATCATCTTTGGTTCTGAACTTCGCGGCAACGACATCACCGTCCTGGTAAAGTTCGCTTCAGCAATTCAGGATGCAAAGCTGGTTTGCCTGGGTGACTATTGCAATTCCCGCGGCGCCGCCGACATGGGCCTCTATCCCGATCTGTTACCCGGATATCACCGCGTTGGGAATCCTGGGAAATTTCACGAGGAATGGACCGGAGTACCGCAGGAACCCGGGTTGAGCACTCCTCAAATGGTGGAGGCTGCAAAGGCAGGTAGGTTGAAGGCGCTCTACGTAGTCGGGGCAAATCCGGTGGACGAGTTTGCAATCGATCCCTTCGCGTTTTCCGGCAGCTTTGTTGTCGTGCAGGATATGTTCTTAACAAAAACAGCGGAAATCGCCGACGTCGTTTTGCCCGCGGCAAACGCCTACGAGAAATCAGGAACTTTTACGAACACCTGCGGTGATCTACAACTTGTGAAACAAGCTGGCGAGATCACCGGCACCAAGTCTGATTTCGAAATGATCGTCCGCATCGCCGATGCAATGGGATTTGATGTTCGCAAGCTCGTGCCCTTCGGCCGTGGATCACGCGCGGACATGGGACAATCGCGCGGCGCGCAATCTGGCGAAGCGGACCGTCACGCCGTTTGGTTAGAGGCGCATGGACTCGAGCCCAAGATGAGCCCGTTCGATCCCATGGCGATTCTCGATGAGATCCAGCGACTGGTACCCGGATATGATGTTTCGCGAATGAACCTTCTAGCCGGGAATGATCAGCACACCCGGTTGTCGGGGGGCGGGCCCGGCCGCTTGCAGGATACGAACCTGATCATTCCGGCGAATGATGATTTGTTTAGCTCCGGCACATTGGGCCGGTACTCCCGTAGCTTAAATTCGGTCATTGAAAACCAGCATAGGCAGCCGTCTCAAGAAGAAGTAGCAGCAGATTGAAGTCGCAGTCGCTCGTAACAGAGCGGATCAGCAGTTCTGAAAGCGAGAAGCGTTGAGCATCCCCGCATTCATACTGGTTTCAGTCATTAAAATTGTGATCGCTTTGGCTGTATTGCTGACGGCCGTGGCCTACACGGTCTGGCTGGAGCGGAAAGTTGTCGGGCGCATCCAGAACCGCTGGGGGCCGAGCCGTGTCGGGCCATTCGGATTACTGCAACCTCTGGCGGACGGCCTGAAATTCATCTTTAAAGAAGATCTCACGCCACCGCACGTCTATAAGCCGTTGTATATTGCGGCGCCGATGATCGCTCTGATCTTTGCGCTAACATCGATTTCCGTGATCCCGATCGGCAATTGGGTAAACGTGGGTGGAATCAGCACGCCTCTCCAGATCACAGATGTCAACATAGGCCTGCTTATTATTCTTGGTATCACGTCGCTCGGAGTGTATGGAGTCGCTTTGGCGGGGTGGTCTTCCAATAGCAAGTACTCGCTCCTAGGCGGATTGCGCGCCAGCGCGCAGATGATCAGCTATGAAGTTGCGTTGGGCCTCTCGTTAATTGGCGTGCTGATCATGGCAGGCAGTTTCAATTTGCGCGACATCGTGGACGCTCAGGGCGGTACGTTCTGGGGATTTATTCCCCGGTGGAACATCTTTCACGGCCAGATTGTTGCGTTCTTCATTTACTTGATGGCAGCGTATGCGGAAACCAACCGAGTACCGTTCGATTTACCGGAAGCTGAAACGGAATTGGTGGCCGGCTACCACACCGAGTACAGCGCAATGAAGTTCGCCATGTTCTTTATGGCTGAATACGCCAACATGATCACGGTCGCATGCCTAGCATCTTTGCTGTTTCTCGGCGGCTGGCATGGGCCGTTGTTCGGTCCGCCAATTTTGCAGGCGATATTGCCAGTGTTCTGGTTTTTCCTGCGGGTGTTTGTTTTTCTATTTATTTATATTTGGGTTCGCGGCACGCTGCCGCGCTTTCGTTATGACCAACTGATGGCATTTGGATGGAAGTTTTTGCTGCCGTTAGCGATTGCAAATTTGGTAGTTACAGCATTTATTGTTGCGCTGTGGGCATAAAGAGTAGTGAGGAGTGAGTCGTCAGGAGTCAGCGCTGCCTACTAGGTCCATGTTCATGATTCATCTTATCTTATTTTCGGTTTTCGGCATTGTCTGCGTGGCCGGAGCGGTCAATCTGCTGGTGCAGCGGCATCCCATCAACAGCGCTTTGTCGCTTGTTGTGGTGATGGGATCACTTGCCGCCGAGTACATGCTGCTGGGAGCAGAATTCGTCGCGGCCATTCAAGTAATCGTCTATGCCGGGGCGGTAATGGTGCTGTTTATCTTCGTCATCATGCTTTTGAATGCTGGCGAAGAAGAACAAACTCGCGGCAGCCGGGTGGCGCAGTTATTTGGAATTCCGGGAATGTTGATTGGCAGTGCGTTAGTTGCTTGGGTCCTGGTGGAACGCTCGGGCACTCAAGCGGTGCCTGCGGGGGCACTTCCCGGTCCACCAAAAACCATCGGATGGTTGCTGTTTCACGATTACCTTCTGCCTTTTGAAATCACGTCGGTGCTGGTGCTGATCGCAATCATGGGAGCCGTCGTGTTGGCATCCCCTCCGCGCGCCGTCCAGCAAAGCAAGAAGGAGAGTTGATGGTTCCTCTTTCCTACTACCTGGTGCTTAGCGCGATTCTGTTCACCTGCGGCGTGACGGGATTTCTGATCAAGCGCAATATCATCAGCATCTTTCTTTCAATCGAGCTCATGCTGAACGGCGTGAACCTGTCGTTTGTCGCCTTTGCCGCGCAGTGGAAAGCTCTCAGCGGACAGGTTTTCGTATTCTTCGTGATGGTGGTGGCGGCAGCTGAGGCTGCGGTTGGACTGGCCATCATCATCGCCGTTTTCCGCACCCGCGAGACTTTGAATGTGGACCGGGTAAATCTGCTGAAACTATGACGCCGAACTTACATGTCTGGCTCATCCCGCTGCTGCCTCTGATTGGGGCAGCGCTGAATGGGCTTCTCGGGAAGCGTTTCACCCGGCAAACTGTGGCCGCCGTTGCCCTGTTTTTCTCCGGGGCGGCATTCGCTATGGCATCGTGGGTGGCGGTTCAATTCCCTTCCCTGACGACGCCTTACGAAGAAACTCTGGCGCAATGGATACGCGCAGGAAGCTTCCGCGCTGACTTTGCTTTTTACCTTGACCAACTTTCTTTGGTGATGCTGCTTGTGGTCACGGGCGTGGGATTTCTGATCCACATTTATTCAGTGGGATATATGGCGGAAGAAGGCGGCTTCTATCGTTTCTTCAGCTACCTGAACCTTTTCATGTTTTTCATGCTGACTCTGGTTCTCGCCAACAACTATTTGCTCATGTTCATTGGTTGGGAAGGCGTCGGCCTGGCGTCTTATCTGCTTATCGGCTTTTGGTTCACCCGCGATTCGGCGGCTTCCGCCGGGAAAAAGGCTTTCATCGTCAACCGAGTTGGCGACTTCGGTTTCCTGATTGCTCTATTCCTTCTCATCAAGCACTTCGGATCGCTCAATTTTGCCCAACTGTTTCCCACGATCTCGCCGATGAGCCCGGAAACCCAGGGAGTCGGTCTACTGACGTCAATCGCATTGCTGCTCACGCTGGGAGCTTGTGGTAAGTCGGCGCAGATCCCTCTTTACGTTTGGCTGCCAGATGCCATGGAGGGTCCAACTCCGGTTTCGGCACTGATCCACGCCGCGACCATGGTTACAGCCGGTGTCTATATGATCGCGCGGTCGCACGTGATCTTTGATCGCGCGCCCGGCGCGCTGACAGCCGTGGCCATCATCGGCACGCTCACTGCTTTATTCGCGGCCACAATCGGTATCGCTCAAACCGACATCAAGAAAGTGCTGGCGTACTCAACCATCTCGCAATTGGGATACATGTTTCTTGGTTGTGGCGTGGCCGCGTATTCTGCAGGAATTTTCCATTTGATGACGCACGCCTTTTTTAAAGGCTTGTTGTTCCTAGCGGCCGGATCAGTTATTCATGCCGTCGGCGGCGAGCAGGACATGCGCAAGATGGGCGGCCTGCGAACCAAGATTCCCTGGACCTTCTGGACGATGACGGCAGCCACAGTCGCGATCGCTGGAATTCCGCCATTCGCAGGATTTTTCAGCAAAGACGAAATTCTCTGGCAGGCATACTCGAGTCCGCAGGGTAGCTGGATTTATTGGCTGATTGGAGTCATCACGGCGTTCATTACATCGTTCTATATGTTCCGGCTGTGGTTTCTCACGTTCTTCGGTGAGTATCGTGGCGCCGTTGCCGATGAACATTCTCAGGCGGAGCATGCCGGGCATGGGACTCACATGGGGCACAACGATCCGCGGGCGGGGACGCCCGCGCCACACGGGCATGGCGTCATTCACGAGAGCCCGAAAGTCATGCTCGTTCCTCTCGTCATTCTGGCGGTGCTGTCAGTAATCGGCGGATGGGTTGGATATCACAACATCTTTGAAAATTTCCTGGCGCCCGTTTTTCGCAGCGGAGTTGCTTTATCGGCGGAGGCAGCGCAAGCGGTCGGTTCTACTCAGCCGCGTACCGAGGCAGGTTCCACGGAAAGCTTGCTGATGGGAATTTCGATTGCTGCGGCCCTTGCAGGGTTCCTGCTAGCTTGGCTGCTCTACCATCGCCGCCCGGAGCTTCCGAAACGAATTGCGCTCGCGCTTAACGGGCTTTATGAAGCCGTGCTGAATAAGTATTACGTCGATGAACTCTATGCCACGCTGTTTGTGAAGCCTCTGATCAATGGCTCCTCACGGCTGCTGTGGCAAGGCATTGACCAACACGTCATCGACGCTACAGTGGATAACGGCGCCGAAGGCGCGCGGCATATATCCGATACTGTCCGCCACATGCAATCAGGAAATATTCGCTCGTACGCGGGATGGGTGGCGGCAGGGGCTGCAGCCATTATTGTCTATATGGTTTGGATTGGAGTTCGATGAACACCGGTTTGGACAGCTGGATTCTGACGCTGGTCACGTTCATACCGCTTGCGGGCGCGGTTTTGTTGTTCGCTTTTCCCCGCCGGGACCGGGACATTCGCGGCTTTGCCCTGGTCGTCTCGCTGTTGGACTTCGTACTTTCTCTTCATTTGCCGGTTCATTTGCAACGTGGGTTGCCGGGATTCCAATACGAGGTGAATCATCTCTGGATTAGCAATCCCAGCATTCATTACCACATCGGCGCCGACGGAATTTCGGCCTGGCTGGTCGTGCTCACCACCTTCTTGACCCCGCTGTGTGTTCTTATCTCGTGGGACTCGATTCGAAATCGGGTGAAGGAATTTTTTATTTTATTGCTGATCCTGGAAACGGCGCTGATTGGAGTGTTTGTTTCGCTTGATCTCTTCCAGTTCTACTTCTTCTGGGAAGGGACGCTGATTCCGATGGCTCTGCTCATTGGAATTTATGGACATGGCCGCCGAGTTTATGCAGCCGTGAAATTCTTCCTGTATACGATGATCGCTTCGATGTTCATGCTCGCGGCCATTCTGTGGCTCTATGCGAAAACCGGGACATTTGATTTCAGCGCCATTCAGACCGCAATCCACAGCGGACAGGTGCCAAATTTTGCTGCCGCAGCTCCTTGGTTGTTCTTAGGATTTTTTGTAGCTTTCGCAGTCAAGGTTCCTCTTTTTCCTGTTCACACTTGGCTTCCTGATGCGCACGTGGAAGCGCCCACCGCCGGCTCGGTTCTGCTGGCGGGCGTGCTGCTCAAGATGGGCACGTATGGCATGTTGCGATTCAACTTAGGTTTGTTTCCCGAGCAGTCGCGCGCCAATGCATGGTGGATCGCAATTCTGGCGTTGATCGGCATCATCTATGGGGCGCTGGTCGCGATGGTTCAGCCCAACATGAAGAAGCTGATCGCGTACTCATCGATCAGCCACTTGGGATTTGTAGTACTCGGAATTTTCAGCTTCACCCAGATGGGACTGGATGGCGCAACTTTCATCATGCTGGCTCACGGAGTTTCGACCGGAGCTTTGTTCATGTTGGCTGGAGTCATCTTCGAGCGTCGCCATACGTATGAGATCTCTGAATTTGGCGGCCTTGCTACGCCAATGCCGACGTACGCGGCATTGTTTTCGTTTATCGTTCTCTCGTCCATCGGGTTGCCACTCCTCAATGGCTTCATCGGCGAGTTTCTGGTTCTGAGCGGCGCTTTTCAGGATCGTGCGATCTACGGCATTTTGGGAGCGACAGGCGTGATTTGGAGCGCTTGCTATTTGCTCTGGATGTACCAGCGAGTCTTCTTCGGCAAGGTGAACCACTCAGTCAATGAAAATCTTCCAGATTTGAGCGGGCGAGAACATGCCGCCCTTTGGCCTCCTGCGGTGATGGCGCTGCTCATGGGAGTCGCACCACTTATTTGGCTGAACGCAATCGATCCTGCCAGCCGTACCGCGCTCGCGCCGTTTGCACAAATGATCAGCAAGGTAGTCGTTCGATGAACCATGCGGCGCAGGTCATCCCCCAAGCGGTCGATTACATTCGTTTCTTGCCGGAAATTGTGCTCTCGATTTTTGGCATGGCCATCATGGTTGTCGACCCGCTGCTGGACGAGAAGCGCAATCAGAGAACCCTGGGAGCGATAGCTCTTATCGGTTCGCTGGCAGCGCTAGCATCCACTTTGGTCGAGGCGCAATATCCTGGACTTGCGTTCTGGAACATGATTGAAGTTGACGCGTTCAGTATCTTTTTTCACTTCGTAATCATTGCTGTGACCGCGGTGGTAATCCTGACCTCCTATGAGTACATGGAAGTACAGGAGATTCACGCGGGCGAGTACTACGGACTGATTCTGTTTGGCGCAGTGGGTATGTGCCTGATGTCTGCAGCGATGGAACTGGTCCTGGTCTTCATTGCTTTGGAAATTTCCTCGATCTCGACGTACATCCTCGCAGGCTTCCGCAGGCGTGCCGCCATCAGCAGTGAGTCCTCAATCAAATACTTTTTGTTGGGCTCCTTCGCCACCGCATTCTTTCTTTACGGAGTAGCGCTGATGTTCGGCGCCACGGGATCAACCAGTATCCAAGACATTGGCAACGTGCTCAGGTCGGTGCAGGTTCCCGCGCTCGCCTACATCGGCGTGGCGCTTATGTTTGTAGGCTTGGGATTCAAGGTCGCGGCCGCTCCTTTTCACGTTTGGACTCCCGACGTTTACGAGGGCGCACCGGCTCCGGTGGTTGGGTTCATGTCGACCGCACCGAAAGCCGCCGCGTTCGCCGTACTTCTGCGGATAATGTTCGAAGCCCAGGCTCCCGGACGCATCTGGCTCATCTGGGTGGTCGCGGCGCTTTCGATGACTATTGGGAACCTGGGAGCCTTAGTACAGCAAAATGTAAAACGGTTGCTCGCCTATTCTTCGATTGCCCACGCGGGCTATATGCTCGTAGCTATTGCCGCCTTGCCGAGCAACGGCATTCCCGCGGTGATGTTTTACATTGCATCGTATGCGGCGATGAACGTTGGCGCATTCGCGGTAGTGAGCCACCTCGCCAGGGCCGGCGAACGTTACGTTAGCGTGGATGATTATTCCGGGCTTGGTGCGCGGTCGCCAATGTTAGCTGCTACTTTGACGGTTTTCTTGCTTTCGTTGATTGGGATTCCGGTCACGGCCGGTTTTTTTGCGAAATTTTATGTGTTCAGCGCGGCCTTGCAGGCCAACCTCGTAGGCTTGGTGATCATTGGAGTTATCAATAGCGCGGTTGCGTCCTACTACTACCTGCGCGTGATCGTGGTCATGTATATGAGGGACGCACGCGAAGCAGTGCCAATCTCGCCGGTGCCGACTGCCTTGGGTGTGGCGCTGGCCATCAGTGTAGTTGCCACAATCTATTTGGGGGTTCTGCCCGGCCGGGTGCTTGATTATGCCGCACGTACCTCTGCAGCGTGGTTACATTGAGCCTCTACTCTACGGACACCGCAATATCGACATAAGAAAAAATCTGCGCCGCGACAAACCAGAAGATCAGGGATTCGCATACCGCCAGAACTACAGGCAACCAAGGGCCGACAGCCGAGGTGTCGAATGAGGATTTCAAAACCACCGCGATCAGCGCGTACACGGGAATTGCCAGCCCCCAATGAGAATTGCCGGAGGTATAAGTCGCCAGGGCAGGAAGCCCCATCAGCGCAGCCGTCGCACCAGCGGCAAAGAATGGATTGAGAAAGGTTGAAAACATCAAAGACACGGTCCCTGCAAGTACACAGGCGGCCAACAAGCAAATCATTAAAAACCAAACTTCGGACACAGCAAAACCGGATTGCCCCAGCGTCCAGCTGCCGGTTAGACCTAGTGTGAAGCAATAGATGGCAGAAGCGAAGCTGATTCCCAACACCAAGCCGGAGAGATATCGATCTCGCGCCACAGCTTTCGACAGTACGCTGAGAATACGGCGAGATCGACGTTCGTTGTAAATCGCAGAACTGCCGAAGAATACGCTAAAGGCGACCACGTAGACGGCCACTTGCTTGAAGACAAACAGGAGATCTTCGCGTTGGCGGGCCGCCTCGGTGCTCAGACCCAAAAATGCCAGCAGCAACACCCAGAGGAGCATGACCAGGATTGGCCAACGCTGCTCGCGCACAAAGTTGACTGCGATGAGTAAGATTGCCTTCACTGGCCACCAGTCGCCGTATTGGACGGTCGCTCGGCTGTCACTTCCAGGAAAACCTCTTCCAACGAACGCCTCTGCGGGATGACGCTAACGATTTCACCACCCGCGGTCCAAATGCGAGTAATGGTGGCGCGTTGCTGGTCGCGGGGTACTACTATCCGCAAGAGCCCATTCTGGGCGACTGCCCCTGTGAATAAGCCCGCAGAGACACCCGTGGCGGCGATCTCCACCTGTTCGCTAGACTGCAGAAGCTCGGCGGTTTTGGCCAATCGAACCAACTTCCCGTGATGGAGCACAGCCACTCGGTCACAGAGCAGTTCTATCTCGGAGAGCAAATGCGAGCTCAGAAAAATCGTCCTTCCGGTTGCACGCGATTGAATGAGAAGCTCTCGCACTCTTACGCGAGAAACTGGATCGAGCGCCGACGTAGGTTCATCCAGAATCAACAATTCCGGGTCATTGATCAGAGCTTGAGCCAGCCCCACCCGTTGTAACATGCCACGCGAAAATCGGCTCACGTTGCGTGTAGCGTCATCTTGCAGGCCCAGCAGCTCGAGCACCTCGGGGCCGCGTTTTTGTAACTGAGAAAACGTCATACCATTCAGTGCGCCGTAGAAGCGAACGAGCCGTTCCGCCCGGCGCGGATACAAAGCGACGTTTTCTGGTAAGAATCCTACGCGCTGCCGAGTCCCCGCATGGCCAAACGGCTTCCCCAGCAAGCTTCCTCGGCCAGTTGTTGGCCGCATAAAGCCCATTGCAAGGTGAATGGCGGTGGTTTTTCCGGCGCCATTAGGACCGAGAAAACCAAAAATCTCTCCTGCCTGGACTTCAAGACTGAAGTTAGCCAGCGCACGAAAACTGCCGCCGATCAAACGACGGTATTCCTTCGTGACGCCTTCGAATTCCAGGATGGGGTACATTGGCCTTCATTCTAAACGGTACTCGTTCATCGTTTGTGAAAGAGTTCACTGTGGACAATTTGATTTGACAACCATCGCTCACACGGTCATGATGTAAAAACGGGGGGATTATGTTGAATTTCTATCGAAGACTTTGGTCCGAAGAGCAAGGCCAAGATATTGCCGAATACGCAGTGATGTTGGCAGTCATTCTGGTTTTGGTAGTCGGAACTGTACGGCTAATCGGCGGCAACGCGAATAACGCGTTTTCGGCAACCGCGAGCGCGATTGCGCAATAAAGGTCTCCCATCGCAGGTTTTCCCTCGCACGTAAGGTGTAAGCTGCCTCAGTTGGTGTCCGTACACGGACCTAGCTCTGCGTTCTCGCGCCTCGTGCGATGAGAAGAGTTACAGCTTAGAGATCACACCGGGAAAATCGCAAAAGACCGCGTGATAAATCGAGCCTTTGCTATCCGATTCAATCAAGTGACAGTGAGGTGCGACGTAGTGCAGGCCTCCATCCTCGTCGAACAAGGGTTGATGACAGAGAGAACCATCGCAGTCGTAGGCGGTTTCGATTTGCACCGAAGGTGTGGTGGAAGCTTGTTTGGAGGCCGGTATAAGGTAGTTCACGCAAGAAATATACCGCGAATCCAGAGTACGATCTACAGTATTTTCCCTGCGAAACCTACATTTATTTTCCCGGATGCCGTCAGGCTTCAGGCATCCTGGGTGCGAGGGACAGCATCGGGGTACAATTTTTACTGTGGCGTTGCCGGCACGTAAACCTGTGACGCGCTGGTTAGTTCTGCATTCGGGACTTCAGTTCGCAAGCGAACTGATTGCAGCCCTGCTTTCTTTTGAGGCTTAGGCACGAATCCCAAGACGTATTGGTTATCGAGGCGGTGACTAATCGTGTCGAAGTAGGGCGCGAAACTGACAGGCGCGCCTGTAAAACCGATGTAATAAGACTCGCCACCCGTTTCATCCGCGATCTGCGAGAGATAATATTGCCCCCAGTACCAGCGCCAGTAGCTGTGAGCCTCGTGCCCACTTCCGGGCATGTAAATGGCGTAAACAATTAGCCCAGCTTTTTGAGCATCCTCAATTGCCGTGCTCACGTACGGATCATTTGGCTGGGATCCTCCGAACCAATCCACGCCATCCGTGATCATGCAAACTTCACGCCGGGCGGTGC
>Ga0335081_10017690_pt1 | contig 11540 bp, 11 predicted proteins | sample Lox_Sample_35_FD_206713 | JGI IMG/M metagenome (GOLD analysis project Ga0335081, IMG submission 206713) | Soil microbial communities from Loxahatchee National Wildlife Refuge, Florida, United States - Lox_Sample_3.5 | ecosystem: Environmental > Terrestrial > Soil > Wetlands | place: USA... | reverse complement strand
AACGTTCATCCTTGGATGCACGGCTACTTCATCGTGCTCAACACCTCGCACTATTCCGTCACCGGCAACGACGGCTCGTTCACCATCAAGGGGTTGCCGCCGGGCAAGTACACCCTCACTGCGTGGCAGGAACAGTTCGGCACGCAAACACAGGACGTAACCATCACCGGCAGCGAGACGAAGTCCATCAGCTTCGTCTTCAAGGCGCTGCCGTACTAGCTGGCGTTTCGCAACGGTCTGCGCCGGGGGTTGCGGCCTCGCACCGCGGCCCGCGGCGCGGCCCGGCATAGGGAGGCGCGATGGGCAAATTGTTCGCCGTGGTGTTGATCCTCATCACGATCATCTCCACCGTATTTTTCATCTACCACGGGCCCGACAATATCCTGTGGCTTCCCATTGACGCCTCGGCCCACGGCCACGGCGTGGACCATCAGCTCATGGAGACCATGTACGGTTCCGGTTTCCTGTTCGTGGCCTCTCAGATTCTTCTCGGCCTCTTCGTCTGGCAATCCACCTCGCGGCCCGAGGGCTGGAAGTACAAGACTTTCCCCGGCGGCGCCAAGCCCATGGTCGTTTCCGCCATCCTCCTGGTAGGTATCGAAATCCTCACTCTCTCCTTCGTGGGCTCCAAAGTTTGGGCCGGCATCTATCTTTCGCCCGCTGAGTCCCAGGCTCTGCCAATTGACGTGCAAGCCGGGCAGTTCGCCTTCTATTTCCGTTACGCCGGAGCCGACGGCAAGTTCGGCGGCATCCACGCCGACAAAATCGACGAAGGCAGCGGCAACTTTTTCGGCCTCGATCCGCGCGACGACGTGGCCGCCCGCGACGACGTCGTCGTCGCCTCCCTCACCATCCCCGTTAACCGGCCCATCCTGCTCACCATGCACTCCAAGGACGTGATCCATTCCTTCTACGTCCGCGAGCTTCGCCTGCAGCAGGACATCGTCCCCGGCCTGATGATTCCGCTGCATTTCACGGCCACGCAGACCGGCCGGTTTGAAATCGTCTGCACCCAGCTCTGCGGCCTCGGCCACTACCAGATGAAGGCCTATTTGGATGTGCTGCCTGCCGGCAAATTCGACGAGTGGTTGAAGCAGCAGGAGGCCCAACAGTAGGGCCTGCAAAACGCGCGCCGCATTCTTGCGCGCGGTTGGGTTCGAAGAGAGGAGCACATGAGCGAAGCTACGGCGCATGCCGCAACTCATCAGCACACCGCGCCCACCGGGTTCTTCCGGAAATACGTCTTCAGCGTCGATCACAAGGTGATCGGCTTGCAGTACTACGGCCTCGGCCTGTTTGCCGTCATCATCGGCATGATTCTTTCCTGGCTCATGCGCCTTCACCTCGGCTGGTCCACGCTCGCGATTCCCGGCCTCGAAAAACTTTCTCCCGTCGGCGCTCCCGGCAATGTGATGACGCCCGAGTACTACCTCTCCCTCATGACCATGCACGGCACCATCATGGTCTTCTTCGTCCTCACCAACGTTCCCTTCGCCGGATTCGGAAACTATTTCCTCCCCATCCAGGTCGGCGCGGCAGACATGGCCTTTCCGCGAATGAATATGATGTCGTTCTGGGTCACACTCAGCGCCTTCCTGGTCCTGATGGCGGCGTTCTTCGTTTCCGGTGGCCCGCCGCTTTCCGGCTGGACAGCCTACGCCCCGCTTAGCGCCATCGGACAGGACGCCGGACCCGGCCAGGGACTCGGCCAGACGCTCTGGGCCGTTTCCATCGCAATCTTCTGCGTCGCGCAGTTGCTCGGTGCGCTCAATTTCATTGCCACCACGCTGGACCTTCGCACCAGAGGAATGTCGCTCGCGCGCATGCCGCTCTCCACCTGGGCTTGGTTCATCACCTCCGTTATCGGACTCATGGCCTTCGCCGTCCTTCTCCCCGCGTGCATTCTGCTCTTCCTCGACCGCGTCGCCGGAACCAGCTTCTTCGTTCCCTCAGGCCTGGTCGTCAGTGACCGTCTCCAGCCCCACACCGGTGGCTCACCTCTGCTCTGGCAGCACCTGTTCTGGTTCTTCGGACATCCCGAGGTCTACATCGCCATCCTGCCGGCCATCGGAATCGTCTCGCACATCCTGCCCGCCTTCATGCGCAAGCCCATGCTCGGCACGCGCGTGCTCATCGGCTGCATGGCCGCCATCGGCTTCCTCAGTTACATGGTCTGGGGCCATCACATGTTCGTCAGCGGAATGAATCCGTTTTCCGCCATCCTGTTTTCCGTTCCCACGCTCGTCATCACCATCCCGGCCACCATCGCCACGCTGCTGTGGATCGGTTCTGTTTACGGCGCCCGCCTGCGCATCACCACGGCATCGCTCTTCTGCCTCGGATTCGTTTCCGTGTTCATCAGCGGCGGCATCAGCGGCTTCTTCCTCGCGCAGCCTTCCATCGACACCTATTTGCACGCCACGTACTTCGTCGTCGCCCACTTCCACTTCGTGATGGGTGTCGCCGCCATCTTTGGGATGTTCGCCGGCACCTATTTCTGGATGCCCAAGATGATCGGCCGCATGATGAACGAGTCGCTCGGCAAGCTCCATTTCTGGATCACATTCGTCGGCGTGTACTGCATCTTCATGCCCATGCACTATCTCGGCCTCGCCGGCAACGTCCGCCGGTACGCCGCCTTTACCGACGACTTTCTGGTTCCGCTGATTCCCGTTCACCAGTTCATCACCATCGCTGCTCTTGTCACCGGCGCGGCGCAGCTTATTTTCCTGTTCAATCTGGTCTGGACCCGCTTCCGCGGGCCCAAGGCTTCCGACAATCCCTGGCAGGCTACCTCTCTCGAATGGTCCACCACTTCGCCGCCGCCCTTCGACAATTTCGGCGGCAAGCAACTGGTCGTGCACAACGAGGCGTATCTCTATGGCGTCCAGGGCGCTTCGGGCGACTACGTGATGCAGACCTCGCCCGAAACCGTGGCGCAGGATTAGGCACTCAGAAGGGAGCCGGCTTTGAGCGAAATGGAATTCACCGCGGGTCACGGCCACGCAGGCCTCATGGAGGAATCGCCGTACGGCATTCCCTCCGGCAAATTGGCCATCTGGTGCTTTGTCCTCTCGGACGCGGTTACGTTCGCAGCCGTGCTCTTCGCCTACGGCTATCTGCGCGTGGGCAGCCCCGACTGGAGTACTCCATTCAGTTTTTCTCCCTCTATTTTGAACGGCATCGTCATGACGTTTGTCCTTCTCACCAGCGGCCTCACCATGCTCGCCGCCGTGGAAGCGGCCAAGGCGGGCCGCACCTCCGCCGGCACCCGCTGGCTCTGGGCCACCTGCGCCCTCGGCGCCCTGTTTGCCGTGCTGCACCTGCTCGAGTGGCGGCGCATGATCGAAGAGGGCTGGCGCCTGTTCCAGAATCCCACGGGCGGCGCCGTCCAGTTTGGCGCCGCATTCTTCAGCGTCACCGGATTGCACTTGCTGCACGTCGTCGGCGGCGTCGTCGCCCTGCTCATCATGGCGCTCGGCTTCCCCAGCGGAAAATACAATCGCACCGACATCGAAGTCACCGGCATCTACTGGCATTTCGTGGACCTGGTTTGGATGTTCGTCTTTCCGCTCATGTATTTGATGAACGCAAAGTAGTGAGCGGCGCCCGTATTCTTGAGGGAGGCATCATGAGCTCGCCAGATTCCACACCGGGCCCCGGTATGAAGTTCTTCGTCGCCGTCTGGATCGGCCTCATGTGTATCGTCGGTATCGAGGTCGTCATCACTTATAGCCATCCGCCCGCGCGCCAATTGCTTGTCTGGCTGCTCGCGTTGGCCTTTCTCGAGGCCGGTATCGCCGTCTGGTATTTCATGCACCTCAAGTACGAGCGCGCCGCGCTCGTCTGGAGCGCGATTCCCATACTTGTGTTCGTCGTCTTCATGTTGGACCACATCTGGCCCGACGCGTTTCGGCTGATCAGCATGCGTTTTCTCTCCAACTAAGCAGCGCGGGAGTGATGAGGGCATAAGTCGTGACACAGCTACTTGCACAACTCCGGATGACGCGAAGAATCGTGACGGCAATCGTCATGCTCGCCGCATTCCTGGTTCCGTCCGCCCTGTTCGCACAAGCCTGCCCGCTGTGCTACCAAAGCGCGGCCTCGTCTTCGGCCAAGTTCATCGAGGCGCTTAAGAGCGGAATCATCGTTCTCATCCTTCCCTGTATCCTGATCTGTTCGTGCGTTTCCGTGGCCGCTTATCGCAGACGCAATGCGTGCGATGAGGATGAAGTCTCGCGTTCGGAATAAAGCTTTCGGCTGGCAGTCGGATTTTTGCGCAAAGGGTCCAGATATCGGGCAGGTTTTTCCGGAGTGTGAGGAGCCTGGAGCAATCTAAAATGGAAACTGCGATTGGAGTTTTCGCTTCGCGTGAACGCGCCGAGTCGGCTGTGCGTGACCTCGTGCGGCAGCAGGTCCCGAAAGACTCCATCATCTTCCTTTCCAAATCGGAGAGCGAGGCTGTTGCCCTCGGCAAAGAGATGGGCTCGTACGCCGGTGGTTTCGTCGGCGGTTCCGCTGGTTTGGCCGGCGCCACAGTCGCTTCCCTCGCGATTCCCGGCATCGGGCTTGTGTTCGCGCTCGGCGTCGGTGCCACGGCGCTGCTCGGCTGGATTGGCGCCGGCACCGGCGCGGCAATCGGCAAAGCCATTTCGACCGGCGGCGGGGTGATGGAACCCACCACGCACGGCCAGTCTGCCGAGGACGCCGCCTTCTTCCGCGAGGTGCTCAACGCGGGCCGCTCGCTGATCGTGGTCCGCACCGAATCGCTCGACGTTGCCAAGGCCGCCTGCGCCATCTTGGACCAGCAGGGAATCGGCATGCAGGGGCACGCGCCGGGACGAATGGAGGCCGCGTCGCGGCTGGCGGACGGAGTCACCGTGCTCGACGTCCGGGGCCGCATCACTCTCGGCGAAGGCAACGTAGTGCTGCGCGACATCATTCACGGGTTCCTCGACAAGGGCAGCAGGAAAATCCTGCTCAACCTCAAAGACGTGGATTATGTCGACAGCGCGGGCCTCGGCGAACTGGTCCGCGGCTACACCACCGTGCGCAAGCAGGGTGGCCAGTTGAAGTTTCTCAACCTCAGCGAGCGCGTTCGCACATTGCTGCAGGCAACTGGATTGCTCGCCGTGTTCGAAATCTTCGACAGCGAATCCGCGGCGCTCAAATCGTTCAGCGCCTGAATCATTCTGCTGTCATTTGTCCGCGTCAACGCTACGAGTGCGCCGCGAAAAAAACCTCAGGCCAGCCTGCGATTGGGCTTGTGGTGGTGGGGACGCAGGCTGGCCTGAGTTTTGCAATGAGGTGTGGAACGCGCGGTCCTCTCTGATCAGGTAGTAGGGGCCGCGTTTTTTTCCTGCTTCCGGAGTGGAATCACCCCCGGAATGAGCCAGTTGTTCCACATGTCGTCCACCTGGCTCTGGAAATACGCCAGATCTTCATCCGTAAAGTGCGCGAAGCGCCCCTGCCGCAGCAAATAGTCGGCCACTGGCAGCCTCTTGAACCGTCCCTCGGCGATTTCCTTGGTCTTGCCGTAGAGCTTCAGCTCGCCCTTCTCCACTTCATAGAGCGGCCAGATTCCGGTGTTCACGGCCAGATTCCCGACCTCGAGCGCCGTGGCCGGGTCGAAATCCCAGCCCTTGGGGCACGGATTCAGGCAATGGATAAACGTCGGCCCGCCGATCGTCAGCGCGCGCCGCACCGAGTTCATTGCTTGGAGCGCGTACGACGTGGACACTGTCGCCACGTACTTGCACGATGGATGGCCGGCAATCATCAGCCCGGCCACATTTTTCTTCCACCGGTTGTGCATGATCCTCTTCTTCTTGCCCGGTGTGCTGAACGTGGTGTTCACCCCGAACGGCGAGGTCGACGACACCTGAATGCCGGTGTTCGCGTACGACTCGTTGTCGTACATCACGATCAGCAGGTTGTAGTCCGCCTGCGTCATCGCCGCGGAAATTGCCGCGAGGCCCATATCGGCCCCGCCGCCGTCTCCGCAGAACGCGATCACGTTGATGGGCTCGTCCTTCATCTCGCCCTTGCGCATCATCGACTTCAACGCCGCGGCCACGCCCAGCGCGCTCGATCCCGCCGCGCCCAGTTGCGTGTGCATCCACGGAATGCCCCACGGCGTCGCGTAGTACGACGTGTTCGCCACGTACATACAGCCCGTGGCTCCGGTGATGATCGTGCGCGGCCCCGCCGCCTTGGCAATCAGCCGCATGAACTGCGCGGATTCGCATCCTTCGCAGGTGCGGTGACCGGACGTGAAGTACTCCGCGTACGGAACCTTCTTGACTCCCTTGAAGGGTTCCAGCTCTTGCGTCGGCTTGGTCTCTACGTAGGTGGTGCTCATGGCTTCATGTCCTTTCGCTCAGTGGAGCGTCCCGGCGAGCCGGTAGCTCATCCGCGCAGTCCGATCCATTGCGTTAGCGGCTCGGCCTTGCCCTTGGCCGCCTGGAACGTCAGATCCGTAATCTTCTCCACGTCCTCGACGGTCACTTCGCGTCCGCCCAGGCCGCACAGGAAGTCCAGCACCGGCGGCCGCGTCTTTGCGTGCGAATACATCGCCGACCGCAGCTCCGTGGCCACCACGCCGCTCAGGTCCGGCGAGCCGAGCGAGAGATCGCGTTCGATCACGCCCACGGCCTTGAACCGCTCGAGCGACTTGGCGATTTCCTTTCCGGCAAACGGCCGGAACCAGCGCAGGCGCACAAACCCTGCCTTCTTGCCCTGCTGGCGCAGTTTGTCGATCGTCACCTTTACCGGAGTGGAGAGCGTGCCCATGCCCAGCAGCACAATCTCCGCGTCCTCCGTGCGGTACTCCTCGAAGAACGGATTGCCGTACTTCCGGCCGAAGATGCGCTCGAAGTCCGCATACACTTCGCGGATCACGTCGCAGGCGCGCTCCGTCACGGCGTAGTTCTGCCGCCGCATTTCCATCACCCAGTCTTCATTGGCCTGCGGCGCCACGGAGATTACGTTGTCCGGATGCAGCAGCAGGTCGCCCCGGTCGTAGCGCGGCAGGAATTTCTTTACCTGCTCCGCCGCCGGGATTTTCACCAGCGATTGCGAGTGCGTCAGGAACGCGCCGTCGCAACTGATGGCCAGCGGCACGAACATGCGGCGGTCTTCCGCCACCCGATAGGCGATCAATGCGGTGTCCAGCGCTTCCTGCGCGTTGTCCACCCACACCAGCATCCAGCCCAGGTCGCGGACGGAGAGCGCGTCGTTGTGCTCCACTCCGAACGCGCCGGGATCGTCCAGCGTGCGGTTGCCCACCAGCGCCACCAGCGGAATGCGCAGCGCCGGCGTCACCGTCAGCGCTTCCATCGCGTACATCCATCCCACTCCGCTCGAGCCGCAGAAGGTTCGCGCGCCGCACGCCGAAGCGTGCTTCACGATCTCGAACTGCGAATGCTCGCCTTCCGCCACGATGAATTCACAATCCAGCTCGCCATCGGCCACGAGCTGGCTCATGTACTGCATCACCGTGTCGTACGGGCGGATGGGATACGCCGTGATTACGTCCACATTGGCGAGTTTGCAGGCCACTGCGATGGCTTCTGAGCCGGTAATCAGGGCTTCCTGTTCCTCGAATTTGCGTGTTTCCTTTACGGGGGCAGTTAGCGTTGCCATTGGAATCTCCTTTTCCCGGTCTCAGCTTTTCTGCGCGAGTTCCAGCGCGGCCGGCGCGTCTTTCTGGTACTGGCCGCGATAGCGGAACCCGTGGGTGCGTTCTTTTTCGGCGTTCTTGATGGTGGCGTCGAGCCAGGTCAGGTACTCGTCCTTGCTCTTCTTGAAGCGCAGCCACTCGCTGTCGTTGCTGTCGAACTTCGACTCGCTCACCATCGTGATGCAGTTCTCCACCGGGCAAATGGCTTCGCAGATTCCGCAGCCGCAGCATCCGTTCAGGTCCGCGTCGTAGGTTCCGTCCGGCATCACGTCAAACGAGCCGTCCGGGCAATTCAGCCAGCACAGCGTGCACTTGGTGCACGTCTGGAAGTTGATCACCGGCCTCTGCGAGCGCGTCGTGTACTTCATGAACTTGTCGTTGCGGATCGGCTTGTGGCCGCCCAGCGTGTGCGTCACCGGGTCTTCAATCGGACCGCCCTGCGGCTGTCCGGTCACGCTCGTGCCCAGGCGCATGTCTTCCCACTTGAGCAGGTCAAATTTCGGAAGCGGTTCGGCGTTGCCCTTGCCGGCGGGAATTTCCACCGAGCTGAAGCGCTCGTAGGCCTTTCGCGCCGACTCGGCCTTCAGTTCGCCGCCCTTCACTTTTTCCTTGATGTATTTTTCGACCGATTTCCAGCCGAACAGTTCCGGCAGCGCCTTGGTGATCGCGCCCAGGATGCGCACGTCGGTGTGATCATCCTTATAGACCCACAGGCCGGAGAAGCTGGCCAGTCCTTTCACGATTCCGAGCTTGTACGGCTCTTTGCGGCGATGAATGAATTTCAGCAGGGCTTCCTCGTCCTGCAGGGAAACGACGATCATCGTTCCGCCGCGCTTCACGGCTTCGTTGATCGCATGCACGCCGTCCCAGGCCCAGGCTTCCATGCCCTTGGTGAGCGTGTCGTCGAGTACGATGCTCAGGTCCACCTGGCTCGGTTGGTAGTGGGCCATTCCGAGCTGAAGCGTTTGGTCGTCGGAAGCGACGATGGCGAATTTCTTCGCCGGGATTCCATTGCGTTCCGGGCTGTCTCCGTAACGGCCGAAGGAGATGCCCAGTTTTCCTTCGTTGTGTGCTGCGAGGACGATTCCTCGCGTGATGTTTTTGGCCAGAGTGTCCTGAAAAATTCCCCGGCCGATCACTTCCACCGCGAATAGCTGACCCATTGCATACCTCCCGTCGATATCAGTCAGGCGAAATCTGTGCGATTGCTTGGAAAGAAAACGGAATTAGCGAACCGGATGCCATCTCCGCTCCCGCCACCCGTGGGTAATCCCCTCATTACGTGTTCCATGGTCGGACCAGCAGGCAGTTCGCTTCCGTGCTTCGAGTCACCGGTGCAGGTGACTGGAGTCACGGGCCCCTTGCGCTGTCCTCCCGCCCGCCTTGAGCGATGTGGCGAAGGGCGCCCATCCTCCTCGCTGTCATCCTGAGGAGTCCTCGACGAAGGATCTGCTTTTTCCTGACTTTGGCCTTCCGGCTGTTGCGTCGCGCATGCGCTTCGCGCCTTTCTTGGCGCGCGGCGGTCCGGCTTCTGGACTCCGGTGGAGTCCGTCGGACTCCCGAAACCGGAGTTCGACGCCGCTTTGCCGTTTCGTATCGTGGTGCTTCTCGTCAACGAGCACACCGCCAGCGCTGGAGAGAAGCTGGCCGCATTTGCACATGAGAACCCACTCGCAACAATCGTCGGGACGAAGACGTCAGGGCGGCTGCTGAGTGGATCATCGTTTCGAGCGGGCGCTGGTTACATCCTGGGCTTGCCTGTGGCCGCTTATCTGACGTGGCAAGGAAGGCTGATTGAGGGGAAGGGTGTTACGCCTAGCGTCCCAGTTGAGCTACCGGCGGACAGGCTCGTGGCCGGCGAAGACCCGCCAAAGGAAAAAACTTTGGAACTGGCGAAGGGTATCTGAGTCGGGCTCCGGAGTAACCTGCCAGCGACAATCCGAATCGGCAATCAGTCTCTTCTACTATGACATCGTCCTGTTGTGGGAAGTACCAAGGTGCCTGCCTGAGTGTTGGCCGTAACTTCCCACAACGTCGTTTCTGGCTAGTTTCCGAGCAGCCGACCACCCGGAAGTTGGCCGGACCAGTCAATACAAGCGCGTTTATCGGGAGCAATCTGCCAACCCAGAGGCATTACTTCCGGTTTGCCCGTCACTCGGGAGCCATCCGTTGATGGCCGACGCAGATTACAACAACAGCCGAGAGGCCTCTTCCCACAACTCCTGAGAGATTGCGCCTGCGGGTTGATTCCGCGCCAGCTTGGCTGCCTGTCCTGCCCACAATTGCATACGATCGGCATCTCCAGCCTTCTGTGCTGCTTCGCGCATCGCGCGAGTCAGCCCGCGCTGAACAGGATATGGTGCTGGACGGGGAGCATCCGGAGCGCCTGCTGCCCGGACGTATGCGGTGGCCGCGCTGCGCCCGGGCCGTCCACTGAAGGCTCGCGTAATCATAGTTTCGTGGGCTTCCGTACGCGCCAGCCTCTCGGAATAAACGGAATGCATCTTGGCTTCCGGAGATCGCAGGAACGCGGTTCCTATCTGTACCGCGCTCGCGCCCAGTATCAGTGCCGCTGCCATTCCACGTGCATCGGCGATTCCACCCGCAGCGATAACTGGCACGGCGACCGCGTCAACCACCTGCGGTAAGAGGGCCATCAGACCTACCATTTGCCGTTCCGCTTCGTCCGCATGAAAGGCCCCGCGGTGTCCCCCGGCTTCCATGCCCTGCGCAACAATGGCATCGGCGCCTGCCTCTTCGGCGGCCTTTGCCTCAGCAACCGTGGTTGCGTTCGCAAACCACAGGATTCTGCGTGCTTTCAGCTCCGATACGAAGGCCGGCGCGTAGAGTCCCATGATCGAAGAGATGGCCTTGGGAGCCAAGGTCAACATGGCCTGACATTGTGCCTCAAAGTCCGGCAGCACGGCATCGCCCGCTTCCGGTGGAACCGGCGGTCCCCACATCGCAAGGAACGCCCTTTGCCGCTTTTCCAAATCGAAGTCTCGCACCGGCGGTGCCTCTGGAATCCAAAGATTGATCTGAAATTCTCCCGCGCTGCCTTCGCGAAATGCCGAGCCCCAAGCCTGGATCTCATCCGGCTTCATCAGCAGAGCTCCGCACGCTCCCAGCCCGCCTGCATTGGCTACGGCAATCGACAGCGAAGGAGGACAGGCTCCGGCCATGGGCGCCAGCAGAATCGGCAAGCGAATGCCCAGACGATGGGCGAAACCCTCCGCGCGCGTGCGGGGGGATGGATGGCTTTTGTCAACCATGTTGAACCCTCTTTCTCGATGTTCGCGAGTGATGTTCGCGAATCGAGTGCATCGAAGACAGTCTAGGATAAAGGCCCAACCGGCGGTAACCGAACCCATTCGATATCGTACCGATCTGTGGTCTTGCCCAGAAGCGCGTTCGGTCTATATAGCGAGAATGTCGATAGTCGTGCAAGCCGAGATATCCGAATCTCCTGCTCGAACTGGCTCGCTCGATGTAGCTACGCCTTTGTTGTTATCGGAGATTCAGGCACATTTCAAATCGCAGCACAGCGGTAGCAGCTGATCACAATTGCCAGCAATCGTTGCACAAGCAGCCACGCAGTGAGCTGGCCGGAGCTTGCTTGTATTGGCAACGGCCCCGGCGATTCGTAGTGATCAGTATCGTTACAATAAGTCGGCTTGTAGGAAGTGATCTCCACGCTTGGCATCGACTCTGGACGGATTACAGGCTAACCCGAAGCTATTCCGGGCCACATGTCGCGTTGTGGGAAGTTACGGCAGATAGCCCGGGCGGCGGGTAACTTCCCAGAACGCCGTTTGTGGACCGTAACGCGCACTTGACCCAATAGCGGCTTCATTTTCAA
>Ga0335081_10017689_pt1 | contig 11540 bp, 11 predicted proteins | sample Lox_Sample_35_FD_206713 | JGI IMG/M metagenome (GOLD analysis project Ga0335081, IMG submission 206713) | Soil microbial communities from Loxahatchee National Wildlife Refuge, Florida, United States - Lox_Sample_3.5 | ecosystem: Environmental > Terrestrial > Soil > Wetlands | place: USA... | reverse complement strand
TAATGATGAGAGGTCTGTGTACTCCGCTAAATGCTGTTTTATGCCGGAGAGGAAGGGTGAATCGAGCAGGGTTGGGAGATCTGTTTCGGTTGGAGCGGGATGCGCGCTGGAGTTAAAGGCTTGGAGGATACGGGCTCCCGAATTTTGGGCGACGGCAAGATATGTTGTGCCGTATTCTTGAGAGTCGAGGAACGTTGTGACCCTTTGCAGAGAAGGGAGAAACGGGGATATGTAGCGTAAAAGATGGTGTGTCAGAGAGTAGAAGGAAAAGAGTGTTCCGCTGAGAACGAATAGGACGATATCAAGGCATATATCGACACTCATCCGAATCATGGTCAAGGGGTGCTGAACAACGATGTCCAATGGATGTGCCAATGCCCCCAACACAGTCTTCCCAAACATAAAAGGTAACCAAACCCCCAATCCAACGGCAAGTGCAATCATCAACGCCGAAAACACAGTGTTATGCAATAACCCAATAATTGGACCTTGCATCCCCAAAATATCCCACAACCCATTGAAATCATCGTCATCCACGTCTCCATCATCATCAAAGTTGATGACAACAGCAGGATTGCGCACCGGTGCCGGAGGAACCACGTGCGCTGGTCTGGGGGCTGCAGGCGGGTTTGCGGGCGGTGCTTCATCGTCCAGCCATCCTTGCCGTTCGTTGTCCTCAGGATTCTGACCTTGGACGTCATCCATTGGCTCATCCTCCTCCTCCTCTTCATCCTCATCGTCTTCGCGCGGATCGTCTGCATACCATCCCTCGTTCTCCTCTGGCGGCTGGACGGGGAGCTCCGGTTGTGCTGGGGGAATTTGTGGGGCAGGCTCATCGACGACGACGACGGCACGCGGTTCCTCAAGAACTTCAAGGGCATTCTGCATGACCCATTCTCGAATGAGAAAGACGACGACGAAGACGGCTACAAGACATATCGTAATAATTTGTCCCTGGAAACAATCTCGTAAAATCCCAGTCCAGACGTCCTCGCCACGTAACCATCCAAACACTCCCTCTCCCCACAACGTACTTGGCCCGTGTCCCGCAATGGCCGAAGATCCATTGCCCTCAGCAGTGATGTTCGTCGCCTCTTCCGTAGGGGTAGGTGCTGCTGGTGGGGAACCTAGCGTTGCGAGAATCGAGTAATCTCCGAAACGAAAGTAAAAGCGCCATATCCAGCGCGCTAATAACGGGACGAGACCTAGCCAGATAAAACAGACGAGGAGAAAGCGGAGGTATGTCAACATGTTATTCTGGAGTTGGATGATTATTCTTTTGAGGAAAAGACTGTGGGGGACTCGAGACGGCATCTGCGGATGGTACACTGTAAATATCACGAGTTAATATATGGTAACAAAACCCGTCTGTGTTCTCCCGGGGTCGGTTGAGGGTGTGGTAAGATACGTTTTGATAATTTGAATGGGTATTTGCATAGTTCGCATTTCGTTATTTTCTTCGATTTAATCCACTGGAGAAGACTACCGGCAAGGTTAATCAGTGAACTAGCGAAGCCCGGAAGTGACTACCATTCCTGGTGGACATATTTAATGGAGCCACTGCATTTGCTACTCGTGTTAATCGAAGACTACGCTGCACGGGGTTTGCAGACCAAGGATGCAAGAGAGGAATGCCGGGAGTTGACTCGCGACAGACTCTGCAGATGTCCTCCTCGTCCGGCGAGGGAAGGTGGCCTCCGCCGAACGGAAACGCGGCTGCGGAAAGGGAGGCCGGTTCAGACGCATCATCGTCAGGGGCGTGTTGGTGATGCTGTTGTTCTCGGCGGTGGAGTGTCCATGGAGGCAAGGCTCCGTCATCCATGGCTGAGGGGGGGGAGGGGGATCTTGCTGGAGGGAACAAATTGGGTTGTGTTGTGGCGAACTGGCGATGAGGCGGTGGAGGGGTCAGAATTAATAATTATCCTGCATTCAAGCTGTGAATAGGAACAACCGTTTATGTCTTGACACAATTTGGTATTGCTCTAATTGAATCTCCAACCCTTGACTGGGCAATTACACATTATCCAACTTTGCCACTTTGGGTCGTTAATTAATTAATAATTAATACGAAAGAAATTCATTAATTGAGGTGGCCGTCCCAATTTGCCAGGGAACACGATCGCCATCCATGGCGGTTCCCTCCTGCGCATCAAGTCGGCTATGCTGTCTGAATAGCAAGCTTAATTCACCCGGTCCAATGAGAATGGCATAATGGGAGACCGACCCCACGACGAGAGGCTGTCCGCCCCTCCCAACCCACGCGCCGTGTCCAGCAACTCGACCACTCCCGGAAACCACCAACTCCTCCTCCGGTTTTTCGAGTCAGAATGGTTCAATGCCTCTGTACAACCCCTAAAATTTGATAATAAGATCAGGGTTGATCGAAGTTATGTGTTTCATATTTGGCGCGGTATATAGATAACATCGGGATCAGTCATTACTTATGTTCCCGTCTCAAGGCATTCCCCGACATGGAATTTTTCATTCCTCAACTATGGTTTCCCCTCACAAATAAACGTCTTGAGAAGCTGATTGAAGTCACCTTCTCGTGTCTCATCCAAGTCGATCCACAGCCCTAGAACTCCTCCTCCTTGAATCCTGCGTGCAAAGCCAACACATCTCCCTGCAATGCCAATACATCTTCCAAAACTACCTCACCCAATTCAGTCCGTTTCCCGCCACCGACAAATTCCGCACATGCCAGGATATGTTTAATCGCATCCTTGCCGGGCAAACAGGCTCCCTTGATTCCCGCTTTTGCGAACGAATTGCGCCGGCCGCCGTTGTCGTTGGCGGGATCATGGGCGCGATGGCGGTGCCAGGGGTACTAGGGATCAGCGCTGATATTGCGGCGAGACAAGCCAGACGGGAACGGGTTTTTGAGGAGGACGGGCTTATTGAAGAGGAGGGAAGAGGACAATTGCATCGTAGCAGGTCTATGAATGTCAAACTTGCCGGCCTTGAAGATGGTGAGCCGCCGACTTTTAAAAAGGGCACAAATTCAGCTTCTTTCGAAGCCAGGAGACCTGTATCGTCTTCATCATCAACACACAGGACAATGACAACCCTTCCCGGCATGATGCATTCAACCTCCTCTGTCACGCATTTGTCCAATAAACACAGCGCTCTAATGTCCTTTTCTCAACCAACGCTTCAACCCCCTCCGTTTCCCCTTCCTCGAACAACCCTCCCGCGGTCCGTTTCCCCCGCCAATTTCACGGACGAGAATATCATACGCACGTTAAAGGGCCATTACTATAGCACACAAACCCAATTTTTACAATGTTTGCAGGACATTTCACTGCGGCTGCGGTTGGTACCGAAGGTGGCGAGATCTTCGGCGTTGAGGATTGAACTCTCGGGGTTGGATAAGTGGTTGCCTGCCGACGTATGTTTGTCAAATTTATGTTCGACGAACGACGTTCATGATCGCATCGTTCAGATCGTCGAAAGCGAGTGTACAATTCTCAATTCCGCCGAACGGGTAGCAACCCCTCCTCCCAAACAGCTTTCGACTTGTTTGACGCGGTTCAGGTCCCCTACTTGCTATTTGTGGAAGTATTAAAGGGGGATTTAACGTTTTCCCCAGCCCGACCACGAAATAGAAAACATTTCCGAGATATCATGATGTCAAATCCCTCCTCCCGACAATTCGACTTGACAACCACAACCCGCGAAAAAATCTCCCACGACATCTGGAAAAATGAAGTCCATCAAGCAAACTCCTCCGAAGCCGAAGATGGCGACCTAGGTCTCCGCGGTCTAAACGAGGATTTCCACTTGGAATTACGAAAAGAAGAACCTACCTCCCCTTACACTCCCCTTTCCACCCCACCACTTTTCCCCCGTTCAGCGACCCCACGAATCGAGACCCCCTCACAACAACGTATTCCTTCTCGCACCTCCACCCCTGTCCCCCCACAAGAAACCGAAATGGACAATATAACAGCACATATTCGTTCCGCGGCAACAATGCTAGCCCAACTAAACTCCAAATCCCTCCCTAAAGCCGATGCCCAAGCAATCCGTACGCGCATCCTTGCTGAAATGTCCGTTCTCGAGGATCGACGCCTGGAAATGAGTTTGGCGACTGAGGACAGCGATACAAGTATTGAACGGACGATGGTCGACAAGGAAGACCCCTCTGCAGCTGTGTTTGCGGAGGATTGGGCTACGAAACGGGAACGGATTCGCAAGGGGAGTGTGTGGGGATCTCTTCCAGGGTGGGAGGTTTGTAGTGTTATTGTTAAGAGTGAGTGTGAGATGGAGTTTATTGGGAGTCAGTTTATTTCGGGGCTCAAACGGATTTGGGAAATGGATAAGATAGATGTTTGGTTACGAAGGTATCCCTCCGAAAAACCCCACCGTCTTGTTGCTTCGGGGGGGAACCATCTGTGGATACTGACTTTATGGAGTATGAACGTTCTTGTCACGAGCAATGGATACGGTTTAATCGAGACGATTACAGGGGCAATGTCAATCCACTCCATCAAAAAGGGCCTCACGAGTACCTACGTCGATGAACAGGGTCGCACGAAAACAAAATACGGGACGTTAAAAGATCACTTCATTACGAAATTTGGCGCGGAAAAATCTCCGGCGTATGCCAGAGCTCAGCTTAATTTTATAAAGAGTTTGGCAGGGTATAGTATGGCTACATACATTCTGAGTTTGAAAGATCGACACAACGGGAATATCCTTGTCGATGAGGAGGGTCATATTGTTCGTACTAGCCCCCCCTCTGCCCCAAAATTCCCCTCCCTATTCTCAGCCATTTTTTCGAAGTTCATCGGCATAACGGGGATTAGACATCGATTTTGGGTTCTTCCTCTCGAATTCGCCCGGCCATGGCATGGCCTTCGAAATGTCCCCCTTCAAACTAACCCCCGATTACCTCGCCATAATCAACACTAAGTTCCCCCTGTTCATCCAACTTTTGAAGTCCGCATTTCTCTCCATGCGCCACCACGTCGACGAATTCTCGGTCCTGGTAGACCTGCTCCAACGAGACTCGAAGCTCCCTTGCTTCACGTTGGGCGAGGGCACCGTCGCTGCGATGAGGGCGCGAATGAGATTGGAGTTACGGGAGAAGGAAGCGGAGGCATGGGTTGATGGGCTGGTTGAACGCAGTAGGGGGAGTGCGTGGACCCGGGGGTATGATTTATACCAGGCGCTTGTACATGGGATTCGTCCGTAAAACTCTCTCGTGCATTCCATCGCGATAAGTAATTAAATTATCATGCATTCTGGCCGTGAATACGCGTGTCTTTTGCGAATTGTCGGAAGGAGATCGGAATAAGATTGAATTCTGCGTTGCGATGATCCGGAATTGCTGCGAAGAGACTCATACTGAATACGAACAGACGGTTCATTTACTATCAATAGCTTCGGGTTCTCGGCTGTCTTTCGTGATTTGTCATATCTACGTAATTAACTCTCACAAGGTCCTCAGGACGTGCGAAGAATCTGCTCTCAAATTTCCGCGGACCCCCTTCAACACCCCTAAGCGTTTCAAATACCACTCGGGAAAGAACAACTCTAATTTTTAGTGCCCCACCCACGTGCAAACGTCACAGCGTCGGAAATTAGCTGCGACTCGAGTCTTTTACATCGACGAATTAGGAAGGCCCACGGACCCCTTGTCGATCCCAACTCGGCAAGGATCGGTGTGAAAACACCAGGGATCGACGGGGGTTGAGCAAAGTTTAATTCCTGGGATTGAGGCATAAATATTGGAGAGGCCCAGCTTAATAACGGGGGCAGGGGGGGGTCATCCCACGCCTTCTTCAATCTTTTTCAGGCTACGGTCATCAGGATGGTTAGCGTCCTTCGCTTTCATGTTTGTCTGTCCGTTTTCTGCTGGTTCTCTCTTGGTATCCGATTCGAGGGGTGTGCGTTGACAGATAGGGTTTCAAATTGTTGAGCCGACCGCCAGGACTGTTTGGTATACTGGACAATCAAACACCATCCTATGGACGTCTAACGCGTACCAAACACCCCTTCTCGCCGCGGTCTAAAGGATGTATAGTTCTGATCCATCGATGCTTCAAATCTCATTTCAATCGGATAAGCAGAATTACATGACCTTTGCATCCGGAGGTACCCTCCCCCGCTGCCCTTTCAACTACACCCTCCCCTGGCGCGTTGCAAGGGACTAACGAGCTTATAGTCCCCGTCTCCGCGGACCATTACGTCGAGAACGCGAACTTACTACCGACCAATCAAGCCGTCGTAGTCATTCAACTCGGCAGCCAGTACATCTACAGTCCACCCTTCACAATCACCACAGCACCTTCGTCCGCCATTAGTGACAGCGGTGCAAGCACCGCCTCGCCTGTCGCACATCCGAGTTCCGACGCCATCAGGAATACTGGCGTCCCTTTTCGCGGGGCTATGATTTTTACCCTCATTGCAGCACTTCTGTCTTCATGTTTTCTGTAAATATCTCGTGCCTGTTGTCTCTTAAATATCGTCTATACCCGTTTTATGAGGAGGTTTCGGATATCAGATTGCGGTCGCAGCGTTTCACGTAGCCTGGATAGTATATTTACTTCCATTAACTCTCTTTTAATTGGTCCATTTCGGCGTTCTCCTGTCCGCATTCCGTTTTGGCATGCGTGTCCAGCGAAGAATTTAATTATCGGAAATACCCTGTGTACCTTCCGAAACCGCGGCGGGCTATTCCTAACTCAAATAAGTTATATTTGAGGCGGGCTGCATGTCATCATCGATCATTTCGATCGCCCTTTAGGTTCGGCAATGGTGAATGACCCCTCCCGAAACATTACATTTGGTCTCATTTGGCCGTGGTTGGTCCTATCGGGTGGTTCACATGCCACTGTAAGGGTCATTAACCGATAGAACCAAATACGTATGAACACATTTATTCTATTTAAATAGCCTTGGGGGGATGGTAATAGAAACCATGGCTATGGTCTTCCAATCCCGATTGTGCATTTTGGTGAGATGTGGTGGCTGGAAGGTCACATCCATTTCGCTGACACAGCCCCCCCAACCATCAGCTAACACCGAACGGGACATCAATATGAAGCCGCCTGATTGCTAGTTGCCCGTAGAACGGACATCTTCGAGACAATCCGCTGGTCACTTGGCAACAGCTGTCTGCTCTCGGACCGTCGGCCCGTCCGTCGCAATTGAAATTGAAACTTTCGCGGATCACGACGTTTTCGTTCCTCGACCACACCATCCCGGGCGCCCGTCCTCCCTCGGCACAATGCTGCGTCCTCGGCCTCCAATTGTCCATCCCTTCAAGGGAACATCCCAGCGGTTCCTCCGGCCGTTTCACCGCTCAGCCATCCAGCTCAAAGCAAAAACCTACAAAGGCGAGCCCCCGAAGAAACCGAAGCCGAAGGCGAAACCCTCAAGCTCGATAGGCACATCGCAATTGCAGAAGCTGGCTGTGCCTGACAAGAAGGAGCCGCTACGTCAAACTGCTGTGAAGGAGAAGAAGGATCCGCTGCAGGGTATGAGGCAGGCCAATGAATTGGGAAAGATGGTCAAATACCCAGCGGCAAGGGCTCAGCAACTCGCTCGGGAATCCGTCATCCATGAATTGCCCTCGAAAGATGACCAGCAGACGAAGACTGAGGGCACGACGACTGAAGATTCCTCTTGTGCTGATAAATCCGGCCCTAGCAGTGTTCCAAGCGGCACGGCAATTCAGTCATCTTCCCTCAATCGTCGACCAATCTCTGCGGCAAAGTCCACCCCTTCCATGTCCTCTCATGCCCCCAGTGGTGCACCCTACGTGCATCCGCTCCAATCTACCGCCGACAAGGCAAAATACATCATCGCCGCAATGGCTCTGACATTCTTCGTCGCAGGAGCCTATCTCGCCTTTGGTCCAGGCTCCAACAACGAAAACACCGGCTCACCCAAAGAAAGCGCACCCGCCGGTATCGCTATGCGGCCGCCCACACCGAAGGACAAGCCGCTGCCGGCGAATGTGAAGAGGGCTATGGAACTTTTGAAGGCGTATTTCAAGGAAAGGGCATCGAGCTTGGATGAAGATGTGGGGGACTTTACAGGGGCCGGGATAATGGGGGTTGGCGGCGGGACGGCATTCCCGAGGATGGTAGTGTATCCTGAGAGGACGGAGGAAGTGGAGATAATTTTGAATATTTGTCATAAGTATGGAGTTGGTGTTATTCCTTATTCTGGAGGGACGTCTCTTGAGGGGTATTCAACCCGCTCCCTTTCACCCCTCCCGTCATGTTTTCGTTTATTCTCTTTGGGCCTGCTCGTTTTCTTTGAGGGTGTTCTTTGTTTGCTGACTGAAGACAATGTGTTCCTGTCACCGATGTGATCACGGTCTCCCTCGCAAACATGAACAAAATAATCGAATTGCGCCCAAATGACATGGACATTACCCTCCAACCCGGCATCTCCTGGACGGACCTAAACGCGTACCTGAAGCCCTACAACCTCTTCCTCCCCGTAGACCCCGGCCCCAACGCACACATAGGCGGCATGATCTCCACGTCCGCTTCCGGGACGAATGCCGTGCGCTACGGCACCATGAAAGATTGGGTGTTAAACCTGACAGTCGTATTGCCCGGAGGACACGTGATGAAGACAGGAAGTCGTGCGAGGAAAAGCTCAACTGGGTATGATTTGACAAGGTTGTTTTGTGGCAGTGAGGGCACCCTGGGGATTATTACGGAGGTTACGTTGAAATTGGCTCATTTACCGGAAAAGGAGGTCGTTGGCTCTATTGCCTTTGAAACTAACACCGTACCCGCCCCAACAACACGACTTGCCATCACCCCTTCTTTGAGATGCGTGACTAATGAGATAGGATGCCGCCAAAGCAGTGAGTAAACTACTCAAATCGGGCGTAGAACCACGCTGTCTAGAACTCCTCGACACAACCTGTATAACGGCCGTAAACTCAAATCTTCCCCATAACATCCCTTCTTTTCACCCTAAACCGCACCTCTTCTTCAAACTCTCAGGCTCCTCGACCACTATTCCCGCGACCCAAAAATCCCTCATCCAAATCCTCAAATCTGCCGGCGGCACAGACCTCCGGGTCGTCAAAACGCCCGAAGAGGGTGAGATGTTGTGGGATATCCGGAAGAATCTCTTATATAGTCTGCTTTCGATGTTCCCTGGGAGCGCAGTGATTGGGACAGATGCATGTGTTCCGGTATCGAGGTTGGCTGGGTTGATCGAGCAATACAAAATAGATCAGGAGAGGATTAACGGGGATATCGAGAAGGAGGGCACTGAGGGGAATGAGCAACTAAAAGGGCGGAAGTTGGCGAGTTTGATTGTGGGACATATTGGGGATGGGAATTTTCATTCTTTGATGTACTTCCTAAACACCCCTTTGAATTTGTTCTCTTTTAAGATTTGGGGAATGACGAACTATAGAGCGTACGAGAAAGGGAATGAGGCGTTGAAAGAGAAGGCCCAGGAACTGGAGACTTCACTGGTGTTGAACGCCATCGCTCTGGATGGAACATGTTCCGGGGAACACGGCGTTGGAATCCATAAAATTGTACCCGCCCCTCAGCGCACATTCCCCGCAGGAGACACACTAATGGATAGGACTTTTTAACAACGGAATATGATCAAGCCGCTATCACTTTGATGAGGGCAATTAAGCTCGGCGTCGACCCCAAGGGCATCATGAACCCAGGAACCCTCCTCCCCGGGCCAAGCGGTACAATGCTCCCTCAAACGGCAACGATCGATGTCCAGACGTTAAACGAGTGGATTGTAAAACCCAAGTCCCTGGAGGAGGAGCGGGAGATGGATCCAGACGTTATGGGTTCCGCGGCCTCGAATCTTACTTCTGCGCCACCTTTGAAGGAGGGTGGATCATGGATTATTAATGTGTGGAATGGGCTCACTGGAGCCGATAAAAAGGGGACCGAGAAGAGTGAGGGCAATGTCAAGAACGTTGAAGAAGATGATGCAAACAAGGCTGGAAAAGAGGCTGAGCAGGAAGTCTTGCAAGCTTGAACTGAGACGGAAAAACTTGAACGTACTCGAAGAGAACTAACTTCAAGCGTGAATTTGACCAAACGTGCCTACTTAAGCTTCCTGAGCTTTGCAGCAAACAATATTAGTTTAGATCAATCAACAATACACTGAAAGCATATCAATTCATTTTGTAATGAGTGTAATCTACCGACTATTCCTTGAACAACCATGTTGATGGGGTCGGTGGTGTTGATGGGGCCAATTATACTACATGAGAAGGACAACGGAGCATAGATGCACTTGTTCTAGATGCCGATGTGAGCAGAGAACTCCACATGCATCACCCATTATTTGCGACGCAAATGCGTATGCAGTGCCACGGAACGTGGCGCCTGGTCGGGATTCATTGAGAGAATTGCGGCCGAAGCGGGATGAACAGCGCCGCCTCAGGTGGCCCGTGCCCAATTCTATTAATACGAAGGCATGTCCGCAGCTCCCGCCGCCTGGCACCATGGATCCCCTTAGCATCGTGACAACATGTTTCCACCTCTCGAAAACAATCTACGACAACATCAAGGCCTGCACGGAGGTAGGCGATACGTTAGATGCCCTCAGCCAGGACCAACGCGAACTCGCCAAGGCGATCGAGATTTTCGAGACTCAAATCCCGCTTGCCTCCGTTGACGCGACTCATCCGCAATGGAGGATTCTGGGGACCTCGCTTACAGGACTTGCTGGTGCTATGAGGGAGTTGGAGCGCATTTTCCACGAGATTAGGAGTGTTGAACTCGGGGCTGCAACACGGCCTGTTCAAGTCGTTAGGCTTCAAATGCAGCAGGATCAAATCGACGCCTTGAAGCGGAAGATCGAAACCTATGTGCGGACGATACAGTTGTCTGTACAGTTCATCAGTCTGTACGTCCCCATTACCAGAAATATTGCCGCTGACAGCTTCAGTTCTTCCATGCGGCGCATCGAAGCCAACACCAGCGACCTCTCGACAAAACTCGACAAGACGATTTTTCTCATCTCCCAATTCTTGAAACTCTTGCCCGGGTCTCAAGTTTCAGTGGATGCCCAACATCAAGACAGCGACCCAAATCCGCTGGTTCAAATCGATCTTGAAAATTGGACGACCCTTGCCGGCCAGCTCGTGTCCACGAATGAAACTTTCGAAGCCCGAACGGATAATCGCCTCTCAATATTCGACCCAGAATCCCAACTAGACGAGGTCCAATCCTTCTTCCAAGAAGTTTGGAACGGCCAAGAAGAAGCTTACCTCCACGAGCTAACACAAATGCCCTGGCGATCCCCCCGCGACCACCCTGATCACCGGTTCATCCCTTTCCTCCGCCGCCGCGCCGCGGAAGCCTTCGACGCCAAAAACTACAAAGCCGCGAAAATGTCCCTGAAAAAATTACTTGACCGATCATCGCAGATATATGGCCCGATATTTGAGGGCAGGGATGATACGCTGAGAATGCTGGTTATTTGTTGCGTGAAGTTGGAACACTGGGAGGAGGCCGATCAATATATGGTGAAGCAATTTAAACAACGGGATCAGACAATGGAGGATTTGGCGATGGACT
>Ga0335081_10017688_pt1 | contig 11540 bp, 11 predicted proteins | sample Lox_Sample_35_FD_206713 | JGI IMG/M metagenome (GOLD analysis project Ga0335081, IMG submission 206713) | Soil microbial communities from Loxahatchee National Wildlife Refuge, Florida, United States - Lox_Sample_3.5 | ecosystem: Environmental > Terrestrial > Soil > Wetlands | place: USA... | reverse complement strand
GGCCTTTTCCGACCCGAGGGGGTGCAAAGGTTTGTCCGGGAGCATCGCAGCGGGCGCGAGGACTGGTCGATGCAAATCTGGCAATTCCTCACGCTGGAATTGTGGATGCAGACCTTCGTTGACGGTGGTGCGCGCAAATTTGAAGCTGAGACGCTCCACACTCATGAGGTGGCCACCGCGTGAGTCAGGCTCCTAAAACTCCAGTGCGTGTAAGATCACGGTTCAATCCAATCTGAAAGAATGACCCGTCCAATCAGGCAAAGCAAGAGAGGAAGCTAGTGCATGCTGGTTTTGGGCCTCAACATGTTTCATGCCGACGCGTCGGCGGCGATCGTGCTCGACGGCGAAGTGAAGTTTGCCGTTGCCGAGGAACGTCTTAACCGGCACAAACACTTCGGCGGATTCCCGGCGCTTGCTGTGAAGGCCTGCCTCGACGCCGTCGGCGCGAAAATCTCTGACATTGATCATGTTGCCGTCGGTCAGGACAGCGACGCGAACCTGGCGGAGAAAGTGAAGTACGCCCTCGCGAATCCCGCGAAGATTCTGAATTTCATTCGTCTGCGCCAGCGCAAAGAGGCGATGCGCGATGTGCGCTCGTTGCTGGCCAAGGCGCTGGAAGTCAATTCCAGTCAGCTTCGTTTTCGCGAGCATCACCTCGAACACCACATCGCCCACATTGCCAGCGCCTACTATTGCTCGCCATGGCAGAAGGCCGCAGGCTTCAGCTACGACGGCTCAGGCGATTTCGTCTCGACCATGATGGCGCGCTGCGAAGGCAACGAAATCGAAGTTTTCGATCGCGTCTTCTTGCCGCACTCGCTCGGAAGCCTCTACACGATGATCTGCGAGTTCATCGGCTACACAAAGTACGGGGACGAAGGCAAGGTCATGGGACTGGCTCCGTACGGCAAAGATACCTACTGTGATCGCATCAATAAAGTCGTCAGCCTTAAGGACGGCGGGTTTCAGCTCGACCTCAGCTATTTCAAGCCGCTGGGCAGCAATTCTGGGATGCAGGTCCTGCCAGACGGGACGGTGCGTCTAGCTCGGCATTTCTCCGAGCGCATGGAGAAGTTGTTCGGCGAGCCCCGCATTCCGTACAGCGCGATGACGCAGCGCGACATGGATCTGGCCCTCGCCCTGCAGCATCGGTTCGAAGAAGTCTTCTTCCATCTGCTGAACCGCCTGCACGAACGGGTTCCGCTCGACGATCTGGCGATGGCCGGTGGATGCGCGCTCAACAGCGTGGCCAACGGAAAGATTTTCGACCGCACGCCCTTTCGCCGCACCTACATCCAGCCCGCCGCCGGCGACGAAGGATTGGCCATCGGCGCAGCTCTGCACACCTATCATTCCGTGCTCAAACAGCCTCGCCGCCATGAACTGAAAGACGCGTACCTGGGACCGGAGTTCTCTGAGGCGCGTATCCGCTCGTCACTCGAGAGCGCAGGCCTCGAGTTCCGCAAGCTGGAGCGGGCCAGTCTGCTCGATGCGGTTGCTGACCGGATTGCGGCGGGCGATGTTGTAGGGTGGTTTCAGGGACGAATGGAGTGGGGCCCGCGCGCTCTCGGTAATCGCTCCATCGTCGCGCATCCGGGCTTGCCTAACATGAAGGATGTTCTCAACGCCCGCATCAAGCACCGCGAGTGGTTCCGCCCCTTTGCGCCGTCGATCCTCGCCGACTATCAGCACGAATACTTTGAGCGCGATCACCCTTCGCCCTTCATGCTGCACGTGTATAAGATTCGACCGGAGAAACGCAAAGACCTCTGCGCAGTCAATCACGTTGACGACACTGGCCGGTTGCAGACGGTGACTCGCGAGGAGAATCCGCTGTATTACGATCTGATCTCGGCCTTCCATCGCAAGACGGGACTACCGGTAATCCTCAACACGAGCTTCAATGAAAATGAGCCGATCGTATGCACGCCGGAGGAGGCTATCGACTGCTTCCAGCGCACGCGCATGGATGTGCTGGCGATTGGACCATTCTTGGTGGTGAAACCTACTCGCCCATCACCTTGACGATCACCCGCTTGTCCCGCTGGCCGTCGAACTCAGCATAGAAAATCCGCTGCCAGGTGCCGAGATCGAGTTTGCCTGCAGTGATGGGAACGATGACCTCGTGATGAATGAGCAGCGCCTTCAAATGCGAGTCGCCGTTGTCCTCGCCCGTCTCGTGGTGGCGATACTCCTTGCGAAACGGCGCCAGATGCTCCAGCCACTGGTCAATATCTTCGATCAAGCCGCTTTCATTGTCGTTGACATAAACGCCCGCGGTAATGTGCATGGCTGATACCAGCACCATGCCTTCGCGCACGCCGCTCTTGCGGACAATTTCCTCCACCTGCGGCGTGATGTGCACATAAGCGCGATGAGTCTTGGTGTGAAATTTCAGGTACTCAGTCTGAGTCTTCATTGGTCTGACCGGCGGTCAATCAAGTTTACCTAGCGCAACCATTCTGCCAGCCTTCCCGCGGCAATCAGCTCGGCTACCTTCGCGAAATCGGTGTACATTGCCCGGTCCTTTTCTACTGTCGGGCAAACCGAGCGAATGGCCGCGTGCGCTGCTTGTCCGGGCTTCGAAGGCTTGAGCGGAGCCAGAAAATCCAGCGCCTGAGCAACCGCCATGGCTTCAATCGCCAGCACGTTGCAAGAATTTTCCACGACTCGCTTCAACTTCAGAGCAGCGGTCATGCCCATCGAAACGAAATCTTCCTTATTGCCTGAGGTGGTGATCGAATCGACGGAGGCCGGATGGGCCAGCACTTTGTTTTCGCTGACCAGCGCAGCGGCCGTCACCTGCGCCATCATAAAACCTGAGTGCAGGCCGGCGCCGGAAGCCAGAAACGGCGGCAATCCTTCGTTGAGCGCGGGGTTCACGAGCCGCTCAATCCTGCGTTCGCTGATGCCGGCCAGAGCGCTCAAAGCGATGGCCAGAAAATCCAGCGCGAACGCCAAGGGCTCACCGTGGAAGTTCCCGCCCGAGATCACGTCGCCTTCAGTTTTCTTCGCATCAGTGATGAAGACCAGTGGATTGTCGACCGCTGAGTTTGCCTCCGTTTCAAATACCGAGCGGCAGTGCACCAGTGTGTCGCGAACGGCGCCGTGCACTTGGGGTATGCAGCGGAGAGAGTAGGCATCCTGCACGCGTCCGCAGGCGCGATGGGACTCACGAATCTGGCTCCCGGCGAGCATGCGGCGCAAGTTGGCCGCACTTTTAATCTGCCCGCTGTGCGGACGCGCTTTGTGGATGCGCTCGTCAAAGGCCACGTCGGTCCCGTACAACGCATCGCACGTCAGCCCACCCAGCACGTCGGCGGAGTCCACCAGAGTTTCCGCCGCGAGCAGAGCCAGCGTTCCTACCGCCAGCATGGCCTGCGTGCCGTTGATCAGTGACACTGCCTCTTTCGATTCGAGCACCAGAGGCTTGATCTGTGCACGTTTCAGGGCGTCCAAGCTGGGAAGGCGCATTGCTTTTTCATCGAGGCATTCGCCTTCCCCGATCAAAGCCAGCGCGAGGTGCGCCAGCGGAGCCAGGTCCCCACTCGCGCCCACGCTTCCCTGCGAAGGCACGACGGGAGTCACGCCGCGGTTCAGCATTTCGCAGAGCGTGTCAATGACCTTCGCCCGAACGCCGGAATGGCCCTTGGCCAGTGAATTCGCGCGGAGCAGCATCATGGCGCGCGTCTCCGCAACCGGAAGCGGCTCTCCTACGCCGACCGCATGCGAACGAACCAAATTGACCTGCAGTTCGCGGATCTGGTCCGCCGCGATGCGCACATCGCTCAGTTTGCCCACACCCGTTGTAATGGCGTAGGCGACCTTGTCGCCGGCCACAATGTCGTCAACTACGGCGCGGGCTCGGTCTACAGTCGCGCGCGCATCGGGAGAAAGAAGGACCGGCCGCCGTTCCGTTGCTACTTCACGAACCGCTTCCAGGGTCAGGTCGTTGCCGTTGATGTGCAGTGCGTTCAAGTCGGATCGCCCATTTCTCTTGTCGGTTCGGCGTTGATCAATTCAGAAAGGTGGACGTCAGAATGCAAGAGTCAGAATTCATAGGTCAGACTTTGGAAGTCAGAATGCCGAAGTAGACCCCACCCTCCCGTTCTTCATTTGTTTCCACTTCTGCATTCTTGCTTCTGACTTCTCACGCTCCCTACTTTCCCATCGCAGCGCGAAATGCTTTCAAGTACTTTTCCGGCAACACTGCTACCTTCATGTTTGAGTCAGTGACAACGTGGGTCGTTTCACCCTCTGCCAGCAGCGGTCCGCCGTCCGCACCCAGCAGTTCGTAAGCGAAAACCACAACCGTTTTCCGCACGTTTTTCAAACGGGTGCGCACCACTACTTCCTGGTCGTAATGAACCGGAGCACAGTAACGGCACCTGGCCTCGGCGACGGCGATAAATAGTCCGTCATCGCGCTCCATGTCGCGATAGGCAAACCCCATTTGCCGCATCAACTCCACGCGGCCGACCTCGAACCAAATCAGATGGTTGGTGTGGTACACAACCCCCATCTGGTCCGTCTCGGCATAGCGCACGCGCAGCCGGGTTTCATTGATCGCCTGATGATTCGAACTCATTTCCCCGTCCACACTGGCTTGCGCTTTTCCAGGAATGACGCAATCCCCTCGCGGAAGTCGGCCGTCGTGCGAATCGCCGCATTCTCGCGGATCGCAGCTTCAATCTGCGCCTCGAGTTCGGCGCGCACGTGATCGGTGAGCAACTGTTTTGTGGCCCGCAACGATGCAGGGCTGTTCTGCATCAGTGTTGCGGCTAATGCACGAGCCCGCGGCATTAGATTCTCTGGAGCGACTACCTCGCTGATCAGTCCGATGCGAAGCGCCTCGTCCGCACCGAAAAGGCGTCCTGTCAGCAGCAGATCGCGTGCCTGCTTTTCGCCTACCTGCCGCAAGAGAAATGTCGAGACGATCGCCGGCACAAAACCGATTCTGACTTCGGTGTAGCCGAACTTCGCTTCCGGCACAGCGAGCGTGAAGTCGCACAGCAGCGCCAGTCCGGTGCCGCCAGCGATCGCGGCGCCGTTGACCGCGGCAATCGTGACTTTGGGGAATTCGTAGAGCGAGCGGAACAACTGCACCATGGTGCGCGAGTCTTTGAGATTCTGCTCCGGCGAGCGGCCGAGCAGGGCCTTCAGGTTCTCGAGATCCATCCCGGAACAGAAGGCCTTGCCTGCGCCAGTCAGAATCAGCACGATCGTATCCGACGCGGCCACTTCGCCGAGTGCGCGCAACAGTTCATCAATCAATTCGAAGCTGATCGCGTTGCGTTTTTCCGGGCGGTTGAGCGTGATGGTGGCCACGCCGCCGTCATATGCGAGTTGGACCGTGTTGTAACTCATGACAAAACCGCCACGGATTCTTGCAGATTTCCGCGGATGAAGCAAAACTGCGCTCTTATCCGCGATAATCCGTACAAATCCGTGGCAAACCTAATCCGCCGCGTGGGAGGTCGAATACTTCGCGTCGAGTCCAGCCGTTGCTTTCAGTAGTCCATCCAATGGCTTCAACCGCGGCAATTCTGTGCCTCGCTGCCGCAAAGCCTCGACGACCCTTTCTGTCGGGATGTTCCCCACCAGCGCGTCTTGCGCAAGCGGACAACCGCCCAACCCTCCCAGCGCGGAATCAAACCGCCGGCATCCGGCATCGTATGCGGCGAGAATCTTCTCCAAGGCCTGTTCCGGGCGGCTGTGCAGGTGCACGCCAATTTCCAGGTAGTCGTATTTTGCCATGACCGCGTTGACCAGTTCGCCGATCTGGCGGGAGTCGGCCATGCCTACGGTATCGGCCAGCGAAATCACGTGCAAATCCTCGGCCTCGAGCAACCCGATGCCTTCGAGCACCTCGTCCACGTTCCAGGGGTCGCCGTAAGGATTGCCGAATGCCATCGAGATATAGACGGCAACGCCCAGCTGCGCATCGTCTGCCCGCTTCTGAATTTTCTCCAGTTCGTCGAGCGCCTCCTCGGGCGACTGATTCTGATTCTTGCGCAGAAACGTTTCAGAAATCGAATATGGAAATCCCAGCGTCGAAACTGCCTGCGTCTCAACCGCGCGTTGCGCGCCTTTCTCATTGACCACGATCCCGATAATCTCGACATCATCGGGAGGGTCGAGTTCTTTCAGCACTTCTTCGGAATCCGCCATTTGCGGCACCGTCCTGGGAGACACGAACGAAACCGCATCAATGTGCTTGAACCCCGTGCTGATCAAGGCTTTCAGATAATCCGTCTTGAGATCAGCTGGAATAATCCCCTTCAGCCCCTGCCAGGCATCGCGTGGACACTCGATCAATTTGACGGCGTCAGCCAATCATTTCACCACGGAGACACGGAGGCACGGAGATCAAAGGACTTTCCGAACGATCCCACCCCGAGTCAGAACGGGAACGTTGAAATTCAGAATCAATCCGACGCGCTTGCCTGTTAGCCGTAGGTACGTCAGCAGCTGGGCTTCGTGGACCGGCAGTACACTTTCAACACATTTGAGTTCCAGAACCAGCGATCCTCCAACCACGAGATCGATTCGATACCCGCAGTCCAGCTTGACGCCCTTGTATTCCACCGGAACAGGGACCTGTCGTTCGAAGGAGACATCACGCAGGTGTAATTCGTGACAAAGGCATTCCTCGTAAGCCGATTCGAGCAATCCGGGCCCCAGCGATCGGTGAACCTCGATGGCCGCACCTATCACTTTCTCTGTCAGTTCTTCGTAAAGAAGTTTGCTCCGTGTCTCCGTGTCTCCGTGGTGAATCATGTTTGTAAGACTCCTACCTTGAACTCCGGCACGTCCGGATTCAGCGCCGCGGCCCCGAGCGCCTCGGTAATCGCATCCCGGGTTTCAATCGGATCGATAATCTTGTCAACCCACAGCCGCGCCGCTCCGTAACGCGGATCACTCTGCTCATCGTAGGTGCGCTTTACCGATTCGTAGAGTTCTTTTCGCTCGTCCTCACTCAGCTTCTTGCCGTCGCGCTCCAATTGCTTGAGCTTGATCTCAACCAGGGTTCCCGCCGCCGAGTCGCCGCTCATCACGGCGTAGCGGGCAGTGGGCCAGGCGAACACAAAACGCGGATCGTAAGCCTTCCCGCACATGGCGTAGTGGCCCGCGCCGAATGAGCCTCCGACGATCACCGTGATCTTCGGCACCACCGAGTTCGATACAGCGCTTACCATCTTCGCGCCCGCCTTGATGATTCCGCTCCACTCGGCGTCACGTCCAACCATAAATCCGTTAACATCGTGGAAGAAGACCAGCGGGATCAGGTTCTGGTTGCAGTCCATGATGAAGCGCGCCGCTTTCTCTGCCGATTCCGTGTAGATCACGCCTCCAAACTCGAGCCGCTTGTGGCCTTCGTGATCGCTTTGTTGGGCATGGAGCTTTTGATTGGCTACGATGCCCACGGCAAAGCCGCCGATGCGCCCGTACCCGCAGACCAGGGTTTTTCCATACTCCGGCTTGTATTCGTCGAAGCGGCTGCCATCGAGCACCCGCGCCAGCACTTCCTTCATGTCGTAGGGTCGGGCAGGCGACGAATCGTAAATGCCGTATATTTCTTCCACGGCCAGCAATGGCTCGATCGGCTTTTTTCGGTCCCACGGCGAAAGCCGTCGGTAGCCCCACTTCTCCACAATGGACCGTATCCTCTCGAGACAGGCCGGATCGTTGGGTTCGCGGAAATCGATGGTGCCGCTGATCGCCGAATGCATCGCCGCGCCGCCCAGTTCCTCTGCCGACACTTTCTGTCCGATGGCCGCCTGCACCAGCGCCGGGCCGGCGAGAAATAGCCCGCTGCCATCGGTCATCAGCAGGTGGTCGCACATCACCGGCAGATAGCCGCCGCCGGCCACACACATCCCCATGATGGCAGCGATCTGCGGAATGCCCAGCGCCGACATCACCGCGTTGTTGCGGAAGACGCGCCCAAAGTCGTCGGTATCAGGAAAGACATCCTCCTGCAAAGGCAAGAACACGCCCGCCGAATCGACCAGATAGATCGTAGGAATCCGGTTCTCGATGGCGATATTCTGCGCCCGGATGACTTTCTTTGCCGTCATCGGGAAAAACGCGCCTGCCTTTACGGTGGCGTCGTTGGCGATGATCATCGCCGTTCGCGTGTGAACTCTTGCCAGACCAGTGACCACGGCCGCAGCTGGCGCTCCTCCCCATTCCTCATACATCCCGTGCGCTGCATACAGACCCAGTTCGAAAAAGCTGCCGGGATCCACCAGCCTTTCGATGCGTTCGCGTGCCGTCAGACGTCCCTTGGCATGCTGGCTCTCGATGGCTTTCGGCCCCCCGCCTTCGCGGATGGTTTCTTCTTCGTTCCGCACCTGCGACATCACGTCGGCGAGGAAACGCATATTCGCTTCGAAGCGCGCAGTGGTGGGGTCCACCTTTGTAGCCAGCACGTTCGCGGAACCGACCGAGTTCTGCAGAAGAGATTCGTCGCGGTCAGACATGATCGAGAAAGTGAAGAAACAGACTGATTACGGTATACCACGCGAGCTCAGGCGCGCAATGCGGGTCAGCGGGCTGTTGGCACGCCCGACGGCTTCACGTGCGAGCGGATGAATTGGACGATGTCATCCATCGCCGTGCCCGGCTGAAAGATTGCGGCCACGCCGGCCTGCTTCAGCCCCGCGACGTCCTGATCGGGGATGATTCCGCCCAGCAGCACCATGACGTCGTCCATCTTGTTCTGCTTGAGGAGGTCCATCACGCGGGGCACGATCGCATTGTGCGCCCCGGAAAGGATCGAGAGCCCGATGACCTGCACGTCCTCCTGCAGAGCCGCGTTAACGATCATCTCGGGCGTTTGGCGCAGCCCCGTGTAGATGACTTCCATCCCGGCATCGCGCAGCGCGCGGGCAATCACTTTCGCGCCACGGTCATGGCCGTCGAGGCCCGGCTTGGCCACCAGCACGCGGATCTTGGGGTCAGGCATCGAACACCATTTAACCACAGAGAACACAGAGGAACACAGGGGAACCTCTGCGGTCCCCTGTTTCTCTGTGGACGACAGAGACTGGGAATCGTGAAGTTTGTTCTCCGCGGTCCCCTGTTCCCTTGGTGGTTAAACGGTTTTGATATCCAGACTCCGCCACAAATACCAGCAGGCCACGCTGCGATAGGGAGCCCAGGGACGCGCGATCTTTTCCATCTCTTTCGGCTTAGGCCATTTCCGTTTCCGGTAATGCTCCTTGATCGCCGCCTGCACCCCGTAATCGCCGGTGGGCAGCACGTCCGGACGCCGCAGCGAAAACATCAGAAACATGTGGGCAGTCCACACTCCGATGCCTTTGATCTGGGTCAGATGCTCGATCACTTCCTCGTCCGATAGTTCGGGCAGGCGCGGAAAATCGAGCAGGCCGGCCGCCGTTTTTGCCGCCAGATCCTTCAAATACGCTGACTTCTGTTTTGACAAACCAACGCTGCGAAGTTGCTCATCGCTTAGCTTCAGAACTCCTTCGGGCGTCAGCGGGTCTCCAGCCAGAGCGGTAAATCGCTTGAAGATCGTTGCCGCGGCGGTGCCATTCAGCTGCTGATACACGATCGACTCTGCCAGGCTTGAGAACTCCGGCGGTCCATATTCCATGCGGCACGGCCCCACCCGCTCGATGATGCCGCGCATCACAGGGTCAGCTTTCTTGAGGTGGTTGATCGCTTTTCGCATGGCTTACAGATTTATCACAAAAAGCGAGTCAAGGCGAATAAAAAACGAATACAGCCGCACACTGTTGCTGTTATCAGCTGCCTCGTTATTGCGACTTCTTCACTGCAATGCCCATCACCTCGTATCTGCCTCCGCGCAGCAAGTTGCCCGCGCCGATGAACGCCCGCGCGGGAAAGTCGCCATGGAAGTAGGTGCGATAGACCCCGTTAAAGGTGTCGTACAGCTTCAGGTCGGTGCAGAAAACCTGCATCGAAACCACGTCATCCATGGTCAGCCCGGCGGACTCGACCGTCTGCTTAATGCTATCCATGACCATGCGCGCCTCGTCCTCTGCACTGGCCGGCGGTTGCCCCGTTTTCGGGTCAAGACCGATGTGCCCGGCGATGTAGAGCGTATTTCCCACCAGTACCGCATCGCTGAACGGCAGGCCCTTAAGCGACTCAGGCCGCGGCTTCACAACGTATTTGCGATCGGCTGCTCCTGCGGTCACGCAAAGCGATAGAAACAACACTGCCACTGAAAATCTGCTTGGCTTCATGGTTTCCTCACGGAGTGCTCGAAGATTCGAATGCAGACTACCACCATCAGCGGAGTGCGGCCAAAATGAGACCCGCCAGGCCTCCGCCCAACACTACCCATGCTGGATTCACCCTCCACCGCAATAACACCGCCAGTCCCGCCACGCCAATGACCCACGACGGCCATCCCCGCAACGCGTCAACTCCCAAGCGAAACGTGACGCCCGCCATCAGCGCGACGGCGCAGACGTTCACCGAATCGAGAAACGCCGCCATCCACGCGGACTGCCGCAAACGAAACAAAACCGGCGCCAGTACCGCGACATAGAAAAACGAAGGCAGAAAAATCGCCAACGTCGCAACGGCAGCCCCTGGCGCACCTCCGAGGATGTACCCAATAAACGTCGCAGTCGAAAGCACCGGTCCCGGGGTGAACTGCCCGATGGCAACCGCATCGAGCAACTGCTGGTGCGTAAGCCATGCGTGCTGACGAATCAGGCCTTGCTCAAGAAACGCCAGCAACACGTATCCGCCACCATAGAGAACCGCGCCAACTTTGAGGAAAAACAAGGCGATCCTGCCGAGCGATGGCTTGGCGACGACCGGTACCGCTGCTACCGCCGCGGTTGCAAAAGGACGCAGGGTCGCAGCCCAGAACCCGCGCGCTCTTGTGCCCGATGTTCGGTAAAGCGCCAACGGCCACAGAAGCAAAGCGCTGGCGCGCCGGGGAGTCACCGCTCGCTGCGCCAGCATTCCCACGAGTCCGCCGCCAAGAAGAATCGCGATTGGATTCAGGCCAAAAAAAAAGGCTGCCAGCGACAGCGCCCCCAGCACGGCCAGGCCGGTGTCCTTAACCGCTCCTTTTCCCAGCCGCCAAATTGCAATCGCGATGACGGCAATCACCGCCGGTTTGATTCCCCCCAAGGCCGACGCGGCTTGAGGCAAGGCGCCGAACCGCACATAGGCCCAGGCAAAGGCCCCCGTGATCAGGGCTGCGGGCACGATGAAACTGGCCCCCGCCACGCACAGTCCCGGCCAGCCTGCGCGCACGAAGCCGACATTGATCGCCATTTCCGTGGAGGTGGGACCGGGAATCAAGTTGGCCGCGCCGAGCATATCCAGGAATTGCTGCCGCGTGACCCATCCTCGTTTGCGCACTACCTCGGCCTCGATCAGCGCGATGTGCGCCGCGGGCCCGCCAAAGCTGATCGCGCCCAGCTTCAGGAAGAGCGCCGCAAGCTCGCGCAGGCGCAGAGTGAGCGATCCCGCTGATGAGTCCGCCATTGGGGCTTCCGGCCCAGCCACGCTGGATCTACCGTCCG